>SDBU01008347.1_pt1 | contig 11786 bp, 9 predicted proteins | sample 2277071 | NCBI WGS metagenome assembly SDBU01 (sample SAMN10397929, study PRJNA504765) | marine sediment metagenome | isolation source: marine sediment core GS08_GC12, 126 cmbsf | place: Arctic Ocean: Gakkel Ridge, Loki's castle | collected 2008
AACTCTAACTTAAAGAGTGGTACAATTACTTGGGGCAGGTCAGTACCACTTAAATGTTCATCGTTAGCTAGCCTGCTAGTTTCCGAATGTTGGTAGTAGCATCCATAGGCGCAAGAGCGACAAAGCATCTTTCCTCTTATCATAACCTCTCGAAGGTCATTAACTCCCTCTCCACATTCATCACAGATTACACGGCGCAGTGGGGGGCCAGGCATATCTTCGGCTGGAATCTGCACTAGTACATGCTCTATGTGAAAAAGTTCCTCGTCTGATATTGCCTTGTAAGCAACCACCTCTGTTTCATGCCTTGTCCATCCCTCATGGTGATAATGAGCTGCCCTTACTCTCGCATCCTCACGGGCTACCAGACGTACTGCCTTCCTAGTATGCAAATCCACAAAAGTAGCAGCTAGTTTACCATAGTCTACATATTTCATAGTTCGTTTGCCTAGCTTGCACCCGGTGACAACCTGAATGGCGTCAGTAGCACAGCGGTCAATCTCCACATAGACGACCATGCGTTTGTCTTCTTCTTTTGGATTATCGATACCCAGTTCATGGCATCCGCGCATGGCCATTCGGACACCAAGCACCTGCCCCGGACAAATGTGTCCGTGGAGATGTGATGATTCAGCCAATAGTTCTTCAAACTTATCCGTTTGATATAAGCCACGTTCCTGAGTCAAATAAGCTGCCTTGGAAACATCTCTAAACTTATGAGGCAAATTCCCACCTATTTGTTGTAGTAGTAAATTGACGATGTTGACAACATCATCATAATTAAATTGGAGCACTCCTAACGAAGATAAGTGAGCCGATACAGTAGCCAGTGTCTCTTCTTTGTGGCGAAATTGATCTTGATCCTGTTCCGTGCCCAGTACTAGAATTTTGGCAGTATTGCCATTCTTGTATCCCTCTGCGAGCACAATGTCTACTTTTCCCCCAAGGAGTGCTTCAATTTGGGTTAAAGTAGGCTCCGTATCCACGCGTTCAATAAAAGCCACCTTGTTTGGCGAAGAGATGGCGACTACATCACTCCCAGCCTGAGAGAGCCGCCATGTGTCTTTACCTGGTCGGTCTATGTCGAAGGTATGGGAGCTATGCTTAATTACGGCCACACGATACCCTTTCAGTTTGAGTTCTCTCACAACCTTCTCAAGGAGCGTGGTCTTACCAGAGTTAGACTTACCAACAAAGGATATTATGGGAATCACTGGCTTGTTTTTCCTTTCAAGACATCTTTAGGCTCGATTTAGCAGCATACTTTTTACCTTTGGGTATTGCCTGGGTCTTAGCTTCATCGCCTTCTCCCACCTGTCCCTTACGGAACTCGCGGATACCTTTTCCAAGAGAGCCACCAATTTGCGGCAGCTTACCTACACCAAAGACAACTAGGATAATGAGTAAGATTAAACCAATCTCCCAGGGTCCCATTCGAAATGGCATCTTTACCTCCTAATAACTACTACTCAGAAAGCATTGGCTCTACCTGATAAAGCTGAGGGCCAGAGCCACTCGGCCCATGGCAGCCGTTACAGACTTGAGGGTCAACTTGCTTCCGTAATGCAGCCGCTGATCCCTCCAGGAGGTCAACCTTCTTGTGGCAGAGGTTACACTCACTCATAATCTGTATGTGAATAACGTGTGGTGTATCGATATCAGGGTTAAGGCTCTTTTCCTCGGCTTTGTTGCCATGACACCTAACGCATTGGTCACTTGCTACTTTGGTGAGATCTTGGTGAAATGCAATAATGTCGCCCGTCGTTTGGGGAAATGGGGCGGGCTCTAGAGCAGGCGCCGGGGCAGGAACTGGAGCAGGTGCTGGAGTAGGAGTCTCTTTACAAGCCGGAAACGCTACCGATATGGCAAACACCAACAGAATACAAACTGCAACTATCATCAATCCAAGCTTTCCTTTATCTTTCATAACGCTACCTCCTACAAAGTGGATCGAGCTGTAACCATCTATGTTACAGACCGCGCAACCCTAAAGACGAACCAGAAAGAGTTTCCCTTTGCTCTGACCGTTTCTGGCAGACAAAACAAAGAGATTCAGGGTCATTTGAAGTGCAAGGAGCATCACATATGGTACACGACGTTGCTTTACATCGCATAAGGATTTCTGGCTCCTGTTCGACTAATCTCGTTGTATTAATTTCATAAGAAAACTTAATGGAATTACTAGGACAAACTTTTTGACAAATCCCACAGGCAACACAGTAGATTGTAGCAAATGTGAGCTTGATGTCGTTATCCGACGCTTCGCTTTGGAGTGCTCCGGTAGGACAGAACTTACAACATAGACCACAGGCGGAGCATTGTTCACTGATCTTTAGCTCAGCCATGGGTAATCCAACCAGATTCAAAATATCCTTAGACGGTTCACCTAGTTTTAACAGTAGTTTTGCTAAAAGAAGACGCTGCGCGAGAAGGTATTGCTCAAGTAGCTTGGGAGTAGCGGGAGCAGGCAAAATGTTTTCTATCATATTGGAGGCTATCTCCGCCATCTCGCGTGTTGCCCGTCTACCAAGTGAACGGAATAGATCGCGACGAGAGTAAGAGAGCTGTTCAGCATTAACCTTCATTGTGTTACGGCTAGTCCTTTTGACTGGAAGTAGTCCCATCGAGTCTTGGTAACTGAAAATAGATGGTTCTCGACCAAATGCGCGGAGCAGGTTCCTGCTGGTAGCAACTGTATTCTTCACTATACTGTAGACTGAACTGAGCTGACATTCAGGGCATAAGCTATCATTTACCCAAATCAATTCTGCGCCCGCCACAATGCCACCAATTAATAAAGAAGGGGACAGCTGCCCCAAGCAGGTTAGTTCAAGTATGCCTTGAGAGTTACTTCTGACGGCTTCATCTTTTACCACCAGTGAACAAGCGACTTCTATACTACTTCCTTGCGACAAGAGTGAACCGATTTGTGCGAAGAGCTTTCTGTCATCTATCGCCTTCAGGGTGAAGACTTCAGTTGGGCATACGCGCCAGCACAGGCCACAGGCAACACACTTCTCAAAGTCAACTTCAATGCACTCTGGTTGGCTAACGGCTTGCTTTGGACATAAATCTATACAATGCTGACATCCAGCCTCTTTGTGACGACGATTAAGACACCGCTCCACAGATACGACGACCGGACGGTCTTCTAGCCTAGATAAAGCCTGAGTAAGCATGCTGAATTCTTGCATACTCATTTGCTCTCCTTAGATGTGTCTGCCACCTCTAAAAGCTCAGAGACGGTTCCGGCGTCACCATTGATAAAACTATGGGTAAAACCAGCTAATGCCCTGTAAAAACCACTCTCTGTTTTGCCCTCTATCTCACGACATAAATCTGGTATCCACTGTAGTAGATGCCTTCTAAGAAAATCCTCTTGTGCTTCTAAGTGCTGGCGTGCCTCTTTAACATTCTCACTCTCCCAACACTGCCTCTCCTTTTCACACAAAAAGAACATAAATTCTAATTCAGCCCCAAGGTGATCAGGTAAGTCCCCATACGTTGGCGCCACATCTCCCCCAGCGCCGCGATAGTATTGGCGTACAGTTCGGGTAACGCCGTCACCAGTCAGGCCATCCCGATAGGCTGATTCATAGGGTTTTACATATTGTGCCATTGGAACCACAAACAGGCTATCATATTCGATTCTTAGATCCTCGTAGTTACCACTGAAAGAGGCAGCAAAATCCTTCAAATGTTGAGCGGACGCATCTATCTGAGCTAAATTCTCCAGAAAGGAGCTATCTAATATTCGGTTAATCATCTCATCAGAGGGCTCATTTATATATACAGCAGATAGGAATTTGTATACTCTCCCTCTCCCCTCCGCTAATCGACAAAGCTCTTCTGCTTTCAATGTAACTTCAGGCATACTCTTATCCTATGCCCAGCTTAAATCGCACGCTGGGGTTCGTTAGTTTCGGGTCAGCGAAGCCGTTGAACCTCTCCACTGTCCCAGACTTTTGTTTGATCTCATCCATGTCGCCAAAGTGGAGTGCCTGTCCCAAACAGGTGTCGACGCAGGCTGGAGCAAGGCCAGCTTCAATACGATGTACACAGAAGGTACACTTCTCCACCTTCTCGGTCTCGAAGTTCATCTGGGGAGCGCCATATGGACAGGCAAATTCACAACGACGACAACCCACACATTTGTCTTGGTCGATGAGGACAATACCATCCTCCTTACGTTTGATGATTGCTCCCTCTATGGGGCAGGAGGCAAGACACGCCGGCTGTTCACAGTGGAAGCAGGCCATAGTCACAAATACCCGTTTTGGATTTGGATACTTACCCGCGTTCTGCTCTACAACCCATCTCCAATTTGTCTTGAGCGGTGTGTTGTTCTCTGACTTACATCCAACGGTACAGGTCTTGCAGCCCAAACATTTCGATATTTCTATAAAGAAACCCAGTTGTTTTGCCATAGTTCACCCCCTATACCTTCTCTACTTTCACTTTAGTGTCATAGAAGGAAGCACTTCCCCCTATGGGGTCTTGCAAGCTTACATCATTAAGCACTGGATCTAATCTCATAATCGGATTGGGACTCACACCTTTCCCTATCCAACTGGCATAATCAGTTCGCTTGCCATCTATTTCGTGGGCCTTTGCTCCATATTCCCAGTGCCCGTAGGAGTGCGAAATACTGACAACACCGGGTCTACTTTCAACTAGCTTGGCCTTACCGGTAATACCTTCGCTACTGGACGGTGATGTTAACTTCAACAGGTCACCGGTTCTAATACCAAGCTTGGTCGCATCAGCGGCATTTATCTCCACCCAGTTCTCTTGCTCCAGCATCATGAGCCACTCATTGATCGCAGTTCTCGACTGAGTATGAAATGCCGACTTATACGTGTTAAGTTCGAATTCATAACCATCATCTCTGACCTCATTGCCCATGCAGTCCTTTATTGGTTCATACTTTGGCAACCCGTCATAAGCCTTGCCAGTCATCGAATCCTTTGTGCTGGCCAACTTCTCACAATAAATCTGGCATATACCATTCCAGTCATGCAGTTTCCCATAGTCTTCGAATCTGCCGCCTCTGGCTATGCAGTAATCAAGCCTTTCCTCCTCGGTAGCGCCCGGAACACCATCGCCTTCACTGGCAATATTTATGAAGCACTTTTTGTACCAATCCCAGGCATTGTTAAGCGGTATCCCAGGACCAAAGCCATCATCGCCATAGCCAGGCAGCCCCATCCGCTTGGCAATTTCAATCAAGACGTCCTCCTCTAGCCTGGTATTGGGGAATACAGGCTCCACCACCGGTATTCTAAACTGACTTACCTTGGTCAGGATAGCCGGTGCGGTGTGAGTGGTGCTGTACCGTTCAAGAAAGTGACGATCGGGAAGGATGTAGTCGGAAAGTGCGTCGGTTTCGCTGATGACTATGGTGAAGGATATAAGTAATGGTAGCTTTTTCGTATCCTTTAGTATTTCCGTACACTTGTCTTTGGCAGCTGGTGTAGAGTAAAGAGTGTTGCCCATATGGTTGATTAAGCACTTTACCGGATAGGGATAGCCGGCTCCTATACTGGGAATTATCTCCTGCCAGTTACCATGCAGTGCCAGGGGGAACCAGGGCCTCTTTGCCGGGTATCCCTTTTCGTTGAACTCGGTTGTTTTTTCGTAGATCTCCGTTTGTCTGGTAAGCACAACACCACTGGTTGTTACCTTGTCCGGATGCAACTTTGTCAAGCTGTAGGGGTTGCCTGTCTTACCACCGGTCTCATGCCAGTGGCTGCCACCACCAGACATCCCTCCCACTGCATTAACATTGCCTATCAGCCAGTTTAATATGGCTAGTGCCATGCCGTTGTAGGTTCCATTGGTGTGCTGCACCGAGCCACGATAGAAGTCAGCACATGCCTTTTGGCCATGGCTGGTGAAATCCCTGGCTGCCCCTTCTATCACGCTGGCATCCAGGCCGCATATCTCGGCGTACTGGGCAATAGTTCTTTCCCCCGCCCTTTCCTTGAGCAGGATAAACGCCGATTTGCAGGAGATGCCATTAACTGTTTTCTCCACCTCAAGATCCCCGTGGTCGACGGCATCATGGGCTTTGGGGACACCATCTGACCAGACTACAAATTGCTCTTCAGTTCCTCCGTCTATTCCCGCATCCTTGGCCCTCAGCAGTTTCATGTTGTCGAGTCTTACCAGGTAGGTGGCGTTGCTCCATGTCTTATAGCCATCAGAACCAGCCGTATCTGCAGTGGTATTTTCCAGATACTGGGTATTATATTTCTTGTTGTCAATCATCCAGCGCATCATGCCCAGGGCAAAAGCGGCATCGGTGCCCATCTTGATTGGAATCCACTGGTCTGCCTTAGCTGCGGAGTTAGAGAATCTGGGGTCGACTATGGCCAGCTTGCCTCCCTTTTCTCTAAACATATTAAGTTTCCTAGCCAGGGCCTGAAAGGGGAAGTTGGCTTCATAGGGTGTTGAACCAAACCATATTATGTATTCGGCATTGACAATGTCCGGCTTCAGGTGGTTCTTGCCTTTGCCTCCTATCCCCCCCGCATTCAGCAATACTTCGTAGGCAACATGGTGGCTGGTTTCGCAAATACTGGTATGGTCTATCCTCTTGTTCTTGGTGCCGAAAGTATCCCCGAAGAAGCGGTCGGTAAATTCCTTTCTCCCGTGCTCTGACCTGCCTACCGAGTAAACCAGTTGGTTCGCTTTTGGACCGAGCTCGGGAGCATTAGAATCAATTGGGGTTTCCAGATCCCTGATGGCTCTCAACCCATCCACGTGCCCTTCACCAAAGAGGTCGCCGCCCTCTACTATCTCTGTTTGAGCCTGATCCCAGCTTATTGCCTTCCATTTACCTGAACCTCTCGGTCCCACTCGTTTCAAGGGCTGCTTCACCCGGTATGGATTGTAGAGTTCTTTTATTGCTGACTGGCCTTTAGCACAAACGGTACCACGAATCTTGTCCGCCTCACTTGGATCGGTGGCAAACGGAAGATGGGGTTCCATGGTTCTCGGGTCATATGGATTTCCATCGATTTTGATTACTATCCCGTCTTTAACCTTGCACTGAATGGCACAACCGCTGTGGCACATCAAACAGGTGGTACGCTTGATGGTCACTCCGGCAGTTCCTTCCACAGGGTCAGCCCCCGGGGTGCTCCAAGTTGCACCACTTGGGGTAGCCGCTATGGCCGGGACAGCCCTAATAACCGGAACCACCGCCACCACCGTACCTAACGCAGCCGTTGCCTTCAAAAAAGCACGGCGACTAATCTCAGTACCGATCCAATTTTTCCCCTTGCTACTTTTCTGTGCCATTTTGCTTTCGCCTCCTGTCACATACTAGTAAATCTACTAACCAAAAAGTTGACAATTGCCACTATTTCTCTATCATTCCAACTCATCCTTTGCCCGGGTAAGTCAGGCCGTCACACCAGCAGCAACCGCTCCCTACCCGTACATGCTCAATTCCTAGCTTAGTCTCATGAGCATTTTATCCCGGCTAAATTGGTTACATTCATTTTCAATGTATCACATCACGGTTACAATTTTGGTTACATGTAACATAATAGAAACGCCACCTCTAAAGGGTGGCGTTCATTTTCCGCGATTTAGTTTTACAAGCTAATATAAATAATACATCAAGCTGTAGATAGCATGTAACCTTGTCCCCGACAGGCAACCAGGTATCGAGGCTTTTCGTATTCCTTCTCGAGTTTGGCCCGTAGCCTATGAACGGCAACCTTCAAACGTAGGGGGTCACCTTCGCCATCACGCCAAACCTCATCCATCAGTGTTTCTCGGCTCACCACACGATTGGGCTTTCGAGCCAGACATGTTAGTAACCGAGATTCCATAGGTGTTAGGGATACTTCCTTACCTCGAAAGATGATCATATGTCGGGCAAAGTCTAGGCTTAATTCTCCAGGCACAATCTGAAGATGCCTTGGAGGTAAGAGATGTTTGTTGCGTTCCAGAATCCTGCTGATTCGTGCTAGAAGCTCTCGATAACGGAAAGGCTTCACTATGTAGTCTTCAGCATACTTCTCCAGTCCTTCGACTGTGCTTTCCTCAGTGCCCACTGCGGTGAGCATTATTATTGGTATATCTATATAGGCCTCGATTTTGCGGCAGAGTTCAAAACCGTGCATATCAGGCAGAAGGAGGTCTACTATGGCCAGGTCTGGCAATCTCCTCTGCAATTGCTCTAGGGCCTCCCGGCCGTTTTCTGCCACCCGTACTTCAAAGCCATCCCGCTCCAGGTTGATTCGGAGGAAGCGCAAGATGTGGCGATCATCATCTATTACCAGCAACTCGGGGAAATGGACAAGCAAACTCTCTTACCTCCTCTGGTTAACCATATTACGAACGCTCTCTCGTCCAGAAACCCGCTGCCGGGAGGATCCAGCTACTGGTATCGTGAAGCTAAAGATAGAGCCCTTGCCCTGCTCGCTCTTTACCCAGATCTTTCCTCCCATGGCCTCAACATAACTCTTGCAAATGAACAAGCCCATACCTATCCCACCAGATCTGTTGCTCCTCTTGTCTCGAACCTGATAGAACCGTTGAAAAAGCTTAGGCACTTCCTGTGCCACGATGCCAATCCCCTCGTCTGCTACAGAGATAGTCACAAACTGTGCGGGCCTAGTCCCCACATCGGAGGTCTTTCCGATTCGAAGCTGATCGTAGTCTTCGGGTGACGAGCTCTTTCGGGCGCTCAGCGTAACAGTACCCCCTTCGGGAGAGTACTTATAGGCGTTAGAAATCAGGTTCTCTAAAATGTCTTCAAGCTGGTCGGCATCTCCGAGGATATCACCCAGACTATTATCTAACTCAACTACCAGGCGGGGGCGGGGGCTTTGCCGTCCCAGTCGACGGGTGATTCTTTGCAGCAAAGGACGGAGTGCTAATCTTTCCTTTCTGACACCCGGTCCTCCCGAATCGATGCGGGCCACATTGAGCACGCCTTGGATGAGCCGATTCAAGCGGTCACTCACCTCGTTCATGTCTTCAAGTAGTTGTTTTTGTACGTTGCGATCGAGGGCCATGTCGGGACGCAGAAGGGTCTCAATATAACCCTTAATAGCTGTCGCCGGAGTGCGCAATTCGTGGGAAGCCCGGACGGCGAATTCCGACTTCATTTGGTTCAAATGACGCAGGGCCTCTGCTTGGCTTGCCTCCCTCAACAGCTGTCTATTGGTCAGCATGATTCCTGTTTGAGCAGCGACACTAGACAGTAGCTCCAGTTCTCTAGGCATAAAGGGGAGCTTGGCACGTCTGGTTACGTGCAGAGTGCCATGTATTTCCCCCTTTACCCAGAAGGGTGCACTTGCGAACGACTGTAAGCCTTCTCTTTCTACACAAGACAGCAGCCTCCGCTCTACCGGCTTGAACTCTGAGACGGGATACTCTGCCCTATTCAGAATGAGCTCTATCTCTTCCTTATCACTATTACGCATCAAACTAGCTACGCCCTCTACGTAAGCCTGAGAAAAGCCCACATGCGCCCAATATCCTGACTCTCTCTCATGATTCCGAAACAGTATACCTCCGGCATCAGCCTGAACGAGATTGAGCAACTTCCCCAAGATTTCGCTGAGTATGCCACTCGTTGGTTCAGTTCCGCTGACCAAGGTCGCTATAGTATTTAGAGCAGAAAGTTGAAGGTTCCTGTCCTCCAGTTCCTCAATCCTTATTGCTAGCTGTTCTGTCATTGTATCGAAGGCTCTACCCAGACGTCCAATCTCGTCTCGCGTAGTGATGGATGCTCTGCGAGCTAGGTTGCCATCTCTCACAGCATCGGCTACACCCACAAGCTGCAGTACAGGCCGCGTAACTAGGTGTGCAAAAAACCAAGCTAGGGCCACTCCAACCAGAAGAGCAATACCTGTGGCAATCAGCAAAATTCGCACTACCTCGCTGACCGCAGAGTTTAGGGATGTCTCAGTCATGCCTATATGAAGGACACCAGCCTTGCCATCAAAAACGGGGACTGCAATATCGCGGATGAATTCTTCCTCAGTCTGGAGCAATTGCATACGGTGCCCCAAGCCAGATTCAGGACCAAGAAGAGACAGCAGGTCGGTTGGAAAGCCCGATTCAAATGTATGATCGATAATGTTTCCCTTTGGATCCAAGACAAAGATATAGCGTACATCGTTGCTATTAGCGCGTGTCTCTTGAATCATCTGATGTAGTTCGAAGAAGTTACCACGAAGAATATGGTCAACGCTACGGTCCTCCAAACTCAGTGCAATGTCCCGTCCGCGCTCCTCGAGTTCTCCTCTCAACTTAGTAGTCATTACCTCATGGGTAAACACAGCGCCAGCTAGACCAGTAAGGAGGACAATCACCCCTACACAAAGAGCAATCTTGGTTCTCAAGCCGAGATGTTTGATCACCTTCATCGGCTACCTTAAGGGAACGTACCTTGTACTGCGTAGTACATCTCACGTATCGAATCGTATGCGCTGTCACTTACGAGAGAGAACCCATCTATATTCATACTATCGAGAATTTCTCTTCCTCTGACGTCCTTATCCATATTTATGAGGATGCTTAGCAGGTCTTTCTTTACCTCAGGGTCAAGAGATGGATGCACAACCACCGGAGGGGAGCCGAATGGGGGTGACGTCTCCAGTACCTTGATCTGCGAGAGCACGGCAGGATCCTTGGCAGCCATGTAATCAAAGATTAGGCTCTCAACGGCAGCGCCATCTACGGTGTTGTTCAGTACTGCCTTGACGGAATTGTCATGACCATAGGTATAGATGTAGTTCTGGAAAAATGAGCGCGGAGATTCTCCCATTTGAGCCAGTTTGTAAGTGGGGTAAAGTGTTCCCGAATTCGATTCAGGGTCCATAAAGGCAAAGGTCTTGCCTCGAAGTTCTTCAAAGCTGTTTATGCCGCTATCGTTCCGTACTATGATGTACGAATAGTATATCGGTGCGCCACCAATCTCCGTAGCTACCAAGAGCTCCATCCCGAATTTATCATGTCCTAATACGTAGGCCCCGGAGCAAACAAAAGCAGCATCGACGAGCCTAGCCTCGGTCAGATCGTTTACCGCGTGATATGTCCTCCTCTGCACCAACTCTACCCTTCTCCCCATTTTGTCCCCTATATATCTAAGCAGTTCCTCGTACAGGCCGAGAGTTTCGCGAGGCATTGTCATCGCAGCCACAGCAATGCGCATGGCCTCAGATCGTACATAGTGGGAATCTTGCTCAGGGCTCTCTTGACTCACAGGTAAGGTCGTCTTGCAACCTAGACAAGTCCACTGCTCCGATGAAGTATCAGCACCCTGTTCCACTTTGGAAAGATCCACTTGTTGCGCTGGTTCCCTAGAGCACCCAGGTAGAATAATTACTGTAATGATGAGAACCAGCACGAGTTTTGCCCAGTGAACTAACATGGCAAGCCCCCACACCGGCAAACTACTGGTAGTAACATGATTGCTGTCACCAAGACATCCAACCAGAGGATATGAGTTGCCGGATATATTATTTCCCCACTAGACTTGGGTCTAGTCTATGGGCTTATTTCTTGGATGTCAGCGTACGTTTATGGACAAATCATAGCAGACCGACCGACTATCTGTAAACTTATGGAACATGTACGACGACATTCGCTAGTTCGACTATCGTGTATTTGTAACCTTGTTAAGGTAGGAAGGCTAGGCGTGAAATCATAAGATGAAAAAGGAACCTTTTTAGGACCCAGTTATTTGATATTTCGGCAATAAAAGCATAAAATCAGGGTGTCGGTTGACCTAGTGTCTTGACACCCTGATTCTCTTC
>SDBU01008348.1_pt1 | contig 11786 bp, 12 predicted proteins | sample 2277071 | NCBI WGS metagenome assembly SDBU01 (sample SAMN10397929, study PRJNA504765) | marine sediment metagenome | isolation source: marine sediment core GS08_GC12, 126 cmbsf | place: Arctic Ocean: Gakkel Ridge, Loki's castle | collected 2008
GGTTATTTCTGTTCCGGGGGAGGCGTATTTTTTAGCCGCACTATCTATGGTCTTGGACATTTCCACCGAAGTATTGGGGTTTATTATTAATATTCTCATACCACACTCCTTAGAAGTTGTATCATATCCCTCTGCCTTTTACACCAGGGAAAAGGCACTTTCCCCATCATTTGGCTCGGCAGTTACAGCAACCAAAGTACCACTCCCCATCTAGCCTGCCATGCCAAACTTTCACTAAGTAGGGAGCTGCTCAGCAATTTTTATTGCGCTTACCACGCCAGCAATTACCGGGACTTTGAGGCGCTTCTCAAGGTATTCCTTAAGGTCACTCATACCAGCGCAAGTAGGGATTAGAGCACTAGCACCGTCCTCAATACATTTTCGACCTACTTGGCAGTAGGCCTCAAGCATCTCATTTCTCTTTTTTACTATTTCATCGCTAGCGCCAACATATCGAATCGAAGCGCACCTACTTGGGTCGATACCAAGGTAACGTAACCTGCCTGGCACTGCTGCTGCTGTCTCCTTTGTTGTGCTTAAGAACGAAACCCGCTTAGCTACAGCACAGGCGGTCATAATAGCTGCCTCCCCGATGCCTATTACATTTTTGGTGATTAGCCGACAAGCCTCAAGCCCAGGGTCTGCGCCACAAGCAATGATGAAACAGTCATAATTCCCCTTGTTCTTCTCAACCAGATGCATGACCTTAGGTACTTGTAGAGCTTCATCATAGGCATTAGCTAGAAACTCCGGGCCATCCTGTGGATTCACAGTGGTTATTTCTGTTCCGGGGGAGGCGTATTTTTTAGCCATACTGTCTATGGTCTTAGACATTTCCACCGAAGTGTTGGGGTTTATTATTAATATTCTCATACTATCCCCCTATTTCATTTCACACTCCACCCCAAGGTTAACAACCTAATGTTACTTGCCCACTCCTATGGAGCAGCCGGCGTTAGTAATACTAAAAGGCTACAGCATGCTTACTTCCCTTGTTTTTCTCTCATTGCCTCCAGAACTTTCTCCGGGGTCATAGGCATAGTGTAAATTCTAACTCCAATGGCGTTGTAGACAGCGTCATAAACAGCCGGCGCCACCGGATTAGTACAGCCCTCGCCTAAACCCTTAGCGCCAAAGGGACCGCTAGGTTCCCAAGTATCAGCTAAAAGGGTCTCTACTTGGGGCATATCTAGAGAGGTAAGGAGCTTGTAATCTGTAAAGTTAGGGTTACGGACGTGGCCGTCACTAGGGTCGTAGATGACATTCTCGGTCAGGGCGTAGCCTATCCCCATTTGCAAACCTCCTATAAGCTGACCCCGAACGGCGCTGGGGATGATAGGAGTACCCGCATCAGCACCATGTATGGCACGCACCACTTTCACTTCGCCAGTCATAGTGTCAACATCAACCTCTACAAAGGTAACTACAAAGTGAGGAGGGCAAGCAGGAGCAGCTAACGAGGCAGTACCAATGGCAGTGCCCCAGTCCTGGGATTGAGCATATAACAGCACCTCACCGATACTAACCCCTTCAGAGGGCGCTGCTTTTGGATATATGCGACGGTCGTTCGCCTCTAACTGGTCAGCAGGAACCGAGAGCATCTTAGCCGCCCAATCTAGGATGGTCTTTTTGGCATTACGACTAGCTGCCTTAGCCGCTGTCCCCACAGAGTAGACAGAGCGGCTAGCATGAATCCACTGCTCATAGAGAGTGGTGTCGGTGTCAGCTTTGGTAACAATCACGTCCTCATAGCGAATGCCTAACTCCTCGGCAACCATGGCGGCAATAGCGGTAAGGTTGCCAGTGCCGAAGTCGGCGGCAGCGATGGTCAAATTAGCCGTGCCGTCCTCGTTCATCTTGACTATGGCTCCGCTATAATCCAGTATAGCTACAGAAGCTTTCCCTGTAGCGGCGCTAGAGGCGCCAGTGGTATGAAAACCACAAGCCATACCGATGCCCCGTTTGATCCAAGGTCGGTTCTTATAGGGGGTAATAGCTTTCCTGTGGTCCCACCCAATCAGTTTGGCACCCTTTTTGATGAGTTGCTCTGTACCACAGCTCTTCACTACACAGTAGACATCAAGACCTTGCCCATAGAATATATCACCTACCTGGAGGTGATTTTTCAAACGGAACTCTAAGGGGTCCAGGTTAAGTTGCTCAGCAATGATATTTATCTGACATTCAACAGCGAAGTGCACCTGAGGGTCTCCTGCCCCCCGCATCGAGGATAGAGGTGGGGTATTAGTGTATACCGAGTAGCCATCAACCTTCTTGTTGGGGCAGTGATACATAGACATGAAAAAACCACACATAAGCCTACCGATGGCGTTTCCTGAGCTATAGGCCCCGATGCCATCAATAAGCCGCATACTCATAGCAGTGATTGTGCCGTCTTTCTTAAGCCCTGTCTTTAGTCTTATCATTGCTGGATGTCGGCCACCATCAAGGAACATCTCTTCTCGGCTCTGCTCAATCCTGACAGGCAGACCCGTCTTCAAAGCTAGGAAAGCACAGATAATATCGCTAAATTTAAAGTATAGGTAGTAACCAAAAGCCCCTCCTATTGGTAGGCGGTGAACTTTAATCTTGCCGATGGGTATGCCTAGAGAGGCAGCTAAAGCCATCCGGGTAGGGTGAATCCCTTGGGTGTTGTTCCAGACTTCCAGCCCTCCCCCACGAAAGGGGCGACAAACGCAGGCTAGGCAACCCATAGGGGAGTTGTGTACATATCCGGTCTTAAACTCATTCTCTACTACCACCTCAGCTTGCTTGAAGCCTTCTTCAATATCTCCGACTGACATATGGGTTTCTCCCAGCACATTGTTCTTAATGGGGATATCCTTATCAGCTAATCTTACCGTGCGGTGCACCAGTGGGGCGTCGGGCTGCATAGCCTGGACGAGGTCAAAGACAGCAGGGAGTTCCTCGTATTCTACCTCTATCAGTCTCAGAGCCTCCTCAGCAATCTCAACACTAGTGGCAGCTACCGCTGCCACTCGGTCTCCTACATAACGCATCTCTTCCTCCAGAATATGACTGTCCTCGGTTCTCGGTCTCGAGGGATGAACGCCCCAAGCGCGCACGAATATTTGTTGAGGGACATCCTTATAAGTAATTACTGCTTTGACTCCGGGCAGCTTTTCTGCCTTCGTAGTGTCAATCCTTTTAATCAAGGCATGGGCATAAGGGCTGCGTAGGATTTTGCCATGCAGCATATGGGGCAGGGATATATCACTTACGAACTCGCATTCCCCCGTCACCTTTTCTTCCACTTCCACTCTGGGGTGGTCTTTCCCTATGACAAGAAACTTTTCACTTTCTTTCATGATACACCTCTTCTTAAATAATTGTTGGCGCAGGCTTTAAGCAAGTAAAGTAGCTACTGGTCACTAATTGGTTTTATTGCCTCCAGTGAAAGCGTAGCTTCATTTAGCTATTATCTGCTTTATCGCTCGCATGGTAAACACCTTTACTATCGCTTTCTTATATTCGGCGGGAGCACGAATGCTACCAGCCCTGGGGTGAGCTTCGTCAGAGGCTGCTTGAGCGCATTTTTCAATTATAGCCTCGTCAGTTCTCTTCCCTCTTATTATTTTTTCAGCAGAGTATGCCCTCATTGGCGTCGGTGCTACCGAGCCAAGTACTATCTTAATATCCTTACAAACTTCATCAGGTTCTAAAGTAATTACCACCGCTACCCCCACTACAGCCAAATCAACCGCCGACCGAGTGCGCTTCAAATATACCCCCTTAGTCTCAGGCGGCGGTACCGGTACTTGAATCTCTACCAGCAACTCTCCTTTCTTGAGAACAGTCTTACCCAAACCAGTAAAGAAGTCCTCAAGAGGGACTACCCTCTCGCCACTAGGACCAACAATCTTGGCTTGCGCTGACAGTCCTATAAGAGGTGAGGCACTATCAGCGGAGGGCACTGCATGACAGATATTGCCTCCGATGGTAGCCATGTTTTTAATCTGGGTAGTACCCATCTGGTGAGCAGCCTGAACTAGAACATCGTAGGGACTCTTGCACAGGAGAGGAGATGCCTCAACGGCAGCGAAGGTAGTCGTCGCTCCTATCCTCACTCCCTGGCTATCAGACTTGATGTAATCCAGACCCAAGCCAGTAATATCGATGAGCACTTCGACCTGAGGCTCCTTATCCACCAAGAGGTCAGTGCCCCCGGCAATGGGCTGAGCCTTCTCGCCATACTTGTCCAAGAGCTTAACCGTTTCCGCCACACTGGTAGGCTTGAAATACTCCGATGGTCGGAAAAAATCCTTTGTATTACTCATATCTGCGTCTCCTTTTTCAGGATTTATATATCTTCTCATTACTTATTCATCTCGGCAGCCGCAGCCATAATAGCCTCTACTATCTGCTGGTAACCCGTGCATCGGCAGAGGTTACCCACTATGGCACTTCTCACCTCTTCTTCGGTGGGGTAAGGGTTACTATCCAGGAGTGCTTTAGCCGATAAGAGCATGCCCGGGGTACAATAGCCACACTGAACAGCGCCGTACTCGATGAACTTTTTCTGCAGGGGGTGCAGCTCGCCACCTTTAGATAGGCCCCTGACGGTGGTTATTTTCTTGCCATTAGCCTGCGCAGCCAAGGTTAAACACGAACAGACTGGCTTGCCATCGAGTAACACCGTGCATGCACCACATTCTCCACCACCACAACTCTTCTTTACCTCGGTAAAGCCCAGCTTGTCCCTTAGAACATCGCACAGCGTATTATAAGGAGCCACCGTGACTTTGCATTCCTCATCATTGACATTCAGAGTTACATTAACCATATACTACCTCCCTCCGAAACTCATGTTTCTATATATAGGTAAAACTACCTACAATGCTACCTTCATTATCTTTGCGGCTGGGCTACTTCAATCAACCTATGCCCAGCCACTACTAAAGCTTTAAGTTTTCTTATTCCCTATTACACAGCCTATCTGTCCCTGCGTCATTGCTCCAACCACATCCATACTCTGAGCAGGTACAGTAACTTTGCCTAACTCCTGCTGCACCAAAAGGTTACCTGCCTGTGGCCCATTGCCATGAGTTATTATTAGTCTGTCGTCCTGCTTCAGATTGTTCACTATTTGAGTGATGAGTTCAATAGTTATCTCACAATTCCTGAATTGCTCATTAGTTGTCCCCTCTTCATCAGCCTACTTGATTGCATTGCCCCCTAAGGCGATAACAATTCTTTTTCCCATTTTCAGTTTCCCTCGGCTCTAAGAATTAAATTACCGCCCAGAGCGATTACAGAAGTTTTAGGCGTCTTTATGTGCATCTTGCTGTGTTGATACCAAATTCCGCAGGAGGGGTGAGTAAGCCCACATCACTACAATCTTTTTGCCTCTGACATCTCCCAGGCTTTCCTTCATAACCATGATGTCGGCTAATGCCTGGGTAGGATGATGCAAATCGGAACCAAGATTTATAACTGGCACCTTGGTATAATCAGCGAATTTGCGTAGAATAGTATCCCCAAAACCGGGCACGGGCTCTCCATTCTTGCCTGGTATTGAGCCTCCTATACGCATAGCCACCGCATCAACATACCTTTCCGTAACGAGGGCGGTATCCTTGAGCGACTCGCCTGTCCCAGGTTTATCCTCAAGGCTCAGACGTAAATCGCCAGGATCCGGGCATTGAACAAAGCCGCCTAACTGCTGCATAGCTGCAATAAAGGAAAGCCTCGTTCGAGTCGATGGGCGGAAAAAGAGCAATAAAAGAGCCTTTCCTTTAAGAACGTCAAGGGAACGTGATGCGGTCCCCATCTGCTTGAGCTTGAACGCCAAGTCCAACACCTGGTCTAGCTCACTCTTGGCCCAATCACTGGTAGCCAGCATGTCTTTTCCTTTTAAAGTATCGACCATAACTCTCCTTTCTTTGTTAAGTCTTAGGCCTTCTACTGAAGGAAACCTTCGGGTTTTATTATACCAAACTTCCACGGATTGTCAAATTCTTGTGCTTGCCGAGCACAGCTCCAACCTTAGTATATCCAGTAGCCAACATCGGGAAGACTCAATCGGGTGTCACAACCTCATAGCATATTTCATCAAGTTGCCCAGTCTAGAACCCTTACTGTTAGTTGACAAGGGCTAATGGTTGTGATAACCTTATGTTTTGGTAGTCCTAGATAGAGGTAAGAAACTGCTGTAAGGCTGGAATGAATGACAGTTATTGCCAATGCTATCTGTAATGCCATCGGTGCCAGAATCCTTGAGGCACCAAGAAATAGGACGGAATAAGTCTGCGGTGATATCAGCAATACTCTTAGCTGCCGGCAAATCCAAGCGCATGGGTAAGCCAAAACAGCTAATGCCCTTGGGACAGAGCACCATAGTGGAACAAGCCATTGATAACCTCTTGGGTTCGGCAGTAGATGAGGTTATTGTAGTGGTGGGACATAGGGCTGAAGAGGTAATAGAGGCCATAGCCCCGAGACCAGTTAAGCTGGTGATAAATCCAAATTACGAGCAGGGGATGAGCTCGTCCATAATAGCCGGACTAAACCTAGTTGATAGCCAAGCACAAGCAGTTATGCTCGCCTTAGGTGACCTGCCACTTGTAGACAGTGAGACTATCAATAGATTAATGGACGAATTCTATAACCATGATAAAGGCATTGCGATCCCAACATACCAAGGCAGGAGAGGACACCCCGTTATCTTCTCCATCAGATATAAAGAGGAACAGCTGAAGCTAACCGGCGATATCGGGGGAAGGCAGATAATTAAACACCATCCCGACGATATCCTTGAAGTAGCTGTTGACTCTGAAAGCGTCGTCACTGATGTTGATACCAGAAACGATTACCAGTCGCACCTTAGGTAACCAATTAACCCAAACCGTCATGATGATGTTGTTTAGCCACCTCATTCTTCCCCAATCCCCCGCTATTCAGGCACAAAACATTGAGAAAAACTTTCTTAGTAGATATTTAGTTGACAAAAAAGGCTATATCGTTTATAATATAGCGCTAGCTATTTCAGCACAGGAAAAGACAAATGACCAAGATACCAAGATTCAGACCTAAAAAGCCTTCCCGCTTCTCCCACCACCCAGAGCCAGGCTATGTGGTAAGAGGCAGGATATGGATGGAGAAGGATGGCGAGCTATATATGGGGGGGGGAAGAGCCATGCTGCTGGAACGCATTGATAAGTTTGGCTCCATAGCTACGGCGGCACGCTCGATGAGGTTAGCTTACCGTAATGCTTGGCTTTGGATAGAAGCAGCCAATCGCCTAGCGCCGATCCCTCTGGTTGAGAAAAACGCTGGTGGGGCTGGGGGAGGACATGCGATATTAACCGAGGAGGGGCGGAAGGCCGTCAGTGAGTACAAGGAGCTGCGGGCTAGATTTCAGGAATTCCTCAGTCAAACCGATAATATTTTTATGAAGCGCTATATCGGCGATAATATAACTCTTGGAGAAGAAACTAGCACCCAGTCTGTATAGCCACCCCATCATAGAGAATGACTGGGCAAGACTGGTTGATTCCAACTGATTGAGAAAGGAGGTGGCATAAACGAAGGTAAGCTGATTAAATCATTGGTTACTTTATTTCACAAAGGAGAAGAAATGACAGCAAACATAAAAGGTAAGCAGATTCACCGACAAGGTGCAATTTATATTCTTATTGGTATTTTGGTCTTTGGTTCTATTTGGGGACTTGTTGAGGCTACTCTGGGCGGGTTTTTGCACATGATTATATTCCCTAACAAGGGCGCTATTATGACTGGCATCGGCGTGGCTATCATGGCTTCGGCGTTGGCCATCTACAAAAAGCCGAGCATGCTACCGGGTATAGGTATCGTTGCCGCCTTATTTAAGCTCCTTGACGTTTGGCTTTTCGCTCTACCTATTGCCAGCATCCATATAATAAACCCAGCTATGGCCATTATTTTTGAGTCGCTTGCTTTTAGTCTAGTAGCAGTATTTGTGATGAAGAAAATAGCGAAGAATGCCTTTATTGGCGTTGGAGCAGGAGTCCTGGCTGGTCTTATAAGCGCCACTGCCTGGGTTTATTTTGCTATATACGTAATGAATGCTCCCGCCTATGCCCGCGTGGTTTTTACAGCTGGAGGATTCATCGCAAACCAGGGCGTAGTCCAGGCGGCTTTCTTTGGCGTATTTGTACCTCTAGGCTATCTGGTAGGTGAGAAGCTGGCGGCCAAAACTTTCCCAGTGTTAATAAGCAGGTCTCTCTACTATGCCACATCAGCGGCTGTCGTATGTCTTTGTTGGGGAATCAGTGCTATAGCCAAAATGACTGGGCTTTAACCGGAACATGGTCATTATTGTTACTGGCGCCACAGGTATTGGCAAAACTACAGTTTGCCGGAAGCTAATAGAGATAGCCCAGAATCAAGGGCATACCTGTGGTGGCATTTTAACCTATAAGGCTGCGGACGAAGGCATCATCATAGAAGATATCCAATCTGGTGAAACGGAAACTCTGGCCAGTATCAATAATATATATCAAGGGCCCCGTACCGGGAAATACTTCTTTAACCCAGAGGCTATTGAGTTTGGGACTAGAGCAATAGAGGAAGGAATTTCTTCCGATATCCTCTTGGTGGACGAAATTGGATATCTGGAACTCCAAGGAAACGGATTTGCCAAAATCTTGGAGCTGATCGGAGCGGAAAGGGTCAAGAACTCTATTTTGGTTATCCGCAGAGAACTCCTTCCAGCATTCTTGGCTAGGTTGAACTCCAAGTTGTCAATTATCGAGACAAATACTTATAATCGCAACGAACTACCCCAGAAGATATGCGCACTGCTAGCTAACAACTTGCCCACCTATTCTTCTAAAAGAGGAGCCAGTTGTAGAGTCCCTTGCTCTGAAAAGATGAGAGGTGCCCCAAAAGTTCAGCAAGGCTAATTGGAAAGGGAGCAAATCAACGCTGGAGTGAAAATTCTTGACGATTATTTCCAGCTTCGGTGAAGATAGTGTGGTTCGTGAAGTGCATGTTTGTGTCTTCTGGACAGCGGGACAAAGGTGATTGAACCAGACAAGGCGATCCGCTTCATCAGTGAAGCTGCTATTTTCCGCCAAGTGGAAGGGGTAAAGCTACTGAACATGGTAAAGCGGAGGTGAGTATGAAATTAACCGAGTTGGTAGTTCTAATCAAAGGCGGAGGGGAGGTAGCCAGCGGGGTAGCTCACAGGTTATTCCATGCCCATTTTAAGGTTTGCCTAACTGAGACGTCCCATCCCCAGGCAGTTAGCCGGGGAGTCACCTTTTCCGAAGCTGTGTATGATGGTGAAAAGGAAGTTGAGGGCGTAGCAGCCAAACTAGTCAAATCTGCCGGTGAGATACCCAAGGCATGGGAAGAGAACAAGTTGCCTATCATAGTTGACCCAGAGACCAAAGTTAAGGATGTCCTGAAACCCGATGTTTTAGTTGATGCCATACTAGCCAAAAAGAATTTAGGAACAAAGATATCTGATGCCTCTCTGGTCATCGGGCTTGGCCCCGGCTTTCAGGCTGGCAAGGATGTTCATGTAGTAATCGAGACCAATCGTGGTCATAATATGGGTAAGGTGATTCTTCAAGGAGAGGCAGAGCCGAATACGGGAACACCTGGAGAAATTGCCGGTGTCTCTGCCGAAAGGGTGTTTCGTGCCCCCAGAACTGGTCAGTTTTCAACCAAAAAAAAGATAGGAGACTATGTCCAGGCAGGTGAGGTGGTGGCCTTTGTTGGTGGAGCTCCGGTCAAGGCCTTGGTTGGCGGTGTCATTCGAGGACTTTTGAGAGACGGAACCGAGGTACATAATGGAATGAAAGCGGGGGATGTGGACCCACGAGGGATTAAAGAGTATTGCTACACCATATCAGATAAGTCCAGAGCGATTGCTGGAGGAGTCTTGGAGGTGATACTAATACGGTTTAATACTTAGTTATGACGCTCAAGGAAGCTTTAGATATTAAGCCTGGTGAAGTAATAAGCCTAGTTGGTGGTGGGGGTAAAACAACCCTTATGTTCGCCTTGGCCTGCGAATTAGCTTCAAGCGGTAGTTGTGTCATTACTACTACCACCACCAAGATTTTTGAGCCGTTATTCTCTCAAACACCGCTTCTTCTCGTGGAAACAGATGAGGAAGAGTTGATAAGATTGCTTCTCCAGAGCGTGAATAAGTATAGGCATATTACCCTAGCTAGTGAGAGGTTAGCTTCGGGGAAGTTGAATGGAGTTAGCTCAGAGTTAGTAGTCAAGTTAGCTGAACTAAATCAGGTATCTTACATTATAGTGGAAGCGGATGGGGCAGCCCACAAGTCTTTGAAGGCACCAAATCCCACTGAGCCTGTAATCCCATATAACACATCTCTAGTCATACCGATAGTGGGGATCGACGCCGTGGGCTGCCGTCTGACTGAAGAAAATGTCTTTAGATCTGAAATCGTCTCCAAATTGCTTGGATTGCCATTGGGTGAAGTTATCTCATCAGAGTCTATTGCCTTTTTAATAACTCACCACCAAGGTATAATTAAGGGGAGCCCTGTCTGGGCCAGAATTGTCCCCTTCATCAATAAGGTGGATTTAGACAAAGGTTTGTCAAAAGGAAGGGACTTAGCTAGTAAGATTTTGGCGATGAGAAACCCTCAGATTAAGCAAGTTATATTGGGACAAGCTCAATTACCAGAGCCGGTGATCGAGGTTATTTCAATGGAGGTCAGATGACGGACATCTATCAAGAAATAGTCAGGATTAGAGCCGAGGGAGAAGAAGCGGCGCTGGTTACCATAGTCTCAGCTACTGGCTCTACTCCCAGAGAGCAGGGTGCCAAAATGCTAGTCAGGGCTGATGGCAGCATAATAGGCACTATTGGCGGTGGGAGAATAGAAGCACAAGCCATCAAGGAAGCATTGGAGGCAATACGAAAGGGTAGGCCACAGCGACTGCGTTTCAGTTTAAAAGAAGGTGGGGAGTTGGGGATGATATGCGGTGGGGACACGGAAATATTTATTGAACCAATACTGTCGGCGCCCACTATGTATATCTTTGGTGGCGGTCATATCGCTCTTACCCTAGCTAAGGTCGGTAAGTTGTTAGACTTGAAAATAGTGGTAATTGACGACCGTCCTGAATATGCTAACGCTCAGAGGTTTCCTGAGGCAGAGCTGACCTTAGCTGAAGACTTTGCTAAAGCTTTCCAAAAACTAAAAATAGATAAATCGAGCTACATAGTGATTGTTACCCATGGTCATAAGGACGATGAAACTGTGTTAGAAGTGGCTCTGGCTACAGAGGCAAAGTATATCGGTATGATAGGCAGCGAAACTAAAATTGAGGCTGTATTCTCCCACTTGCTGGCTAAAGGAATACAACGTGAGCAGTTGGACAGAGTCCACGCCCCAATTGGCCTAGAAATATGTGCTCAAACCCCGGAAGAGATAGCTGTTAGCATCTTAGCTGAGATAATAAAAGTTAGAGGGTCTCCACCCCCTGATAACTAGTAAAAACGTATAAGTCCTAAGCAAATCCACCAGTAGCCTAAGTCCGAATTGACACTAGAACCTCTTCTGGTTACAATCACTACACTCATAGTATAAGGAATCACGGCTGGCAGAGAGTAGATATAATCATACGTCCTGTGTAAGTAGTCGGGCTACCCATATAAAGAAAATTTAAACCAAAGGAGGTAAGAAATGAGTAAGTTGGATAAATTACCACTTTATAAGAAGGGCACCCCCTATAAACCAATTTACGGAACAGATTTTCTGGATGACCTGAAAGCAACCTGGGGCGAGGAGTGGGGTATT
>SDBU01008349.1_pt1 | contig 11785 bp, 26 predicted proteins | sample 2277071 | NCBI WGS metagenome assembly SDBU01 (sample SAMN10397929, study PRJNA504765) | marine sediment metagenome | isolation source: marine sediment core GS08_GC12, 126 cmbsf | place: Arctic Ocean: Gakkel Ridge, Loki's castle | collected 2008
CTCTTGTCCTCCGTGACCTCATAGATCACATCGTACGTGTCCGCTTTGAGACCGAGCTGTTCGGCGAGCTCTCGGGTCAGCTGCAGCTTGGGAGGCGTCTCCGGCTCGGGAACTTTCTCCAGCTCGCTGTACCGGTGGGCCACGTCATGAACGCTACCCACTAGGAGGCATACCCGGGGGTCCTTCTTGTTCTCCCTTGGGCCATCGAGGTTGCCATTATAGATAGCCTCGAAGTCCTGTCCCTTCACCTTCACCTTGTCGCCGGGGAAAATGCGAAGCTGGGATTCCGGGTCATAGTCAAGCTTGTATAGAGCCTCGATCTCATCAGCATCGAGGTCTATGTGGTCAATGATTTCCCAATCGGCATCGATGAAGTACGCCAGTTCGGAAGTGGCGTGAGCATCTGCGCCCTCTACAGGCCAGCGAGAGAACCTCACCGCAATGGAGCCGTGGTGTTTGGCCTTAAGTACAAGCCCGAGAGCCCCGGACAGGACAGCCCCAGACAGGGTAACCTCTTCACTGTTGGACACCACCACGTCACCGGGTTGATATCTCTGCAGTATGTTCTCCTTACTCGTGGACAGCGCACCCGCCCTGTTCCTCAGGAAGTCCTTGAGCTTGGGGAACTTGAACTTGTTCGCGGTAAGGCGGCTGAGGCCCCTGTCTATGTCGTGCAGATGGTTGAGCACCGTGTTCTCCACGTTCATCCAGTACTTCACGGTCCCCGTGGTGTCCCTGCATCTGAGACCCTGGAAAAGCGTGACCTTGTAGAAGTCCGCGCGCACTGCACTCACGAGCGCCCGGTACACTTGGGAGCCATCGCTTAGGACCTCTCCTACTGCAAGACAGCCATTTTCAGTGTACTGTGTCTTGTACTTTCCAGTACCTCTGGTCCATCGTTGTTCTGCGTTCATGCATCCTCCCCGTTCAGTGCTAGTTCCTGCTGCTCGCCGCAACGTTTCAGCTCCTCTTTGACCTTGTAGTCCACGACACGCCGTGCCTCTTCAAGCACGTACCCGTCATGGTCACAGATGAATCCCCAACAGCTGTCTTCGTCAAGAGCATCATCATCCTCATCGATGTCCTCTCCATCAGGTTTGGTAATCGTGTAGCCGTAGACCGCACCACGGAGATAAGCATCGTACTCCTCGACCTCTCCCTCGAAACACTTCTGGAGATCAGGCACCGCCTCATCCTTGGCCTTCGCCTTGGAACAGAAGATGAAACCGACAGGACCACTATCAAACTGGGCATGTCCCCCCGGGAGCAATCCCTCGAAGCTACCTATCTTGATCCGCAGCCCACTGTGGTCGTAGAGATACAGGGGGAGGATCAGCTCGACGTCGTGCTCCTTCTCGATATGCTCCTTCATATCCATCCATGAGTTGAAGTCGTCATGGTTGATACCGTGATCCTTGTCCCCAAGATCGTAGCGCTTGTGAAAACACACCATGGTCCCTACGTGGTCGTAGTCGTGCCGCGGGTTGATGGGATCAGGATCCTGAACGATCTTGATCGTGTAGCCCTTATAAGGCTCTGTGTGTGTGACGTCCATCAGGCCACCTCCTCTTCTTCAGTTTGGGTCTCTGCCTGGTATTGCTCAGCACAGTACTCGCTGCAGAACTCTACGTCATCCTCAGCCAGGGTGTACTTGGTTTCGATGAGCTCCCCACACTGATCGCACTTGGGAAGCTTCTCGTACTGCTCGTCCGCCCATTTCTGGAGCTCTTCGACCTCGGAAGCCTCAAAGGGCATCGTCATGCCGCCCGTACAGCCATGGGCGACCCCGATGGTCAGGTCCGATTGATCTTTCTTCCACTGCTCGGCGATCTTCAGGGCAGCCTTTATAGCTTCGCGGGGATCTCGATACTCTTCCCCTTCACCCTCGTACTTCTCGCAGAGCATGTCAGCGTTGGCATAGTCGAGCCCACCTAAGGCGATCTCGACTACGTTTGCCTCGTCTTCCTCGACACCCCAGTAACACTGACGCGACACAAACCAGATGGATTTCATACAGTCACCTCTTTCATCCTCCACAGTCCTCTGTGGGTTGACGGTTCGCCCTCAATCCATTCAGCCAATGCGGATTGCCATATCGTTGGCATCTCTGACCAGGATGCTCTACGGCAGTTCCGATATAGATAGAGCGGGGCAGCCGAGCAAGTACAGAGCATTGGTCGCTCGGGATCGTTGTCGATCATCAGCTCGCCGATACCGTCAATGTTGCCGGAGCAGTTGAACTCGCCGTAATCAAGCAGCAGGAAGCTCTTAGCCTTGCGCTCAAAGAATAGTCGCAAGCCTTTGTTCTTTGGCCATCCCATCAGGCACCTCTCTTGTTTGTGTCCTGTATAACCCTGACGGTCCCCTCGAATTCGTAGTTCCTGAAGAACCCCACGAACTCATAGACGCAGCCCTCTTCTCCTTCTTGCGCAAACATGAAGTTCTGTACATGCTCGTAGAGCCACGGGGAATCTGGGAGATCTTTGAATTCACAATGGAGTATCACGGGTGTCCCGCAGTAACACCCAACAGCGTAGACAATGCGCCCCCTGTACTTCTTGTTCCTTACGGGAGCCAAATGACCCCACGTTGCTTGCATCTGTCGTTCTTTGTAGACAACTTCAGCCGAAGCGAAAACATCAGCTATGTTTTGGGCACTCACGCCTTATCCTTTTGTATGAGTTCTCGTACACGGTTGCAGAAGATCACGCCTTCCCAGTGCCTCAAGCCTACATCTTTGGCAAGCCGAGCGTAGACCTTTGCTCCCGCTTCCTCCCCTTGTTCGTTCCAAACAGCCGCGACCTTCTGAGCGTCCTCCTCAACCTGCTGTGTCTTCAGTTTAGGCATACACCCACCTCGGCTTTTCGGTGTTGAACGTATAGTGGTTCTGGTCATGCATCCATCCGACGCACAAGTAGGGAAGAGGGACTAAGGATGTAGCTGCATTGTCTGTCCTGTCCTGGACAGACTCCCAGTACGTCCATTCACCACTGCTGTTCCAGAAGTTGAGCATGTAGCGCAACACTGCGTGACTCGTGAAGTACTGCTTGGCAGTACCTGTCTGCCCCCTGTACCTCCAGCGGTACGGCATAAGACGGTAGCTGTTCACGACATCCACTCCTTGGGATCACGTAGACGGATGTTGTCCCCTTCCGAATACCAAAACGCTTTGGCCATGGTGTGTATCTTCCCACGCATCGAATCGAAGTCTACGAATCGCTCACCATCACCCACACGACCGACAAGCCCGTCGACCTGCTCCTTTTCAAGACGCAGGTACTCTCCGGTGTCCTTGGCGATGACGATGCAGCCACCGGCCTTGAGAATATCCTCACAGGCTTTGCAGATGCCATGAGGGATCTTGTTATGCCCAGAGCTTTGGTATCCGTCCTTGCTGCCGTACTGTCCATCAGAGGCTGCATGCACCTTCTTCATGGTACTGTTGGCATGGGCCCCGAGCAGGAGCAAGTCCTGTCCATCGGCACCACAAACTTGGCATACGGTGAGCGCTGGAGCGACACCATGCTCACGACTGAGAGGTAGAGACATAGGTCCTCCTATGCAAATGTGATTGCCATACCAGCGGGCGCTGCTGGCGTAGCAGTCTTTGTTACCCGGTGCACTCGTACGGCCTTGAAGAGATGCAACTGACGCACCTTGATAGGTCGTATCTCCGGATGTCTCTCAAGGAGATGCTTACAAAGGATCTGCGCTACCTTGAGTTTCGATCGCGCGGCATCCCTATCCTGCAGGGTGTAGTTAGAGGGGTGCGCTTTCATGAGCCGGAACTTATAGAGCGTGTGCCCTATGATGCTCCGGTTTGTGTGGAGGGCCATGCGTGCCTTGTCGAGTCTCATCTGCGCCGTCTCCTTTTCTGTGACTGCTTACGTGCCTTCTGTATCGAACCGAAGTCCGATGTCTGTGTCCCCCCAGTGCTGTGCTCCAACATCAGACGTGACGGCATCACCGCCCGTCGCACGATGGGCATGAGCACTGGAGACGAGGAGGTCTGTACCGCCAACAGGAAAGCAGTCTGTGCAAAGACGTAACCTATGATAGTCATTCCTCATCCTCCTCCATGTAACTGTCCTCGATTTCTTGGAGAACACTATTACCCGCAGAGTACACGAATGTGAAGGCTGTTAGGAACAAGAGCAATCCCATTACGTTACCTCCAGGAATACATCGAGTGACGTGAAAGTATTGAGTGCTATCCTCAGATTGAGGATGTCGTCCTCACTGATCACAGTCTCACGCTTGGGTCGTCCCGTCAGTTTGGGGACGTCAGGCCGGAACACCGGGGCCCCCACCCTCTGCGGGTGCGGGAGGTACCCGAAGTCTTTCGGGTTCATGCTGCTACCTCCTCTAGTTGTTCATCCTTTTCACGCTCACAGAAGCCCTCGATGATATCCCTGAGAGGCGTCTCAAGGATGTTGCCCTTGTGCTCCTTGTCGATACGAGCGAAGGACATGTCACATGAACTAGTCACGTTGCCGTTGGCAGAGATGGCGATGGACTCTTCATCCACGGACATCTCTCCGTTATACTCCGTGACCTTCCATGGCTCCTGCTGCCTGATGTCGGAGTTGCCGGTACCCATCGTAACACCACGTCCCTCAGCGATCACGTTAATGATGGGATCTTTGCGCTCTCCCAACTTGATGTAATCACGGGAGAACCACTCGCCGTAATCATCGAGTGCCTCATGGAAGTACCGGAACGAGGGCTCGTGATCCCACTTATGGAACTGATCTTGACTCACCACCATGCAGCACAGTTCCTTTTCATCGCTCCATCCCTCAAGCTTGTCTAGTGCCTCAAGGAATGCCTGACGCTTGTACGTCGATCGTCCATTGGTGACGACGTAGAAGTACCCCATCGATACCTTCTGCCACACCATCTGCTGCCAGATCTCATGGATCAGCTCCGGCTTGAGCGAAGGCTCCCCACCAGTGATAGACAGGGTCCCGATGGAATCGATCTGCCTGAATACACAGCGGATGACCTCCTCCGTCATGTCCAAACGCTGAGGTGCCCCGCGCATACAGTGCGCACATCGCATGTTGCAGCGCCTGGTGATCTCAAGTGTCAAGTCATTGACGTACATCACTCCCTCCTATCGGGGCTGTTGTAGCACCTTCCTAATTTCGCGGCGCATACTGATGACCTCTTCATTTGATATGTAGGCCGCGTACTTCTGTTCTATTGCTGCAATGGCATCCGTGACGCTGTTGGCTGCCCGCTTCGGCAAGGCGCTGGCGAATCTTCGGGCCACTTGCTCACGAGTTAGCTTGTCATTTTGGTAGTCGTACATCGTGTCAACCCAAATATCGTCCAGCGCCGCAGTGTCGGGCCGTTCCGCGATCTTGGAGTGTGGCTCTTTGTCCGCGCACTCTTTGCAAAATGGAATGTCAACACAAATCACTACCTCGGCCTTGTCCACATGTCGGCCACAACCTCCGCATGTGTAGACATAGTCTTTCGTTTCCAAAGCCACCCTCCTTTACATTTAAGGCCCGATTGCAGCCAACGTTAACGCATAACCGGCTTTTTGCCCGACCAACAACACGATAATCGAAAACATTGGTAGTGTTGGAAGCGCCCATGTAGATACCAAGCCTGATCGCCGCACTTGGGGCAAATTGCGGTTTGCGCATTGTTGTGCGATGCGGAGGGAGTGCCTGCCTTAGTGATACGGCGGCGCTCCAACCACCGATAGGCTAATTGCGCAATGTACAAAACGAGCATCCCCGTAATGTGGCCGTACCAGAAATCAAACATTGCCGCCTCCAAAGGAAACAAGTTTACCGAGCAGAGTGTGCGATGATGTACCACCACCACCACGAAGACGAGCCATGTCGAGAACGCTACGATCGCCGTGGTCTTTGTACCAAGCAATGAATAGCTTGTATCTCTTCTTAAGAGTCTTCATCGGTATGCTCCCTCTGATATTCCTCGTAGACGATCCTGCAGACTTCTTTGATCCGCTCCTCGTACCACGGAGTTTTCGCATCCTTGACGAACTGATTGAACCACTCGGTGGTCTTGTCGTCGCTGTCCCACTCCGAGTCATGCACTTCCAACCCATCTATCACGCCATCAAGGACTGTCGGCGCAAAGTGAAGAGTGAAGTTGTCGAGACGGTTGCTCCTTGCTATCTGTGCTATCTTAGGCTCTGACCGCAGTATGTTCGCGGCGTGATCAAAGGCGTACTGAAACTTGTTCTCTTTCATCAGTCCTCCACCACGTTATCGGGTGCAACCTCACAGCCGTAATGCTCTGCATCACTGTGCTCTACCGATTGCGACTTGGCATCGAAGAAAGACGGAACCAACCAGAACAACCCCTTGGACTTGTGCACAGGGGCACCTGCCGGGATGTCGATCGGACCCGGAATCGCAGAGAAACGTCTGCGCCACTGAAATGCTTTCTTGACTTTCATTTGTCCCATCCTATCGCTTTGGATATTGAAGGTGTCATCCCACCACACTCCTTGAACTTGCGTTCGAAGTAGTCGGAGAGATCCCCGTTGGTGATATCGAAATAGGGATGCCCTGAAGGAGCGAAACGCCTCAAGGATGCCATCTGCATCTGAGACATGCCGTCTATGAACTTCTTCGCTTCTGCAATCTGTGCGTCTGTCATAGTCGTACCCTCCCCCTCCTTATGTCACAGATGTCTCCGAGCTTCACTGTCTCCCAGGGCTCAGGTGTTCCGTGCGTCAATGGGCATTCCTCTAGACACACATGCCTCTGACCCGCCTCCATCGGACGCTTCCACCCACACTGCGGACATCTCGGGGAGCACTTACCCCAGTGGTTCGTGCCAATCTTACTCTCATGCCCGCATTCGGTACACCGGTATAGCTTGTAGGTGTGCTTGCCTGTAGTAGGCTTAGTCTCAGTCATCGGTCCCCCAAGGGTTTGTGTGTTGCCCAAGACCTGGACAATGCCGGTTAAGCCAATATTGCTGATAGTGCTCTGTTCCAAGCAGGTACGGAGCAAAACCACCCATTTGCTTTCCCGCGCATGTTTTTACCCTTGGACCAATAATCACGGTTGTTTGGATACCACTGGTAAACATAGCCACCCTTTTGGTAATATCGAAACCCGTGTTTGTCTGTGCCCCAATACTCCACCTTTACCACCCCTTGTTGAATCTGGCAATCATCGTGTCACCATATGCTGACAGGTTGTTCCGGCCAATGTTTTTGGCATACTCTCTTGCACTGAGATTCTCAGACTCAGAGGCCTCAAGGAAGTCCTGCCGAATCAGACGCGCCTCTTGGTCCCCAAGGCGGATATACTCAGCACCGAACACGCTTTCAAGGGCAGTGTCTGCAAGCCCTCTCATCACTGCCCCGAAGTCTTTCATACGGTCCTCTCCGAGAGGCTTCTTGGTATCAGGCATGGTTGTACTTCCCTCCATGAGGGTCATACTGAGCCTCAACCATCTGCCGGAAGAACTCAGTGTCCCGATCCAAGAGGATCTCGTAGACGGAATCCCGATCTATGTGCTCCTCAGCGTTCTCGATACGCCCTATCGCGAAACCGAGTCGCCGGAAGATCAAGGCAGTCAGACCAAGAGCTTCGTAGACACCCGACCCTCTGATCACGATATTAAGCGCCGTCCGTAAGGGAGAGACCGTTACGTAAGAGCCGTCATGACCTAATCGGACGTCGACTTTGGTACCTTCTACCCCTGCCACTTGAAGCCTTTGGGCTTTAAACCAACAGGCGGGGAAGACATCCTCCACCTTCGCCCTTCTCTTCTCGTGGTCGATAGCCTCTGTCTTCTCCTTCTCATCAAGAATCTGCTGGAGAAGCTCGTCGTCGTGGTCGATGACTTCTACGTTGCTGGAATAAGGAGTATGGGGACAATGGATGTTCCCCCCTGTCTCCAGCCACACTCTGCCATCGGGATGCTCCTCCGGGAACTCCCTGAGAACGACGCCAAGGGAACCAGCATAGTAGTCATCTCCGTACAGCACTACGATGTCACCTGGCTGAACGGTCTTGCCCTTGATGTCCTTTGGCTTACTCATGGTCGTGCTTCCTTCCCTTGGTGACGTACTGTGCCTCGAGCAGCGTGCGCACAAACTCAGGGTCGCTGCAGTTGCGCTCGATGAGAGTCTCGAGCTTTGCCATCACGCGCCCCTTGCGCCACGGACGGAAAGCCTTGTCGTCCTTCTGCGTCCTGTGCTTGTAGCTCCGGCTCTGACGCCCGCTATCGAAACGGGGAGAGTCATACAAGTTCTGGAGCCCGCGGCGACGACCGTTCGCTTTGAGAAGGGACTTGCGTATCCCTGTGCCTGTATCTGTCATCGTAATCCCTCCATATCTAGAAGGAAATGGGCAGGTGTGCAGTCCCTGCCCATCTCATGTGCTATGCAACGAGCTTGTTGGAGACCTGACGATCGATGTACAGGTCCTCCAGCTGATCCATGCTGCCCCTGAACTCATCCCGGTGCTTGCGGCTCGGGACCTTCTTGGTGAGCTTGAGCACGATCGGATCGACCTTCGCCTCGGGCTCTATGATCGTCTCGACCTTTGCCACCACCTCGGGCGTCTCCACCTTCACCGGCTTCGGCTCAGGCTTCGGGGCCCGACTGATGATCGGGCTCACGTGCACCGGGTTGGCCCTGCGCTCGAGCTCGGCATCCAGAGCGATGCCTGCCCCGCGGATCCCACGGATCCGAGTCGAGATCTCGGAGACTGCCTTGCGCATTTCCGTGCGGATCTCCATCGTCTTCGCCGTGATCCGCCCGCCGTCCCGGCTGACCCGCTCCTGGATCTTCGCGAGCATCTCTCTCTTGTGCTCGAGGACGTCCCTCAAGTCGCTGCCGTTCCTCAACTCGAAGTTCCCGTGCAGTCTCTCTGCCTGGAACTTCAGGTCTGAGGAGGAGAACCCAACCGACGTCGGATCGCCTGCGCATATCCCGAGCGCCAGCTCAGCCTTCGTTGCTGCTGCCATATCGCTGACAGCGTGCGCCTCTGTGATGGCCCGCACCACGGCATTGCGCCGAGTGTTGGCCTTACGGAGGGCCTCTCCATAGGAGAGCCCGTTGGAATTGGTGCGCATGTTGCGCCTCCTCTTGTGTAAGTAGATGGGCGTCAAACATTCGTAGGACGCCCCAGTGAATTATCTGTAGTCCTCCCTCTGCATTTCTCACCCTGGACTTGGGACCAGGCGAAGGTAGCATTAGGAACTGCCTGATATTCAATTGCTCCCCTCAGGCAGGGTCGAGGGATTAGGCACCGTAGTGGATCTATGTTTTGTCTCCGCAGTGCCGTAGCTCACCCTCTGTCTTGGCTTGTCACTCATCCCAGTACGCCACGCTGGGAGATGGGATTTAAGGCCAGTGCACGTTACTACCTCCTTCCTTTCACTTTCACCCGCAGGCATGCGAGTCACGATGGATCATCCGGCGGATCGTTTATAATGCATGGGGGTCTCCTTCCAGGACCTGTGGTCCCTGTTGACTGTGATGAAGGATCACCCGCTGAGGTAGCTAACCCAGTGCCTCCGCGGTCCAACTCTGCAACCTACCTCACCCAACCAGCGAACTGGTTGGTGCGAACCTTGGGCCCCATGGCCCGGATGTCACGATCCCTTTGTGTGGCCCGAGCTTCCTTTAACTGCTCAGCATTGTGAGCCGAGCAGGTGGGCGAGCCATCTTCGACCACGACATCCACGTCGTGCTGCATGATCTCCACTTTGGCCTTCATCATTAGTAGAGCCTCCTCATGTGTAGGATGCGTCCATGCAACTACGGCCCAGACATCCATGCCCGGGCCGACAACAATCACTCGAAATAAGGAAGGATTTAACCGAAGTCCAGCTCCGTCTGTTGCGTCGAGCTACCATGGTCGAAGTAGATCATGGTGCCGACACAGGACACCGTCCCATCGAAGCTGGGAGTCTTGACCCACCGTGTCTCGTAACCACGCAGTGGGTCCTCCACCTCGATGCTCTTCTCGCCTTGGTAGTTGACCATCACCCTACCTGTGCACCTGCATCCCTCCCACTTGCGGGGCGTGCCGTCACGCTTGATGTTGGTGCCGTTGAGCGTGGCACCCTCCAATTTCGAATAGGTACTGATCTGAGGCATGTACGAATCCCTCCATATTTAGAAGGGTATCATCTATCGAACGATGGCCCACATGGACCAGAACGCACAGGCATAGTCGTGATATGTCCGGTCGATCGGTGTGCCGTTCCCTCCGAACTCAGGCCCCATCGAATTCCGTTCGATGGTAGCTGGCGTCATCGGCGAAATCTGCTTTGTAGGCTCAACCTGCGCCGCCACAATGCCGTAGGCGGCTTGGATGAGGAGACCTTCCTTGTACAGCTGTTCCTTGGTGTACAAGACAACAGCAATGAAGGAAGCTGGTGCACCTTCGACGTGCTCTTTGTCCAGCCATCGGTCGAGGTACTGTAGTTCCTTGGCGTGATCATTCATGCGATACACATAAGCCGAGCGGATGTGTGCTTCGTTACCTTTGATCCAGGCAATGGTAGCACGTCCTTTATAGCCTATGTCCTTCGCCGGGATGTATGCATACTTGCAGAAGTCCATCCCTTTCTGCTTGCAGTCATGGAGCTCTGCACTGTCAAGTGCAATCAAGATGGCGTTGAGGTGCTCAGATATCAGACTGTTGTAGCGGGCGAACTTTAAGACTTCAAACGTGACCATTGACATACTCCCCTCTATAGGAAAGGCGCGCCCTGTATTGAGCGCGCCCCTGTCTCTCTCATTCACTAACACAATACGCATCGGTGGACGTTTGGCGAAGTCAACCGACAAACTTTTTCACGTGAGCCAAGCAAGACACTAACACAATGTATAGTGCCTGTCCCTCACTCACTCACTAACACAATACGCATTGCTCCACGTTTGGCGAAGTCAATCAACAAACTTTTTTCCTTGCTTGACTTGCGCCTGTATAGTTGAAAGAGATTTTCCTTTGTTCCTTTTCCCTTTCAACTATATACACAATACAGATTGATTTCCGTTTGGCGAAGTCAATCGGTAAAAAAGCTATATAGGCAATATTTGCCGCCTACCCGTATCCTGCCTGTTCAGGGTCCTTACGACCAAACCCCCCATCACTCCCACGGTACACTCAACATCAAATTTGACAGTCTCTAAGGATCCGATAGCTACCCTTCCCGTACGGAGCATTCCTGAGGGAGCTGGGGGATAGCATGGTCTTACCGTTGTTCTGTCTGAGAGCAGGCTCAGGGGCTTTAGAATAGCGTAGGATTAAGGTTTCGGTCCATCAGGGTACAGGCTATGTAAAGGCTCTACGGATTCGGATAGGGGTCCCATGGGGTATGGGGATACCCGAAAAAAAATTTCAGGGTACTTCGCGGGTATGGGGAGGGGATCATCAAACATCACCGCTTACAAGGGTGTTCTTCATTTTCAGGGATCGACCACCATTTATGGGGACTGACCTCTACTTTTCAATCTTCCCAGTCCTCATCGGATAGGCCGGTAGCTTCGGTCATGTCTTTCTTCCGGTCCCACTGGAGTAGGAGGACATCGTGGAGGGCTTCGCTTACAGGCTGTCCTTGTAGGCGTTCTTGGAAGGCTCGGTCGACGGTATCGTATTCAGCTTGTTGGACGGCGACTCTGGCGGCGTTGGCGGCTATGCGTCGGAGTTCATCTGCAGTGGGCGGGGCGTCGTCTTCTGGGTGCCATGGATGATAGGTGAGCATGGGATGGTACCTCCTTATGTCTTGAAGGTACGATGGGGACAGGGGTCGTGTCTGTGATGGG
>SDBU01008350.1_pt1 | contig 11785 bp, 12 predicted proteins | sample 2277071 | NCBI WGS metagenome assembly SDBU01 (sample SAMN10397929, study PRJNA504765) | marine sediment metagenome | isolation source: marine sediment core GS08_GC12, 126 cmbsf | place: Arctic Ocean: Gakkel Ridge, Loki's castle | collected 2008
TCCCAGCACTCCGCACTAGCTGTCCACCCTTTCCTTTCTGCAACTCAATATTATGTATTTGAGTCCCACTCGGGATTAGCTTCAAGGATAAGGTATTGCCGGGTTTTACCTCAGCATCACTACCTGACTTTATGGTATTGCCGACATTTAGTCCTAAGGGGGCAAGGATGTAACGTTTTTCCCCGTCAGCATAATAAATGAGGGCGATGCGTGCCGAACGGTTGGGGTCATATTCAATGGCCGCCACCCTACCCGGAACCCCAACCTTGTCCCGCTTAAAATCAATAATACGGAGCTTTCGCTTCGCCCCACCACCGCGGTGACGAACTGTTATTCTCCCTTGGTTATTACGCCCGGCTCTCTTCTTAAGGGGTAAGAGCAAGGATTTTTCCGGCTTATCTGTGGTTATTTCTTCAAAGGTAGCGCCAGTCATACCCCGCCTGCCAGGAGAAGTCGGACGATATACTTTTACTGCCACTTAGCTTCACCCTTCATAAAATCTAAACACCTTCAAAAAGCTCTATCTTGTCCCCTGGTTTGAGGGTAACAATCGCCTTTTTCCAAGGATGGGCCGGGAGTTGCCGTCTGCCCAAATTTCGCCTCTTACCAGGTACTATCATCACATTAACTGCGGTTACCTCGACCTTAAATGCCTTTTCCACAGCTTGCTTAATCTGTGGCTTATTGGCTTCCCCAGCTACCTCAAAGGCATATTTGCCCTGAGCTTGAAGGACAGTATGCTTTTCAGTTATTAACGGACGCCGTAATATCTCGTAAAGGTGCATTACTTTCTCCCTCAGACAACTTCTCCCCCCACAACTCTTCTGCTTGGTGCACAGCAGCCACAGTCATAAGTAGCCTCTTATAGGAAATGATGTCAGTCACATTAATTAATCTGGCGGGCATTGTCTTAATCTTTGGCAAGTTACGGGCTGATTTAATCACACTCCCTTCCGGCTCAGAGGTAACGATAAGAACGGAGTAATCCATCCCCAGTGCGGCTAAAATCCGCACCATCTCCTTAGTCTTAGGTTGCTCAAGCTTCAACTGCTCCAAAATAATTAATTCTTGGTCTCTAACTTTGGCCGATAGGACACACCTTAGAGCCAGCCGGCGCATTTTCTTAGGTATTGCTTGTCGGTAGCTTCTTGGTTTGGGGCCAAAAGTAATACCCCCTCCCCGGCGTAGCGGTGATTTTATACTACCAGCCCGAGCTGAACCGGTGCCCTTCTGACGAAACAACTTCCTGGTGCTACCGGAAACTTCACCACGAGTTTTAGTACTAGCCGTTCCTTGACGAGCGTTTGCCCGCTGGCTTACCATTACTTGATGCACCACTGCCTCATTAAACGACACACCAAATACATAGTCGCTAATCTCAATTTGTTCAGCTATTTCCCCAGCCAAGTTATAAACTGGAACTTGCACTTGCCTACTTCCCCCCACTTGATTTCCTTATCAGCAGTAACCCGTTCCTGTTGCCGGGTACTGCGCCCTTAACCAGCAATAGGTTACCCTCAGGATTAGCCTTAAATACTTCTAAGTTACGCATAGTTACCCGCTCACCACCCATCCGTCCCGCCATCCGCATCCCCTTCCATACTCTACCAGGGGAAGTAGTAGCCCCGATAGAGCCGGGGTGCCGGTGCCGGTCAGTCTGTCCATGCGTTTTGGGTCCACCAGCAAAATGATGGCGTTTTACCACGCCGGCAAAGCCCTTACCCTTGGACACCCCGGTAACATCAACCAGGTCACCTTCCTTGAACAGGCTAACATCGACTTTGTCGCCAACGGTAGCCGCTTCAGCATCGTCCACCCTGAATTCTCGGAGATACCTAAACTGCCCTAGCCCCTTGAGATGTCCCCGCTGGGGAGATTTGAGCCGTTTCGTTTCACCAAATCCAAGCTGAACAGCATTATACCCTTCCTTAGTGTCCATCTTAACCTGTATTACAATGCATGGGCCAGCCTCAATAGCGGTTACTGCCGCCACTTCACCATTCTCCTTAAATATCTGGGTCATACCCAGCTTCCGTCCGATAATTCCTTGGAGCATATCCTCAGTTACCCTTTACTTAATATCTATCTCGACCCCCGAGGGTAAGTTCAGCCCAGCCAGAGACTCTATCGTTTTGGAAGTCGTCTCTATAATATCAATAAGACGCTTGTGCGTTCGAATTTCAAACTGCTCCTGTGAGTCCTTATCAATAAACGGGGAGCGGATAACGCTGAACTTCTGAATATGGGTAGGTAGAGGCACAGGACCGGAAATAACCGCCCCAGTACGTTCTACTGCCTCTACAATCTGCTCAGCCGCCTGGTCAACCAGCTTATGGTCAAACCCCTTTATCTTGATACGAATCTTCGGTTTAGGCATATCCTTTACTCCCTACCTCGTCAGAAATTTGAGCGACCAGTGCCGCCGGTAGCTCTTGAGAGCAATAAAATTCCATAGAGTGGGTGGCTCTACCCTGAGTTTGCGACCTGAGGCGGGTAGTATAGCCAAAGGTCTCAGCTAGGGGTATACGGGCATAAATGGACGACATCTCCCCCTGTGTCTCAATAGACTCAATATGTGCCCTCCTTGAATTGAGGTCACCTATGACATCACCCAGAAACTGCTCTGGTGTAACCACTTCCAGCTTCATGATAGGCTCCAGAAAGATAGGATTAGCTTTAGCGACACCATCCTTAAAAGCCATCGAACCCGCCATCTTAAAGGCTAACTCTGAAGAGTCAACCTCATGATAACTACCGTCATAAAGGGTTACTTTAATATCAACCACCGGGTAGCTAGCCAAGACACCGGTCTCCATAGCCTCTTTAACACCACTCTCAATCGCTGGGATATACTGCTTGGGTATGGCGGTACCCTTAATACGATTCTCAAACTGTGAACCGCTGCCACGCTCCGTAGGCTCGATTTCAAGACGGACATGACTATACTGCCCATGCCCCCCACTTTGACGGACGAATCTACCTTCAGCCCGCACTGACCTGGTAATAGTCTCCTTGTAGGCCACCCGCGGTCTACCTACCTTGGCGTCTACTCTAAATTCGCGCAGTAACCGGCTTACTATAACCTCCAGGTGAAGCTCGCCCATACCTGAGACGATTGTCTGTCCTGTCTCCTGGTTGTAAGTCACTTTAAAAGTCGGGTCCTCCTCGGTTAACTTTTGCAGGGCTTCTCCCATCCTGTCCTGGTCGAGCTTGGTCTTGGGTTCAATAGCCACCGATAGTACCGGCTCAGGGAAACGAATAGTTTCAAGAAGCACCGGCCGAGAGGGAAGGCACAGGGTATCGCCGGTAAAGGTATTCTTAAGACCCAAGGTTGCTATAATAGCCCCAGTATCGGCCTCACCTACCTCTTCACGACGATTGGCGTGCATTAATAGTAACCGCCCGATGCGCTCCCTCTTACCTCGAGTTGAGTTATATACCTGTGCTCCCACCTCCACTTTACCAGAATACACTCTAAAATAGACCAGCCGGCCCACAAAAGAGTCAGAAACCACCTTAAATGCTAGCGCGGTAAATGGTTCCTCATCATTGGCAAAGTGAGCCACTTCAGCGCCCCTGGTGTCAACAGCCCGCACCGGTGGCATATCTAACGGAGATGGCAGATAGTCAATAATAGCATCTAGTAATGGCTGGACGCCCTTATTCCTCAGCATACTGCCACAAAGAATAGGTACTCCTTTATTAGCCAGGGTTACTCTTCTCAAAGCTTGTTTTAACTCAGCAGCCGTAATATTATGGCCGTCAAGATAAGCTGTTAAAATTTGGTCATCTATCTCAGCCAGCTTCTCAATCAATGCCTGACGAAATTCGATACACTTTGCTCTCTCTGACTCAGGAATAGCTACCTCCACCGCTTCTGAATCAGGGTTGCCATCAAAGCTCCACGCCTTATTCTCTACCAGGTCAATAATACCCTGATATGAGGCTTCACTACCTAAAGGTAACTGAATAGGCAGAGGCTTGGCTCGCAGCCGCTCTTCAATCATGGATATAGTGCGGTTCAAATTGGCACCAACCCTGTCCATCTTATTAATGAAGCAAATTCGGGGCACATGATATCTATCAGCCTGCCGCCATACTGTCTCCGATTGAGCCTCCACCCCAGCCACAGCATCGAAAACCACTACCCCCCCATCCAGTACCCTGAGGCTACGCTCCACCTCAGCCGTAAAATCAACATGTCCTGGCGTATCAATGATATTGATGCGGTGGTTCCGCCAATAACAGGTAGTAGCCGCCGCCGTGATAGTAATACCACGCTCCCTTTCCTGCTCCATCCAATCCATTACCGCCGTTCCTTCATCCACTCCACCCACCTTATAAGTACGGCCGCTATAATAGAGCACCCTCTCGGTGACGGTAGTCTTACCGGCATCAATGTGAGCGATGAAAGCTATATTCCGTATGTCTTCTAATGGACAACTTCTGGGCACAGTCCGACCTCTTACCTCTAACTTGACTGATACTTGACTTCTTACCATAACACTTGACTTCTTACCCCAACACTAAAATTAATAGCCAACAACCGCTCACCATTTATAGTGGGCAAAGGCTCTATTAGCCTCAGCCATTCTATGAGTATCGTCACGCTTCTTAATAGTTACCCCTTGTCCCTTGGCGGCATCACTAAGCTCACCAGCTAGCTTCTCGGCCATCGATTTGCCTGGTCTAGCTACGGCCGCGGCTAATAGCCAGCGTATCGCTAAAGAGAGACCCCGGTCAGTCCGCACCTCCACTGGCACCTGGTAGGTAGCACCCCCCATTCGGCGTGACTTCACTTCAAGTTGAGGGGTGACATTCCTCACCGCCTGTTCTAGCACAATCACCGGGGCTCTAGACTCCAACCCTTCTATAGTAGCTAAAGCACCATAGACAATTTTCTCCGCCGTGCTTTTCTTACCACACTTCATTATTTTATTAATCAACTTGGCTACCAGTACATTGTGATATCTGGCATCTAGTGGTACTTCTTTTTTGGTAGCTCGGCTTCGCCTTGACATTCTATCTCCTAAGCACTTTTCACTACAGCTTCTGCTCGTTTGGTGCCATACTTACTACGACCTTGACGACGATTAACGACACCGGTAGTATCCAGCGTCCCTCGGATAATATGATAACGCACACCAGGCAAATCCTTCACCCGCCCTCCACGGATAAGGACTACAGAATGTTCCTGCAACTCATGCCCTTCACCGGGAATATAAGCGGTTACCTCCATCCCGTTGCTCAGCCGCACCCTGGCTATCTTGCGCAGCGCTGAATTAGGCTTCTTCGGAGTGGTCGTCTTTACTTGAATACAAACCCCTCGCTTTTGCGGAGAACCCTTGCCTTGCTTCATTCTGTTCTTCAGAGCATTGTAAGTAAAACACAAGGCTGGCGTTTTGGTTTTCTTAATAGCCCTCACCCGCCCTTTACGGATGAGCTGATTCATAGTGGGCAATTATCTCCTCCTTATCTTCCACAATTCAAATGGATGAGCTAAGGCTCATCCATCAACATAATAACAGATTAAAACTTGGAGTTCAATCTGTCAACCGTTAGCTGAACTACCAGACACTAAATTGTAAGTCTACCATAGCTAAAGGCTAACTGTCAACAGTTTGTTATGAGGTCGTTGAGTAACCTATCCCCCTAACCCCCTTCCCCTTATCAAGGAGAAGGGGATAGGGTTAATAAACAATCTCAAACTAAGAAACGTGCAATCTGGACATCAATGTTTTATAATACTAATGCAAGCGACTTAGAAAACAAACCAGCGGAGCAACAAATAGTGAAATTGAAAGTCTTCATCTTCTTATTACTCAGTGTCATCCTAATCACTAGCTCCTGCCGCGTTGCCATGGAGGCTGGGAGGGATTACATATCAGGAACATCGGCCGGGGATGCCGAAACATTGAACTGGATTCTGGCCGCCGATGCTGCCTCCTTCGGTTATGCCGGGCACACTATAGATTCTCTGGTTACCTATGATAATGAGTACCGCATTCAGTTGCGCCTGGCCGCCAAAGATGTTGAGGTAAGTGAAGATGGCTTGCTTTATACCGTGACTATTAGAGACGACCTGAAGTGGAGTGATGGGTCTAAGGTTACGGCTGAAGATTATGTTTATACCTTGAAAAACCTGATGTTGTCCGATTGGCTCAATTATCCCTACCAGAGCGATTGGCAGGAAGAGGTAGATGGCAAAACAGTGTTTGTCACACCTGAAGTAGTTAATGAGATCACCTTTACCATAACTCGCCAGACAATTGACCCGGAATTTATCTATACCGTACGCGGTTTGACCCCCTATCCCAAATACATCGCCGCTAAATATGAGGGTGATGTTGAAGCCTTTACCCAGGCGCCCGAATTCAATAATTTGACCTATACCGGGAACCTGGGGCCATATAGGTTTGTCGAATGGATAAGAAATGACAAGTATGTCGTTGAGCGAAACCCGGAATATTACCTCGGTAAGGATATTAGAGCCCCCTATTTTGAGAAATATATCATCAAGATTTTTGGCACTTCAGCTACGCTCCATGCTGCCCTGGAAGCCAGGGATATTACTTACACCAGTATTGACCCCGACAAAGTAGGTAAGTTCAAAGGAATAGAATGGCTCAATGTCTATACTGTGCCGACTACTGGCTATCTATTACTGGCTTATAACTTGAGGGACAATAGCTGGGAAGGGCTTAAGCAGAAAGAGGTGAGGCAAGCTCTATCTATAGCAATAAATAAAGAATTAATGATAGAGCAGGTGCTTTATGGCTTTGGCGAGCCGGCTTTCAGCTTTATATCCAATACCTCGCCGTGGTATGTGGACAAGGGTCTGGTCAAATATGGGGTTAAACCTCTACTGGATAAAGAGAAGGCTAAGGAGTTACTACTTGAGGCCGGTTACGCCACCAAGAAGGCTGATGGCAGCATTGAAGTCAGCGACAAAGAGGGTAAGCCCCTAAAGCTAACTTTAATCACTAATAGCGGTAATGAGGTGCGCGAAAATGTGGGTCACTTGATAAAGCAGGAATTGGCAGCTATTGGCATTGAGGTAGAGCTTAAGTTTGTCCCCTGGGCAACCGAGTTAGGAAAATACCTCAGGAACAAGGTTCCCGGCACAGACCAGGAACCGTCATTTAACAATGGTGTCGGAGCGGTAAGCGAGGAACCCTGGGACTTGTTGGTAATAGGCTTCAGCACGAACCCTCTTTCGCCTTCAGGAACGGATGTTTTCTATACGACTAAGGGCGGCTTGAACTTTTGGGGCTTTTTCAATCCCCGAGTTGATGAACTGTTTAAGAGGGTGAAGTCAGAGGAAGCACTGGACGAAAAGGTTAGAAAAGAATTATATGCCGAGCTATCCCAGCTTGTTTCCGAAGAGCAGCCAGTGAACTTCTTAGCCTTCCAACTGGCCAATGCTGGCTTCCAGAAGAATGTTAAAGGAATAGAACCGGGTATAAATATGGGGTATAACTATCACCTGTGGTATTTTGAGTAACCTTTGCCTGCCTCAACTCATAGCTGAGATTATTTATTAACCCTTCGGGCTTGAGCCCCTTCGGCAAGCTCAGGGCAGGCTCTCTAGGGCGAAGCCTCACCCCCTTAATCCCCTCTCCTTGAAAAGGAGAGGGGAGCAGGGGGATAGGTTGCTAAACACTCTCCTAGCTCTTTGGCAATGCCCATGAATAAAAACTGGCTTAGAGATTACATCATCAAACGGCTATTCTTTGCCGTAATTGTTGCCTTGGGCATATTAACGGTTACCTTTATTCTGGTCAGAATTGGCCCGACTTCACCAGCCGATAAGTATCTGACTAATATCGCCGCCCGGGGGCAGGATGTATCTCAGGTGGTGGCGGCCATAGAAGCCAGGTATGGTCTTGATAAGCCCATATATGAGCAATACCTGAATTATGTGGGTAATCTAGCCCGTGGGGATTGGGGCTGGTCTTTCAGCACCTCAATGCCAGTAATGGAGCTGATTAAGACCCACTGGATTTACTCCTTCCAGCTAATATTCTTAAGCTCTATCTTTGCCGCTTTGCTCGGTATCCTAATTGGCATTCTTTCGGCCGTTAAGCAGTACAGCAAGACCGATTACACGGCGACCTTTTTCTCCTTTATTGGCATATCCATCCCCAATTTTTGGTTGGGCGTGATGCTCATTCTACTCTTTTCGGTACAGCTCGGAGTGTTTAAGACCTATTACGACACCGGCATACCCCTCCTTTCCCTGGCTAATCTCAAGCAACTAGTCTTGCCAATGATTACCCTTGGCACGGGGATGACGGCCGGCTATACCAGATATACCAGGTCAGCCATGCTGGATAATTTGAGAAAGGAGTTCGTCAGGACAGCCCGAGCCAAAGGACTACCAGAAAGGACAGTTATCGGCAAGCATGTCTTCAGAAACGCTATTCTGCCTCTGATAACCATTATAATGTTTGACCTGGGGAGTATCGTCTTTGGCGGTGCTTACCTCACCGAGATTATCTTCGGCATCCCGGGCTTAGGACAAATATCCTTCAATGCCATCTTTGCTGATGACTACGCGGTAGTCGTAGCAGTAACCCTTATCTCAGCCTTCTTAGTATTGATGATTAATCTCATTACTGATATTGCCTATACCTACCTCGACCCGAGGATAAGGTATGACTAAACGATTGAAGAGCCAACAGGTAGCCCGAAAGGTTGGCGGCATCAGGCATCTGATTCTTATCCTGCTGGCTGCCTTTCTCGGTGTAATCCTCTTATTAGATATTTTTGTGGTGGAGAAAATTTTTGACCCGCTGGTCTATCTCTATATTGTCCTAGGCACGCTCACCGTCTTATATGGAATATACCCCCTTTATACCAGCCGAAGGTTAGTCAGCTATTACTGGGAAAGAGTCAGGAAGAATAGGCTAGCGGTGACCGGGTTAGCCTTCATTTTGTTTCTAATTCTGTTGGCTTTAATTGGTCCCTTATTTACCGCTGACCCGACCGTGGTCAACTTTGAGGAGAAAAACACACCGCCATTGGGTTTCACTATCGAGGAATCAGTCTATCACCCGGAAACACAGCAATTTGTTACCAAATCAATCTCTGGGACAAAGAAACATCCGCTGGGCACCGATAACAAGGGTAGGGACTTACTGGCCATGATAATCTCTGGTGCCAGAATCTCCCTGCAAGTTGGTTTATTTGCCACGGGTATCGCGGTAGCCCTGGGGACGCTTATCGGTGTCATATCTGCCTATTTAGGTGGCAAGGTGGACAATATCCTGATGAGATTCACCGATATTATGATGACCTTCCCCTTCTTCCTCTTGTTGGTGTTCATTGTCTTTATCTTCGGTCCCAACCTGGCTCTTATCGTTGTGGTAATCGGTCTTACCGGCTGGACGGGCATTGCCCGCTTGATTAGGAGTGAAACTCTCTCCCTGAGAACACGAGAATTCATTATGGCGTCCAAAGCGCTGGGGGCAAGTGATAGCCGAATTATCCTGGCTCACCTCATTCCTAATGTCATCAGCCTGATTATAGTAATAGCTACCTTATCCATTCCGGGGGTCATTCTAGCTGAAGCCGGCTTGAGCTTTATCGGTCTAGGCGACCCTTCAGTAACTAGCTGGGGGATGGTGCTAAGGGCCGGGCAACAAAATCTGGATACCGCCTGGTGGGTAGCCGTAGCCCCGGGGATTATGCTTTTCTTTACCGTCCTGGCCTTCAACTTTATGGGTGACGGGCTGAGGGATGCCTTTGACCCCAGGAGCGCTGTTTGATATGGAAAAGGCAATCTTAAGAGTCAGAAATCTAAAGACCTATTTTTTCACGAGGCGCGGTATCGTCAAGGCAGTGGATGGCATTGATTTTGACCTTTTGAGAAGCGAATGCCTGTGTCTGGTAGGTGAATCTGGCTGCGGCAAAACGGTAACCGCTCTCTCAATTCTGGGTTTAATTGATACCCCACCGGGCAGAATAGTTGGTGGCGAGGTATGCTACAAAGATGTAAATCTGCTGGCATGTCCCCATGAGCAGGTAAGGCATATTAGAGGCAAGGAAATTGCCATGATTTTTCAGGATGCCCAATCGGCTTTGAACCCAGTATTTACCATCGGTGACCAAATAGCGGAGCCAATAAAACTCCACTTGGGGTCAAGCAACCGTGAGGCAAAGGAGAGAGCGGTGAGCTTGCTTGAAGAAGTGGGCATACCATCGCCAGCAGAAGCGGCCGCCTACTACCCTCACCAGTTATCCGGCGGGATGAAGCAAAGAGCCATGATAGCGATGAGTCTATCTTGTGACCCGCAAATCCTTATTGCTGATGAGCCAACTACCGCCGTTGATGTAACTATTAAAGCCCAAATCTTAGACATTTTCATGCGGTTGAAGGAGACCAGACAAATGTCCCTCCTTTTCATAACTCACGAACTAGGCGTAGTTTCTGAAATTGGAGATAGGATGGTAGTTATGTATGCCGGTAGACTGGCTGAAACTGCTACCGTTGCCGAATTACTGAGCAACCCAAAGCATCCCTATACCACGGGTCTGATTAATTGTGTACCGGACCTGACACAAGCCAGGGACAGGCTTGAGTACATACCGGGAACTGTCCCCAGTCTTATTGACCCTCCTAACGGCTGTCTCTTCCACCCCCGTTGCGGTAAAGCAGTAGCTATCTGTCGCCGAGAAGAGCCGCCGCCAGTCATTGTTAACGAAGGACATATTGTTTTCTGCCATCTCTATTCTCATTAAAGTGGCTAAAGGACGATGATGAACCGTAAGCTGCTGGAAGTAAAGAACCTGAAGAAGTACTACCCGGTTACCGGGGGGCTGTTTGCCCAACATCTTGGCGATGTCAGGGCTGTAGATGGCGTATCTTTCGACATCAAAGAAGGCGAGGCTTTGGGGTTGGTGGGTGAATCAGGGTGTGGCAAGTCCACACTGGGCAGGGCAATATTGAGACTGGAAGAGCCAACCGAGGGGAAGATTATTTACCGAAAGACCGATATCACCAAGCTGGGCAAGAGGGAATTGAGAGAATTGCGCCAGGAAATGCAGATGATATTTCAGGATCCTCAGTCCTTCCTTGACCCGAGGATGACAGTTGGTCAATCCATAGGTGAAGCACTACTCATCCACGGCCTGAAAGACGATAAAGAGCAGGAGCAAAGAGTAATGGAGATACTAGAACGGGTGGGCTTGGAGGCACAACACGCAACACGCTACCCCCACGAATTTAGTAGTGGGCAGAGGCAACGCATCGGTATTGGACGGGCTCTCATTCTGAATCCCAAACTTATTATCGCTGATGAACCAGTGAGTGCGCTAGATGTTTCTATTCAGGCTCAAATCTTAAATCTAATGCTGGACCTGCGGGAGGAATTTGGCCTGACCTATCTCTTCATTGCCCACGACTTATCGGTGATAAGACATATCTCCCATCGGGTGGCCGTGATGTATCTGGGCAAAATTGTCGAGTTTGCCGAGAAGAATGAGATTTTTCAAAATACCCTTCACCCGTATACCGAAGCTTTATTGTCTGCCATCCCCGGTATAGCACGGAAAGATAAGACCAGAATCCTGCTCCCGGGTAGTGTTCCTTCCCCCTTGAACCCACCAGCGGGGTGCCGCTTCCACACTCGCTGCCACCGGGCGCTACCGGTTTGTCATCAGGAAGAGCCAAACCTTAAGGATGTTGGGAGCGAGCATCTGGTAGCCTGCCATTTGCATGGAGTCTAATCTGATGGCTAAATTCCTTGACAAATATTAAAAAATAAATTACACTACAAATCAA
>SDBU01008351.1_pt1 | contig 11785 bp, 9 predicted proteins | sample 2277071 | NCBI WGS metagenome assembly SDBU01 (sample SAMN10397929, study PRJNA504765) | marine sediment metagenome | isolation source: marine sediment core GS08_GC12, 126 cmbsf | place: Arctic Ocean: Gakkel Ridge, Loki's castle | collected 2008
GCTATACTCAAAGGAGAATTGTCTTGAGAAAAAATCTCAAGAATTGCCACAGATTCATCCAAAGCCTTCAGGGCATAGCTAGGTTCTTTTTTGGACAAGTCGTTCCTCTTCTATATCATAGAACTAAATTCTATAATATATTTTTCTTTACTTCCTACATAAGTAGTTTCAATCTTAGTTTTCAGGATCAATCTGTGCAACCTCTTTTTTCGATAATGTGGTTTTGAGAAATGGGCTCTGTGGTTTAAGCTCTTCAATAACCTCTTTTACTTCCGGCACTTGTTCTTTGAGCAACTGTTCAATACCGTTTTTGAGCGTCATTTGAGCCGTGTGAGAGGCTCAGACTAAGTGCGGTAATGATTTGCAAGCGTTTGAATACAACGCTCACGCGCGGGGATGCCCTTACAAGAAGTTTAAGCAGGATGCGTGTGATCAAGTACCCTGCGGCCAGTCCCACCAATGGGGCAATGAACAGGGCCGCCAGAACCTTCACAAGGCCGTTGATCTGTACGATGGCGAAACCATATGCCACGACCGATGATCCTAGCAGGCCACCGACAAGCGCGTGTGAGGATGAAGAAGGTATTCCGATCCACCAAGTAATGATGTTCCAAATGATCGCTGCCGTTACAGCCCCCATCACAACATTAGGGGAAATTGCCGAGGGGTCGATTACGTCTTTCCCCACAGTCGTCGCCACCGCGACCCCAAAGAGGAAGGGGGCGATGAAATGTGCGACAGCAGCTAAGAGCAGAATGGTGCGCGGCGCCATCGCCCTCGATGAGATTACGGTAGCGACGATGTTTGATGAATCGTGAAGTCCATTCAGGAAATCAAAAATCAACGCAGCGATGATCAATAACACAAGTGGCGTCATAACATTACCATCTATGCTTTCCTCTTTAGGGTATTGGTGTAAGAAATCCTTTTTGCTGACCCATCGTGACCTTCAACTGCACAATGAAACCGTGCGAAGGCTCTTTCCATCGATGAGTAAAAAACTAATTTCAAAAAGCGCTAAGATCACAGCGACTTGATAAGTCGTGTCAAATTGAACTATTATTCTAGCTGAAATTGCATAAATACGTTGGCCGAAGAATAAGGAGAGGGGTTTGACTTCTGCATATCCTCATGATGGATCAGGAACAACGTTACCCAGCATACGAGGTCAGGAGAAATATAATGCTAATGATGTAGACTGGATGTTGAGCTTATATCCGCTAGCAGGTCTTAGTGTGGACTGTGGATTGGGGATCTTATTGGGGAACAAAGATCACATCAACCGTCATTTAATCCAACCAAAAATTTTTTAAGAAGGAGCTGTTCATCCATGCAAACCATTATTCGAAGCGAATCGAAGGAAATCATTATTGATATTGAGCGCCCCTTTGTCATTATTGGAGAAAGCATCAATCCAACCGGACATAAAAAACTGCGAGAAGCCCTTCAAGAGGAGAACTATGAGTATGTTCGGGATTTAGCCGTGCGCCAGGTCGAATCAGGGGCAGACATCTTAGATGTCAATGTAGGGGTTCCGGGATTAGATGAAGTTGCCCTGCTTCCTAAGGTAATTGGAATCGTATCAGCTGTGGTTGATGTTCCAATCTGCATTGATTCTGCGAACCCTGAGGCACTTGCAGCAGGTCTCGCCGTCACGCCAGGTAAACCTCTGGTGAACTCGGTGAACGGCGAAGAAGCTATGCTTGAAACTGTTTTGCCCATGGTGAAAAAATATGGGGCTGCCGTCATTGGTCTGACCATGGATGATGATGGGATTCCTAACGATACTGAAACTCGTGTGGCAATTGCGGGGAAAATTATTGAACGAGCAGGAAAATTAGGAATTGGCCCTGAAGATATCGTGATCGATCCTCTGGTCATGTCGATTGGTGCAGAGAGCAATGCGGGAGCTGTAACCCTTCAAACCATTGAGACGATTCGTAAGGAGTTTGGCGTCAACATCAATTTGGGTGCAAGCAATATCTCCTTTGGTTTGCCGGATCGCCATACGATTAACCAGGCTTTTCTAGCGCTGGCAATATACGCCGGGGCGACTTGTGCGATCACGAGCGCTTTAAGGCTCACCGCATCGATACGAGCGATCGATTTGGTGCGTGGGTACGACGATTACGCCGGGAGATATATTTCAAACTACCGCGCGATGAAGAAGCGGGAGGGGTGAAATTTAGGTACCGTACGGGGAAAGTAATCAAAGCGACCGTCAACTAGCACAGACAAGTTATCGGGGATCAGGGATTGGGGAGCAGTGGAGAAAGTTGGTATCCAAAGCAATCGACCGATTTCCTGATTCCTGCTCACTGATCTTGCTCCATTGACTTGATCTCATGAGTGATAATGTGTTCTTTGCTGATAGCTGACTGCTGATAGCTTGCACAATCCCTGCTCTTTCCGTTTTGACCCTTTGACCGAGGAGTTGGAAAAACCTTTCCACTTTTACCCTTTTACTGGTTTAATTAAGCTCATCATGCCAAAGAAAAACTCACAAACCCCGAAATTTGAAGTCGATCTGGAACCAATTGGACGGCGGACTTCGATCGAAGCTGGCGAAACACTTCTAGATGCTGCCCGTCAAGCAGGCGTGGAGTTGGTTTCTATCTGCGGTGGGGCGGGGCAATGCGACAGTTGTAAAGTTCAATTGGTGGATGGGGAGTTATCGCCTCTGAGAGAGTCGGAGATGGAGGCGTTGTTCGAGGACGAGATCGAGAAGGGCTTCCGTTTGGCATGCCAAGCGATCCCTTTGAGTGACGTCAAAATCGATATCCCCCCGGCATCACTAACCTCCCCCCAGCGCCTTCAGATCGAAGGGGTTCGTACAGAGGTTGACCTCGATCCACCCATCACCCCCCATGACCTAATTATAGAACCGGCGAACTTGAATGATTTGAGATCTGACTTCACTCGGCTGGCAGAGGGACTTAATCTGCAGTCTGGCTCCCTGAAGATGGACCTCTCCATCATGGCTGAGCTCCCTGGAATGCTGCGAAAGAATGACTGGAAGATCCGGATTGCACTGCGTCAGAATGAGGTTGTTGGAGTATTCCCGCCCGAAACCTCCTTCTTCGGGCTCGCAGTTGATGTCGGGACCACGAAACTGGCTGCATATTTAATTGACTTGGCGTCCGGTGAAACCGTCGCCAAAGCCGGAGCTATGAACCCTCAAATTGCTTATGGCGAGGATGTTATCAGCCGCATAGCTTACGCAAATCAGCACGAGGGTGGTAGAGAAACACTTCGTAATCGTCTGATAGATGAGTTAAATGGTCTCTTGGATGGGTTGTGTTCCAAAGAGGGAGTAGACAAGCGGAATGTTGTGGAAGCAGTGGTTGTGGGAAACACTGCGATGCATCACCTCTTTGCTGGATTACCCGTCCGTCAGCTTGGAGAGGCGCCATACGTACCTGTAATTGGGGATTCGTTGGAATTCCGATCTAGAGAGCTTGGGCTTGAGCTTGCCACGGGAGCCTATGTTTATTTGCCGCCTAATATCGCAGGATACGTGGGTGCAGACCATGTCGCCATGCTTGTCGCTATGCGAGCATGGGAGACGGATCAAACACTGCTTGCAGTTGACATTGGTACGAACACTGAGATCACGCTGGTCTCCAACGGAAGGATGCTGGCCTGTTCCTGCGCTTCAGGTCCTGCATTTGAAGGTGCTCATATCGGCGATGGAATGCGGGCGGCGCCAGGTGCGATTGAGCGAGTACAGTTCCTTGAGGGAGAGATTAAGATCCAAACTATTGGGCGTATTCCCCCGGTTGGAATTTGTGGCTCAGGAATCCTGGACGCCGTGGCACTTATGCTAGATGTGGGTATCTTGGATCATAGGGGTTCCTTCCAGCTAGATGAGCGGCACATTCGCTCCAAGGACGGAAAACCTGAATTTGTACTCAGCCCCGCGGGGGACAATGGACATCGGCGCGATATCACAGTCTCACGCAAGGACGTTAATGAAATTCAATTGGCAAAAGGGGCCATTCGCTCCGGGATTGATATTCTGCTGGATGAAGCAGGGATTACGCCGGATGCCGTTGAAAAAATTGTGATCGCTGGCGCATTTGGGACATATATCGACATCGACAGCGCTATCAAAGTGGGAATGTTTCCGGATATCCCTACGCAGCGGTTTCATCAAGTCGGTAACGCTGCCGGGGCAGGGGCGAAGGATTTGCTTATCTCCGCTGATTTACGCCATAGAGCGGAAAAGATCAAAGATAGGATCGAGTACATCGAATTGACCACTCACCAGGATTTCATGCGAACCTTTCTTGAGCGCATGTATTTCTGATCTTAGCCGAGAGCCACGGGCGCAATGGGACCTACGGCTCAGCGGCAATTGCCGCTGAGCTTAAAGAATGGCGAAGCCATTCTTTGACCATGCAGTGAGAGCAATGGGATTGCGCCCGTACCAATTAATTATCGATGCTGATAAACCAAAAGCCCGGGCTCCCACGCCCGGGCCGTGGGGCGAGACGTGATCAATCACGAGCCAGTTGCCCCTACGAATTTCATCAGGGGTTTCTCCCGTTTTCAATCCCCAAAGGCCTGCTTCAGCATGAGGCGGATCTGCTCGCGCTTTGGTAGGAGAACGGATGCCCCACTGATGGGGACACGAAAACTTTCCACCAAGGATCGATCGATTCGATATCTTTGGACCTTTTCTGGCTCAAGAGTAAGTGACGTAGCAAGTGGTACGAGAGAGAGAACCTGCTCGAGACGCATGTTGCTTTCAAAGGTGTGATTGAAGGTCTCGAAAAGCTCGGGGACTTTTTTCAGGCCATCGATACTGATGACTTTATCGAACATCGCTTCCAGGACTTCCTGCTGGCGACGCAAGCGGTCGAAATCGGAGCTCCTCTTTCTCATCCGCGTGTAGCATAACACGTCCATACCATCCATGTGATAGACGTTGCCAGCGGCATAATCATAATAAACTCCACCGCATTCATCATAAAGATTTCCGGTGGAATAAACCTCAATCCCTCCTAAAAGGTCAACAGCCTCGATCATTCCTTCAAATCTAACCCTTATCCAATGATGCAGCGGTATCCCCAGGTTGTAGAGCACGGTGTCCTTCATCATCTCAAATCCACCATGCGGTTCAGCGGTGTTGATGCGATTCACCTTCCACCCTGGGATATACACATAAAGATCGCGTGGGATGGATAACATCGTAGCGGTGCCAATCTCAGGATCCAAAGATAGTATCAGGAGAGTGTCGGTACGATATCCGCCAGAGTTCGGTCTTTGATCGGATCCGAGTAGGATAATGTTGACTGTATCGGGAGGGAACGAAAACGGTTCCATTGGTGGATCAATCTCGATAGCAGAATCCTCCGAAGGGCCGGGGAAGTAACCCCAAACGTATTCGGACGTTGGCGTGACCGAGGGGATTGGTTGCGGCGTAGCTGTAGGTGTGCTGGTTGGGATCGGAGAGGGTGTATGTGTCTCAGAGGGCACTGGGGTATATGTCTGCGTCGAGGGTGCGATGGGTGACGGGTTTGAGGGCGATTCGTTTAAGAGTTGGCTGCAAGAAATGAGACCTAGGCCTAAAATAATGCTGACTAGAATGACTCGTTGTGTCTTCATCCGATACCCAGGGTTGCGTGAACGCGTATTGATCCGAAACTGCCAATCATGAGCAAGCATAGCCCAATGACTATGATTTATCCAATAGTTCGATGAGGCTATGAGTCGATTGGACAAGGCCTCAACAAATTGAGGCGTCAATAAATTGACGGGCATTCGGTCAACGGGTTGGACGTAACAGAATCGAAGAATGTGCAGAAGGAGCAATATGGGCCAGGAGCAACTTCCCGTTATAATTCTTCGTGGTCTCTTGTAGACGCATCCGTTAAAATGTTGAAATTCAAGCGTAAAGGATTGTATCGATGGAATGGCTAACAGACCCTCAAACCTGGATATCTCTTCTAACCCTGACTGCATTGGAGATTGTCCTGGGGATTGACAATATCATCTTCATTTCAATTTTGGCGGAAAAGCTACCCGAGTCACAAGAGGAACGAGGCCGCCAGGTAGGGCTTCTCATGGCGATGGGGACACGTATCTTATTGCTGATCTCGATCGCATGGGTAATCGGTCTAACGAAACCAATTTTTGAGGTATTTGGTCATGGGGTGTCAGGGCGGGATATTATCTTGATCGCTGGTGGGCTGTTTCTCCTTGGAAAAAGCACACTGGAGATCCACGATAAGTTGGAGGCCAAAGAGGGGCATGCGGAGATTCGCGCGCGCACTTCTTTCAGGGGCGTGATCATTCAGATCATGTTGCTCGACATCGTTTTCTCACTTGACTCGGTTATAACGGCTGTGGGGATGGCTGACCTGCTCGGAGTCATGATCGCGGCTGTGATGATCGCAGTATTAATCATGCTGTTTGCTTCGGGCCCGATCAGTAGATTCGTAAATCAACATCCTACGCTAAAGATCCTTGCGCTTAGTTTCTTACTCTTGATAGGTGTTTCACTCGTAGCGGAGGGGCTCGATTTCGAGATTCCCAAGGGCTATATTTATTTCGCCATGGCATTTTCCGTGTTAGTCGAAATGCTGAACTTGCGGATGAGAGGCATAAAGGCGGAGCCTGTCAAATTACGCCAGCCTTACATTGATAGACCCGATACGGAGTGATTCAACCTAGCGCTTTTTCTAAGCGGGTTGGGTAGGGTGGCGATTTTCCAATTGAATTCGGAAGAGGAAAAGGGATCCATGAAGGATAGGTCCGCGGATTCAAACTCAGGTTCTGGAAACGGGCGCGGAGGATTCCTGCAAGGGATTATCCATGCCCTTCCCATCGTGTTCGGGTACATCCCGATTGGTTTGGCGTTTGGAGTCCTGGCAAAGAAGTCCGGATTATCGAATACAAATACGTTGTTGTTATCCATCATGGTCTATGCCGGGTCAGCCCAATTCATCGCAGTGAGTTTGTTCGAATCGAATTCTCCGGGATTCTATATCATCATCACCACCCTTATCGTCAATCTTCGTCACCTGTTTATGTCGGCTTCGATTTCATCGTACTTAAAAGGGTGGCGCCGAAGGGAGTTGGCGGCTTTCGCTTTTCATCTCACCGATGAAACCTTTGCTTTGCACTCCACTCGCTTCCCCAATGGTGTTCCACCCAAGGCGACGGTCTTCGGCACGAATATCACGGTTCAAGGATCTTGGGTTCTGGGGACCTGGTTGGGGATATCGTTGGGTCAAAGGATCGGTGATATTCAGACCCTGGGATTGGACTATGCCTTGCCAGCGATGTTCGTTGCCCTGCTGGTGATGCAGGTTAAGAAGGTGACACAGGTGGGCAGTGCTCTTATAGCAGGTGTGCTCTCGGTCAGCCTGTTGCTATTAGGCATGGAGCGCTGGAACATCATTCTGGCCGCCTTCCTCGGTGCGACCATTGGGGCGTTGGTGGAAACATGGAACAAGACCTGATATTCGGAACAATCGTGGGGATGGCCCTGGTTACCTATATCCCGCGCCTTTTGCCTGTGATCTTTTTGTCTTCCAAACGCTTGCCACGCTTCTTAGAGATGTGGTTGAGTCACATTCCTGTAGCTGTTCTTGCCGCATTGGTCGCGCCAACCCTTTTGTTAGATCATCGACACGTAAACCTGGCTTCAAGCAACTTATTCCTCTGGGCCTCTGTTCCAACGGCATGGGTCGCTTGGAAGACCAAGAATCTCATTCTCTCTGTCCTTATGGGGATGGGGATTGTAGTTTTGGGACGTTTATTTTTCTTATCGTGAGTAACGGTTTTCTAAAAGCAGAGGCTGTAGAGGATTAGGAAATGCCCATTAACCCCCGGGGGTTGTAATCGTCGGTATCTATTGGCACGCTGAATTATGCAAACCACCCCAAAACCTTGCTTTCAGCGCAAATATCCTGTAGACAAATAGCATGGTATCAATTGTCCGTTCCTCTTGCCCTTCCGGAGTGTGACCATGACTGCCAAAATTCTCGTCGGTCCAGCCGGTTCTGGGAAGACTCATCAATGTATTCAACGCGTGCTGGAGGTATTGAACGAAAACCCGATGGGGCCTATTTGGGTTATCGTTCCAGATCGTTTACAAGCTTACGCTTTTCGAGGGCGTATAAGCGTTGCGGGTGGCGCGATCGGTGTTCATACGGGGACATTTGGTGACCTTTATCACCAGATTCTTTGGGATGCCGATGAGCCTGTCCCGGTCACCTCGGATCCAATGGCCCAAAGATTTCTCCAGGACAGTATCCGCAGGGTCGAGGGGATTGAACACTTTGCTCCCATCTCCGACATGCCGGGTTTCCATAAGCTTCTCGCCGGAACGATTAACGAATTAAAACTTGCCCGGGTTTGGCCGGATGATTTTATCGAGTGGACAGAAGGCCAGCCTGATGGCCTGGGAGAGATCGCACAAATTTATCGTGCCTATCAGGCTAATCTTGCCGATATAGGCTGGGCTGACAGCGCCGGTATAAGCTGGCTTGCCACGGAGAGTTTAGATGGAGATCGGTCTCTGCTCCACGATTGGCCCTTGATCGTGGTGGACGGCTTTGACTCCTTTAACGGCTCCCAGAGAACCACTTTGCGCATCCTCAGTCAGCGATCGCCAGAGCTACTCATCACACTTCCAGGGCAGGAAGGGATGGATCGGGTTGCCCATCGGCGATTTGCAAAGGCGTTGGAAGGGCTGGAGGCTGAACTCGAAGCGGAGATCGAATTCTTACCGCGAAAAGAAACTCTTCCCCCCTCGTTGGACCATCTGGAACAAAGCCTATTTGTACCCGAGGCAACCCCTATCTCCACCGGCGATCGGCTGACAATGCTTGAAGTTCGCTCCCCGCGCGAGGAGGCACGTGAAGCGTTGCGCTGGTTGAAATCCCTCATTATCCGACATGGGATCCAGGCGCATGAATGCGCTATCGTGGCCCCAGCACCCGAGCGCTACCGCGCATTCTTGAGGGAAGCGGGGTTGGAATTTGACATGCGCTTACGCTTTACCCATGGAGAATCGCTCGCCTCGGCCCCTGCAATCGCAGCCCTGCTTGATCTCCTTGCATTGCCGTTGACAGATTACCCTCGCAGATTGACTCTGGAAGCCGTGCGGGCGCCGTACTTTGATCTCAAATCACTTGGTCTGAACCGCGCAGATGCCGACCGGTTAGACGTGGTCAGTCGGCAGGGTTTGGTCATCCAGGGATTGGATCAGTGGGAGGGTGCACTGAAAAGGCTTGCGCTGATTGACCTTCCTGCCGCAGGGGATAAAAGCGATTCCGAAGATGGTTTGGATCTGCCCTCAGGTGAGGCCGCGACTAGCTTGTGGGTTGGGTTACAGGCATTTTCGGAACGTTTGATCATGCCCGAGGAGGGAACCACACAGAGCTATGTGAGTTGGTTTGAAGACCTTCTTGACGATCTCCAATTCCTAAAAGAGGATCAAACACCGGGCGATGAGGCAGCTTTTGAGGGGCTGAGGGGGGTCCTGCGCGCGTTGGTTCTGGGGGAGAGTGTTGCCGGTGAAAAGAAAACCACCCCGATGGCATTCTTCCGCATGCTGCGTTCGTTTCTCGAAAGAGCGAACTATCGGGAGAGGGTCAAATGGACCGACTCCGTGGTTCTCGTTCTCAGAGTCCTTGAGGCGCGAGGGCTTCGATATAAGGCCGTTGCTGTATTGGGATTGTCCGAGGGATTATTTCCGGAGGTGGAAAGGGAAGACCCATTCTTGCGTGAGGAGATGCGTGAGGCGCTGGGCCTGGAGAAGCGACTTGAGAGGGAACAGGGGGGGCTTTTCTATCAGGCCGCAACCCGAGCAGACGAGCATCTCTTGCTCACTCGCCCAACCCTTGCGGATGATGGCGAGCACTGGGAGCCTTCACCATTCTGGATCGCAGTGCGGGCTATTTTTGAGGATGAACCCAGACTTCTTCGTTTGGGGGAGCCTAGGGCGATGGCGGATGCGGCTTCGATGGAGGAAGCGCTTTTCTGGGCGGTCCGACGCAAGGCATTACCGGGCGCCTATTCCGAAGACTTGATTGAGCGTTGGGACTATTTGCGCCGTGTGAGCCCGATGCTCCATGCCCGCTTGGAGAAGAAAGCGGCAGGCCCTTTTGAGGGAATCTTGGATGGCTTAGCAGATCAACTCAATGTTCGCTATGGTCTTGAGCACGTGTGGAGCCCGAGCCGTTTTGAAGCCTATGGCTCCTGCCCTCATCGGTTTTTAGTTGGTTCAACTCTTGAGCTTGAGCCGATTGAGCCGCCGGTCCTTGGTGTTGATGCCCGACAGTTGGGGTCAATGCTTCATGAAATTCTTGAGCAAGCCTACCTCAACGCGACGGATCCGACCGACCTAGCACAAGTCTTAGAGGCGCTTGGGGAGGTTTCTGAGGAGATTTTTGCCCAAGCCCCCGACCGTTATGGTTTTCGTCCAACAGCGTTATGGGAGGTGGAGCAAGATCAATTCCGTGCAGCGCTTGAAGAGAGCGTGGAAGGGCTTGACCAGGAGGGCGAGGGATGGACACCGATCGCCTTTGAACGCCCCTTCGGGATGTTGGGTGAACCGCCTCTGCAGATGAAGATTGACGGTGAAAGGATATTGGTCCGCGGACTGATTGACCGTTTAGACCAGAGTGTCAATGAACAAATTCGAGTGGTTGATTACAAAACTGGCGCATCCCATCTCAATTCCAGAGATTTAATCATCGGTCACCGACTTCAGTTGCCGATTTACGCTTTAGCGGCCAGGGACGCACTTAGCTTGGGCGATCCGGTTGATGGGTTTTATTGGGCAATCTTGAGAGCAGAAGCGGGAAATCTTCGTCTGGGCAAATTCAAGCATGAAACACAGGTAGATTCTTACGAAGGGACGACGGGGGCGATTGCCCTGGCACGTAAGCACGTCCGCAGAATCGTCTCCGGAGTTCGGGGCGGTCAGTTCCCGCCCATTCCACCGCAAGACGGGTGTCCAGAGTTTTGTCCTGCGGCAGCCTGGTGTTGGCGATATACACCGAAAAGCTGGTAGCTGAAGGTGCAATGAGTATCGCCTAATAACCTGTAGGGGCGCAATTCATTGCGCCCACCAAGAGAACGAGATGGAAAACCACATCGAACATCGTAAGGTGAAGACGGTTTGATAAAAGATAAAGCACACCCCATCCAACTCACCGAGCAGCAGAAGCTCGCAGTCCGCGCGTCGGACCTTAAGGTTCTTATTACTGCGGGAGCGGGGAGTGGGAAAACGATGACGCTGGTGGAGTGCTATCTTGAACTGCTCTCCCAGGGTTTCTCACCTCGCCAGATCGCGGCAATCACCTTCACCGAGAAAGCGGCACGGGAAATGCGCAATCGGGTGCGCAAACGAGTAACCACCCAGGCGCAATCGGCTGAGACTGAGAATGATCAACAACGTTGGGGTGCGATCGAAGGGAAAATGGACGCCGCCCGAATTGGAACGATACACAGCCTCTGCGCCGAAATCCTACGCTCGCATCCAGCGCAGGCGCGCATTGATCCAGCATTTGAGGTAATCGAGGAAGGGATTGCATCAACATTAAAGGCTCAAGCAGTGGAGGATGCTCTGGCTTGGGGCGCTGGGGAAGAACTCGTGGCACCCATCTATCGAGATCTAACTGCCAATCATCTGGAACGCGTTCTCCGGTTTTTACTAGACCATCGCCTGGATACATCGGTGATCCTAGGAGACCAGGACGCGCATTCGAGGGGAGTAAACAGGATCCTAAACGCCATTGGCGATTTTCTGGACCATCCTGCGGTT
>SDBU01008352.1_pt1 | contig 11785 bp, 7 predicted proteins | sample 2277071 | NCBI WGS metagenome assembly SDBU01 (sample SAMN10397929, study PRJNA504765) | marine sediment metagenome | isolation source: marine sediment core GS08_GC12, 126 cmbsf | place: Arctic Ocean: Gakkel Ridge, Loki's castle | collected 2008
TGAATTACACGAACACGCAAAAATCGAAATATCGCGTCTCGAAAAATCGAATACAATTGTACAAGAACAAGAAGAAGCACTAAATAAAATTAAAAAAGAAAATACAAGTTACAGAGCCCAAATTGCAGCCTTAAACGCTGAAATTGATACAATTACCAAATATAAGGGGCAATTAACTGAATCTCAAGATGCTGTATCAGATCTTATGAGCCGAATTGCAGGGATGGCAAGTAAAGTCACTTCACTCAAATCAGAAATTAAGATTTATGAGCAAGAGCGAGAGAGGTATCATAAAGAAAAGCAAACCGAAATAATTCGACTTAATGAAATGACTGGTGAACTCCAATCGGAATTAGATACAGTAATGGCGGATAATAATAGAAAACAAGTTGAAATGGAGTCTCTAGAAACAAAATTGAGAGAATCTGAAGCTCAACTAGCCACTGTACAAGAAAGTATCAGTCGGACATTGAATATTGATGAAAAGTTGCAAGCGTTAAGTACTCAAAGTGTAGAAAGGAAAATGAGCTTGGAGAAAAGATTAGAGGTTTTTGAATTAACAGCTGATGGAGTAAACAAAATGAAAGAAGACTTAGCCAAAGAGAGACAAAGTCTTCATGAAAAAATTGAAATGATTACTATTTATGAGCAAGTGTTGCAGTATACGGAGCTTGGAAAAATCTTCCTCTTAGTAAAAGCCTTACGTACAACCAATATGGACCACATAAGTAGAGCTCTTGGAATACCAAAGCTTAATTTGCTCTCATCAGTTAGAGAGTTATCTGAATTAGGATTAATTCAAATAGTAAAGGATAATGTTACATTTATTAAATCAGAAGAAGCTAAAACACCGGCATAATATATTGTTTACATCCCAATTTTATTCCAGATAACAAAGAGCTGAGTTCTATACGGTAGTATATCGAAATGAGATGATTATAATGGAAGGTGTCGCATTTCTCCGAGAACCAAAAGTTCAGGAGTTGATAAAAGCCCTCCTTGATGGGACGATAGAACAGCTTGAACCTGCGTACTCTCTTGAAAAAGGGCAACACTACCCTCTTGTTGAAACAACCCTCGAACTATCTACCGAAGAAGCAAATGAGCTCTTAGAACGTCTTGTTAATACGGGGATTCTTGCTGAAAAGATAACTGGAACTATATTAAACTGTCCAGAGTGTAAATCTACCGTAATTCGACCAATTAACGCTTGTCCACGTTGTGGATCCTCAAATTTTGAACGTGGAACCCTTGTGCAACATTTCAGTTGCGGAAATGTCGGTTTTGAACAATACTTTAAACAAGGATCTGATTATATATGCAACAAGTGTGGAGACCAACTTTCCCTAAAAGATCTTGGTAGCCGCTGGGTGGTTCCAGGAAGATGGCATCATTGTCGTGATTGTCAGTTATACTTTGAGATTCAGCGAACTCAACCATTAGCTATCTGTGTCCTATGTGGACATAATTTCGACATGAGAGAAGCAGGACTCAGCGAAACAAAAGCCTATACTCTAGATCCATTAGTTTTAGAAGATATAATGAGTACTACTGGTGTAACTGAACCATTATTACGTATGTTAGAGGAAGTAAATGCCAAAGTGGATATGCCTGCTAGAATTATTGGTAAATCAGGAATGTTGCATAATTTCAGCTTTGCATTTACTAGATCACGTGAACCCGAAAATTTTGTAGGTGTAGGGGATATAATAATTCGAGCTGCACCACTTACTGGCAATGAATTCTTTAATCATCTTAGTAAATTTCTGGATATCGAAGCATCGCAAAGATTTTTCATTATTGCAGGTGCAAAGTTGGATGATGAAGCCAGGAACTTATCAACTAGCTATGTGACATGGAAAGGACCAATTGTTCATGTGATTGAGGAACAAAACCTGACGCAGGCTATCAAACAACTTATTGATGCGATTAACGTAGCATGGGAAGATGAACCGGAACGAAAAGAGTCCGAGTTGGAAGTTCTTGAAGAGATGTTAAAACGTATGAAAGGCGAACACCTCGAAAAATATTAAGGTATTTGTCCTTTTTCTGGTGTAAAATGAATGTTAATTTTCCTGAAATGTTCAATAGAGTTGTATTCAATAGAAATAATCTCAATAATCTACTCATTTTCATTATAACTTGTAGATATCAATGCTACCATTTTATTTTAGAAAACTTAAAATAAAAAATCTACCTGCGTTTAGATCAGTTTATCAAAGATATCTGGCGGCTCATTGATCTAAGAGGGGATTTATTTGAAAAAACCAATAAAGATAGTAACATTGCTTACCTTAGTTCTTGCTTCATCTGTTTTTCCATTTGTATTCACTCAGGCACGGGAAGTTATGTCCGAACCACTCACATACAATTTGGGTAATCAGGACCTAGACAGTCCTGTTCATATTGCCTTATTATGGAACTCTAAAATTCCACAAGACTATGATATCCAATATGAGCGTGAATTAATTCAAGACATCTTTCGCATTTGGAAAATTGCACCACTAGATCTGATAGATTTGGCTGAAGGAATTGATGAACAGAATTTAAAAGATGCATATTCGACATTAATAATTCCCTCACTTGAGCTCCTGGATCCTGATACAACATTTCCAGTTACGCCAATTTCCACTGAAACTAGAGAAGCAATTACAAATGCAATTATAGATCAATCGGTAAATGTGATATTATGTAACGCTTCAGTAACAGATGAATTTGCAAATCCCCTCTTTAATTCAATATTTAATATAACAACGGATGGATCTCAATTTCGGATCGGAGAAGGGTTTATCCAACTTTTTGAAGTACATAAACAAGATTCTGAATGGATATTGGGTCATTCTGGAAACAATGTTATGCTAATTGGAAGTCTGTTATCAGCATGGTGGGATCTTACTAGTTATAATGAAATCATGTTGAATGAGTCCAACACCGATTTCACTGCTAAGAATTTTTTTAATATTATAGGACTCGCCTTACCAGAAAATATAGCGTGGATATTTGGAGTACCAGCACTTACAATCAGAAATGATGATACATATGTGAGATCGTGGCGATACGAACTTGATGAAATCGCAATAAAACAATATGCAGAATTTCTAAGACAAGAAGCTGGTTATTACGAAGCATCAAATGGGATAGTTGGATTGTACGATCAAGAAACCCTTTGGGGGTCCGAACGTTATCAACAAGTTCAGGGAAATTATGGACGAATAGTATCCCATTCTTGGACGCATCCATTTATGTCAACTTTGTCACTAGAGGAACAAATAGACCAACTAGATACGACAGTTTTCTATTTAAATGAGACATACTATGATCAATACGATCCGAGCCTTTTCATAGTCCCAAATAATGATTGGAACGAACTCACTCTCGTTGCTCTTAATAAAACAGGGCATTCTATATTCACTGCAACTAATTTTCCGGTACCATTTGAATATATGTCAAGCCCAGCTAAAATAGGTGCCTACTTGCTCTATGATTGGTATACAGTTGAATATGAAGGCTCCAATTACACGATATATGGCTACCCATGGGCATATGCATATGATGCATCAGATATTGAGATAGCGGGATCTCAAGGTAATCAAGATTTTAACCGTACGCCCTTGGGATGGATAACCGAAGATTATGCACAAGAAGGATATCCTCAAACAATCAGAGCGTTATCTGAATTTTATTATCCCTTAATGATGGGAACACATGGGGTTCTACAAGCATGGGAATATTTCCCAGAATGGGCCGAGATCACCCGAAATATAATGGAAGGAGTTCATTCGGAGTATCCATATATACGAGTTGCAGATAATGGAGCCGCAGTACGCGACGTTATGAACCTCGAGAATATCAAGCTTGAGTCCGCATCGTATAGCGACTCTGAAATCTCATTAACACTCCATAATCCTGGACCTGAGATCAAAAATGCCGTGCTATTCACAAATTCAATGATGTCAAGACAAATTGATCAAGTATTTGTCAATAATTCTCCGCATCTTGGATTTGGAGATAATTACGTATTTGTCCCCATGTTTACAGGATCCATACAACTACGAATCAAACTTTCAACCTCAATTGATTCATCAGCGGAGTTACCAATTCTACGGGGTATAACCGCCGGAGGTTTAAGGAAAACAAGTATCACAAACAATGACATATCGTTTGAAATTGCTGGATTTGAAAAACCAAATATGTTCGAAACCACAATATTATCAATAGACCTTACACGAATTAGTGATGATCCATCAAATATAGGTGTAGAAAGGGTATACGTACAAGGAGAGGGAGAAGAACGAGGAATTTACTATATTGATGATTTAAAGCAAGATTGGGATGGTTGGAATTATAATAGTCAAACAGGGATTTTAAAAATTAAAGCAAGAATCTTCGGTATTGAGCAGGTTCATATACTTTTAGAAGAACACCCCACAATCAATCACAGCCCTATTGCATCAATTAAGACCCCGGAGGATCAATCTGTTTACACAAATATTGCGACAATTACACTTGAAGCAGAAGCGTCTGATGAAGATGGAGATAAGTTATCATATTCATGGATTTCTTCTCTTGACGGGGATATTGGATTTGTTCAAAAATTAACACTTAAAGGGGATGATTTATCACCGGGGAATCACACCATTACTCTTCTCGTAGCTGAAGATGGACCTCACTATTCTCATGCGGGAAGAGACAACATTTACATCTTAATTACCCCAAGGCATCCAATCCGTTCAGGTGTACAAACCCTACTAAAGATTGCAGCTATAATTAGTGGTGTATCAATAGTAATACCACTTGTTGCAAAACGAAGAAGAAAATCGGAGAAAGAAAAGGAATCAGAGAAATCATCCTTATCAGAGATTTTATATTATTCATTTCTAAGTAATGGTCCGTGGTTAGTTGCTACTGCAATGTTTTTAGTACTTGGTATGGGATTCATGTTACTTCTGGATTATCCTGAAAAAAGATTTTTTGCGTTCTCACTAGGTATATCAATGCCAGTATCCCTCATATTGGCAGGATGGCTTGTTGGTTTAAGTGCAACAAGTATATCCGATAGTTATACAGCTAATAAGATATTTAGTTGTCGACATTTCTTGAAACGATTCATTATCATTGCCACTCTAGCGACCGTTATTGTTGGAGGCTCCATATTTGGTATCATACGCTATCAAGGTTTTCTGATGGGAACTGCATTCCTAACATTCTTTTTTGTTGTATCCTTTACACCACTTTGGTATTCAATTGGTATATTAAATGCCTTTAAACAGTATGGTCGGATGACAATATTCTTTGTAGGAGGAATAGGTGTTGGTTATTCCCTATCAATATTGTTCACGGGTACAGGTAGGTCTATTCCTCAAATAGGCCTTGCTTATGGTATTGGATACCTCATAGCAGCTATTGCAATTATCATTTTTATTTTTACAGCTTTGCTCCCACCTCCCCAAATTCAACAAATGACCAAAGAGGAAGATAAACTGCTATTAGCACTTCTCTCAAACCCTACAAGAGCGGATACAGTAGAAGCAGTTAAAGAGAAGACTAATATTAGTGTCCCGTTGACCAAAGAAAACATTGCTCTACTAGAAGACGGTTTACAGCTTAGAATTGAAGGTAAAGGGGCTTTATCCCTACGACGAGCTATTAGAGAGAATTCATGGATTATAATTGGAGCAATTTGCTATGCTAGTTTTGTTTGGATAGACCGTATCATAGTCTGGATCGCAACAGGTCAAGAAACAAGTGGGTTTGTATTAGCAATCAATTCAACATACGAAATTGGAGTGAATATTGGCCTCTGGGTGCTCATATTTACCACGGGAATGATAGCTTATACATTCAAATCCTTCTCAAATAAGTATACTGAAACTACAGCTCAACTCTATACAGGAACCCTTGATGAAATTGAGTCGGAAATAACTGGATTATCGGGTGATCTATTCAAACAGCTTCTGCGGATTATTGGAATGGCCACTGTTATTGCAGTTATTATATTTGTGAATGCCAGACCTATATTAAAATTATTCAACATGGGAAGCGTATTTACAGAGTTAGGTATTGAATCTATGAAACCAGTTGTAGCTTCTGAGATTGCGAATCCCGGTGGTGTTGTAGCAAGTCCATCCATTTTTGTACTTCGAATTGCAACAATTGATGCTATATTTGTAGCTACATTTCTTTACGTCCAACTTGGGTTGTCATATTTGGGGTTACATAAAAAGGCGGCATTAGTTCTCCTCATAGCGGTTGTCGTGGCATTTACTTTAGCAGTAGTTATTGTTCTACTTGGTGCACCTAGTTATTATGCGGTAATTGGCCATCTTGGAGGATCTATAGCTGCATCAGCCTTTGGATTCACTCAATTGAGAGGAGAATTGAAATCAAGTGAGATAATCCATCGATATCTTTCACATCAACTCTGAATTGCTATAAATAAGGTCAACAATCAAGATGTAATATCTAAATGGTAACAATTCGAAACAATCCCGTGTAATATAAACACAAAGGTATAAAGGATATGAAACATTAATTACCTCAAGAAGAACATCATATTACTTGTGACGTGGTAGGTGCTGATATGCCCGTTTGTCAATCATGCTTTGCGTATTATGTACGAGCTCCTTGTCCTTATTGTGCAGATGCAGGAAATGTCAACCCTATAACTCGATCAATTATAAGAAAACCAGCTAAAGCAACGCGAGGACCACATATTACAAAGGAAAAACCACTTAAAAGAAAAGTGGAGAATCTTCAAAGTAAAACAGATACACTCCAAGAAGAAATACAACAGATAAAAAGTGAACTAACGGAAAAAAATAGGATCGTAACCCAACTTGAGGCGGATTTACGTACTTGCAATGATGATAAAAACTTTTTACTAAAGAAAATATCGGAAATAGAAGGAGACGAATAATCTTTACACTAATTTGCTCATAATTTGGTAAAAAGGATCCCAAGCTAGGATAGGGATTACTTCTTATGATGAATAGTCAGTATTCTATGGATTACAATGATATTTAACTTTTATAACTCTTTTTTAATTGGACGGCAAATTCAGAAAAAAGTAAATTCAATGGATGATCAATCGACTCCGGAAGCTTATTTGTTGCCTCAGCTCTAAAGGTAGTCTTAATGGTTTCAGCTAGAGCCACTGCAGGGAACACCCATTGAGCATTTTCAATAGGCCCATAGAGCAAATAATCATTCCATAAGGCAGATATGCCTTGAATTGATGCATCAACTCCTATAAACCCAAATTTCCCCCATTGTTTTTTAGGTAAACTCCACGCTTTTGGGTCAGTTCCATTAGATGGGCCACAACCCACGGGTAATCCAACTTGGGTTCTAATCTTGGATCCGGTTAGGAGTGATATTGCGGTAGATGGGGCATTCAATACAGACGTATCAACTAAGAAATTTGAAAACCCTGCTTTTTGGGCATAGGGAATTAAAAAGTTGTTGAGAATGGATAAACGGCCATCAATTGTAGAATCCTCTTGATTAAAAGCTACTAAGATGACATTTTCCAGATCATAATTCATGAGTTGCTCGACTTCTTGCTCAATATCCTTACTCCAAGGTGATAGACTATTATAAATTGATTGCTTTTGAAGCCCCATTTCGTGAATAATTCGTGCAGCTTCTAGTTTAGTGGCATCCTGCCATGCATCCACAGCAAAAGGCATATCTGTGACACTAGAAATAAAATCAATATATTTTTCGAATTCAATTGGTCGAACTGCAACAATATCAAGCATACTGGGGATACCAGTTTGATCAGATAACTCTTCCTGGTTTTTTATTAAAATTTCCGCTCGTTGACGATCAAATGTACCTTCAGAACGTTTTTCGACGATTCGATGTCCTGTATAGAACATAGATCCGATTAATACGGTTGGGTTTTCCCCAAATTCGCCTCCAATACGAATTCCTCCAATATTTGATGTAGGTATGGTCGTTTTAAACGAAATCATGTGTAATGCCCCACATTTAGTTATATTATAATTCAATATCAGCATAAAAACTTATCAAGACATATGAATTATTGTGGAATTTTATCTAAGATATCTTGAATATGAGGAAACGGATCATTCATATGAGGGAAGTACATAGCGGCTATGAACTCCTTCTCAAATTCTTTTTCAACAGTAAGTTCTAAATATTTCACCTGCTGTGCTAATTTATTAGCTTTTTCCCTCAGTTTATGATTAACAAGTGCAATACGTGCCCCATCACCAGCGGCATTTCCAACAGATACCACTTTATCTAGTGAACAACTCGGGAACATTCCAATCAGCATTGATGCCGCTTTATCAATATAACTCCCAAAGGCTCCAGCCAGAACGACTCTATCCAATGTATCAACCTTTAATTCATTCATTAGAAGTTTTGCTCCAGCATATAGAGCACTTTTGGCCAATTGAACGGCGCGTACATCTGAGAGTGTTATGGTTACATTTTGTTCAATTGATGTTTCCGGTGTCCATGCCACTACAAAATCGGGAAAATTCTCACCCTCATTCCAAATGAATCGAGGGCAGTCAAGATCCCTATTAAAAGTTCCATTCTTTTTAATGACACCTACTTTAAATAATTCAGCAATTCCATCAATAATTCCGGAACCACAAATACCTCTAACTCCAGGTGTGTCTTGGGATGTCTGCCATTTGTCGTTTCCGATTATTTTGTACTGAACTTCATATGTATTGGGCTCAATCTGAATATGTTCGATTGCCCCCGGCGCCGCCCGCATTCCATGTTTGATATGCGCCCCTTCAAAAGCTGGTCCCGTGGCACATGAAGTCGAAACTAAACCTAGTTCTCGATTGCCTAATACAAGTTCTCCATTAGTTCCTATATCGATAATTAAACTAATTTCATCTTGTTCTTGTGGTTCTGTTGCCAGTAGAACACCAACATTATCAGCCCCAACAAATCCCGCTTCGATTGCAAGTACATGAACATTAGTAGCTTCATGGAGATTTAAGCCAAGATCTCTAGCACGAATATCTTGGGCTTCATGTATGGTAGGGGGAAATGGGGATGAACCTAAGTGACTTGGAGGAATACCTAAGAACAAATGATGCATTAAGGTGTTACCTACAACGGTTATTTCAAGTAGATCATTTGGAGATAGATCCACCTTTGACGTGGCTCTCTCGATCAGCTGATTAAGACCATCGATAATAGCATGATTTAATTTATCTAATCCATCATCTCTCGACATGGCATAGGAAATCCTTGACATTACATCCTCGCCATAAGCGACTTGTGGGTTCATTATTGAGTCAAGGGCTACTACTCTTCCGGTTTTAAGATCAGTGAGATAACCAGCCACAGTTGTCGTACCAATATCAATTGCCATTCCATAGGCATTCTCATTTAGACCCGCTTCAATCCGTTTGATCTCTTTATTTTGCCATAATGAGACTGTAACCTTCCAATCAGCATCTCGAAGAATCGGTGATAGCTGTTTTAATATTGAGTGATCTATTTTGAGATTTTTAACTTCAATTGTTTCCTTTAACCCGCTAAGTAGACGTTCCCAATCACCAAGGGGGTTGTGTAATGATGGAGGAGTCAATTCGATATAATGTTTCGTTATAGCTGGATCCACAATTATAGGGATATCTTGCGCAGCTTTTCGAATAATCTGTCCTCCTCCTCGCGCTTCTTCTGGAACAAAAGCTAGTATTGACCCATGAATTCGTGCTAAACACGACAGACGGCGACCCTTTTTTATTTCATCAGCACTGAGAAAAGCTTTTTCAGCACTTTCGATAGAAGATAGGTGATTCATACTAGATGTAATTGAATGTTTTTCAAAAAAACCATCAAGTATCTCAACTTTACACTTACCACAAACACCCTTTCCTCCACAAATGCCCTCAATAGCCACACCAAGTTCATTTGCGGCCTCTTTGAGAGTTTTACCTTCCTTAATGTGTCCTCGTTTTCCAGAGGGTTGAAAAATGATCATATGAGATGACATGAATACCCCTTCTCATGAGTTCTCTGTTTCCATATCTCGAAGTATGGCAATCAATTTGAGTGCTTCATCAAGTGCACTTGATGCATCTTGCCCATATCCATCTGCACCCCACTCATCGGCAATCTCTTGACTTACAGGAGCGCCTCCAATCATAATTTTAACTTTAGGATTTGCTAGTTTCAATTGTTCAATCACTCTCTTAATTCTGGTCATCGTCGTGGTCATTAAGGCGCTTATACATACTATATCTGCGTTTAATTGTTGTTGTTCCTCTATAAACTTCTCAACGGGAACATCTTCCCCAAGATCATGAACATTGAAGCCGGCAGCTTCAAACATCATCTTTACAATATTTTTGCCAATATTATGAACATCTCCTTCAACTACCCCAAGAAGGACAGTTCCTTTCACATCATACTGACTCTCATCACTTTCTATATGTGGTTTTAATACATTTAACCCAGCGTAAAGTGCATCAGCACACATTAACACTTCCGGGACGAAGTATTCCATGTTTTTGAACAGTTTTCCAACTACCTCCATACCGGCAGCTAAACCATCATATAGGATCGTTTTTGGATCAAGACTCTCAGCAAGTGCTTGTTTACAGAGCTCAGGGACTCGATCTTCATCGAAATTGATTACACCATCCTTGATTTCAGCCAAAATTTTTTGTTTCTGATTATTAGATGACATTTTTCTGCACCATCTTTGATAATCGACGCTTAAGCACCATATTCGGTGGTAGCATCTACAAGAGCGATCATGTTCTCTACTGAAGTAGTTGGCCATATATCACATGCGGGCCAAACAGCAGTAACTCCACGTTCAATGGTGTCCTTAACCGCGTTTTTAACATCAACCGGTGAGCCTTGTGTAAGTACACCAAATCCATCAATGTTTCCAAATAGTAAATTATCTCTTAGTAATTCTCGAGATTTCAAGATGTCATTTTTTTGACCAACACTAATAGCATCGGCACCAACATCTCGCATCAACTCCAAAATTGGAATAGAATTCCCACAAATATGCAAAACCTTTGGTGAGTCTATTTGCTGAATCAAGTTTTCTAGAGAAGGTAATACAACCGTTTTGAATATTCGAGGACTTATGAGATCTGAAGTGGCACCCATTTCTCGTATAGTGATGTAATCCGCTCCTGCACGCTTGAGAGCCTTAGCTATAGTAAGTATTACTTCAACTAGACTCTCAAGAATAACCTTCACTTGATTTGGCTTCTTATATGAAAGTTTTAATAGATCATCGAGATCAGTTAGTGCTCCAGCAAGCGTATAGGGGCCTAATACATAAGATCCAATTGCAATTTCATCCCCTACATCTTTTTTAAGTAATCGAAGAGCTTCCATAATTACAGGTATTCGTCCTCGGTGCACAAGATCAGTTGGAATTTCAACGGGTTGTCCAACTTCTAAAATGTGATGTTTAACCGTTGGATATACAATATCTTCGGTACTTGCCTCATGAAAGTTTATTTCTGAACCAAGAGCCTCTGTTTCAAAATTAACATCAAAAGGGACCACAGCACACTCGAATTTCGTTTGTTTATAAGTAGATGCTGCAATAGTAGCCATAAGATTTGGGTCTTTGTGTGCATCCTTAAATTTTATCCCAAGTTGATTCATAGACTCCAGAAGAACATTACCCATTCCACTAAAACATGGAATGCGATCAATATCTTGGTGATTCAATAAGTTCAATACTCGATCACGAGGGGTCATTGATTGCAAAATCCTTCACCTCAGTAATAATATAATCAATTAGTGCTAGAAC
>SDBU01008353.1_pt1 | contig 11784 bp, 8 predicted proteins | sample 2277071 | NCBI WGS metagenome assembly SDBU01 (sample SAMN10397929, study PRJNA504765) | marine sediment metagenome | isolation source: marine sediment core GS08_GC12, 126 cmbsf | place: Arctic Ocean: Gakkel Ridge, Loki's castle | collected 2008
GACCTCGATTATGATGTTTTTATAGTCAATGACCCCCAACCCGCTGCCCTGCGCCACTATTTACCCGATAGCAAAGCCAAATGGATATGGCGCTGCCATGTTGATAGCTCGGAGCCTGATAAAGAAGTCTGGGATTTCCTGCTGCCCTATATTAAAGAGCACGATGCCGCCGTTTTCACCACCAGGGAGTTTGTTCCCCAAAACCTCGATTCCGCCAGAGTTTCTATTATGGCACCGGCTATCTGCCCCCTCAGCTCCAAGAATATGTTTATCAAACGATACGTGTGTCGCGAGCTGCTGGAGAATCTCGGCTTTAACCGCAACTATCGTATAATTACGCAGGTATCTCGCTTTGACCGCTGGAAAGACCCATTCGGCACCATAGCCGCCTACCGGTTAGCCAAGGAAACAATACCCGGGCTCCAGCTAGCCATGGTAGGCAGCTTTGCCCCAGACGACCCTGAAGCATGGGATATGTATGCCGCAATTAACGCCGAAGCAATCAAGGACAAGGATATCTTTGTCTTCTCCAACCTGACCGGAGTGGGCAACATGGAGGTCAATGCTTTCCAGAGAGCCTCGGACCTGATTATTCAGAAGTCGATTAAAGAGGGCTTTGGGCTGGTAGTGGCTGAAGCCTTATGGAAAGAGACGCCAGTTATAGGCGGCAACGCCGGCGGCATTCCGCTACAAATGACCGGTGAGCTCAGCGAGTATCTGGTCGACACGGTAGAGGAATGTGCCGAGAAAATTGTCTACCTTCTGGAAAACCGAGCAGTTAGTGAGAGGCTGGGTAAGCTGGGTAGAGAAATTATAGAACGAAACTTCCTTATCACCAGGCTGGCTAGAGACGAGCTCAGGCTGATAAAGAGCCTGGTCGGGAAATAGCGTTTAATATAGAGCTATTCCTCTTCTTCGTCTGCTGCTGTACCACTCTCCGAACCGACGTAAGGCAGCAACACTCCGGTTGCCTTCCTTCTTTTGCTTTGCCCTGGAAAAGCCAGTTTATCAATTGCCTGGCGCAACTCACTTACTCTAGCCACAGGCTGCCCAACTCCCACCTCCACTACCACACCATCCACCCCGGTCTCCCAGATAGCCTGGAGCTCACCAGCCGTCACCTTTGATGGTATTGAAGCCAGCAGGGGTTTAGTTAATAAATCGGCAAAACGCTGAAGGAGCATAAGGTGATGCCAGGTAAGGCCCTCTTTATTTTCGTCACCAATAAGCACCGCATCCACAGGCAGTTCATTGACGGCCTTCAACATGCCTTCATCAAGTGACGACTCAACCTCCAATATTTTACCCATTTCCTCGTTTTGAATCGCTGCCAGTGATGTAGTCACCGCTGGAAATACCACGAAATCACAGTCGAGCTTCGCCGTCGGCGCTATTCTTCCCCCGGTACTCCTTAGCCACCCACCCCAGGGAATGCCAGATACAGCCTGAGACACCTTTTTAATGTCTTTGAGACCTGAGCTCGGCCTGGATATTATTAATAGCCCGGCATCAGCCCCAGCCATATATTCAGTCAAATTTTCATCATGAATCCCAGGTAAACTGGCAACGAGCAACATCCTTGGCTTTGATGAAGCCGATGGCGCAACCTTAAATCCCAGGGACTGGGGCGCCGCCATGGTAGCCTGTTTCAGCTTATCTATAAACCTGCTCATATATCCTCAATACAACCGGCATTCAAATTTGATACCCGTTGAAGCGACAACTGAAAAGAGTATAGAGGATATGAGAAATAAATTCAACACGACTCAAGAGATGCTATGCCTGACCCCGCACTCCTTGTCAGGGTGAACGGGGAATTATTTATGCTGCGGGCGAACCCCCCGATATCGCCTAATAAGTGGGCCGGTTAATCAACAAGCTATATAAACAACCTTACCAGAAGTGATAGAATATATATCATAAGTAACCAATACCCCGGCGGAGGTGAACACGTGGAAAAGCAACTGACGGAGGTTATTATCGGGCAGGCCAAGCTATCCATTGTGACCGGTGATATCACCAGGCAAAGCACGGAGGGGATAGTTAATGCGGCAAATCCCAGTCTTATGGGTGGCGGCGGCGTAGACGGCGCTATTCATCGGGCTGGAGGACCCGCCATCCTGGAGGAGTGCCGGCAAATCATCTCAAGGCTGGGGCGTTTACCAACGGGTAAAGCAGTCATAACCACTGGTGGGAATCTCAAGGCAAAATATGTTATCCACACGGTGGGCCCGGTATGGCACGGCGGAAGCAAGGGAGAGCCAGAAGCTCTGGTTAGTGCCTATCGAGAGAGCCTCAAAGTGGCAAACGAAAATAATTTGACCAGTATCGCCTTTCCATCGATAAGCACCGGCGTCTACGGCTATCCGGCAGCCGATGCTGCCAAATTAGCCATCGAGGCAGTAGCCTCATTTCTCGGGAAAAAGGCTACCTCACTTAAGGAGGTAGTATTTGTACTCTTCGATTCCAGTACCTTTGAGAGCTACCAATCGGCTTTGGAGGAGCTCTCTATTTAGAGGCTGCCTGATGCTAAAGCTATCGTACCCGGGATGAATTATTGAGAATGCAAAGCCTATAAGTATACCGGGGAGTGAAGTATGTCAGAAAAACTGGGAAAAATAGAAAAACCTTCGGTCGAGGACTACCGCAGCGGGAGAAAGCTGCTCTTTGTGCCACTTATTTTCACTCCCGCCGAGCCGCAAGCTGATTTCCTGGAACTGGTCAACCGCTACTGGAGCCAGGTTGAAGCTCAGGTAAGCAAACTAGAAGCGACACTCAGTGAGGTAAACAAGGTGTATCATGAACTGATACCGGTCGGCGGCAAAGAGGGAATGAAAGCAATCGAGGAACTGAACAGCGAGAGCTATCAAATTGCTACCGCCAGGTCTAAAAAGGGCGCAGAGCTTCAGCCTTTTGAGAATAATGAGGTGCTGACCGAGTTTATGGACTGGAGCAAATGCCTGGCCGCTGGCTTACAGAACTCCGGAGTAGTTATCAAGGTTTATGAATCCTATACAGAAGCTCAGAAAAGAAGAAACAGCCACCTGGCAAAACAGATAGACGATACGCTGAAGAAAGACGAGATTGGAATGCTGTTGATGCGAGAAGGTCACCAAGTTCAGGTGCCACCAGATATACAAGTCTTTTATATTGCCCCGCCCAGCCTGGATGAAATCAAGCGCTGGCTCAGAGCCCGTGAAGCTTAAGTACAGAGCTAATATCGGGGTGACAACCTCGCTCTTTGATTTGAACCTTTACCGCCGTAGTAGCCTCACCAGCAAATATCTGGGGACAGCAGTTGTATCAGAGCCACCACTTTAGCACTCCGCGATAGTTTTGCTATAATCGCTAGGTATGGTATCCTTAGAGCGGCAGCATACCGCCTATATTTTAAGCAGCCATACGACTGTTCAAGGTCCAATGTCATACCCTACCAGATATTGAATTCAGGAGGTTCTAAAATTATGGAAGCCCGTATATTAAAAGTAGACTTATCCAACCGGACTTATGAAATCGATGCTATTCCGGATAAGATAATCAAACAGTATCTGGGAGGAAGAGGCTTAGGGTCTTACCTGTTATATCAATTAGTGCCGGCTCGAACCAACCCTTTAGGTGGAGAGAATCAGCTTATATTTACGGCTGGTCCAGCTAATGGCACCAATTTCTATTACTCCTCCAAGACAAATGTTGCTACCAAATCGCCACTAACTAACATCTATCTGTATTCAATTTCCAGTGGTTCCGTCGCCCATCAAATGAGAAGGGCTGGCTTCTGGGCGATAGCAATCAAAGGCATCGCCCATTCTCCCACTTACATTGAAGTAAACAACCAGGAAGTCAATTTTAAGGATGCCGCCCCTCTATGGGGTATGGAGGCACTAAAGGCCCAGCAAGCCATGTTGGCCGGTTTCCCCGGGGGAAAAGCAGCCACTGTGGCAATTGGTCCCGCCGGTGAAAAATCAATTACAAGTGCCAGCATCTTTAGCGAAGGGGCATACTACCGTGCCTTTGGCCGGGGAGGTAGCGGCGGTGTTATGGGCTCAAAGAAACTGAAGGGAATAATAGTCTCCGGGGATGGCAGCAGCAGCATTGCGGACAAGGCCAGGTTTGAAGCGGCCAAGAAGGCGGTTATGGAAAACGCAAGGTCGAACCAGAAATGGGTGGATAGCCGGCGAAACTATGGAACCGGTGGCGACATGGACGTAATGAGTGAGGCCGGTTTTCTGCCATCGAGAAACTGGCAGGGGGGTACGTTTGAAAATTGGGCAAAGCTATGCACCCGAACCAACACTGAGGAATGGCCCCGGGAAAACCTGCCCTGTGGTCCCTACTGCCCGACTATTTGCTCGCATTATATAGAGCTTAAAGAGGGTCCATATAAAGGAGCCCACTGTGATGGCCCGGAATATGAGACAATCTATGCCTTTGGCACCCATTGCGGGATTGACAAGTTTGATGCCGTGGTGGCGGCAGCTCAGATATGTGATGAATTCGGCATCGACACTTTAACCGCTGGAATGACCATTGGTTTTGCCATGGAGTGTTTTGAGAAAGGGCTTATCGGACGGGAGGATACTGATGGAGTCGAGCTTCGCTTCGGTGATGACCGGGCGATGATGGCTATGTTAAACAAGATGGTCAATCAGGAAGGGTTTGGCCAGCGTCTACTGCAAGGCACCAGAAAGCTATCAGAAGAGATTAAAGGCTCTGAAGCTTTTGCCATGCAAACCAAAGGCCTGGAGTTTGGCGGCTATGAATGTAGAGGGCTTAACGGGCAGGCCCTGCAGTTTGCCATCGACAATCGGGGGGGATGTCATCATGGCTATGGATTACCGGCCAGGGTAGAGGCATATGACGGCACCAGACTCCACATTGAAGGTAAGGGGAAGCAGGTTAAATCCCTGGCCAGTGGGCGGATTGTTCGTGATTCCTTTATCGCCTGCACTTTTCCGGGGCTTATCCTTACCATGCCAATTATGGCGGATGCAGTTTCTGCCTTGTTTGGCGAGACGTGGTCTGTAGATGATTTGATTCGGGTGGGCGCCAGAATTATGTGCCAGGAACGTCTGTTCAATGTGCGTGAAGGCATAAGCAGGAAAGACGATACACTACCGTCAAGACTGTTGAATGAACCAAAGCCTGATGGCCCCACCACAGGGGCGGTAGTTCCCTTGGAGAAGCTGAAAGACGACTATTATCGGGCAATGGGCTGGGACTTATCTACCGGCAATCCCACTGATTCGGCTCTGGATGAGCTTGGAATTGAAAGATAGACACGGAGCCAGCGAATGGATTCGAACCATCGACCTGCGGTTTACGAAACTTACGCTTGTTGTCGCAAAGGCTTTTTATAGGCACAACCAGTCTTTTTGGTAGTCTCTACTGAACTGTTTTTCCATGACTAAAACTGTCATGTGTGGAAAAAGTTTTGTAGCAGAATTTGTAGCAAACACACAAACTGGCTAGATGTATACCACTCTTTCTGAAGACATTACGTCCTACCCTACTAACAGGACGTCGGAAAAGCCAAAAGATAGGTAGATAGATGTGGTAGAATTCAGGAACGTAGAGTTGTGTGTTGACAAGAGGTGCAACTGAATCTAGAATTGTTCTAGATGTAGCAAGTAGAAGTTACCATTTTGCTTGAGCATATGGAATACTTGTTTTGCAAAACTTAAGCTGGGTTGAAATAGGATGACGGCGATACCACAACCAAAACCGGCTGAACATCTAGTAGACATAGTGCTTAATAGGCCCGAAAATATGCCTAGCTATGCTCTTCTGTTAGGTGCTGGCGCATCTTGGAATTCTGGAATAAGAACTGCTAATGAGATGATAGGAGAATGGAGACGTCAGCTTTATGAGCATAGTAGGGTGAGAGTAAAATACAGTACTTGGCTTAAGAAACAGAGTTGGTATGACTCTGACGATGAATATGCAAAACTGTTCGAGCATATATATGACTTACCCTCTCAACGTAGGGATTATATAGAGAGATGTGTCGACAATGCCCATCCCACTTGGGGATATGTCTATCTTGCAAGTTTACTGGAGAAAGAAATCTTTAACACAGTCTTTACGACCAATTTTGATGACCTAATCAATGAATCATGTTATTTATATTCTGAGAGAGTAAGGCCTATCGTATGTGCTCACGACTCAGAAGTCTCCAACGTTCGAATAACAAAGAGACGAGTAAAGATTATCAAATTACACGGAGATTTTCTTTTTGACAGTATCAAGAATACTCTTAGTGAGACCAAGAGATTAGAAAAGAACATGGAATCGAAACTTGCTGAATTCGGGCGGGAATACGGATTGATTGTAATAGGATATGGGGGGAGAGACAACTCAGTTATGTCGATCTTAGAAAAACTACTGAAAAAGCCCGAATATTTTAGACATGGCATCTATTGGTGTTTGCGGGAAAACGAAACTCCCAGAAAGAGGGTTCAAGACCTTCTTGCAAGAGCAAGAGTCCAAGCTATCGAAATTGTGGGATTTGACGAATTTATGGCGCTTATGCATGGGAAAGCAGGGCTTGAGCTACCAGCTTCGTTAGTCAGTCCAATGAAAGTAGCGGAGCAACGGTCTAGGGTCTTTTGCTCGGTGAAATCAACACTATTGGAAAACGAGATAATTAGACAGGATAGCGAAAGGGTTTTAGACGGATTAGGCAAACTACCTGCAAAGCGAGCTAAAGGTAAATACATCCCTCCTGAAGAGTTGCCAGCAGGAGTAAAAGCAGCCATAATGAAGCGCAAAGGTGACCTGCCAGCTGCGTTAGAATACATGAGATTGGAGGTGGCAGAACACAAAGATGACCCGGTGTGCGCATTTGATTTCGCTGACATACTTGCGCGTCTTGATAAAAAGAATGACCTGAAGGAATTCGTTTTATCAAGTGCAGTAGACGACGTCAACAAGACATATTTCCTGCTGTTTACTGGTGACGATAACATGGTCATCGATCTTGCAAGTAGAATTCTAGATAAGGAACCAAGTGACCTCTTTGCCCTCTATCCCAGGATTAATCGTGCAATTGCCTATAAACGACTTGGGGAAATTAGTGAAATGAAAGGTGATCTAAAGCTATTGAAAGAACTGCAGCCCGATGAATCAGTTGCTGCGGGTGTCGCAGCCCTGAATAAGGACAAAGGGGAGATGATTAGACTCTTGGATATCGCTTTAACTAAAAGGCTGATTTCGTTAGATGGCATTCAAATATTCCCGGTTTTTGAAGACTATCGTGAAGAGGCAGATTTCCAGAAATTCGTAGAAGATAGAAAGACAAGGAGACAATAATAATTTATATGTTCAGTCTTGATTGGAGAGGATATATTTTTCTTTACTCACGAATAATGGAACAAATACCTATTGACAAATCAGCCAGCATATTCTAAAATAGGGCTAGAAGTTGTTGGTGGGATGCAGATAATGCCTACAGGACCACGTTAATCTAGCTAATAGCCTTAAGTAATAGGTCAAAGTTAACGGAGCTAACTGTTACTGATAGTAGCGGTTAGCTTTGGCTTTTTTATATCAGAGTGAAGAGATATTAATAAAACTTTGTTGATGGAAGGAAAGTAACACGTGACCTGCCCCAAATAATTGTACCAGTCTTCTCCCCTGACGGATAATCGTACGTGCAAGAAATCAGACATGCTTATGTCCTAAACAACTAACAGGACGTCGGAAAAGCCTTTGGTGCTAATTTTGTCTCCTAACCCATTCATCATAGGAGATGTCCTTGCGCTTTTCGCCAGTAATATATCCCATGCAGAGTTCTACACTATGCAGAGCCTGTTCTTCCGTGCAACCGTATTTGATAGATAGTTGAGTTGGAGTTAATTTATGAGCATAGCGATCCATTGTTATCTCACCGTCTTTCCCACATTGCAGTAGTCTAGCATCCATTTCCGCTGCAATTTCCTTAGCAAGCTTGCTGCACTCAGGGCAGGTAAAGCCTCTGGAAAGGTCGCCGACGGGGGGATAATCATCAAAAGCTAGGGTCTTTCTGCAACCATTACACGTATAAACGTTGCTCGGCATTTTTTCACCTCATCAGTTAATGGCGACCAACTCAGATAATATATTATATCAAGAAAGCAAGTGAAACGGAAGCTCAGCGACAACTAAACACTTCATAGGCTCATGCTCAAGCCGTAGCTTGCTTGACGTTCCCGTTGACGTTGACGTCCCGTCACAGCAGGTTACAACCCACCACACCAATCGGGTATTTTGCTTTTCCGACGTCCTGTTAGTATGCTGGGAGGTAAACAGACGTAAAACAAAAAAGCACCGCCTTTGGCTAGGCCCCTTAATTTCAAATCAGTGATACCGGGTGTAGGTTTTGGAGACCGTTTATCCTCGTGCTTTGCCCGCCAAATATACTACTTACCATAACACGTGAAACAATTAATTGAGGCTAATTAGCTTCGAATCGTTTCCCTATTATTAAAATGAATAATTTGAGGCTAAATATTTCCAAAACAATTCTGGCTCGCCTCGAGGGGTTCCAACCACCTGTAGCTCGTTCACAATTCTTCTGTGGTATGAAACTGGAGCCAGCGAATGGATTCGAACCGACGGAAGAGCTTTCAAGATACTGAATATCATCGATGAATTTACCCGGGAATGTCTAGCCATTCTGGTGGCCCGCAAGATTAAAACCCAGGATGTGATTGATCCATTGTTTCACCTCTTCATCTTCCGAGGTATCCCGAAACATCTCCGTTCTGATAATGGCCCGGAGTTTACGGCCAAAGCTATCAGAAGCTGGCTCAATCGATTAGGAGTCAAGATCATGTACATTGAACCAGGCAGCCCTTGGGAGAACGGTTATGTTGAATCCTTTAACAGCAAGCTCAGAGATGAGCTGCTTGACCGGGAAATCTTTACGACACTTGAAGAAGCTAAGGTATTGATTGAGCAGTGGAGAAAAGAATATAATCAGGTACGTCCGCATAGTGCTAAGAACTATCGTCCGCCAGCACCTGAGACTATTTTAACTATGGCAGCGACGTAATAAGTGGTACAACTACTGGGGGCAGGCCAATAAGCAAAGTAAGCATAGACATAACTACAATGCAGGCCATGGTTCCAAGGTTGATTGATGTCCTGGACAAGTCAAGACAAGCAAATAGTGCTAGAAGATTGGATGCATGTGTGGTAGAATGTAAAAATCAGAAACACCTGGTCAATTTTCAGCCTTCGGGAAGCTTTGGAGTATCCATAACAAATACTGCATTCGGTATGGAGGGAGACAGAGAAACAGAATATCAAATATCAGGAGGTAAGAATGTCTGTAGACACCTTGTTTAAGAACGCCCAGATAGTCAAACCTGACGGGATCATATCAGGTAGCGTTGCCGTAAAGGGGGAGAAAATCGTAGCGGTCGGCGATGATCAACTACTGTCAGACCTAGAGGCAAAAGAGGTCATTGATGTAGGGGGGGAATACCTTTTCCCAGGAATAATCGATGTCCACTGCCACCCGGGAAGCGGCAGAGACTTCGCCACTGACGTAAGGGAGCAGAGCTATACGGCGGCAACCGGGGGAGTCACCACCTTCTTCGGCACCATCAAAAGCACACGAATGTCACGAACTTGGAAACCGGTTGCAGAGCCGAAAGATGCGGTCTCCTACCTCAAGGTCTTTCCCCTAGCTAAGGAAATAGTTGAAACCGAATCGACAATTGACATGGGCTTCAATTTTGCCATTATGTCAGACGATATGTCCAATGAGATACCAGAATACGCTAAGGCATGTGGCGTAACTACCTATAAATTCTACGTCGGCTACCGGCACCCTGTTCAATTTGCCACTCCTGATTTCTGCCCCAGAATAGGTCTACCACTGGAATGGGACGACGGCACCATGCTATTGGGTTTTGAGAATATTGACAAAATTGGCGGACTGGCTATGATTCATGCCGAGAATCAGGATCTGGTAAGAATTATACATCCCAGAGCTATGGCTTCTGGGAAAAACTTGGCGGCATGGGCAAGGCACTCGCCCGGTTGGGTAGAAGCCGGCCATATTGCCACCTATGCCCATCTAGCTATGGTAACTGACTGCACCCTTTATGTAGTGCATACTTGCTCCAAAGCTGGTCTGGATGAGATTCGCTTTGCTAAATCTAGAGGCATTAAGGTTGTCTCCGAGGTTCTGCCTCATTATCTAATTATCGACGTAAACGCTCCCTACCCCAATGTTTATGCCAAGATTAATACCCCAATTCAAGACACTGAAAATAGAGAGGCTCTCTGGGAAGGAATAAGAGATGGAACCGTGGAATGTATTGGTAGCGACCAAGTATGTGGTGCCATGAAATCTGATTTCGATGAAAGTAATATTTTTACTGGAGGCGGTCGCCTTGGCATAACCAGTATGCAGCTCATACTGCCCCTGATGATAACCGAAGGTTACCACACGCGAGGGATTCCCTTGGAGAGAATAGCCGAGATTTGCAGCTATAATAATGCGAGGCGCTTTGGCGTTTTCCCCAGAAAAGGCACAATTCAGGTGGGTTCGGATGCTGACATGGTCGTGGTTGATATTAATAGGAAGAGAACGGTTCATATCAGCGATTGGCCAATGAATGGTTCTGATTTTTGTATATATGAGGGACGTGAGTTACAGGGCTGGCCCACTATGACCATGCTCAGAGGTAAAGTTATTGCCAGGGGGCTGGAGGTCATCGGCTCACCAAGTGGGAAGTACATTTACCAGAAGACAGGTTCCAATTGAGCTACCTTAATTGCCTAGCTCTTCTGTGGATTTTCGCCACAAGCTCAAAAGTAGAATCTGTTACAGCCCATAAAGAGCAAATTATTAGCAAATTTCAGTTATGTCTACTTTGGGAAGTCCTTCAAATGGTAATTTTAGCTTCAATAAATGGAGCCAGCGAATGGATTCGAACCATCGACCTGCGGTTTACGAAACCGCTGCTCTACCCCTGAGCTACGCTGGCAGGCCGAATCACCTATAATTATACTTGAGCTTAACACAAAAGAACAACGGTTTCCTCAAAATCCATAGCTGGTAACTATTTAAGCTTTGAAAAAGTATGCTGTGCCCATTTCGGTTGAAAAAGCAGGGATGCGGTATTAAAATCAGTGGGGTGGAACCAGGAATGGGAAGTATTGGTCACACTGAGGAAGCAGTAAGCAAGACAGGGTAAATCAGTAAGGAAATTACCGTGGCCTCCATAAGAGTCTTCGAGAAGGCAGCCGTAGTGACAAAGTGAGACAGTTATATGAATGCATACTGTGCTAAATGTCGAGCCATGAGGAAAAAGAAAGACGCCGGGGCCATAACAATAAAGAACGGCAGGCTGACACCCCCGGGTGTGTGCCCCTGGTATGCAGAACCGAGATGCTCAGTAATGCGAAAAGTAAAGCCGCCACCCTAGCTATCATGATTGGGGGGAGAAAAGCTCAAAACCAGACGAATTCAGCGCTGTCTTACAATAGCTTCATAACCACAGGCCGCCAATTCTTTGACGACATTGGTGACATCTTCAGTATCCAGTTGTAGTGTAATATCATTCTCTGCAGCAGTGGAAGAGGGTGATGTCCATATCAGCTTTATCCCTATCCCCAACCGGTTGATACAGCTGATAATCGTCTCCGCCGACTTGCCGTCGCCTCCCCCATCTATAAGAATCCGGGTGCCATACTCGCCCAAACCCAGCGTCGGGTTTACAATCTTATAGAAGAAATCATTAGTGGTACAAATGCCCACAATCTTGTTCTCGTCAAGGACAACTAATGTTC
>SDBU01008354.1_pt1 | contig 11784 bp, 9 predicted proteins | sample 2277071 | NCBI WGS metagenome assembly SDBU01 (sample SAMN10397929, study PRJNA504765) | marine sediment metagenome | isolation source: marine sediment core GS08_GC12, 126 cmbsf | place: Arctic Ocean: Gakkel Ridge, Loki's castle | collected 2008
TTTATAGCTTTTCTATTATTTTATCAAAATTATCCAATTCTTAAAACAAGAATAATTTATCTATTATTGTAAAAATAGTTTTTAAACAGCGTCTTAAAGACTCTTTCGAAATTAAAATTTTCCTTACATTATCTAAAGGAATAAATTCAGTTTCCCTGTCATTTTTTAATTCTATATATGGGACAAGGATTTTAATGCATTATATAACTTACATATACCTGTTATTCAAAATTTTTACTCAAAACTTGCATTAAAAAAAGATAATAAAATTATTGAGTTTGTAAATTGATTTTGATATAAAATATTTTTACTTTTTGCTTTCTTCTAACTCTTTTAATTTCATTTTAACGGCTGTAGCCAAATCTTCAGGAGCTATATTCTCATTTATAATACCTTCACATGCTCCTAAGAATCCTCTTACAATACCTTTTGTTAAATCTTTTTCCGTTATATTATTTTGGTCAAATTTCTTATTCATTTCTTTTGTCAAGGTATTTATTTTAATTTCTATTTCTTCTTTTTTAAGTTTTTTTATTGCCTCTATAGTTTTTACCGTCTTCTCTGGTTCATATAATTTCAACATTCTGTCATAATTTTCAATTAATTCTTTATTTGACTTATTTAAATTCCAATATACTTTTGTAAGAAATCCTAAAGAAATTAAACAAATTACATTAATGATTGTATTGATATATTCCATTGTCAATTTTCCTTTATTAATTATTTTACGAGATTATTAAAAATATTTCTTAATTCATCAGAATAAATTATAGCAACTGTCAGAAAAACAAATAATATTGAAATAACTATTAAAGCAAATCTTGTAATTGAAATTTTTATACTTCTGAATCCAAATTCGATTTCAGGAAGCTTTATTTCAGGAAGCTTTATTGGTTTATAATTTCTGTTTTTAGCTATTTCAACAGCAGTTTTAAATATTGCCTTTTGTCCTTGTAATGCAATTTTTAAATAATATGTGTTTTTTATATAATAATTAGGATATCTGATTTCAAATTTAAAATCAAAAAATTTTTTTATATCTTTGAGATAATCTCTAAAGTCTTCAACTTTATTTTTGTTAAATTTTTCAATAATATATTCTAAAGTTTCTTCATACCAACATTGATAGTGATTGTGAAGATCTGGTATTATTTGATTTTCTAATTTATCATATAAATCGTCTCCATCTAATAAAACATTATTTTTCATTTTTTCTAATTCTTTTAAATCTTCAAAAATATCCTCTAACCTTTTTTCTAAATCTGTAATTTTATTTTTATAAAAATCTTTGTTCTTCATAGTTAAAAGATAACGTATTATTTACTTAATATCAAATTAAAAAAATAAAAAATTCATATATTTCATATTACAAGTAGTATAGTAAGCGTATGTATATATTGAACTTTATTATAAAAATTATTGTAGTTTGTTTTTGTTGTTAAATTTCCGTAAATTTAAAATAAAAAAATAATGAGGTTTAACAATGAATTTGGATTATTTTGTAAGTAGAGTACTTCCTGTATTAACGTTTTTAGCAATGGTTTTTTTAGTAATATTTAACTATTTGCTTTTGAGAGAATATATAAAAATGGTTAAATTAAATGTAATTGCCACTATTTCCAATATGTCATTACAAGATCAACTCTATAAATCACATATAGATATATTACCAGGTTTTTTAGGTGCAATAAGTAGAGCTTTTCCAAAGGATAAAGCTGAAATAATAGAATGGTTTAATGATGATGAACATTTTGTTGGAAAGAAAGAACAATATGATTATAAGCATAAAAAAGAAAATCAATAGCCTTAAAAAATGTTATAAATTTTTCTCCTGAATACTCGCAGACATCTAAATCTGAACAATTCCACACAAACTTTCATGCTGCTTTGCAGCGCCACGAATGATGAAAATATGTTGAGATTACCACGACGCTACGCTCCTCGTCGTACCTGAGGTAGATCCGCCTCTGGCGGACAATGACATTTTTTGTGTTTAATTAATTTCTATTGCAATTTTCAGGTTCGTATTAACTTTTTAAGTTTCCCTTCTTTAGGATATAGAGAAAAACTGTTATCGGCAGATACCTGAACATATCAACTCTTCTTTTTCAAAATCGCATGAATTTTTTCTTCCAAATCTTTTTCTGTAAAAGGCTTACCCAAATAATTATCCGCTCCAGCTTTTAATGCTTTAACGATATCTTTTTTCTCTCTCTTTTTCGTAATTACTAAAATTGGTATTTCCTTAAAGGAAACTTCTTCTCTGACAGCCTTAATGAAACTCAATCCGTCCATTTCCGGCATTTCCCAATCCGTTAATATAAGGCCTATTTGATTAATATACATCTTACCGATAGCATCTATCCCGTTATTAGCCCCAATAATATTTGTGTAACCCAATTTCCCAAGTATATTAATAATTATTTTTCTCATTGTCAGAGAATCATCTACTACTAATATTTGTAAATCTGTCATTTCTGAATTTTAATTATAATGATTGAAATTTTTTTACAGGTAAAATAATATATTATATATCTTAAAATATCATTAATAAAAAATAATATCAAGTATTTTATAAATATCTTATCATAATCAGTTATTAATCCAGGAAAAATCCTCATACTCTAAATTCAATGAATAAAAAATCTGTTGTTTCAACACAAAAAAATGTTTATTTTAGATTGCAATTTAACAGGATTCTAACTATTAGTATATGCTATATATGGAGAATATAAGACTAACTCACATTTTTTAATATAAAGTAACCAAATAAATTCTAAATAATTTTCTCTACATATAAGAAAATCAATTTCCTGTTAACTTTAAACAAGCAAGGTAAATAAATTATGAATAAAACTGACAGAACAATCAATTCTGAAATGCCAACAATTCAGTTTGGTAATTACAAGATTTCAAAACTTATTATGGGCGGGAATCCAATTAGCGGCAATTCTCATTTTTCCGAAGATTTAAACCGAAAGATGCTCGATTATTGTTCCGAAGAGAATGTAATCAATCTGCTTAAAATATGTGAGGAAAACGAAATCAATATCTGGCAATCGAGAGGTGATAGACACATAATGCGCATTTTACATTATCATAGACTTAGAGGCGGAAAAATAAACTGGATAGGACAAACTGCTTCGGAATTGGCTGATATACCTGCTAATATACGTGAAATGGCAAGTCATGGCGCTATAGCTGTATATCACCACGGAACTAAAACTGACGAATGTTGGGAAAAAGGAGAAATCGATAAGGTTAATGATATGTTGAAAGTTATGAGAGATGCAGGTATATTAGTAGGTATGGGAAGTCATAAACCTGAACCGTTAGAATATGCCGAAGAGAAGGGATGGGATGTTGATTTCTTTATGTTGAGTTTATATGATGTTTATAAAAAGAAATCTTATTCTCGTTATAAAATAGGTAAATTTTATGATAACGATTTTTTTAATGATGCCGATAGAGAACGGATGTTGAAATTTATTAGACAAACGGATAAAATCTGTCTTGCATATAAAATCCTTGGTGCCGGCAGAAAATGCAATACAAAAGACTCAATTAAAAATGCCTTTGAATATGCATTAAAGAACATTAAGAAAAAAGATGCAGTTGTTGTGGGCATGTACCTTCCAGACCAACCTGTAGAAAATGCCCAATATGTCAGAACAATCTGCAGTGCAGACGATTTTACCTAATCAATTTTGTCCACGGAAAACTATCCATTTGAGGAGATGTACGAAATGAAAATTATTGCCTTTAACGGAAGTGCGAGAAAAGATGGAAATACTGCGATCCTCATCAATTTAGTACTTGACGAATTAAAAAAAGAGGGGATGGAAACTGAGCTTTACCAGCTTTCCGGCAAGAAAATTCATGGCTGCCTGGCTTGTTACAAGTGTTTTCAGAAAAAGGATCACCGTTGTTCGCAAAAAAACGATATTCTCAATGATTGCATTGGAATGATGCTCGAGGCTGATGGAATTATCCTGGGGTCGCCCACATATTTTGCCAACGTCAGTACTGAAATGAAGGCTTTAATCGACAGAGCCGGGCTTGTAGCCAAGGCAAACGGTGATATGCTCAAGCGTAAAGTGGGTGCAGCAGTCGTTGCAGTGAGGCGGGCAGGTAGTTTACCTGTCTTTGACGCTATCAACCATTTCTTCTTTATTAGTCAAATAATCGTCCCCGGTTCTAACTATTGGAATATGGGTTATGGTTTAGAAAAAGGTGATGTGGATAAAGACGAAGAAGGTATTCGGATAATGAAGACTTTGGGAGAAAACATGGCTTGGCTATTAAAGAAACTATATAATTAAGTTTGCCATTTTTGATGAGCAGATATAACACAATATGATTGAGTTGAATGTGCTCTAATTGGATAGATTAGGCGAAAAAAACCGTAATACTTTTTCAACAGGTTATTTCCGATTCACCTTTTTAGAACAATCCCATTATACTGACCATAATAAGCATAACTATTGCTGTTGCTAAAGCAATTTTAAAACTCTGCTGCATAGTTTTCCCTTTTGAATAAATACCGATTGCAGCAGGTATTGTACTTCCGCCTAAAAATCCAGTTGCAAAGATGAGTCCAAAGGCGCTCCCCTGCAATTGTGCAACATCCGGATTAGACAAAGCAACTCCTAAAACAGTCGGGTAGATAGGACCAAACGATAGTCCGGTAAAAATAACACCCAGAACTGCAACAATTTTTGATTTTGTAAATGTCATAGCTCCTATGGCAATAATAGCTACAATCGCTAAAACGATGCATACGCTGATACCTATTTCCGGCGTTACTATAGGTTTAACACCAAAACCGGATGCTATTAAACGTCCCGCCATCAGACCTATCCAATAAAGCGAGAGAGTAATATTTGCATTACGGTCGGTAAATCCCAAGCCGCTTGCAAATGAAGAAATCCATCCTCCCATCGATATTTCTAATCCTACATAAGCAAATAAGGATAATGCGGCAAAAATAATGACTCCATTTTTTATAAGACCCAAAGCCTTTACTAATTCAAAACCTGACGAAACCTGGGGATAGTTACGCCCAAGAATAGCAAAAATGACAGGAATTAAAACAAAAACAGCCAGGATTTTACCGGTTTTCTTATATCCCCATTTTTTTAAAAATATACCAATTGCAAATGGAGTAAAAAATGCACCTAAACCATAAAATATATTTCCAAGATTTAATGCTGCGGGTGGATTTTTTCCGCTGAACAAAACCACTGTCAAAAGCACATTTCCCATTGTAGCTATCAATGTCGCACCAATACCCAAAATTATGCATGAAATAACCGCAGTTCTATATGATTTTGCCGATACGAGCATAAAAACACCAATAAAACCTATTATAAATCCGGATACTGCAAAGGGCTTGTGTCCGACTATATCGAGCAGCGGTCCTGCAATTAATACAACAATAGTGATAGTAAAGAAAAGGGAAGACATCAGTCCACCCACTTTTGCGTTATCGATGTTTAAAATTCTTGCAAGCTCCAACTTTAACGCACCAATAATAGAAAATATTATTCCTATTGCAAAAGATGCTAACAGTGGTACTGCTGTAACCATTTCTCTTACTCCTATTTAATATTCATAAACAAGAACAAAAAGATTTCACGAAAAGGTTCCTGTTTATTTTTATTCAAGTAAATGAATTATGAATTATTTCGCAATTCACAAATTGTATTTGTGATAACACCATAAAAAACTCTTACAATTTTAATTTAGTATTCAATATCCATTAAGTCAATACTTTATTGAAAAATTTTTAATTTTTTCTTTCTTTTTTTCAACAAAATCCTTTCATAGTTCGGGAATTTTCCCTTATTTCCTGCCAAAACACTGTCAAAAACTGTCAAATACTCCCATTAATGGGGGTGTTTTTCATTTTCGGGGATTGTTTTTATTGTAGTTAGATTATTACTGTCCATGTTTTTTTCAAAACAATATCTGATGCACCCAAAGAATAGAATATTATAGCCGCGAAGAGCGCGAAGTTTATGAAGAAGAGACATAACAATAAAGTCAATATGTTTTGATAATTTCATTATTTACAAGATTTTAGAAAATATAGATGCTCAATGAATGTTATTTATAATACTAATTTAGTATTAATATAATGAATTTTATTCGTAAAGTCAAGAATAAAATGAGTTAGGAGTTAGGAATGAAGAAGTATTAAGAAGGAAGTAACCGCAGTCCGCCTGTGGCGGATTCACTGAGGAGCTGTCTGAAGGTACATTTGGATATACAGAGAAACGTGAGGAGTTATTGGATAAAATCAGGGCAATTATTCAGATAAACGAGGAGTCGATAATTGAATAGGTAACCGGAAACTAAAATTCCCCCCGGGATTCAGTTTCTGGGGGGAGTACACATCAAAAAAAATTAATTTTTTTTACAAAATATGATGCAAATCACAATATTATTTGTATATTATATGTATATTTCCATTACTATTCAATTGGAATATGATGTTATAGCAACTTATCTCGTCAAATATCAAAAACTTAATTAACTTTTTACAGTGTTTTTATTGTACTGAAAACAATAAATACTCAATTCTATCGAGATAGTCTATTCTAATACCGGTATTATTTTTCTCTGAATCCTGTTCTAAAAAAAGCAACTTTGGAAAAATTTATTTTAAAATCATAGATTCAAGACATAATTGTTTTCAGTTTAGGTTCTAATATAGAAATCATACCTATGTTTTTTGGATACTTGGCAAAACCATTCTATATGAGAACATTTGAATTTTATTAAAACTATAAGGAACATAAAAAATGATTAAAAAAACATATTTATTCGTTTTATTATTAATCATCTTTTTTTCAAACATTTCATATTCTCAAGAGCTGCCACAATTGCCTAAAATTAAAGATGAAAAGATAGGCAAATTAGATTTTCAATTAAATTTACTTTATCAAGATTTCAAATCTTTGAAAAAATTATCAAATGATAAAATTACTTATTATAAGACTGAAGATATTTTTATTATTAATGATAAAGTAAAGGTAGAACTTCATCTCAGTAATCCTTCAGATACCACTAAGATTAATTTTGAACTATATGAAATTGAAAAGGATGATTATTATGGAATATTTCAAAATATTGTTCAAGTATTAATACCAATCAGAAACCTACAAAAGTTATCCGAAGAAACTTATGTTTTATATATATGTGTTCCCCAAGTACCGGTACCAGATATCATTAGTGAAGGTGTTGAAAAGATTAATGCTGATTCATTTCATAATGCAGGATATACCGGCAATGGAATTAAAGTTGCTATAATAGATGGCGGATTTTCAGGATATAGTGCACTACTGGGTAATGAATTGCCAATTAATGTTATAACAAAATCCTTTTATAATAGTACATCTGGAAATGGTGATATTACAGGTGATAATGAAGAACATGGAACAGCCGTTGCTGAAATTGTTCATGATGTTGCACCAAATGCACAGTTATATCTTATTAATTTCAATTCTAGTGTGGAACTAAGTAAAGCAGTAGATTATGCAATTAGCCAGGGTGTTAAGATAATAAATCATTCGATGGGTTGGTTTGAATACCCTTATGATGGAACTGGATATATATGTAATATCGCAAGAGATGCAATTAATAATGGTATTTTGTGGGTTAATTCTGCTGGGAATAGTAAAAATAAACATTATGAAAATTATTTTTATGATCCTGACAATGATAATTGGCATAATTTTTCTACCTCTGGTGAATTATTAGAAATTAAAAATGTTAGTATAGGTGATACTATTAGCGCCTATCTTACATGGAATGATTGGCCTTCTTCATCCAATGATTATGATTTTTCACTATGGCTTAAAAAAGATAATTCTTATATAAAGGTTGATTCAAGTGAAAATATACAACTCGGTTATCAAGCTCCAACTGAATCAATAAATTATACTGTTGAAGAAGATGGTACATATACTCTTGCTGTTTGGAATTATAATGCAGATGGAAACCAAAAATTAGAAATATATTCTCTAAATCATGAATTAGAATTTATAAATGAAGAAGTTAGTTATGCCAGTAGTATAGTTGACCCCGCATCAGCAGAAGAAGTTTTAGCAGTGGGAGCAACAAATTATATATATAATGAGATTGCTTCTTATAGTTCACAGGGACCTACTAATGATGGAAGAATTAAACCCGATGTTGTTGCTCCAGGTGGTGTATCAAATTATACAATATCTCCTTATTTCTATGGTACATCTGCATCAGCACCACATGTTGCCGGTGCCGCTGCACTTCTTTTAGAAGAAGATTTGTTAAGAACAAATATTGAGCTAAAGAATTTACTTGAATTACAAACCATTGATTTAGGCACAAGTGGAAAAGATAATATTTATGGTAATGGTATTTTATATCTAACCTTAACTCCTCAATCGGTTTCCATTTCTACAATTTCAGACCAAATAGTAGATGTGCCTTTTGAAATAATAATATCTCCTTATTATATTAATGATACAGTTAACATAATATTAAGTTGTAATTTCAAAGCGGCGTATCCTGCAGGACCCCAAATGTTATCAGGAAGTAAAGTAGATACATTTAAAATAACAGCAGATGAGGCAAAAAATGACGCGGTAATTAGATTATATAATTTCGAAGATAATAAGTTATTATTAAGTTCTAATTTTTTTGATATAAGGTCAATTAATAACGCTGATTTGTCTCCCCCCGGAAATTTAAATGCAGTGGATAATCCTAACGATGCAGGTGGTTATGTAAAGCTTAGTTTCGTGGCTTCACCGAATCATCCGGGTTATACAACAGTTTCCGGTTACAAGGGGGATACAATATCTATCGATTATTACCAGGTTTATCGAAGCCTTAATTCATCCCTGAATAACGCAATGAACTGGGCTGTAATCCCTGCAACACCAAAAGCCTCTCAATCCGATACCATTTCTGTTGTAGTAAGCACTAAAGGCGATGATAGTGGAAATGCATATTACTGGGTAGCGGCTGTCAGAGGCGAACTGCCGCCTGCGGTCAGCGGCAGTGTTTCAAAAATATCAAGTGCCGATAAAACTGAAAATGAACAAACACCTGTTTATTTGATAAATGATTCGGAAAAGGCAGATGAATTGAATAACGATAAACAAATTATTTCAGAGATTATAGGTCATAACAGGGCAATTGGTGCAGCTAATACTCCGAGTTTGACAGCGGATTTTAACAGTGACTCTGAAGTAGGATTGATTGATTTTGGAATTTTATTCTGGGCATCTGAAAATATTGACGAATACGATAAAATGTTTGACCTGAATCTTAATGGCTCTATTGACATATTGGATTTTAATATCTTTTCAGGTCAGTTTGGTAGAACCTCTTCTGGAAAAGATAGAAATATTTATCAAACTGGGCTTAATTATTCCAGCACTTTTGAACTAACGAGTAAAGCTGATGTTAATAATGAACGGTTTGAACTCCAGGTTATTGGTAAAGATTTACAGTCATTAGCAGGTTATAGTTTTGACTTAAAATATAATCCTGAACTTTATGAATTCATCGATGTATATGATGGTGGTTCTCTTGAAAGTACGGGAGAAAGTGAACCATTTTTCCTGAAAAATACAGATAACTCGGGCTGTGTAACTGTGTCAAATTTGCAGAAAAATATCGATAAATCAACAACTCTTGAAGGTGAAGGATTAATTACCACATTTATATTCCGGAGAATCGGTGACCGAATTGAGCCCATCTCTCTTGAACAAATAGAGATTATGGACCATAACTATAATTTGAACACACTTAATAATATTACGCTTGAACAACCTGTTCCACTGCCGACCGAATTTGATTTGAAAAACAACTATCCAAATCCATTTAATCCGGAAACAACAATAAAATTTGATATTCCGGCAGCGTCAGATGTAATGCTTAAAATTTATAATACTCTCGGTCAGGAGGTAAGAACTCTCGTAAATGAACGAAAAGAAGCAGGATATTACTCAGTAAAATGGGATGGAACAAATAATTTTGGAATTAAAGTCTCAACAGGGATATATATTTATAGAATTGTAACTAACACCGGTTTTATAAAAACAAGAAAAATGATATTTCTCAAATAGTAGTATATTCAAAAACATTTATTAACAATACTCCAATAAATGATAAAACCAGGCTTCCGCAATAGTCTGGTTTTATGTTTTAAATTGCTGGAATTGCTTGAATCTTTGTAAAGAATTAGTCATACGAATCCACTATTGCTTTAATTCATAAGTTCGGTGACATATTAATATGAAACAACGGAAATAAATATACAATATGGTTGTAAAATTGGAACAGATTGCATATATCTTCCATTTTTGGTAATAAATTTAGTTTGCAATTTAATTTCAATTTTATTATATTTAAAGTTTAAAAATTTTATTACAACAAAAATTATTTTGCCTGTATGTATTATAATCGATGTTTTTCCAGTGCATCCATTGCAATATTTATCATTGTTAAGTGCTATAGTTGTATAGGTTTCTGTTGTAATTTAATTACTTATGAAAATTGTCAAAGACTATCAAAATGTGTTTTGGTAGCAGGAAATCTGATGCTTCTGCAGAAGTGGAATAAACCTTAGGCCTTTCCCTGACTAATTTTCTTAACCTGCGCCAGTAGCTCAGCTGGATAGAGCAACGGCCTTCTAAGCCGTAGGTTCGGGGTTCAAGTCCCTGCTGGCGTACAGAGAAATTTTTGTTATTTTGGAAGTATAATTTTTAATGGTGGGTGTGGCTCAGTTGGTTAGAGCGCCAGATTGTGGTTCTGGATGCCGAGGGTTCGAATCCCTTCACCCACCCAGAATTGATAATTAGAGTAGATATTTTTATTAATCAGGATTAGTAATAGCAAATAAAATTTGAAGAAATTCTACTCGTCATTCGTAAATCGTAAATCTAATTGTCCCCTTCGTCTAGTGGCCTAGGACTCAGGATTTTCATTCCTGCAACAGGGGTTCGACTCCCCTAGGGGACGCAAGAAATTGTTAATAGTATATTTATGAGCCTTCTTGTCTAGTACAGGAAGGCTTTTTTGTCTACATTCATAAATAACTACCAAAAACCGTCAGCAAACACAACCCAAAATGTCACAAATCGATAATGCAATAAATCTGACATGGTATTTATTTAAGGAAGTAAGTGTTGTTATTGTTTATATAATTAGAGAGGATGGTTATTATGAAGATAAGTTGACTTTAATAAAGGATATTTTGAACCATCGATGCGTATTATATTGATTTCCAGATAATATTTAAAAATGTGAGATATAATTATTTATTATGCAGAGCCGGTCAAAATATCCAAACTCGGAAAAATACTGCTTGTGGTGTATCATAAAACACCGGATTGTTCTGCATCAAGCTTCATTAATATATTAAGTGCGCCTTGACCTACCATCCCGCTTCCAATCAATGCAACAGCGCATTCTCTTGGCATCTTTTTTGAATAAGTGATTGAATGTAAAGCCCCTACTTCTCCTGTAAGTATCCTATTATCCTTAAAGACATAGTCTTTTCCTCTATACATAAATTCCCAGGCAATTGCAGTAATGCCTTTTCTTATAAGTTCATCAGTATTTTTTTCTCCTTCAACCAGATGGAGCCATCCAAACAATATCTGATCTCCTTTGATAAAAGGAAGATCAGACTCTGTTGATTTAATACGAAAACCGTTAAAACGGTTCTACTTTTACTGAAATGTTCCCAACCCCTGACTAAAGTCAGGGGTTAATATGATGTTGTAA
>SDBU01008355.1_pt1 | contig 11783 bp, 9 predicted proteins | sample 2277071 | NCBI WGS metagenome assembly SDBU01 (sample SAMN10397929, study PRJNA504765) | marine sediment metagenome | isolation source: marine sediment core GS08_GC12, 126 cmbsf | place: Arctic Ocean: Gakkel Ridge, Loki's castle | collected 2008
CCTCTGCATGTTCCTGTACTCCGGCTCCTCCTCGGGAAAGTAGAAGTCGCCGTTCTCCTGCAAGGCTTCACCAGCCCAGGTCAGAAGTTGACCGATGATGGCTTCATCCACTCCGGCGGCGTACATTCCCCACGTAGCCTTGTGAATGTAGTCCAGGTTGCGCTCTCGCATGATGGGACCGTACGGCGCCCGCCGAGACGCCAAAAACGCGCCCCCTCTTGCCAGGCAGTCGTCGATCGCCCCCAACAGATGCTCGACCTCTCGTTTTCTTTCCTCCACTCGATCCGGCTTCCAGTCCTCCACGCCGCACCCCCTTTGCGATGCCGCCCCCATAGATCGTCCAGGGCCTGGAGATTCTATCATAGCTCGCCACCGTATTCAAGCGCCCTCGATCGTGGAGGGCCCCTCTCAGCCCGGCGTCACCTCTTCATCAGCCGACAGCAGCTCTTCTAGAGCTTCTTCATAAGCGGAGAAGGCGCTGGAGCCATAGAGAACGAAGATGACCTGCTCCAAGATGGTTCCCCCTTTGAGGTAGTCGACGACCGTTTTCAGCGCGATCCGAGCCGCCTGATCCATCGGATAACCATAGACGCCGGTGCTCAGGGAAGGGAAGGAGGTACTTTTCAACCCATGCTCATCCGCCACCCGAAGGGAGTTGCGGTAGGCGCTCGCTAGGAGTTCGGGCTCGCCTCGATCTCCGCCGCGGTATACAGGGCCGACGGCATGGATCACGTATCGAGCCGGCAGCTGGCCACCGGTGGTGATGCGCGCTTGGCCTGTGGGACAGCCGCCGATCTTTCGACATTCCTCCATGATGGCTGGCCCTCCCGCCCGATGGATCGCCCCGTCCACACCACCCCCTCCCCTGAGGCCGGAGTTGGCCGCGTTCACAATCGCATCCGTTGGCTGATGGGTTATGTCGCCCTCCACCAGCTCCAACGTCGACCGATCCACATTAACCCTCACCACAGACATCCTCAACAGCCGGAAAGTCCTACAAGGCTGCGGAATGCCAACCCCTCCCAAACGAGAGCGGTCGGAGAAACCTTCCGCGGCTCGAAGTGATTCCTCCCGTCATCGATCGTATCACACGTATCAGGGCAGCTACCAGCGAAAAAATTGGAGCGACCGATGATGAAACCCGTCATGTGGGCGCCACAGTATGACGGCTAAAAGAAGCCGAGGTGCTGCACCACATCGGGCAAGCGGAGACCCCGGGGAAACAGCGGGCTATCATTGAAAGCGGACCACGGTCTTAGCCTCGGCCCACAGATCCTCGATATCATAGTAGGCCCGGATTTCGGGGGAGAAGATATGGACGATAGTGGAGCTATAATCGAAAAGGATCCAACCCGAAGCAGCATCTCCCTCCCGATGCAAGGGCTTCACCTCATGCTCCTGAGTGGCGTCCAGTATCGCCTCACTGATGGCGCGGAGCTGGCGCTCGCTCCCCCCGCTACAAATGACGAAAAAATCTGCGATGACGGACAGCTCGCTTATGTCCATCATCAGGACATCCGATCCCTTCTTGCTGACCATGGCGTCGACGACTTCGCGAGCAAGCTGTTCAGGTTGCAGGGTTCCCCCCCTGATCAATCGGTGTTACCCAAATTATATCATAGGTGGTTCCGGCTAGCCATTGTCACATTCGGCCGAAAGGTGATAAAATCGAGCCTTGGTGGATTCTCTAGTTTGCGGCCAGGAGCTCCGGCAGTTGAGGCCCCAGAATGGAAGTTGGATGCCAAAGGTGTACGTGGCTCTGGATACGGAGACCACAGGGTTCGATCCCGAACAGGATGTCATCCTCGAAGTCGGCGCCGTTCGCTTCCAGGCGGAGCGCGATCTGGGCAGCTTCCACCGCTTGGTCAACCCCGGCCGCCCCCTGCCCCCCAGAATCGAACGTCTCACCGGAATCGACGCGAAAGCACTGGGCGATGCCCCTTCTTTCGAAGAAATAGCGGACGAGCTGAGGGAGTTCGTAGGCAACGCCATCATCGTGGGTCATAGTGTAGCGTTTGACCTGAGATTTCTTAGTCGACACGGCCTTCCCCTGAGCAATCCCTGGTTGGACACCTTTGAACTTGCCAGCATCCTCATGCCCCGCACCGTCCTACGCCATAAAGGCAGCTACGGTTTGGGAGGCCTTGCCGACGAACTGAACATCCCTTTTTCGAACCGGCATCGCGCCTTGCCAGATGCCGAGGCCACGCGCGACCTGCTCAGGGCACTTATGGAACGAGGCTCCTCGTTGAGCCTGGAAGTCCTGGAAGAGATCGAACGGCTGGCGAGGCTGACTGGCTGGCCGCTACACCACCTCTTCCGAGACTTAAGGAAAGAGCGAATCCGCTCCTCCTTCCAAGGAACGGCCATCGGCGAGCAGCTCCGAAGGAAAGGTGTCGTTGGAGCTGATGCCCTGGGTTTGTTCCTCGGCTCCGATGAGGGGACGCGTGGATTGGAGCCATCGTCCGATTTCACGCCCATTGATGTGGAAGCCCTGACAGAGCTCTTATCCCCGGAAGGCTTGATCGGCCAGCGATTTCCAGGGTACGAGTGCCGTCCCCAACAGGAGCAGATGCTCAGGGCAGTAAGCGAAGCCTTCAACAAGTCGGGTGAGCTGTTGGTTGAAGGAGGCGCGGGCACGGGCAAATCTCTCGCGTATCTTCTCCCCGCGATCCGATTCGCCGTCGACAACGATCAACGAGTGGTCATATCCACCAACACTATAAATCTTCAGGACCAGCTCTTCGGGAAGGACATCCCCAATCTCGAGAGAATGCTCCCCTACGATTTCCAAGCCGCCCTGCTGAAGGGCAGAAGCAACTACCTGTGTCGCAATCGCCTCGACGCCCTTCGCCGTCGGCGAGATCTGTCGGTCGACGAGGCGCGGATGCTGGCCAAGGTCCTGGTATGGCTGCCATCGACCGTGACAGGAGACAGAGCGGAGCTCTTCTTGACTAGCCCCACGGAGCAAGCGCTGTGGACCCAGATCTGCGCCGACGCCGACGGGTGTGCGGGTGAATCCTGCATGTTCCTCAGGGAAAAGAGCTGCTTCCTCCATCAAGCCCGCCGCAGGGCAGAAGCCGCTCATCTGGTGATAGTCAACCACTCTCTGCTCCTGAGCGATGCCCATACTGAGAATCGAGTCCTCCCGGACTATAAATATCTGATCGTGGACGAAGCGCACCATCTGGAGGAGGCCGCCACGCAGCAGATGAGCACCTCGATAAGTCTCAACCAGATGACCGATTTCCTCAGAGGGTTGAACGAATCCCGACTGGAAATGAAACGAACACGTCCGGGGTTTCTGGCCATGCTCCGGAGCCCGATCGAGCGACTCGGCGGAACCGACCGTGAGAGGATCTTGTCGCAGTTGGAGGTTGCCAAAAAGCGCGTGGACTCGATTGTCCCAAACGTCAACGGATTCTTCTCGGATTTGTACGACTTCCTTGCGGACCACAGAGCCAAGCCCGGCGCTCACGATCAGCGTATCTGGATCAACGACGGCGTGAGGGCGCAGCCCGGATGGTCCTCAATCGAGATCGCAAACGAGAATCTTTGCGGCCAATTGGAAGGATTGGAAGAAGCGCTGGCGGCGCTTCTTCAGGCCCTCGAGCCGGAGGAACTCGCTGAAGACGAGGACATGCCACGGAGGCTAAGGCGGCATCTCCATCAGGTCCAATCGCTTCGGGACGATCTGATGGCCATGGTGTCCGAACCATCCTCACAGAACATCTATTGGGCCGAGCTTCGAACGCGAGGCAAAGACATCCTCCTGCGCTCAGCGCCGCTACGGGTGGGAGAGACATTGCGCGATCAAGTCTTCTCTCAGAAGGAGAGCGTCATCCTGACCTCGGCCACCTTACAGGGAGCCGATGGCTTCAGGTATATTCGAGAAACGCTGGGGCTGGACGGAGCGGAGGAACTTTCAGTGGGCTCTCCTTTCGACTTCAGCAGCGCGGCCCTGGTTTGCCTCCCCACAGATATCCCCGAACCGAGGAAGCCCTTCTACCAGAAGGAAGTGGAGGCTTCCCTGATAAACATCTGCAAGGCCATCGGAGGGCGGACCTTGGTGCTCTTCACGTCCAATAGCCAGCTCGAGGCAACGTATCGTGCCATCTCGGAAGCTCTCGAGGAAGCAGGGATAGTCGTGCTGGGCCAGGGTCAGCGACTGGACGGCTCCAGGAGTCAGGTGCTAGAATCGTTCAGATCGTTGTCCCGGTCGGTTCTCCTGGGAAGCAGGAGCTTTTGGGAAGGAGTCGACGTGGTAGGACCAACTCTGAGCTGCGTGGTGATGGTTCGGCTTCCCTTTGCCGTTCCCACCGATCCCGTCTTCGAGGCCCGGAGCCAGATATTCGAAGATGGCTTCTATGACTACGCCATCCCTCAAGCCGTCTTGAGCTTCCGACAGGGTTTCGGGCGCCTGATTCGCAGCCAAGGCGATCGAGGCATGATGGTGGTTCTCGATCGGCGCATACTCACCAAGAGCTATGGCCGCCTCTTCCTGGATTCGTTGCCCCAGTGCCGGGTAATGCATGGACCGATGGCCGCCATCCCAAGGATTGCCGCAGGCTGGATCGAGAGTGGGACGGTCCCAACGTCCAACGCTGATGCCAAACCAGGCGAGATGCCTGACCATGAGAGCGAAACGGAAATAGACTGACGAAGGAGGAAACTTTGATTTCGGCAACAGATCTGCGAAAAGGCGTAACCTTCGAGCTGGACGGCGAGATCTACCGTGTGATCGACTACCAACACCTAAAGGTGGGGCGCGGTAGCGCGCAGGCGCGAACGAAACTGAAGAACCTGCGCTCCGGGGTCACGCTGGACCGCACCTTCTCTGCACACGAACGCTTCAACGACGTCCGCCTGGAGACTCGGTCCGTGCAATACCTGTATCGAGAAGGGGATCTGTTCCACTTCATGGACACAGAAACCTACGAACAACCGGCGCTCTCGGAGGAGCTTCTCGGAGATGCCACGCAATACCTGAAAGAGGGTTTAACCTTGGAGCTTTCGCTCTACGAGGGAGAGCTTTTCGGGGTGGAGTTGCCCATCACTGTGGGTCTGGAGGTCACGGAGACGGAGCCAGGCCTCAAAGGAGATACCGCCACAGGCGGAACTAAGCTAGCCACCCTGGAGACGAGCCTCGTAGTTCAAGTGCCCCTATTCGTGGAAGTTGGGAATGTCATCCGCGTCGACACGCGCACCGGCGAATACCTGACCCGGGTCTGATTTGACAAATGAGGGTGCTATGACTAAGATAAGCGTTTGGAAAAGGAGGTGGTCTCTCAATATGAAGCCCTTGTCAATCTCATTGGTATTCGCGATTTTGCTGCTGGTCGCCTCATCGCTTATGGTGGGTTGTGGGGCAGGGCCTACGCCTTTTCCCACGGTGGCCCCTATTCCTACGCGGGAGCGAACTCCCACCCCTGTTCCAGGCAGCGACGAGGAGGCGATCTTGATGCTCATCGACGCGGAGAGCGAAGGGGTGGTTCAGCAAGACATCGACCGTCTGGAGGACATCTGGGCTCCCGACGGGATCCTGACCGACGCGAATCATACCCCGGATGATTCGGGGGATGACGAGAAGTGGGAAGGCTGGGACAAGATACGAGATCGATACGTGAACATAGTCTTCCCGTCGGCACCCACGTTGGCCCAAGCGAAGGACGTGGACTTGACCATCGAGGGCGACACCGCCTCAGGCACGTCCACCACCCAGATCGGTAACGAGGTCTCGCCGGGCGGAGACAGGTGGACCTTCGCCAGGGAAGGCGGCGTGTGGATGATAACCAGCCTGACCTTCAATCTGGAACCAAAATAGGCGCAGCCCAAGAATCCTGACACCGACTGCCCGGAGGGCGAACTCTCCGGGCAGTCGGTCATTTTCGGCGTCGGCGATCGTTGCCGGACCTGAACGGGAGAAAGGCGAGCATGACGGGTCGCCCTCGGTGGGTCGCGGGTTGTTTGGCTCTGGCCATGACCTTCGTCCTTCTGGCGGTCACGCAAGGACAGGAGCCACCAGATCCCGGTCTCCACAACGATCTGCCCTACCCGCGCGGAGAAGTCCCACCTCCCAGCCAACTGCCAGCCATAAGAGCATCCTCTGTGCCATCGCTGCCAGCCCAGGCCTACCTCCCCCTGGTGTTCAAGGACACCCCTTCCATGTACGGTGTGAATCTGGCAGATTTGGGCAACATGGAGCTAGTGGAGCAAATGGACTTCAAGTGGATCAAGGGCTATGTGCGATGGGACGACTGTAAGAAAGAAGAGAGTGGAACAACATACGACTGGAGCCACCCCGACAATGTGGTCAACGCCGCCGAAGCCTGGGGAATGAAGGTCCTGTTGCGAGTCGACCATCCACCTTCCTGGGCCAACGGCACCGGAGGCACACACCCTCCGAACAATCCCAACGATTTCGGTGATTTCATGTACGCCATGGCCAGTCGATATCGAGGGAAGGTTGACGCCTACGAGATATGGAACGAGCCCAATCTCAACTACGAATGGGGGGGTCAGACCCCTAGTCCCTCTGGCTATACCGCCCTGTTGGCTGCATGTTACCCACGCATAAAGACAGCCGATCCTAGTGCCCTTGTAGTTTCCGCTGGCCTGGCCACGACGGGGGACGGCGGCAGCGGGGCCATGGGAGATTTGCACTTCATCCGCGGCATGTACGATGCGGGGGCGAAGCCCTACTTCGACGTTCTGGGGTCCCATCCCTACGGGGGAAGGGTCTCACCCGATGCCACCTGGGATTCGACCGGCCTGTATTTCTATCGGGTGAAGGAGCAGCACGATGTGATGGTGCAGAAGGGGGATGGCGCCAAGCCAGTGTGGGCCACCGAGTTCGGATGGGTGGTGAACACTTCTTGCGACCTCGGATATCACAACCAGATGAAGGTTAGCGAAAGCCAGCAGGCCCAGTATCTGGTTCGAGCCTACCAGAAGGCCAAGGCGGAATGGCCCTGGCTTCAGGTGATGTTCCTGTTCAACCTGGATTTCGGCGCGGTGCAATGGTATGAGACCTGCGATCCGATAAGGTGGTTCTCCATCGTCTACAAGGAAGGGGAGAAGGACCATCGCGTCCCCCCCCTGCTTTACCGCCCCGCCTACTACAGCCTGCGGGACATGCCTAAGCAGTAGTGGCGAGGTATCCTAGCCCCTCCGCTGAGCTTTGTGGCAAGTCCATCCAAAGACAAATGACTTCAGTTTTCTGGAAATACCTGCGCAAATTGGCCGTCCCGCACCTGAAATATGTAGATGGTCGGCTCTCTCAGGTCTCCGCCAGCGTCGTAGCTGACATGACCCAGCAGGGAATCGAAGTCCAGTTCCCGAATGGCCTCAGAAACGGCATTTCCGTCAAAGCTATCCGCCAGCTTTGCCCCCTCCAGTAGCACCTCCATCGCTGCGTAGCCGTTCAGGCTGTAGGTGTCGGGATTGCGACGCTCCACCTCCTGATAGGCCCTGATCCACTCGTCGCCAGCGGAAGCCCAGGGGCTGGGGCCGAAGGCGCTCACGTAGATACCTTCGGCGGTATCGCCCGACTCATCAATGGTGGTGGAGAGGAAACACCCGTCGGAAGCCAGGAAAGGAACCGTGACGTCTGCCTGCACAAGCTGGTAGCGCAAGTATGGGCACTCCACCTCGTAGCCGGCGTAGAAAACGGCGTCCGGATTGGCCCTAGCAATCCGGGGCACTTCGGCGCTGTAATCGTCCTGTTCCACCTCCACCTGGATCTGGGCCACCACCTCGGCACCAGCAGCTTCCAGGTTCTCCGCCACCGCTGATGCCAGGCCGATGCCATAGGGGTCATCGTTGTGGAGAACAGCCACTCGGCGAGCGCCTAAAGTGTCGACCAGGAACTCGGCGTCCACCTGCGCCTGTACCGTATCGTTGGCGTTGACCCGGAAGAAATTCGTATAGCTCTTTCGGGTCAGGCTCACCTCGCTGGCGGTAGGAGTAACTATTACCACAGACAGCTCCCGGTATATCCCCATCGCCGCCAGGGTCTGGCCGCTATTCAGATGGCCGATGACCCCAAGGACGCGCTTCTGAGAGGCCACATCCGAGGCGATCGTCTCAGCCACCGCGACCGCCACGTCGCTGTCGCTCTCATCATCCACCCCCTCCACGACCACGCGATAGCCGAGCAGCCCCCCGCCGTCGTTGACCTCGGAAGCCTTCAGCCGGGCGCCGCCGAGCACCGTCTGGCCCCCGTTGGCCTGAAATCCGCTCAAGGGGACCGCAACGTACACGGTCACCTCGCCTTTCGTGGGTCCACCCTGCCCAGCGCAGCCAACCGACCCCGCCGACAGTAGGAGTGTCATGATCAGAACGCTTGCTACCTTGAGGACGTCTCCGCCTTTCACCCAAACACCTCGAGACAAATGATATGCCCAAGCACCATTAATCGCCTGAATCATCTAGCCAACCTCGTAAACCTCATCCACCGCCTCACTCAACTCCTGCAGCTGAGTCACCTGCTCGTTGATCTCCTCGCGCAGCCGGTCGGCGCGACCTCCCTCAGAACCTCGCACATCGATCGCCTGTAATTGCGCGTAGACCGCCCCCAGCGCCGCTATGGTGCTCTCCAATTGATACCTGGCCCTCTCCATCGTGTTCTGCAGCCTGTTCAGGTAATCCAGTTGCCGCTCCTTATCGGCTATCGTATTACGTAAAGTCCTTTGCACGGCCGGATCATCCTCTGCGGCCAGTTGTTCCCTAAAGTCCCTAATGGCCATCGGCACCGATTGCAGGTCTCTCTTGACCACCTGGTTCAACTCATAAGCATCGAGACGAGCGGCCAGCCGATGAATCGCGTCGATCCAGTCGTCCATGGACTCGGTAGCACGGGCGAGCCGATCTCGCAGCACCCCTTCCCTCGTGCGGAGAATGGCTTTGGCGATCATCCGTCGGTACTCCAGCGCCTTGCCCACTCGTGCCCGGAGTTCCGCGGACCGGATCTTCTCGACCTTGCCCTCCTCGCGCAACATGGTCGCCACGACTCGCGCGTTGTCCTCTTCATCGGTGAGACTGCTCACGAAGACAATCGCCTCGGTGAGCAGGCCTGCGCCCAGCACAACGACGGCCCAGATGGAGGACAACATCCCCGCCCAGGCAGCGAGCGCCAGAAAAGCAGTGGTCACCAAGGTGAGAGAGATCAAGATGGCGCTCTCCCACCTCAGCAACGCGTGCCAGAAGATCGCCCTCCTGGCCCGCCGCTCCAACCGTTCGGTGAAATCGCTCCGCTTGCTCATCCCTTGGCTAATCCTTCAAGTCCGAGTCTAGAAGTAAGTGGACAGGAGCTTGTATAGTCCCCTTATCGTTTCCATATCCCCGGACCTCACCTGCCCCCCGCTGGCCGCAGCGAGCGCCTCCAGGGTCTCCATCTCAGCATCCTCGCCGTAGGCGATGCAGAAGATGACCACCGGAACCCCGGAGCGATTACCCCTCTCGATCCGATCGACCAGCGTGTCCAGAGTGATGAAGGAGTCATTCTCCTGGCCGTCGGTCATCACCACTATCGCGTTGATTCGCTCGCGGTCGTCCAGCTTTTGAAGGCGTCCATAGGCCTCAGCCACAGCATCCAGCAGGGCCGTATACCGATCGGCCTCGAGTCCCACCACAGCGGAGGTGATTCGCCTCCGATTGACTCCCAAGTCATCCAGCGCCTCGTCCACGTACACGTCGGAGGAGAAAGTGATGAGCCCTACCCGCTCGTTCTCGCCCTTGATCTGCTCCAGGAAGTTCAGCAGCGCCTCCTGGGTCCTATCCAGCTTCTCGCCAGCCATGCTGCCGGAGATGTCCACGACCAGATAGACGTTGGTATGACGCTTGGTGAGCCACCACACGTCCCTAACAACCTCCACCACGCTGGGACCGGGCATCTGCAGCGTGGTCACCGGCTGGGCCGGATCAGCGCCATTGGAGGCGTTGATCGGTGAGCCCGGGCCGTCGATGGGGATATCCAAGTCAGCGGGACGATAGCCAGCCTGAAGGACCCGCTGCTGTACCGAGGCTGAGGTAAGGTACTGGCGGAAGGCGGTATAAGTCTGGCGCTGAACCGGGGTCAGCGTTGCCGACTCTATAAGCGCCAGAGGATGATCTTCCCACAGCGTCCCCTCGGTCGGGTAAATAGCGATCAACTGGCCAGGACGATCCGGTTGCTGGTTGAAGTAGATCGCGAGTTGCTCCTGCACGACGAAGGCGTCCAAGAACCCATCGCCTTCGTCGAGAGCCCGCTGGATGACCGCCCACTCGCCCTCGCCATAGAAGCGAACCGTTTTCTGGATGGCGCCGACGTATTCGGTCACTTCCTCGCTGCGAGCCATCTCGTCGGTGAGGCCCCGCGTGATCCCAGCCCCGGCGTAGAATTGAGCGAGTGTAGCGAGAAGTCCGCTCGCATAGCTGGTGGAGGGATGGCTCCACTTGAAGTCGGGATCGCTTTGTGCCCGATCCAGCAGATCATCCCAGCCGATGGAGCGCTCCGGCCAACCCATCTCGCGTGCGGTCTCCTCCCACATGGCGATGATCACCGGGCTCACGGCCCACCGGGTCACGCCGCTGGTTAGAGGAGGTCGACCCACAAGCGATTCCTGCGAAGCCATCTGGTCCGCATAGGTCCGATCCAGAACGTCCAGCCAAACCGAGGAATCCGGCACGATGGCCTCCACCTCGCCCGCCAGGGCGGCGTCGATCATGGCTTCGGGGTCCATCTGCACCGCCTCAATCACCACCCGTTCCCCCGCAGAGGCAAGGACATCCTCGGAATTGAAATCGGCCACCAACTGCTCGAATAGCAGCTCCTTCTCAGGCGAATAGGCCAACCGAAGCGCGCCCGCGCCCGGCTTGCCATCCGTGATCTCGATTAGCCGAGACGAGATGACGTTGAAGCCCGCCCAGCAACCACCGCACAGGACAACCACCAGCCCAACGCCCACCAGCAGCGGAAGCCAGATCCTCCCAGAGCCAGAACGCTTGCGTCTCGGGTTCACAAGTCCTCACATCCCCGACATTCCAGATAAACCGCCCTGCAACAGGAAATCACTGCGCGATGTTCAGGTCAAACCACCTGAGCAGGGCGAGCAACACGTCGCGGTCGGGGTTGCGCATGGCGGTGGTCCGCTCCACGACGGTGGCTACACCGTTGTCCTTCCAATCCACGAAGGGACTTCCCTGATGATCGACGGTGATCTCGCCGCTGACCGGACGCAGGCCATAGCCCACCGCCTGCGCCTGCACGTCAGGTGATAGAAGGTACTTCTCGAATTCCAGAGCAGCGTTCTTCTCCAACGCCGTGGTCTCCGGCCCGATCCATACGGTGAACGGGAAATCGAACCAGGTGAGATACCTGGGATAGTAGATACGCAGGGGCTCCCATCGATTCATGCTGCCCGACATATTGATCAGCAGGTCGCTCTCCAGCAGTTGACCCCCGTCGCCAGCCGAGTAACCGAAGAGGGCCAAATTCTCGCCGGGGTAGGCGCCCAAGCTGGAGTAGTCGCTGACCGAGCCCATCAACTCCTTCAGCCACCGCTGGAAGTCCGGGTCGGTGACGTCCTCCACCGCGATCTTAGGTTTGCCGTAGTACTCCCCCGCCGCGCTGACCATAGCCGCCAGCCCGCCGATGTTTTTGCGCGGATGGGGCACCACCAACTTGAAGTAGCCCCATTCCCCCTCGCCGCCTATCTCGCGCCAGCCGCCAGGAGCGATAGCCGCATCGTGGATGGTCAACCAATCGATCTCGCCGAAGTTCTTCTCCAGCACCTCCGCTCGGC
>SDBU01008356.1_pt1 | contig 11783 bp, 11 predicted proteins | sample 2277071 | NCBI WGS metagenome assembly SDBU01 (sample SAMN10397929, study PRJNA504765) | marine sediment metagenome | isolation source: marine sediment core GS08_GC12, 126 cmbsf | place: Arctic Ocean: Gakkel Ridge, Loki's castle | collected 2008
GTCCTTTGGTGGTCGATACTGGACTTGAACCAGTGACCTCTTGCATGTCAAGCAAGCGCTCTAACCAAACTGAGCTAATCGACCGTTTTGTCGACGGGGGCAAATTTAGGGGGAATATGGCGGCAAGTCAACGGCCCAGAGGAAGTAAGATCAAACGAACCATGCAGGGTAGAGATTTGGGATACTACTTCGAAGCGCCTTCAGGTTTGAACACCACATGGTAAGGAACTGAGGCCACCAAATCCCAATCGTCTTGGTTCTCTTGCTTTAAGAAAACTCGAACCCAGTGTTTTCCAGCACCCAGCAGGGGAAGGACATTCATCAATACCCTTGTACGGCTTCGTGTGTATTCCGATAGATCGACAGCTACTTCATATGACTCCGTCTTTCGATCATTGCCGCTATTTAGATACTCGATTAAATATCTGGCTGTACCCTTAGTAGGTTTGTCCGCATCCTTCCTGCCCCAGAAAGTGACTATTGATTGCTCACTAGGAATCCCTTGAGGTTCACTGCCCGTTGGAGGGTCACTATATACAGTAATTTGCTCAAGGACATTGAATAAACTAATTGTATTCGTGTCCTTATCAACCACGCTATTTGAGCAAAATATGGTCCAATAATGATCAATCACTTAATTATGCTCCGGTAATAACGCTATTGGTTGTTCCACAAGCGCTCGCTGTGGATAATAATCAAAGGCCGGTTTTTGCGGAATGACCCATGCTGTCAAAGGCCACGGTTTCACGTCAATAGATCCAAACTTGAATCCAATCTCGGGGTTATCCTTCCATGGGTTTCGGAGATTAGAAATGAAAGTGCCTTGAGGACCACCAAGATACCATTGTATTCCTTTTATCAGATTAGCTGAAGGTGTGAAATAGATTAAAACTTCCCCTGCCTCGTCGACCTCGATGGTAGCAGGTGCATCAGGTTTGACATCTACTTGTCCAGTAGAAATTGAATGCCTTGCCTCATTCAGAATATCTCTTGCATACTTGATAGCCCACCATCCTTGCCGCAGACTTGTTGCATACTCAGCGGCAATTTTACCAGCTTGTGTATGCTCCGAGAAGAGTGCCCAAGTATAGATGGTGACAGCTGTGTCATATGGATTCTCATAACGTAAATCCACCTTTTCTTCGATCAACTCTTTTATCCGTAATAATATAATACTGCTGTTTTTCAAATCATTAATCAAAAATTTCAGATTTTGAACACTCTCCTGCTCTTCCGCGATTTTAAATAAACTGCTCAGATTGAGCGCCAAATTCAGTTCAGCTGCAAAATCATGGCTCTCGATCTTCTGGAATACCTTTCGAATATTCATTTCTTCACCTTCGGTCTGTGTAGTATTCAGCTTTACCGCGACAACCCTCTGGGACCTCCTCAATAGGATGAATCCATTCCCCATGAGCACCAAATTGGCTGACCACCCAAATGACAGTTTTCTTGCTTCCTTCCAACAATGGCATCTCACCTAATATTATTCCCACGTGTTTACATTCACCAGCGCCCCAATAGATAACTATATCACCAGGCTGAACATCTTTCAGTTGCCCCACCGGCTTGTAATCGTCATCCTTAAGTATCATGTTGATGTTGTCCACTTCAATGCACGTACGCCTAGCAGCGAAAACCATCCCGAGACAATTATATACCTGTGTTATTGAACGCTGTTTTGCGTTCGGGCATAGTTTTTTTATCATACGAATGACAGCCCTCGCCCGAGATGGATTCATCTCTAAACGTTGAGCATTCGGGATTGGGTTGCCCCTTCTAGTGTCCAAGGATAATTGTCGATGAAACTCTTGCCCAAACTCAAGAAGAGAAGCAGTCATGTCTTTTGAACCAATCCTCGGCTTTTCTTTAATTCAAACATATTTCTAGAAATATACGCATTTCTCTACGGGGTTGGTAAGGTAAAATAATAGAGAGTACTTGGAATTCATTCGCTAATGTTTCATAACGGTATCATCAGCCGGCTGCAGCAGTTCGCGGTAGGCGATATCATTACCAAGGATTTCCCGGGCTTTAAAAAAGGCCGTATCATCTTCCAGCCCCGACCGGATGCGACCCGACAGGCCGCCCTTCATGGCCGCGAATTCCAGCCGCAGACCCTTGCGAATGTGCTCAATCTCGTCCTCGAAGGCGGTAGCGTGCCTTTGAAGGTAATATTCCCGCAGCTCGCTCAGGTCCACCTGGCCGGTAAAAATATCAATCTTTTCAAGACCTTCTTCAAACTCCTGAAGTTGCTTTTCGCCGGGGAACATTACCTCCAGGTCGGTTTGGCTGATGTAATCCTTGAAGGCCGCCTCCATCTCGGGGGTGATCCGGATGGGTGGCGTGAGATCATACTTGCCCTGGTACTCCGCAGCGAAGGAGAAAAACAGGCTCTGGGCCCATAAACGCCTCGTGAAGGGCGGCAACGGTTCTGAAGGCACCTCGATGTCCGGTACGATCCCTCCACCCCCCTTAACCTCCCGGCCGTTACGGGTGACGAACGACGAATCGCGCTTATCCAGGCCATCGGTGAGTACGCCGTTATGCAGGTAATCCTCTTTCTGGATCAACCGACCTGAAGGAATGTAATACTTGGCCGTGGTCATCTTGATGCTTGTATTCTTCCCCAGGGGGAAGATGCTCTGCACCAGTCCCTTGCCGAATGTGGGCCTGCCGATGATCACTGCCCGGTCAAGATCCTGCAAGGCCCCGGCCACGATCTCGCTGGCTGAAGCGGAGCCCCCGTTCACCAGCACTACTATCGGGATTTCCAACGGCAGGATCGGCTCGCTGGTGGACATATGCTTGCGCATGGCTTTTCGGGTGCGGCCCCTGGTCTCAACGATCGTCACTCCCGGCCCTACCAACGCATCCACCATCACCACAGCATCACGCAACAAGCCGCCGGGATTGTCCCGCAGGTCGATGACCAGCCCGGTAATCCCCTCATCAAGCAGCTCCACCACCGCCACTTGAAACTCCTTGGCGGTATCGCGGGAGAAACGGGTAAGACGGATATATCCCTGGCCCTCAACTACACCCTTAAAAGGCAGGTCGTGCACCTTGATCTGTTCGCGTACAATAGTCACGGCGAACGGCTCCGACTCCCCAGCACGGGTAAAGGTGAGGGTTACCGCAGTACCGGGCTTACCCCTGATCCGGCGAGCAGACTCATCGGTGTTAAGATCACTGGTACTGACGCTGTCGATCTCGATGATTTTATCCCCCGGGCGCACTCCGGCCCGCTGGGCGGGAGTGCCCTCCATGGGAGAAATGACGGTGAGGATGTCGTCACGCACCCCCAGGCGGATGCCTACCCCGCCGTACTTGCCCTGAGTCAACATGTCAACCGAGGTCTGGTCCTCCTCCCTGATAAAAACGGTATAGGGGTCCAGGTTTTTCAGCATGCCCTCGATGCTGGCGGTGATCAGTTCCTCACTATCAATATCGTCGACGTACTCCGCCAGCAAGTTTTTGACCACATTATTGTAGGTGCGTAGATTATCGGATATGGAACGGAATAGGTCGCTAGCCCAGACGGCGCCGGATCCCAGCACCAGCAGGATACCCAATAACAGGAATAACCGGATCAATTTGCCGGTATTATTAATCGGAGGTGATTTTTTTAACCACATAATTTTCGATTTCCTCAGCTATTTTTTCAGCGGACGTCTGTTCGGTCACTATCAGCCACTCCTCCGGTTGGGAGCGGGCGAGCTGTAAATACCCTTCCCGGACCCGGGCCATGAAGGTTCTGCCGGCCCCTTCCATCCTGTCGGTAGGCTCCTGAGCCTTGCGCTCGCTGGAAATGTCCGCCGGTACATCAAGCAATACTTTAAGGTCTGGGCGCAAGTCACTGGTAGCAAACTTCTGAGTGGATATGATTTCCTCTAAGGGAAGTTCCCGCCCGTAGCCTTGATAAGCAATAGAACTGTCCGCATAGCGGTCGCAAATTACGATAGTGCCGCCGGCCAGTGCCGGGAGTATCACCTCGTGGACCAGCTGTGAACGGGCAGCCGAGAATAACAGCGCTTCCGTGCGGGGGTGAAGTTCGGCGCTGTCGGAATGCAGCAATAACTCTCGGATCTGTTCAGAGATCGGTGTTCCCCCAGGTTCACGGACCACAAGCACCTGGTAACCACGGGTCTCCAGGCTTTGCTGCAACCGGGCGATCTGAGTGGATTTGCCTGAGCCGTCGATCCCTTCGAAAGTGATTAGTCGCCCGGTCATCTCAACCCCTGTTTCCCGATAACCACCACGCATTCACCCTTGAAGCTGCGGCCCTCGAGGGCTGTCAGCACCTGACCGATCTCCCCCCTGAGCACCTCTTCGTGGAGTTTGGTCAACTCCCGGCAGACAGCAACTTTCCTCGGTCCGAATAAAGTTTGGATATCGTTCAAAGTATTAACGATCCGCATGGTGGATTCAAATATAATCACGGTCCCATCAAAATCGGCAAGTTTCTTGAGCCGTGTCCGGCGTCCCTTTTTACGGGGTAGGAAACCCTCGAATAGGAAGCGGTCGGTGGGCAGTCCGCTGATCACCAGAGCTGCCAACAGAGCGCTGGGACCGGGTATCGGTACCACGCTGATCCCCCGCTTGGCAGCCAGATTGACCAGCCGGTAACCGGGGTCTGAGATGGAAGGAGTACCAGCATCGCTGACCAGGGCGATGTCCTGGCCCGCCACCAGTTTGCGCAACAATTCCCCGGCGCGGGCGGCCTCGTTATGCTCGTGGTTGCTGATCAGAACAGTCCCGATATCGAAATGGGCCAGCAACCGGCCGGTGTGACGGGTGTCCTCGGCGGCTATCAAGTCCACCGCGGAGAGGACCTTCAGGGCGCGCTGGGTGATGTCCTCGAGGTTACCGACAGGCGTGGACACCACGTATAGAGTTCCAGCCGACACTTCAGGCCAGACAGCTCCGTACGGATTTCACCAACAGATCGTAAGCCAGATCGATTTCATCGCGGGAGATGTTCAGATGCGGCCGGAAGCGCACTGCCCGCTCACCGCTGCCCAGCACAATGGCCCCGTTGCCGTACAGTGCCGCCAGCACCCCATCCCGCTCCACGTCGGAAGGTAGATCGAAAGCCGCGAATAGGCCCTGCCCGCGTACATCGGTGACGAAGCCCGGGAACTCGACGGCCAGCTGTTCCAACTTTTCCATCAGGTAGCGACCCTGATTTCGGGCCGCAGCCACCAATTCCTCGTCCTGGACGATCTGCAGCACCAGGTCAAAGCGCACCATATCCACCAGGTTGCCGCCGAAGGTGGAGTTGATCCGGCTGGACTCGTGGAATACGTTATTTTCAACCTCATCCAAGCGCGGGCCGGCTAACATTCCGCACACCTGGGTCTTTTTGCCGAATGTGAGAATGTCCGGGCGGGCGTCAGCACCGAAGTACTCGTGGGCCCAGAAAGCCCCGGTTATACCCACCCCGGTCTGTATCTCATCGTAAATCAGGATGATCTCTTCCTGATCACATATCCGGCGCAGTTGGCGGGCGAATTCCGGGCGAATGTGATTGTCGCCGCCTTCACCCTGGATCGGCTCGATGATCAGAGCGGCGATGTCGTCCGGATGATCCTGACAAGCTTGCTTGATCTGATCGAGGGCTTCCCGCTCGGCCTGCTCCACCTCGGTCAGCACCTTATCGGTAATGGGGAACCGCAACCGGGGGTGGTCGATGCGCGGCCAGTCGAACTTCGGGAAATAGAGGGTTTTACGGAGATCGGGGCTGTCGGTCATGCTCATGGTGTAGCCGGTGCGTCCGTGGAAGCAACGTGTGAAGTGAATTACTCTGCTACCCTTTTCCCCCTTCCCAGCTGCCAGATTCCGGCGTACTTTCCAGTCAAATGCCGCTTTGAGGGCATTTTCCACAGCCAACCCGCCACCTTCGATAAAGAAGGCATGGGTCAGATAATCGGGGATGCCCACCGCGGAAAAAGTGTCCACAAAGGCAGCGAACTCCCGGGTATAGATATCCGACAGGGTGGGTTTGTTTACCGCCGCCGCTCCCAAACGGTCACGGTTGGCCATCAGGGTGGGATGGTTATAACCCACAGTCATGGAAGCGAACATGGAAAACAGGTCCAAGTATTCGCGGCCGGTAACCGCGTCCACCACCCAGCTGCCGTGGCTTTTCTCCAGATCGATGACCGCCTCGAAACCGTCGGTCAACAGGTGTTTTCCCAGTACGGCGTGTACTTTATCGGGAGCAATGGTTTTAGTCATAGGTTATTTACTTTCACTTAACGGTTGTCGATTTGAGCCCGTTGCAGCTTGCCGCTGTAGTCCACGTATATGGTTTTAGGCTCGCTGTAGAAGTCGTACGGCCCATAGCCGCCTTCCCGGTGCCCATTGCCGGTGTTCTTGGTACCCCCAAAGGGCATATGGCACTCGGCTCCGATGGTGGGACCGTTGATATAGGTGATGCCACACTCGATGTCCCGCATGGCCACGAAGGCCGCGTCGATCCGTTGGGTATAGATCGAAGAGGACAGGCCATAGTCGGTGGCGTTCAGGATAGCGATGGCCTCGGAAAGGTCCACCGTTTCTATCACCGACAGCACCGGCCCAAATATTTCCTCGTCGTGAATCCGCATCCCCGGCACTACCCCGGTAAAGATAGTGGGCTGGTAGAAAGTGCCCTTATCCAGGTCGCCGCCGGTGGCCGGTTCGCCGCCCAATATAAGCTGGGCGCCCTCCTTTTTACCGATTTGGACGTATTCGTGGATGGTTTCACGTGCGCCCTGGTTGATCACCGGGCCCACATCCACCGCTTCGTCCAGGCCGTTGCCCAACCTCAGCTTGCTGGTGGCCGCCTCCAGCATCTCGACGAACCGGTCGTGGATCTTTTTATGGAGGATCAGGCGGCTGGTGGCGGTGCAGCGCTGCCCGGTGGTGCCGAAGGCCCCCCACAGTACTCCTTCCAGGGCCAGTTCCAGGTTGGCGTCGTCCATAACGATCTGGGCGTTCTTGCCGCCCAGTTCCAGCGACACCCGCTTTAGTTCGCCGCCGGCCCTGGAATTGATCCGCCTGCCTACCGCCGAACTGCCGGTGAAACTGATAGCGGCAATGTCCGGATGGCCCACAATAGCCTCCCCCACTTCGCCGCCCCCGCCATGCACCAGGTTAACGGCCCCCGGCGGCACCCCCGCCTCCAGCAGGATTTCCACGAACGTGGTGGCGGTTGCCGGGGTATCGGAGGCCGGCTTGAACACCACCGTATTGCCGCTGGTGAGCGCCGGGAAAAGCTTCCAGGTGGGGATCGCCAGGGGGAAGTTCCAGGGGGTGATCAACCCCACCACCCCCAACGGCATGCGGGTAGTCATATTGTACTTGTTGGGTAGCTCGGAGGGCACCGTCCGGCCGAACATGCGCCGCGACTCACCAAAGGCGTAATAGGCGGTATCGATCCCTTCCTGGGTGTCGCCCCGGGTCTCGGCGATCACCTTGCCCATCTCGCGGGTCATGACCTGAGCGATCTCTTCCTTGCGCTCCACCATCAGGTCGCCCGCTTTTTTCATGATCTCTCCCCGCACCGGCGCCGGTGTCAGGCTCCATTCGTAGAAGGCTTCCGAGGCCGCCCGTACCGCCCGGTCCACGTCCTGGGCGGTACTTTTAGGGAACGTGCCCACAATATCGCTGTGATCGGCCGGGTTGACATTATCGAACCGCCGGCCGCTCTGTGATTCGCACCACTCTCCGTCAATATAATTTTGATAGGCTCGGGTCATGCTGTAATCCTTTTTTCCTTTTCTGTCATAGATTGATTCTACCGGATTCAGCCCACCGCCAAATTCGGGGCCTAGTCGATCTGGTAAAAACGCTCGCGAATCCGCTTTCCGTCAAATTGGTAATCGATGATATACCCACCACGGGGTCTGGGGCGAATGGAGACCATTTATGATACTTTCGGGCGGATTGGTATCATTCATTGGCTATGCGATTTATAAGTTGCTGGTTATAGTCGTCGGCGATCTGCTGTGCCAGTGATACGGGGGTATAATTGCGCATTGAAGCCCTCGATGCCGCCAATACCATGCCACCACCGACGATCGACGCAATTAGAAACGGTACGGCCTCTATGGGAAGGGTTTTTGCTTGCGGGTCCACTGCTATTGCAAGCGCTAAACCACCAATGGCAAGTATGCCTCCATAACGAACTGTGCCCTTAATTTTCTTGGTCCGATCTTCTGCCTTTTGTGCCTCGTCGTGGTATCCTGTCAAAGCGAAGAACTCGGATTCTGTTAATTGCTTCCCTATCCCTTGGTATGCCGTCCACCTATGCCATTCTGTTGATCCTATAGTGCCACCCTTGATACCGGGATTAAATCCTATCGATTGCCCTATTATTTCAATGGATAATTTCTGTCGATTGTACTCCCTTTTTTGCTCAAAGCTAAGGCTGTCTACTTGCCCAGCGAGCACTGAAGCCAATAGTGCAATTATAACATATTTCATGGTTTGGTCTCCTTAGTGGGAGCCATTTCTCAGTTAAGATTTAGTTTGATGTCATACTTTTGGGTAGTGTCTTCATAGAAGCTCCAGCCCCAGCCTACCAGATCTCCATCAACGATAACCAATGGCGTTGTTTCATATTTATATCCAGTGCTAGAATTGGCGATACCAATCCAGCGTGCCTCAATCGGATAAAAGTATGCTTCTATAAGCGCCCCGGTATCTGTAGTGAAAGCTTCGTTTCGATATGGCGCTCCCATAATTTGTAGAACTTGCACTTTTGACATTCCTGGGGCGAGTTTCATCAAATTACTCCGATTATTAGAAATAGATGCTGGAGCACAGAAACTGATAATGAGTAGCGTAAGAACTAAAGATAGCCGTTTCATGACTTGGTCTCCTTTAGTTACAAAAGGCCTTACTGCTTTGAATTGAGTGGGAACCATCATCGTCATTCCAGTGAATTTCTACCCAATAATAATTCAGCAATACGAACCCGGGATTGGCGCTATAATTCGTAGATTTCGTCGTAAAATTTTCAGAGCTGAAGGTCATCATTTCTGATTTCACTATTTGATCACCAGATCCAAAGGCGTTTTCCCACAACCATTCAACTGTTACAGTTACTGGCTCTGCTTTGCCAGCTGGTTGAAGGATGCCTTTCCCCTTAGTAAAATTAATCTGCCCTTTAAATTGGGCAGAAACGGAAGTCACATCAAACCCACCTGATGGATGCTGCGTAAAAGAAACGGACAACGTGGTCTCTGGTTCAGTCTTTGAGCAACCCGTCAAGGCAATCAAAGTAAAACCCATCAAAAGTACTTTTCTTCTCAATTTCAGGGCTTGATCTCCTTAGTTAAGGGCATGGCAGCGGACTCCTCTGATGTCCTTGACGACGCAAACGGCCCGGAAAATCGTAGGAATTTACAGAGGGAGAGATTGACTTTTAGCAACTTTCCGTCGCTTGAGGAAAGCGGCTAAAAAACCGCCCATGTCAGGTATAGCCAAGCCCCCGGCATGACGAACAGGAGGGAATCGAAGCGGTCCAGCACCCCCCCATGCCCCGGCAGCAGACGGCCGCTATCCTTTGACACCGAAGTCTCGCTTCAGGCGCAATACCCCGGTTATAGCGCCGGTAGGGAATACAGTCGGCGTATGTAAAAGCGCAGGTAGAGGATCCAACTGGCCAGCATCAGGCCCGTAGCGACCAGCAGCACCAGTTGTCCCCAGTAGGTGAAATTGAATATATAGAGTGCCATGGCCAGGGCGGTGACCCCCAAGAACAGTTTTCCAATCCGATTGGTCTGAAAAACTTCGGCGCAACGGACCATGAGATAAGTGCCGATTATGGAGATAGTAACATCCCGCAATCCCAGGATCAGGAAAAAGAGAATAGGGAAACGGCGTTGGGGATCAAAGATTAAAAAGATCATCACCGCCATCATAATGAACTTGTCGGCAATCGGGTCCAGCAACATACCCACGTTTGTGATCTGGTCGGCCCGACGGGCCAGGTAGCCATCGGCATAATCTGAGACCACCGCCAGGATAACCATTATCAGAACCCAGCTCATCAGCTGCTGCTCCAGTGCCAGAACCAGCGGGACGGATAAAAAGGCCCTGAAGAGGCTCAGTCCGTTGCTGATGGTGAAGACTTTATCACGCTGTCCGGGCATCGATTTGGCCATCCTTCAGTTGTAGAATATCCTTACAAACCAGGGAGAGGAAGTTAAAATCGTGTGAAATCAGGATCAAAGGTCTGGGACCCAGATCGCGCAGGGCCTCGCCCAGGAAAGCCGCCACATTCTCGGCCGGAAGACCATAGGTGGGCTCATCCAACAGAACCACGTCGTATTCACCGGCCAGCAGGGCGGCCACCAGTATCAACCGATAGCCGGTCAACCGGTCGGCTTGGGACAGAGAACGGTATGAGTGACTACTATGAAGCCAGCGTTCCAGGCGTTCGGCCTGGTCGGCAGTCAATTTACCCAGTGCCCTAAAACGCTCGATCAGATCCGCCGGGGACCGACCGTGTGTGGCAGTCTCCACCATTTGCGGCAAGTAGCCCCAGCGGGGGAGTTTACCGCCGATCCCGTGCACGACGAGCCGGCCGGTATATGGGCTCATCCCGGTCAAGCAATCGGCCAGGGTTGATTTTCCCGAACCGTTTTCGCCACACAGACCAAGCACCTGCAGGCCGTTGAGCTCCAGACTCGGGATGCGCAAGGTGAAGCCGGACTCAGGGAAAGATTTTTTCAACCCCTTAACAACCAATTTCCAGGGGGCCACGGACGGCCGGCGAGCCCGGGGGCCGGCGGAAGGATTCTTTCGCGCTACCTGCCGGAATTTCCCTGTGGCGAATTTCCACTGGGACATACCATTGCGAGCCGACGTTTCCAGCAGGCATTTATCTCCTTCCGCCAGCAACCGCCGTACCTGTCGGATATTGCCCGAGCTGAGGAAATCAAAGCAATTGCGACCCAACAAAAACCGATGAGGCTGCAAAACACTGACGGTCAGGGCCAGGAGCTGCTGCTCACCACCGGACAAGGTCTCGGGCAGCTGCTGGGACCGCCCGCGGAAGGTGCTGCCCTCAATGATTTCTGCCACCCGACAGGAAAGTTCGGTGCCGGTCAGTCCCTGGTTCTCCAGGTCGAAAGCTGCTTCCCGCAGGACGCTGTCAGCTACTAAGAAATCGGTGATCCGTTCAGGTAAAACCAATACTGCTTCACCTGCTTGCTCCAGGACGGCCCGCAGAGCCTGGTCCGTCACGGAAGGGGGTGCTAAGTGGTAAAGGCCGGGTGGCAGGTCATGAGGGCGATAGCTACTCGCTGAGAATGGCATGCAAAATCCTACCGGCCGCCCCGAGATTATCCTCGACAACTTTCATTGCGGCGCTGCCACCCAGACGGCGGGCCTCTTCATCGTTGATCAGCCGGACCAACTGGGCGCGAAATTCCTCCACCCCGGCCACCGATACCCCGCCACCATATTCAATCAGCTGCTCCGCTTCATGGCTACGGTTGTGGTTAGGACCAAAGATCACTGGAATACCGGCGATGGCAGGTTCCATCAGATTGTGTACGCCGCTGCTGAATCCGCCCCCTACGTATGCCAGGATGCCGCGGTTGTAGGTTTCCGCTAAATACCCGACACCATCGATTATCAGTACCTGGTGGTCCCGGAAACGCCCCAGCCGGCGCCCGAACTTCTCCCAGCTGATACCGGCCTCGGTCAGACGACGGCTGATGGCTTCCAACACCTCCGGTTCCGGCTCGTGAGGCGCCCACAGGACGTGCAGAGAGCGATCCTGC
>SDBU01008357.1_pt1 | contig 11782 bp, 12 predicted proteins | sample 2277071 | NCBI WGS metagenome assembly SDBU01 (sample SAMN10397929, study PRJNA504765) | marine sediment metagenome | isolation source: marine sediment core GS08_GC12, 126 cmbsf | place: Arctic Ocean: Gakkel Ridge, Loki's castle | collected 2008
GTCCCTCAATCTCACCTAGCCCAGGTTCTATTGTTAACCGATATTCATCGATATCAAAATTGTAGAAGCCCGACTCAGCTGCTACATTGCGAATATTTGTTCCAAAAGATTTGTCGTTTTGCTTGTCGAATACAAATATTTGGTTCCCATCACCTACAGTGAAATTTCTGAGAATGAACCGAGGAACATAATGTTGGATTTTAGCTATTGGCCATTTTCGGCTCATAATTCAAATTACTCATGTATGAATTGACAGCTAACGCATTGCTCACCAGAGAGGGCCGCGAAGTGGGCCGAATCCCTGTGCAGCAGATAGTTAGGCATCCAATTCTATTTGCTACTCTGATTGAGCGCCTAATCGATCTAATACCAGCTTATGTACTGCTTTTCCGAAAAATGTAATCTCATATTCTATTATTTCCTTACCTGAAGGTTGTGTACGGAGCGTCGCAAGATTAAGTTTGAGACTTGTATATTTCGTGCCAAGAATTCCAAGATCAAGGAGCCTATAGATTGCCGTTATTTTGTTTGTTCTGCTGGGTTTATCTTCCGTGTTAGGTGGCCAAGGATGTTTCATTTTTTTATCAACAATAGTTTCGCGCAAAACTATCCAACTATTAAAGTCCAGAGAATCAGCAGCGCGTCTTACTGCCAATGATTTTTGGAGATCTATCTCATCAAGGCATGTCTTTAGTATCTGATGTACTTGCTCTCTTGCCGCTTCTGGATCGTTTTCTGGTTCATAGCGATGAACACGGATGCTTGCCACGTCAAACAGAAGCTCATCTCTGTCAGATTTAAATAAAACCACCTCTTCTGGTAAGCGCACTGCTTGAGCAAGCCCTAACTCATACATTACATTCCCATTCCTTATCGGTTTTTCTTCAAACTTCCCGATGGTGGTTATATCGGCAAAAAACAGACGACAATTGCTAATTCCAGTTAATATTTCAGTGAGAATAGAATCACTTACTTTGCTTGCATCCACACGATATGGTTCAAGATTTGATCCATCAACGGTGATTCTTTTTACAGCAGGAATGATTACAGATTTCCATCGTTCATCAAAACGCCTATCGAAGCTCATCGCTACGAAGACTTTGTTATTTCGCGGAAAAGGTGGGAATAGTGAAAATAAATTCAATGGATACACAATTGCTCCTGCCTAACTTTGATTTAGACGGCCTAAAAGCCGTATTTGTTTTACGGCATTATTGCAATATAATCCGACGTTGCTATACGTCTGTTGTGCCATATAACATCCTGCACAGCGGTATTATACGGCAAAAGACTCCCCTTGGTGTCTCGTGTTATACGGCATTGATTCCAGCCGAATCAAACAGGTGTCTCCTTAGATGGCCGGTCTAGCTCCAAATTCAGATATATTACGGACATCGCAACCGGCGGGACGGAGAGTCCGATTATAGATTTCTTGCCAGAGGTGACACTCAAACGACCGTTTGATTTTCTAATAGATTCCTTATGGTTATCACACCTCCGATCTGATTGTGCGCTTCTCCAGTTGGCATGCATAATGGATGGCGCTAGGCTGCTTGATCCGGCCAACCACACGGTGTCGCTTTTCATTCGTCTGCTTCGCGATGAGAAGTCGCATCCTCATCCACCCAGTCAGACTCCTCCCAGGTCATACCGCGCCGACCAGGAACTTTGCGAGTCGGCCCCGCTTTGTACAGCTGACAGGACTTGGGACCATAGCAAAAGGTCTCAAATCTGTAACGCCTTTTACCCGGATTCCAGTGATCCACGATCATTTCGACAGCCATTCGACAACCCCAGATACAACTCCGGCACTTGCTGGAATAAGTCCGAGCGTCAAGTCGACGATGTCGCCGCTCGCGGTACACAGCCAGATCTCCTGGCACTCCGATCCATGGTGGGGAATCTTGGGATGTGGCATCAGGACGGTCGAGAACTTTGAGCTTGCTCGCTTTATAGAACTCAGCCGGCTCCCTACGCGGATCAGCTACAGATTGACACTCGCCGCTGATCTTGTCCCCTACCCGAAACTCATGTTTGGCCTGAGCACCCTTGCCAATAGCAACGGAAAATTCGCGCTCTTCGTTCCCTATCGAACCGGCCAAATTGAGTACGTAGCCGAGATAGCTGTGAGTGCGCTCATCGAAAGACCTGGTAAGACGGATTCGAGGCTGGATGGAAATCAACTCTCCGGTCCAAGGAATCTTTTCAGCCATCAAAGCACCTCACCAAGAAAATTCTGCTAATCGTCATTTGGCACTCATGAACCAAGCGATTTTATTATAGATCTGTAATTGAAATTGGAAGGTCTGTCAAACTCCTGGAGGAATTCAACTGGTGGAAGAGACGCCCCTGACCAGACATGGGGCCAAGAAACTCAAATCCGAACTGTGTAAGGTTAAGTTCAAACAGCAGATTCTTTGACAAAAAGTAACGATATGTTTTGGAGACCTAAGAAAGTGGGCGTTTTCACAACCCTTCGTTCATAGCAGCGATTTATAGTCGAGACATAACGTTTTGGTTAACCGGGCGGGTGGCAAATTGTGACAGTAGCCAAAAAAACAAAGCGATTGCTTTTATTTTAAAGGTTCAAAAAAGCGAGCCGTAAGCCCGACCGTGTTGAACCAGTTGTTGGGCACTCTTGTGGTTCGTATAAAATCTGTCAAAAATTAAACGCGCCCCGTCTGTTTTTCCTATCGACCGCAGCACTTTTTATATTTCTTACCGCTGCCACATGGGCATGGGGCATTTCGACCAACCTTGCCATATCCCCGCCCGGACTTTTGGCCAATCTCATGAGCGGTTTTTATCACATTCCGAACTATTGGTCTGAGAATTTTTTGTGCCTCTTCAGATGTACGGGCGACGTCCTCCTCAATACATGTTTCTGTTGATATTGCTGCCATGTTCAACCTGTTGGCTAAAAAGAACAAGTTCTTTTCCTTTGCAAAGAGGCATAATCGAAGCATATCTTTTGGTATATGATAAAAGCCACATTGCATTGCATATGTGATTGTTTCGATAATTCCTGACTGGTGACATAAAACACTACCATGACCGGGTATTTCATGAACATGATATCCTATAGTTTGCTTAAAATGACCTGGATAAGGCCTTATCAAGATTTGTGGATAAGAACCGATTGTAGCTAAAACACTCAACTGTGGATCTACAGACCCCTCATAAGCAAGAACGGCATATGAAGATAGTTGAGAAAGAATATGCCATGGGTGAATGTTTCCTGTTACACGCTCATTAGTTCCTTTTCCGAAATGAACATTTATCTCCCCAACATCTTCAAAGTACATCAGAACTCGACTTCCTTCTGCGCGCCGACTCTGTTCAGGCTCATCCTCCAGAAGTTTGAAGATGAAATCATGCGCAAGATTTGGTTTTCTTTTGGCAATCTCTAATAAAGCTCTGGCACCCACTAAGTCCCCATACGGAAAATGGTCGCTTTCTTCAACCAGCATGCTATAGGCATTTTCAAAATCCTTTTCTCTGTATATCGATAAGCAATCATCTGCAATTATGTATGCTGCCGCTGCCGCCAAAAATTCAGGGATTTTCGGAAGAACCAAGACTTTACCATGCGGCCCCCTCACAATACCAACATGACCTTGCGACCAAAGCTTGCTGAGTTTCTCGTGCCCTAATGCTTCTTCAGCCGTTGCCTGAACGATGTGTCCTTTTCCATGTGACATCAATGTTAAAGTGGGATCATCATGACGGTTAACTTTGTCTAAAATGTATGCTTTAGCCAGGGCTTGAAAAATACCCTCAAGCTCTGGATTGACAATGAATTGTCTCCAGCTATCGAAAATCAGAAAACTCGTAACACTTGGAATACATTTTACTTTACTATTATCTTCAGTGAAATTATTTTCACTGTGACTAAGTGCACTGACAATAAGTCGGAGAAATCTCGGGATACGGAAATCTTGATTATACTGTGCTCCAGGATGGAAACAAGCTGAAAAATTATCATAAAGCAGCTTACAAGCAGATTCAAATTCGTCATCATCCAGAGGATTCAGTTGAATTACTTTTGCACTCCGGCCGATAGCACTACAGGTAGGGCGGCCAGAAATAGTCTTGGCTTCTGTAAACGCGTTGTCATCCATCGACAGCACAACTGATAGTGATTGCTCTGGATGAAGAAAATTAATGAGTTCATCTATATCTTCTTTTAACGTGCCAGTAAAATTGGCTGTCCACCCATCGATGATAATAACAAAATGACCAGGAATTGACTGTATACTATGCAAGAGCCATTGACGTATTTCAGAGGTTTGGACCTGCACATACAGTTCACGGGTAAACTGATTTGCTATGTGCTGAAAAATGCCGTAGCTCGTATTCACTGCATCGATATATATAGGGATCAACTCATCGTATTCACCTGCCCGGCAAATTTGCGCAAGAACGTTAGTTTTCCCAGAAAGCGGAGGACCATCCAATACCAAGAGCGGCTCTTTATTGATGAGGAGATCACCAATTTCATTTACTATTGAACGTTCAACAAGGAACTCTCTTGTTAAAGGTCGAGAATAATCATCAACTCCCCCTTCCAATTGACTTAAAGCTGATTCTGTGTAATTTCGAAACAGAGAAGTCCATACGTGGGGCTGCTTGCCAAATAGAAGCCGTATCGCCTCATTACGTTCATCTGCTGCGCATGAGAGTGTATATGAAAATAGCGCTCTGACGGCCTCCTCATCCTTATTCGATGGATTCCATTCTTTACCATCATATGTTTGGAAAAATTGCGCCTCTTCTCCATTAGATACAATTACCAAGGGTGCCTGAGGGGTCAAAAGCTTTGCATAGGATAAACCTTGGTCTCGGTCATCATCTGTAAGGGGATCACCAGGTGCCTTTAGTTCAAGGATAGCAAGAGGTTTTTCATCAAAAGATAAAAGAATATCAAGACGTCCGGTGGCTCGTGCCTGTTTTAGACCACCTATTTCAATATCTGTACGATGTCCCAAGCGAAGAGTCAGATATTCTTGATGGGAAATATGCAGACGTGCAATTGAAGGAAAATGCTTTTGGATTTCAGTATTTACCCTCGCTTCTAAAGTTGCCTCATTCATTAAAAACTCCTCTCGGGAATCGATCAAGTAACAACTTTTTCAAGGCGTTCATTCCTTATGGCCCTCTGTTGTGGTTAAGTAAAATTTAATGAACCGTATTTCCTATATTATGTTGCGCAACATTATATATTGAGCAGACTCTTCTTTTTGAACCAACGCATGAAAGTTGTCAAATAGCACTAAGGGTAAGCCCTGCGACACAAAACGATTTGTATTTTGTTAAATAACCGACGGTTATAGGCGATATCATTGCCTTGCTGGACGTTCAGCTTCTTGGGAAATGAAGGTAAGAATTCTTGTCCCGCCGTTGTTTTTGGTACGTATAGCACTATTATGTAGAGTGTACATAATCTTCAATTTTATTATCCAGCCGGTGATGAAAGCATTACCAACGCCCCCAGAAATCGAGACCTGTTCCAAGAAAGATCCAGGAACTCACACATGATATTTCAGCAGCTCCCCACGGCTGACCTGCTTATCAAGCCGATTAAAGATGTCCTTGTAACATCGAAACTCACAAAGTCCAGAAGGCGATCAGAGACACATGCCAGAGGATACACTCAAACTATGTGCTTTCAAATCGCTGAATTGGCACTGAAATCTTGCTTAAGGACGTCACTTGAACAGTTTCACTATTCAGATTTATCTTTGCAATACGCTTTGAATGATTGACATCTAAAATCTTCCCTGACTGGCTTGAATGCAAGCAATCATCACCTCGAATTACTTGCTTCCATCTTGTAGGACGCCAAAATGGTTTGAGGGGCACCAGTTTTGCTTTGTCGCGCCCCCAAAATTCGCGATGTTTATCACCAATGCGACCATTCTTTAGCACATTTAGTGCATCAATTATCCAAAAGGGACCAGTGTTCCAGCCATAGACAGAATGAACCTTTTTTACTGACCAAACCTCCCCACTCCCTCCTTTGACCTTAAACCTGTCTCTTCTTTTTAAGGGGCAAGTAGGGGTGATGTTTTCTTCCAAATAGTCGTCTATTCTAGTTCGCAGAGAAGCCGCTTGTTTCTCTGCTTGGGAATGCACATAAAGGAGTCGATAAAGTTCAACGTGGTCCTCCTTTTTTCCAATTCGATCAACTTGTTGGATAACAAAATGATTCCATGCAGCAATCGCATGCCTGTCTTCCTTTTCTGAAAAAAACTTATCGCATTTCTTGCAGCCAACGGCAGTTATTTCATGCACGCGATGGTCTATATCTGGAAGCCATCGTATCACAAGGGCTTCACGTGAGCCGCATAGAGGGCATGTCTTGACGTCATATTCTTGGGCGGTTCGTTCCATGTTTTCTGCACATAACGCCGCGGTTAAGTGGGCGGCAAAGGAGCGGATTTGCCGATCCATCTTCAACCGCCTTGTTGGGCGATCGACTGCTCCTGCTAGGTTCTGGCACCCATTAGATCCTTCCATAGCCTTGACTCAAAATCAACATCCTTAAGTTGCAGTCGGCCGCACTTCCATTCAAGCCTCTTACATCCAACATTATGTTGACCGCAGAGATCCTTGACGACCCCGTGATAAACCTTTTTGAACCGGTCACCCAATAGGACAGCCCTTACGCAACCTGTAATATCAAGGTACTCAAAGTCGTTATTCGGATCATGAACTACAATTCGATGCTCGTTTTCATCTCTGTAGTCCACATGTTTGGTGAGAAATATCTGTTTCACGTGGTCTCGAACAAACCGCTTTGCCCACTCTTCCTTATCTTTACCCATGTAGTCGCTTGCATCATGATCGGATAAAGACCTATCATTAAATTCCAGGTCTTTGTCGTAATGGACACGTTCGGCATGAATGATTGCCTTTTCGCCCAGTTGTTCATGAAGCCGCTTTTGAATAGAACTGGCAGAAAAAGCTACACAGACTCCATAGAAATTCTCGCCGTATTGCGCCCACATTCTTAACCGATCATAGCCAGACCGTTTTGTCTGATCCTCCAAGATATCGAGGTTTATTTCTTGCTCGGTGGGGTCATTTGCGCAAAAACATGCAAACTTATACGTTGGTATGACTTGTTTGAGTCTATTTTCCGCCTCCGACCATTCTTGGGAAAATTCCTTGTCCGAGTATCGGCTCCCTTCCAGGTGCGGTTCGAGACCCCAATTTCGATACTCGCGGGGATCATTAGTGTTGAGGCCACTTGAGAATCTTAGACGTTTTTCGAAAAGAATATGCTCTATCGCAACGCTAATTCTTGTATAGTGGAATATGGTATCTTCGTCGTTTATCACTGACGGGGTAATTTCCATTCTCACCTTCGTTCTTATTCAAGCCCTTTGAATTAGACTGCCGAAAAGCCGTATTTGTTTTACGACATTACTGCCATATAATCCGCCGTAATTATACGTCTGTTTTGCCATATAACACCCTGCACAGTGGTGTTATGTTGCGAGAAACTGCCCCGTGGTGTCTGGTGTTATATTGCATGGGCTCCGCCTGAATCAAATCAGCGCCACCTTGAGTCACCGGCCTTGCTCTTCCAGATATCTTAGCAACATCACAAGCAGCGGGCCGAACAGCCCGATCACACATATCTTGCCATGTTCGACAGTCGAGCACTTGACGGCTTCGGTGCATATTTGATTTGGCAATCGTAACGGTCACGATCTTTCGCGTTTCACCATCAAACAGACCCATGCCCTTGGGGGGTTCGGGCGGTTAGATCCGAAATGACCTGACTTGAGCGTCAGAATCTCAAAATACGGTTCGATAGCAGTGACAATATCTGTTGCTGTACATTGTGATGGGCCGGACCCTTCACGTTGTTCGTCGGCATTTCCAACAAGACTCAACCACAGTCCTCTTGTTTCCAAATGGATAGCCAAGTTTTCTGCAAACTTCTTACGTTCTTCATGCTCATCAAAGGAGTGAAAACACCCTCGGTCGAAAACAAATCCAAAAGGGGCTCCAGGCACTTCAGTTTCGAGAAAATCTATTTCAAGAAACGTACATCCCACACCGGCTTCGGAAGCCTTTTTTGCGGCCATCTCAACGGCGGTCTTCGAAACATCCGTGCCTGTCACTTCAAAACCTTGCTGAGCCAGCCACACGGTATTGTCTCCAGTCCCACAACCGATGTCTAACGCCTTGCAACTTTGAACGGGTCTCTTGGTGACTATTTCAATAAGGTTGAAATCTGGGTTCTCAATATCCCAAGGGATCGAACCAGTTTTGTATCGTTCTTCCCAACGCGTATTCTCAGGCAAGATACTTCACCCCGCAGATCTTTAAAGCAAGACTTCATTTGAATATCACAAAAATTTGGGGATTTCAAACGGTTGGATGGATAGCAGAGAGCACCACTCAGAGATTTCCTGTCAACCGTTTGTATATGTGAAAGGTATCGGTAACGGCGCACATAACCAGCACGGTTTACCGCGTCGGTGTTGATGTGCTGGTTAGGTGCCGTCTTGGTTAAAGATGCCTTTTTCCCGAAACTCCTTGAACAGTTGTTTTTGATCCATTATTGGAAGTTTCCTGCTTTCAGATGACCACTCATTTAATCTCTGAACGTACTTGCTTCTGGCATGAGATATAATAAACCTTTCCGCTGCCCAAGCTGTCCTCTTATTAATTTCTTTAACAAATACCTCACTAATCGCTCTGTATTGATGTGTATGTCTTCTATCAAGGTGCAGGCACTTTGTTGGAGACAAAGGAAAGGTGACTTCCGCATTAGGCAACTTGAAACCGCCTCCAAATTTAGCGGAACCATCATCATCTAGGACAAAACAGACTACCGGGCAATCACTTGTAATGAAATACATATTAGACGGTGCTCGACACAAACACCAATTCATTTTGATGAGTTCAAGAAAAATGGCACCTGACGTAAATAAGCTTAGGCCTGTTGCATATTTTTTATCAAATGACATTTCGAATTGATTCTCAAAGTCGTTTATTAGGTCTCGAAAGTCATCGACTGTCATGTCGTCTTCTGTTATACCTTCTTCCCTCGCCTCATCTAATAGCTTTTCAATTGCATCTGGTTGGTTTGCCAGGTCCTTTAACATGTATGTTGAGATAGCTTCGCCAACTTCGCGTACGGCCTGAATAGCTCTTGGTATACGTGTTGCCATCAATGAGATAAAAAGAGCCAGGCGATGTATTTCTTCCTCCTCAATACGAGCTTTCGTATCAATAAGCCTTTTGATTATAGGACCAACATCACCTTCTATCGGTGACATTACTTCTTTTTCAATACTGTCGTCTACCGAACCATCACTCCTCTTCACGTTATATAAATGCTTCTCAACCCCTGTATTAATAGGCGTTTGAAGGCGGGGTTCTTTTTCACCTTTATAGTATACCCAGAAGGTCCCCTTTTGATTATTTTGTACAAAAGTCTGCAAATAGAACTGTGGTAAATAGTGATTTCTTTTTGTAACATTAATGGACAATTGTATACCACCTAACACTACGCCTCACCAGCCGCAGTTTTTTGGCGGTTTGGTGCAGGCGCAGGTTCGATTCTACATCAATTCTTGTTCAGCCCGAACTCGCGTGATTTTAAGACCGTTTTCCAGTGTGTCTCTCTTTCAATGACATATTCATCACTTGAATTAAAGTCGCAGATCTCTAATAAAGAGAACTGAAAGTGCTCTGCATGGGATTTCCCTTTATCACGCAGGAGGATACGAAGCTCTTTATTTCCTCCGTGGCCGTTCTTTGCGTATGCAGTCCAGCGTTGCCATATTCCATCACCTCCGTATGCACTGCCGACATAGAGCCTACCGTCTGATGTGTCTGTGACAAGGTATACGCCTCCTACATTGGAAAGTGCTGTATGCCAAGAAGGGTTGGATTCTCTCACTAAAGTTTTCAACATACGATGTGATAGCAGAACGGAATTGAAACCGGGGAAATTTCCAATAGTCATCCTTTGCTCTCGAAGTTCCGACACGAGGAGATGATTCACGTATTTCTGCCCATGCAAGTAAGAGGCTCGAAATGATTTCTTGAACTGTATGATGGCCTTTCCAGTTAAGTGATCTAATCCATCAACCTCCCTCGTCAGGTACTGATAGCAGATGGTATTCTTCCATTTTCCAGGCTGGACGCCATCAACCACGTAAACACCAGCAAAGAGCCATCTATCCCCTCCTAAATAAATCAGCGAAATAATGTGTTCGCACTGAAAGTTTTTTTTATTCTGTTGTTCTTGCCACTGCCTAAAAATTCCGTCAAAAAACGCTTCCAAAGGAGTTGGGTTCGTCCCAGTGGCGCAGTGTATTTTGAAGTCTACCAGCTTGATTCCAGCAAGTTTAATGAGTTCAATTAACTTTATCATGTCTTTAGATCGAACGCTGCCATCTGCGGCGGGCAGGCGATGAAAGCTGTTGCCCCAGCAACCGCGATGCATACCAAGACAGACACAACTGAAACGAACCCCGGCCCTGCCCGTCGGTGTGCATGGCTTTGTTAGCCGGCATCTTCTGCGATGAGTCCATCGTCATCTTCCATGAGATCTTGTGCTCCCTTTACCGGAGGCGCCATTTCAAAGAAGCGATCGCCGCGTGCGGCCACTTCCTCCAAAGAACCAGCGTGGAATACTTCGGTATGCAGCTGTTTCAATTCGGTCGTAATGAAATCCTTGGCGGTTCGCTCCCAGACTCGGCGACAAGGCCAAGCTTTGACGCTGACGGCGAAAGGGGCTGAACAGCGGTGTTTGCGGAGGCGGCCATCGAGGTCGGTGGTGAATCCGACTTTGAAGCGCCCTGGGTCGTGTTCCGGCTCCAGCTGGATCAGATAAAACACTCCCTCGTCAGCGTTATAGTCGCTTCCCGCGGGGATAGCTCCAGCGTTGGCTCTGCGTTTACCCAAGACTTCACTCTTTATCAAGTCCGCTTCGGCCTGGGTAACAGTCGCTACTAACTGGTTCCCACGCTCCGATTCCCGCCGCCGACTGGATTGAATGTCGAGCCGTTTGGCAATCTTGAAAATGGTCTGCTTCCAAACCTGGAGCTCGTCCGCCAAATCGACAATAGCGATGCGCCCTGACGCGTTCGATGGCTCTGAATTGCTTGTAGTTGGATCGAGGTGTTCAGACATAGGCTTCTCAAAGCACGGTTCCCCGTTTTGCAGGCTAAAGCCGGGGTCAGGAGCGGCGCGATGTTTGCGCCGGCCCTTGCAGCCGTTAGGTTAGCTCATCTTGTTTATGTCAAATCCCAAACCCCACGTGCGTAGGATCTGAGAAAATGCCTCTTCCCTGTTGTTGGTCAAGTCTGCCATTTGAAACACACCTAGTGTCCACGACAGTCTTTCGTAATCACAGTTCTCGATTTTAACTGGAACAATGTGATTATCGTATTGACTGTGGTTCAGTGCATAACCGAGTTCCAGTTTCACCCACTTCGAATTGACAGCGGCATTCGACAGAAGGACCATGAACCAATCGCATCGCCTGAGGGCTTTTCCGATCTCGTCTTGCCATTGCTGTGCTGTCATGATGTTAGTTGGGCTGAACCAAACAGGGACACCGTGATTGCGTAACGTATCAGCAACCGAGGTGGCCACAAGTCTATTGTTTGAAGAGTGAGATAGAAATATTTCCTTTGGTATCATTGCTTGTCACCATGACTCTTAAGGAGGGCAATGAATTTTCTTGCTATAGTCTTTGCCATGTCTTCAGTTGATCGTTGCTCTGTTACTTTGAGGAACGTCATTTTAG
>SDBU01008358.1_pt1 | contig 11780 bp, 8 predicted proteins | sample 2277071 | NCBI WGS metagenome assembly SDBU01 (sample SAMN10397929, study PRJNA504765) | marine sediment metagenome | isolation source: marine sediment core GS08_GC12, 126 cmbsf | place: Arctic Ocean: Gakkel Ridge, Loki's castle | collected 2008
GTGCAGTATCAATGCAGGAAACCAAAATAGAGTATTTTACTTCCACAACGGCGAAACCTCCGATGCTGTCGTCGATGGGTTCGCTATCCAAGGCGGCTTTGCTACCAACGGCGGCGGGATTTCTTGCAACTATTCCTCAAACCCAGCGATACAAAACAACACCATCACCGGAAATTCGGCTGGTTCCGGCGGCGGCGGGATTTCTTGCGACTATTCCTCCCCGACGATACAAAACAACACTATCACAGCAAATTCGGCCAGTTACAGAGGCGGCGGGATTTATTGCTGGAGCAGGTCCTCCCCGACGATACAAAACAATACCATCACAGCAAATTCGGCCAGTTACAGAGGCGGCGGGATTTATTGCTACAATTCCTCCCCGACGATACAAAACACCACCATCACGGCAAATTCGGCCAGTGGCAGAGGCGGCGGGATTTATTGCTGGAGAAGGTCCTCCCCGACGGTAACCAACACGATTTTATGGAACAATGGTGAGGAAATCTACAATAATAGTTCTATCACGGTTACCTACTCCGATGTGCAAGGTGGCTACACAGGCGAGGGCAATATCGACCTTGAGCCACAGTTTGTCAGCACAACTCCTGGGTCGGAAGATTACCACCTTCAAGACATCAGTCCATGTATCGGCGTAGGAACAGCCACTGGCGCACCGTCAACGGACATAGAAGGAAATCTGAGGCCCAATCCTTCAGGCTCTCAGCCAGATATGGACGCCTATGAGAATGCACTTGGAGACGACGGTGATGGCATCTCCGGTGCGGTTGATACCGACCTCTCGAACTTCTCAAACGACTTCAGCGATGGAACGACAACCGGGACCGTCACGGCTCGAGAAGACCAGATTTTAACCATCGCAGATGCGGCGGATGAGAATGACGGCGTCTTAATTCAAGCCGCGCCCGGCGGTGAATCGACACCGGCCACCGTCACCGTCGGCGACGCCACGGTGCCGGTGATTACGCTGGTCGGAGATAATCCTTTGACGCTTGAATGTCCGACGGCATACACCGACCCGGGGGCAGAAGTGAGTGATACCTGCGATCCAAATCCGACACTCAGCATCACCGGCAGCGTCAATTCGCTGACGCCGGGCACTTACCCCATCACCTACACCGCCACCGACGCTAGCGGTAATACTGTCACTGCGACACGGACAGTCAATGTCGTTGATACCACCCCGCCAGTAATCACCGTCGCTGACCCAATCAGCCTCTGGCCAGCGAACCATAAATATGTCACCATTGCCATCACCCAAAGCGTGATTGCAGTTACTGACGCCTGCGCCGGCAACATCAATGTGGACAATGTTATCATCATCTCGGTCAGCAGCGATGAACCGGAAGATGTCACAGGTGGTGGAGACGGTAATACCACGGATGATATTGTTATCGCTGACGACTGCCAGTCGGTACAGGTTCGTCGCGAACAACAGGGCAGTGGTAACGGAAGGTTTTACACGATTGAGTTTGTCGTCGGCGACGGCAACGGCAATGTTGCCACCGCCCAGCATCAAGTGACCGTACCAAAAAGTCAGAACGACAATCGGGCAATTGATGACGATCCAATCTATACGGTGTTCAGTAGTTGTGGTTCATCGGCAGCCGTCCCCGCCATCGCGTCGAGCCGTTACTCGCTAGCGATGAGCCGAGAGATTTTGGCGATTGAAGGAAATGTCATCGTCGAGTCAGTCTCTAGTGAGTTGGCGATGGTGGCAGAAGATGCGGTGAAATTTATCGTCGTCAAAAACCACCTGACCGGCGCCACGCTGAAAATTCCGTCTGGTTTCAGCAACGGGGCAACCGGCAGCTTCCGTCTCACCTTCAATCTGACTAACACCCGTGCTGTGCGAGCAGGAGATTTCCTGGAGGTAACAGGGCGGACCACTTCACCTCGAATAGGCATCCAACCGGTGCATCACATCGTGTCGGTTGAGGAGATTAATGTCCGTCAGATATTTCTCTCAGATCTGGTTGTCTACGAGATTCCGGTTACGACGGAATTGTTGAACAACTACCCGAATCCGTTCAACCCGGAGACGTGGGTCCCGTATCGCTTGGCAGAAGATGCCAACGTGACTTTGACCATCTACAACATGACCGGTGCCGTCGTCCGACGAATTGAAGTCGGTCATCAGCCGGCTGCCGTGTATGCGTCAAAGGAGAAAACCATCTATTGGGATGGTCGTAACGATTTCGGTGAACGGGTTTCTTCTGGTGTTTACTTCTATCACCTGCGGGCGAGTGATTATCAAGCCACCAGGAAATTGGCAATCTTGAAGTAGTACCAAACAAACCAGCCCTCCAGGATATTCAAGACCTCGGAGGGCTTTTCTTTATCCAGTGATGTATATGCCGCCGGGGATTGCGCGGAAGTGAAACATCTTAGTGGGAGCGACCTCTTGGTCGCGATTATCAAGTGCAGGAGCACTCTCCCACAGACCAATCGGTATTAGGCCCTAGTGTGGCAGAGAACTATGTCATCACAAAAGCGTGACGACATCTTCATCCGCAAGAACATGCTGCTGACCAACTTTCTGCCCGGGGAACTTTGCTGATGTCCCCTCAATCTTTGCATATTTGACTTTCGTTGCCAATTCTTTGTGAATACTGCGAGCTAAATCCTCAATAGTAGAGCCGGCCGGCAAGACAATCGGTCGGTCGCCCGCTTTTTTCTGCAGGGGAGTTTTCGTGTATATACGAATGAGTCCGGTCAACTCTCGCAGTGCATCCTCCAACTCCTTGATGTTAATGTGCTTTTCTGCCGAGATTGCTAAGAGCGTAAATTTGGGAAACTTCTTTTGAATGTCCGCGAAATTTTTCTGTGCGCCAGGACAATCAAATTTTGTGCAGACTAACAACGATAGCGAGTCGATGTTTGCTTTTTGCAGTTCATCCAAGATAGTATCAAGTTCATCTGGAGGCATTGTCAAATCATGCAGAAGGATAATAGCATCGGCGCTTTTAGCAATTCCCAACAATGCTTTTCCACCGCCCCTATCTTCGGCAGCGCCTTTAATGAGGCCAGGAATTTCTACCAATTGAATTGTTATTCCATCGCAGTCGAACAATGCGGGTATCGGACGCAAAGTTGTGAAGGCATAATCTGCTACGCGAATTTGGATGTTGGATAAGGTTTTCAGCAAAGACGACTTGCCAGTATTCGGCGCGCCGACCAGTGCAATTTGAAAATCACCTTCCTTTTTGACTGCGAAATCGTTGCGGTGTTGAATTTTGGTTCGGCTCCGTGTTTTCTCTATCTCTTCATTCACCAATTTGCGAATTTGTCCATACGGGCCACTACGATAATCTGGCAAATCATTCAAGATTTTTTTTAGCTCGTCTATCCGCACTTTACCTTCTTTCCCTTTTAACCGCTTTTTGATTTTCTGTTCCATTACACGGTGGGGCATTGGCATTGTCTTCTCACCTCCTTCTTCAATTCACTCACCACTTACCAGTAGTATTCCCCGAAGACCAAATTTTATACAACTGCTCCGCCAAGCTGATAATATAATCTCTGCCTTTCGTGCCATTTTCTAATTTCTCCAGCCAGCGTGTTGGGATATTTTCGTATCCATGATATGCGCCGCTTATAGCGCCTGTCATTGCGCCGATAGTATCTGTATCGCCGCCTAAATTGACAGCGTAGACGACAGCCTCTTCAAAAGAAGCGTGATGAGCGAGGAAAGAGTAAATAGCGGTTGGGACAGAATCAAAACTGGTGATATTGTTGCCCAAGGCATCCACAACTTCGTGTGAAGTAGGATTTTTTTCGAGTAAATCTTGTATGCGATTGATTTTTTCATGATAAATGTCTACGTCATCAAGAATGAATGCACGCAGGCTGTTCAGAAAATGTTCTCTGTCGAGTATTCCTGCGGGCGTCCTGACCGCGCGGGCGATGGCATACGCTTGTATCGCGCCACCTTCCATACCTAACAGATGCGCATGAGTTATCATACTGGCACGATACGCGACATCGCGGAGTTGTTCAGACTCATCGTGATAGAATACGCCAATCGGCGCGATTCTCATCGCGGCGCCATTCCCATACGACCCACCGTCAAACAACTCCGCGCCCGCTTTGTCCCACGGATACCCCTCAGAAAGTTTCATTATCACGCGCATCGTCCCTGGTCCGTATCCGCGCGTCATATCGAAGTTGTCTACAAATCGATTAGCGAGGTCATTTCCATCGAATCTTTTGCACTTCACCAGCGATTCAGCAACGCCTATCATCATCTGCGTATCGTCGGTATAACAACCTGGCCTATTCCAACCACCATGAACTATCTCATTCAAAACACCATATATTCTGGCAATCATCGTCGCGCTATAACCTTCCACCGGCATGCCTAACGCATCACCGACAAAAGTACCCAGCAACGAACCGATAAATTTTGATTTTACTAATTTTGGTTCCATCCTATATTCCGCACCCCCATTCAATTTTTGTTTTTTTGGGAAAGAACCCATCCTTCCATAAACTTTCGTGAACCATTCTTCCATCCGTATTGCTCTTTGCTCTTTTGCCTTTTTGCCCCCTTGCCATCTTTCCCCTTTTTGCAGTGCAATGTACCATAATTCTTATGCTTGGTCAAGAACAACTAAAAATATTGACTTCCATATTAATCGGTGTTATTATTTACGGAAATACGGTCTCATAAATCTGTTGGCAGTATTTTGAATGAATATCCGGAAGGAGAATGAAAAGTAAAATGTTTACATCTCGACGATATAGTGCTGCTTTGATGCTCTCAATAATATGCCATCTGATTTTTTTCATAATATTAGCTATATTTCTACACACTCAGAAAACTGCACAAGTATCAAGTTTTGTGGAAACAGACATTTTCCCTGTCGATGATAGGAAACCTATGCGACGGTATCGGAGGATGCCGGATGTGACCGTTTTGAATGAGCAGATGAATATTCATGATATTTCACAGGAAACTGAAGTTCGTCCGAAAATGATAAATCCCGATATACAACTCACTATGCGCGATAAACTGGATATTCAAACTTCTTTCCCTTCAACAGCAGCGGAAGAACTGCAACATCAGCGCAACGATTATCATCTCGCCGCGCCAGTTTCTGCTACAAGTCGTAGAAAAAAACGTTCACGCGGTTCAGATAACATCGCGCCGCGTCGCGTCTCGACAACTCGCGTCATGGATTTTATCAAACCATTGAAAAAAGCTACAGCCGACGATGTGGGTGATGCGCTATTGATGATAGCAGACCACATCGCTGGTTTGGATGCAACAGGAAAAGCAGATATCGTATTTGTGGTAGATGCCAGTGGCAGCATGGATGTACATATAAGAGCGGTAGCAAATCACTTATCGAAAATGGCGGGAATTTTTGTAGATAGTGGCATTGACTACACTTTCGGAGTCATTAAATTTAACCGCATAAAAAGGAAGGATAACATAGAAATTTGGGAACAAACGCGCGATGTGGAACAATGCAAAAAAATATTGCGCTCTATAAAATGTGATGGCGACGAGCGCGCATTGGACGCCCTCGCGGAAGGGGTGTCGAAAGTTAAATTCCGGGATGGAGTCCAACGCACGTTTGTGTTGGTGACTAACGAAAAATTGACAGGGACACATTCCATAGAAGACATTCTAGAAAAAAGTGCGGAAGCCGAAGTGAATATTCATGTCATTGGCTTTGATGACCCAGGACATAAAATACTTGCAGACCAAACAGGAGGATTGTGGTTTCCATTACCACAATAGGGGCAAAGGTGCAAGGGGGCAAACTCCGGAAAGCCGGAAAGCATGCGCTTCGCTGCTTCGCTTCCAGAAAGCCAGACAACCGGACAACCAGACAATCAGAAAGCCAGACAACAAGTTAGACTTTTAATTAACAGGAGGTCCTATGCGCATAACAGGCAAAACGAAAATAGTCGGCGTCATCGGCGACCCAATTGAGCATTCCTGTTCCCCGCCGATGCATAATGCCGCCTTTGAACAGTTAGGAATGGATTATGTTTACGTTGCTTTCCATGTCAAGGCAGCAGATTTACCTGCTGCTGTGGGAGGTTTTAAAGCGCTAAACATTGCAGGCATCAACGTCACGGTTCCTCACAAACAGGATGTAATGCCGCTGATAGATAGCTTGAGCCGGGAGGCAGAATTGATAGGCGCGGTGAATACGTTGGTATTCACAAAAGGGAAAATCGAAGGTCATAATACCGATGCGCGCGGGTTCATTGCCGCGATGACCGAAGCGGATGTGGATGTGCCATGTGGAGAATCGGTAGTCGTTTTGGGAGCAGGCGGCGCGGCTCGTGCTGTCGTAGTCAGCCTGGCGCTTGCGGGTGTCTCTAAAATATCTATTGCCAACCGCACACCTGCGCGAGCTATTCAGCTTGCCGCGGATATTGCCCCCAAAACCGATACGAATATAGAGGGTATGGGATTGGATGACCCCACACTTCCGAACGCAATTGCAAACAGCGTGATGTTGGTCAATACTACGTCTGCGGAAATGGATGTCGAGCACCCGATGCTTATTGATGAACAGTGGCTGCATCCGCAATTAGTCGTGTATGACATTATTTACAATCCGCCGGAAACCCGGTTGATAAAAGCCGCCGGCGAGCGTGGTCTGAAAACGATTAGTGGCATCGGGATGCTTGTTCACCAAGGCGCAATAGCTTTTGAGCTATGGACAGGACAATATCCACCCGTAGACACAATGCGCCGCGCGCTTATAACGGCGCTGGGGTTATTTTGAGCGCAAATAAAATCTGCGAAATTTTCTGTGGGAGTCCCTAACATCAGGACGATTATCGCGACCAGGAGGTCGCTCCCACACTTTTACAAAACCCAAATGCGCTCAGTATAACATCAGGTTACGTTGGCAAGTTAATTCGTAATTCGTAATTCGTTCACGAGTGGCTATATTTTTTCAACTACAGTGATAAGTTGATTCGCCGGCACATCTTTCAGCGTCTGCACGATACCGCTTGGCCATCGGATGCGTATCTTTTCTGCCTTTGTATTATTGCCCAGCCCAAATTCTACTGCCAAACTACTTTGTGACATCACGCTGTTTCCCGCTACAACTTCGCGTATCTGTGTGAGTCCACCGTTTGTGAGCGTCACACGCGCGCCGATGCCGTCGCGGTTACTTTTGGTACCCACCAATTTAATATGCAGCCAGTTGTTCTGGTTGCCCCCGTCGTTGCGGAGCAACATCGCCGGTTCATTGTTATTGAGAACTAGAATGTCAAGGTCGCCATCGTTATCATAATCGCCGAAAGCGGTGCCGCGACCGGAATAGGCTTTGTGAAAGTATGCGCCGGCGTTATTGCTCACATCTGTGAATGTACCATCGCCGTCGTTATGGAATAGTTGGTCAGGAAATCCAATACAAACGGTTAGGTCTACATCGTCCGGTTTGATATGTCCATTCGCGGCGAAAACATCAAGATAGCCATCGTTATCGTAATCCAGAAAACCCATGCCCCAAGTGACCATCATGGTGCTTGGTTCACCGAGTCCGGAAAAAAGCGCAACATCATCGAAATTTGCCATAACCTCGCCTGTGGACGGAATATTCGAAGGAAGATTATTTTTGAATAGAGCGTTTTTCTGATGTTTAAAATATCCCGCTATGAGGTCTAAATCGCCATCGTTGTCGTAGTCGCCCCAATCAATGCCCATACCGCTGCGCGGGTCATCAACGCCTTCTAAGAAACTAACATCCGTGAACGTGCCATCGCCATTGTTGCGATACAGCCTATTGCGCGTGATGTCATTGCCGAGATATAAATCCACATCGCCGTCATTGTCGTAATCGCCGAATGTCGCACCCAGTCCTTTTCCCTCGCGGTCTGCGACGCCTCCTTCGTCAGTGACATCAGTAAAAGTTCCGTCGCCGTTGTTGCGATAGAGCACATTGCCTTGAGGGTCATACGGTTCGGGAGCGAGCAACATGTTTTCCTCGGGGCGTTGAACCAATTTGAATTCTTTCGGTGCCAAAGATGGGTCAAATTGGATGTAATTTATCACATAAAGGTCGAGGTCACCGTCGTTATTGTAATCCGCAAACGCCGCGCTGATGCCCCATCGGGTATCTCCCGTCCGTGTTTCACGCGTCACATCCGTAAATGTTCCATCGCCATTATTCCGAAAAAACGTGTTGGGTTCATTATAATTGGTCACATATAAATCTAAGTTGCCGTCATTGTCATAATCGCCGAATGCGCATCCCATCGCAAATCCTTTATGGTCAACTCCAGCAGCATGTGCTACATCTGTAAATGTACCGTCACCATTGTTCTGATACAAGGTGTTCGACAAACCCGAGCCATTTGTAATGTATATGTCGAGGTCACCATCGTTATCATAATCCGCAAACGCCCCGCCCGGCGATGTCGTCTGCGAAACTAATTCGATAATGTCGCCTTCAGAATGGATAAAATCTATACCTCCTTCTGCTGTGACATCAGTAAAGGTGACAGTAATTGGCGCACTTGGCTTGGGGATTTTATCAACGGTCTTATCGGTAGAACAACCCCAAAATCCAAGCGAAAATAGCAATATCAGCGATAATATCCAATATGTCAAAATATTCTCCTTTGACGCGAAATGGCAAGAGGGTACAAGGGCAAGGGGGCTAGAGGGCAAAATGGCAAGATGGCTTTTTGAAGTGAGTGGGTGATTGAATAGAATATTGGAAGAACTACCACTCATTCACCCACAGGCGTGTGTGATAGCACGCGCTATGTCCCTTTGCCCTTTAACCCTCTTGCCCCTTTGCCCCCTTGCCCTCTCACCATTTTACCGTTTTATTTTCGCGATGAGTTCATTGTAGGAAACAGTGTGGTGCAAGTCCATGAGATAAATTTCCAGATAATCGGTCCGGTCGGAGGCAAAAGCCAATTTTCCATCTGGAGAAAAGGTTGGATTAATATTGGCGCCCTGGGTATTTGTCAGGTGAACGATTTCACCCGTGCGCAAGTCGAGCAATCCTAATTCCAAATCGTTGCCGCGTGCCGAGACGAAGGCTAATTGTTTTCCATCCGGGGAAAATGCCGGTTCATATTCACTGACCGGGGTAAACGTCACGCGCCGTTGATTTGCACCATCGGCATCCATGACATACAATTCGTAGTTCTCGTCGCGGAACGACACAAACGCAATGCGCTTTCCATCTGGTGAAAACGCCGGTTGTCCGTCATTCGCGGGATGTGTTGTGATGCGTCGCCGGTTTTTGCCATCCGTATCCATCAGATAAATGTCCAGATTTTCGTCGACGTTTCCTTCAAAGGCGATGGCTTTGCCATCCGGAGAAAACACCGGATTGCCCATGGAGGTTGGACTGTTGGTGAGTGGGACCATCTGGTTTCCCACTGTGTCGATAAGATAAATGAGTTCATTACGCCGGGCGGAGCCATCCACCTGTAACGTCACGTTTGCTTGACTGAGCCGCTCATCGCTAGAGGCAAATAAAATATGTGTGCCATCCGCGGAAAAACTCGCGCTGTAATCATTATTATCTTTATTATGCGTCAAGCGTTTCTGTTTTGTGCCATCCGAGTTCATGATATAGATTTCGCCATTTTCATCCCGATATGACGTGAACGCGATGTGCCCTCCATCAGAAGAGAATGCTGGAGAATAGTTGTCCGCGTCGGTTCTCGTGAGCCGAGAGACATGAAACGCATCACCCACCAATCCAGCAATTTTTTGAATGTGATGTTTTTTTAGACCTGTTTTTTTCTGCTGTGGCTGAAGCGTTTGCGAAAATATTCGCAATGCTTTCGCGCGCTGCCCGTTAAACAGCAATGCCTCACCCAGGGCTATTTGTGCCTCAGGATTCTGCTGATAGACTAAAGATTGTTCATAGTGTTCAGTTGCTTCCTGATACTGTTCTAAAATATAAGCAATCCGGCCAAGGTAATAATGCGCTGTTTCCTCTTGTAACTTCATCCGGAGTAGACTCTCAAAATGTCCCTTCGCCTCCGCGAATTTGCCATTACGGAGCATCTCCTCCCCGGCTTCGATTTGCCGGTTTTTCCCACAACTTATAATTAATAAAATACTTACAAGTCATAGAACAATGTTGAGTCTACCTACGTTTTGACATTTTTTCGCGATGCGTGATGCGTGATGCGTGATGCGTGGAACGTGATGCGTGATGCGTGATGCGTGATACGTGATACGTGATACGTGATACGTGATACGTGATGTGTGACGCGTGATGCGTGGAACGTCTTTGTTTTCTGGCATTTTGTCCCTTGCCCTCCTTACCCTTTACTCTTTGCGCCTACGCGAGTGAGTTGGAGTAAAATCTTATAGCAGTCTAAGCGTTTTCCATTTTATCATATTTTCGATAGACGCGTCAAGAATATCTCATGTCATATAATAAAAATCCATTGACAAAAAAAACACACTGTGTTATTATTTATCCATTATGAAGGAGGTGTAAGCAAATGATGCTCAGAGTAACATGTGTATTTTGCTTTTTGTTGTTAGGTTTAAGTACCAGCTATGCCATAGACAAAGATTTAGTCGGGCTATGGCTCTTTGAGGAAGGGAAAGGCGATGTCGTGAGTGATTCCTCTGGAATGGGGAATGACGGCGAAACAGAAGGTGAGCCCAAATGGGTCGATGGCAAATTCGGAAAAGGTATGGAATTTGATGGGGCTGGCGACATGGTCGTAATTCCCGATTCAGATACACTCGAGTTTGATGAAGATTTCACTCTAGCTGTTTGGATTAATACAGAAGCCGCGCCGGGTGACCCGCCGGCGATTATCACCAAGGGATACCATGATACATCAAACGACAATCAACAATAGACAATCCAAAGGTCTGCGCCATCAACACGCCATTGCTTTTACTTTCGACGGATGAGAAACTGAAGGAATTTTGCCGATGGCTTTTAACCGATGCCAAAGGGTTGACAATTGAGGAACAGGTTAGTTTAAAGGCTTACATGCTCGCCTACAACATTGTCGAAGACGAGGAGGTGAAAAGCCAGATGGGAAGAAGAATTATCAAACCGAATTATGACATATTTGTCGAATTCCTTCAAGAGATGCCACAGGAGGATAAGGAGAGGTTTATTCAGAAACTTCTCGGGGTTGACTCTATCGAAGAGGCGATTCTCAAACTGACAGAAGCGAAAGAACAGCAAACGAAAGAAAGCGAAAAATAATCATGCGCGTTGTTGTGAAATTTATTCTTGACGATCGGAAGTGTTTTGATTATAATATGCAAAATTTCAGGCAAGATATTCCAAAGGAGAAAACAAGATGTTAAAAAAAATATTGTTAGCGTTGGTCGTGGCAATGATGCTCGTTGGAGTAGCTTATGCCCGTGATGTGAGCGTGAGCAACGTCTCTATCTCCAACGTGGACTCGGGAGTGGGGACATGCAGCATCAACTACACCCTGTCCCGCACGAGTCCTGCCATCAGTGCAAGTCAGCCTATCTGGGTGTTTGTGAAGTATCGGCTTTCGACGGATACGGATTACACCGGCTGGCAGGATACGGATGACCACGATGCCACCAACGACGACAGCGATGGACGGTTCACGGGGAACAACGGCAGCACGAATACGGTACTCGACCCTACCGTGAACAAGTACCTAGCTGACGACATGGGGATTGTCACCTCAAGCGGCTCCAAGCAGATTACGTGGACGTGGGGCTCAGGGGGCACAAACTTGTCCTCCACCGACCAGGTGCGGGTGCGGGTGTATGCCGTTGAGATGGTGCTGGTGCCAGAAGG
>SDBU01008359.1_pt1 | contig 11779 bp, 12 predicted proteins | sample 2277071 | NCBI WGS metagenome assembly SDBU01 (sample SAMN10397929, study PRJNA504765) | marine sediment metagenome | isolation source: marine sediment core GS08_GC12, 126 cmbsf | place: Arctic Ocean: Gakkel Ridge, Loki's castle | collected 2008
ACACCCTTCGGGCACTCAACCCAAGCCATTGGCATTCCGAATCTACTCAACCGGCGCTATGGTCTGCTCGATTAGCGTTTAAAAACCTTAAGTTGATACATATGGGGGCAAGGTGGCAAAAGGGTTGCACCCTCTTGCCCTTTTGCCCTTGTATCCTCATGGTTATTTTACTGTTCCTTTCAAAAACTCCCTGGTAACTGCAATTTAGATTATAAATTGTTCCAAATGCCTTTTGGCAAGCAAAATCCCCGCATATCTTCTTTCGCCTAGCCAGGTTCCTGCATGCGGTTCGATGTTTATGTCCTCGTCGTAATTATGATGATACAAAACCGCAAACAAAGCACCCCAATGAATTGAATCCATGCCAGCCGGTGGGTCCTCGAAGGGTTCTCCGTCGATTTTCAAGGCGCCTTTCGCATGCAAATGATAAAAACGATTTCCCCAATCGCGAGCTTCTTTCAGATAATCTCGCCCATCATAATAGGCATGCGATGGGTCAAATTTTATCCCCAATTCTGGGACTTGAGTGAGGATATTCTCCCACGCCTCCGGCGCATAGGCAAAATTGGTAATATGGCAATTATAAAGAGCAATTTTGACACCTCGTTGCTTGCCATGTTCCACAAGTTCAGAGAACAACTCCACAGCCCTCGCACAGTTTTTCTTAAAGCTTCTATCTTCCGCTTCGCCCGCGCATGTCACCATAACCGGCGCGCCGATATCCGAACAGAAATCTATCATATTCTTAGCATCTGCGATGTGCCGCTTGGCTTCGTCGGCGTCGTCTGTGATATAATTCTTGGAAAAAAGCGCAAGCATAGAAAAGTCGATGCCATACTTTTTGGTCATGCTTTTGATATATTCGCCCCGTTCAACAATTTCGACTCCACCGAAACTGGTATGTTCAACGCACGGGAGGTCGTTTTCAGCGGCAAATTTAAAATCATCTTCAGACAAATTAGTGATAAAACCTATTCTCATTTTGCATTTCTCCGTGTAAAAGGACTAAAGGGCTACAAATCCTACCTTCGGACGGTTACTTCTTGAACCGATGAACAACGAAAACCAACGTAGTTGAACGTTCGTGTTGGTACGAGGTAGTCGCGGTCCGCGCAGCGCAAGTTGTAAGGGTTGAAGCGCCAACTACCGCCGCGCAAAACGCAAAGGGAGGATTTATCAAGATTTGTGAAATCATCATTTTTGAACATGATGGGAACACCTGGTCCTTTGGGATTATTTTTTGGACTTTTGCTGTAGTAGTTCTTATCAACCTCATCAGCACACCATTCATAGACATTTCCAGCCATATCGTATAAGCCGTAACCGTTGGGTTGATAGCTGCCTACCGGCGCAGTGCGTTCATATCCATCATTGATTGTTATGTCACTCCCATGAAAATTTGTATTTTTATCAGCAAAGTTTACATTGCTTCCATCAGGTTTAGAATCGCCCCAAGGATACCTTTTTCCCGCCAACCCACCGCGTGCGGCTTTCTCCCACTCGGCTTCAGTCGGCAGGCGTTTTCCATAAAATTGCGCATACGTCGCCGCGCCGTACCAAGTGACTTCGATGACAGGGTGATCTTCATAACCCGCGTTGGGTTTATATGTGTTTCTCACTTTTTTGATTAAGCAGTACCCACTGTTAATCATAAGTAGCTCATGTCCCACGGCATCAACGTTTTTACCGTAGGCATTCAAGAATTTGGCATATTGCGCATTGGTAACCTCGTATTTGTCGATGTAAAGGGCATCAAGATAGACCGTATGACGTGGTGTTTCGTCTTCAAACCAATCAGCCTTTGCATTGGAAAACCACTGTTTTGCCCACTGAATAAGCTGGGGTATCTCAGACGCATCGGTTCCCATCTTAAACTCGCCAGCGGGAATTAGAATCATTTCTGCACCGTCTTTTTCACTGACGATTTCTTTCGGCACACCTTCGGGATACGTTTGAGGGAAGCTCTTAGTAGGTTCTTCCCTCTCTTTTCCATAGCCTAATATCACCAGAAGGCTAATAACCAACACAATGCTAATGCTTCTTTTCGCAAACAACAATTCCCTCACCTTCTTTCTTTGGAAAATTCATTCCCACTTTGAGTAGGTGTTATTGGAAAATCCAATTTCATATACTTCCTCCTGTGGACTATCGACTCCACTGAATACACTTCTTCTGGAATTTCCAAAAGCTGTAGTTACCAAATTACCAAATTTCCGTTTTACCCAAAAACTAAAAACTTGCCGACTGCGCGCTGAATTGTTCGTACATTCGTCTAACGGCTTCTGCCATCGCTTGTTCACCAGGATTCGGCCAGCCCTCTATGCCTGGGAAAAACTTAGCCAAATCGCTATCGCTTTGTGGAACTTTATCTTCTTCGTAGACTTCGTAGAATAATTTTTTAGCGTTCTCCTCCAGGTCGCCCATAAATTTCAACAGCTTGTGAATAGGTTCTTTATCGCAAACCTTCTCATGTCCGGGAATAACCACATCGACATCAAGATGGAGGATTCGCACTAAAGCAGCCGCCCAATTTCGATACACACCTTGACCGAGATATGGGAATCGAGTGTTGACGACATTATCCCCGCAGAATACAGCTTTTTCTTCAGGAATGTAGATAAAAGATGTTCCAACGGCATGTCCACCTGTGTGAACAAGGTGGATGGTCAAATTCCCCATGTTTAATGAAAGGTTATCTGAAAAGACGATGTACGGTTTGGGAATTTCCATCTGTTTTATGGCGTCTTGCAATTCTTGTGAACCATCATCCGCAAGGACCTTTTTAGTCCTCTCTTCAGCGGAAATGCGCGCTATTTCCAGCGGACCAACGGAAAGTTCATTGAGAATGGTGTTTTGGGTAAAAAATCCATTAGTAGCTACATGGTCAAAATGATGGTCAGTGTTGATGAGATATACAACCTCTTTATCGCTGACCGACTTAATTTTTTTGGCAAAATCCAAGGCGTCTTCGGGCATGTAGGGACTTTCAACCATGACCAACCCACGGTCAGTGACAATCAAACCCACGTTGGTGCCCGAGTATTCCGTTTCGACATAGATATTTTTAGTTACCTGTTCCATGACTGATAATCCTCCCTCCCTATTTTTATTGGATGAAGAGCTAAGAGCAAAACGTATCTCGTGTTTCGTATTTCGTGCTTCAAAGAAAACAATACACGCAACACGCAACACGTTTAACGTTTTCCCTTCCTCTAAAATTTCCCCTAAGTGAAAAAGCCGTACTAATCTACATGAAATACCTCTTCCATCTCTGCCCACCATTCGCCTTCCTCGCGGGTAGGCAGTGGTTCTTGCATAGGCTTCATAATCGCCCACCATTCTTGTGTCTTTGGGTCGGCTGCCATTTTAGCTATGTCAGCTTCAAAATCGCTGCCTGTATATTCAAAGTAGCTGAAGAGATAGCCGTCTTTGTGATAAATGGAATAGTTGCGGATGTTGCATTGCCTTATCATATCTAGAATTTCCGGCCATACCTTTGCGTGATATGCTTTATATTCTTCCAGTTTTTCAGGGCGGACACGAATTACCATGCCGTAACGTTTCATTTTTTATCGTCTCCGTTTGGAATGAAAGTGTTGGAACGCTACCTTCAGTCGGTAATTGGACCGATTAAAAGCGGCGTTCCGATTACCTATTTCCATCGTTAAAATTCATGGTTATTCAGGATTAAGTGTGGAAATGCATCTAAAAGATGAGATTGCTTCGCTTTGCTCGCAATGACAGGAAAATGGTGTCATTGCGAGGAACGGCGTGACGAAGCAATCTCGTTTTCTAGTAAAATTGTATCTTTCCCTACTCAAGTCGGAAGAACCAAATTCGTAAGTCTATTCATCAGCAACAGTGTTTTTCAAAATTCCCACGCCTTCGATTTCCACTTCCACGACATCTCCATCCTTGATTTGTCCTGTGGTTCCAGGCGTTCCTGTGAATATAGCATCGCCGGGGAGCAGTGTGACGACTTGTGAAATAAAGCTCACAATATGTGGCACATCGAAGATGAGGTCGGCTGTACTTTGGGATTGTACCGTTTCGCCGTTCAGACGCGTTTGAAGTAACAGGTTTCCATAATCCACATCGGTATCAATAGCGGGTCCCATGGGTGAAAAAGTATCGGAAGACTTGGCTCTCCACCATTGCCTGTCATTTCGCTGCCACACCCGCGCGCTCACATCATTTCCACAGGTCACACCCAAAATGTAATCCGGAGCTTCCTCCGGAGAAATGCGCTTCGCGGTCTTTTTGATAACCGCTACCATTTCACCTTCGTAATGTACTTCTCCAGCCCCGCGAGGGATGATGATAGTCCCCATTGGGTCTAATACTGACGTTGGCACTTTGAAGAATGGCTGTGGCTCTTCGAAAGGGTCTCCGCCTCCCAGATGACTTTTGTAGTTACCTGCCAGAGCAAACATTTTCGTCGGAACGTATGGAGCCAACAGCGTAACATCGTCGAGGGCGTACTGAGTTCCCGTTTCCGAAAGGTCGCCGAAAATATCTCCCTTTATTTCTCTAACGTCGTTTCCATCTAAAATTCCATAGGATATCTGACTATCTTTTTTGTAACGAATAAGCTTCATGACAAATTCCTTTCTTTAGGTTGCTTTTTGCAACAATACGCTACATTGCTCACGCAACGGCACTGATTGTTGCACTCCCCAATGGTTTACACCTCATTCATCATATTCGCCAAGCTGCAGCGGATATTTGCCGTATTCGCGTAGCAAGTCTATGGCATAAGCGTAGTCCTTTGGCGCGGCGTTGTCTGGCACCGAATGGTCGGATTGAAAGATGAATCCGCCTCCCTTTGCCGCGTTGAGTTTACACAGCACTTCGCGCCGAATGGCTTCGCGATTGCCGCTAGCAAGGGCGTTTACATCAATGTTTCCGTTAAAAGCTATCCTTCCAGCATATTTCCGCTTCAAATCAACCACATCCAATCCCGCTTTTGCTTCAAGAGGGTATATGCGTCGATTCCCGCTTCTATCATGTCCTCATATAGGACAGATGCGTTTCCACAGCCGTGGTAGAGGATGGAACATCTGACTTCCAACATGCGATTTCCACCTTCTGTCTTCCATCTTCCAACTTCCGCTTTCCGTATTCCGACATCCGACTTCCGTCTTTCGCTAACTCCAAAGCCTATCGTGTGAACGCTCTTTATCCCATTCAGGTGTAGGCAAAAAATAGCCTGGGTCATTTGGGTTAAGATGTTCTTTGATAACATCCGGGTTAAGGGCTAAGCCCAGTCCTGGCGATTCGGTAACTTCGATGTAACCGTTTTGAATTACAGGATTGGGTAAACCGGTAAATAAATCATTCCACCATGGTGAATCGACCGCGTGATTTTCCAGAACCATAAAATTCTCAGTTGCCGCCGCGCAGTGAACGCTTGCCATAGCAGCGACCGGCGAGCTTGCATTGTGCATAGCCATAGCGATTCCATATTCCTGCGCCAAGTCACCTATCTTCTTAGTTTCCAGCAGTCCGCCTGAAGTAGCCAGGTCAGGATGACAGACAGCTATCGCCCGGTTTTCGAACAGTTCCATGAATCCTTCTTTGCAGTAAATATCCTCGCCGGTACAAATGGGAGTACCGCACGAGTTGGAAAGTCGAACATATTGGTCGGTAAATTGCCAGGGAATCATGTCTTCCAGCCAAGCCAGACAATATTTATCAAGCGCTTTTGCGAGGCGAATGCACGATTCCAAATTAAGATGGCCAAAATGGTCAGAAGACAGAGGGATTTCATAACCAATCACGTCTCGGACCGCCGCCACATAGTCGGACAAAATACCGATTCCCTTATCGGAAATCTGGATGCCAGTAAACGGGTGCATGACATCGTGAGTTTGGAGCATGCCGGAAGGGGCACATATAGTGTCTGGAGCACTTCGGCACAGGCCGATTCCTATATCCATCTTCAAAAAAGTAAATCCTCTATCCATTCGCTCTTTCAATCGCTTTCCCATTTCCGTACCATCTGGAACGGAATCCGTATCGCAGTATATGCGAATCTTGTCTCGGAATTTACCACCCATGAGTTGATAAGCAGGAACATTATAGGCTTTACCGGCTAAATCCATCAGCGCCATCTCAACGCCGCAAACCCCACCACCCTGCCGAGCATGATGCCCGAATTGCTTAATCTTGCGGAAAATTTTATCGACGTTGCATGGGTTCTCTCCCAACAGGCGATTTTTTAGAAACAAAGCGTAAGTCTTACTTGCTCCGTCCCGTACTTCGCCCAACCCGTAAATACCCTGATTGGTATCAATCCGAATGATGGGCCAGTTACGGACTACGGCGATGCGCATATCGGTAATTTTTAGCTCAGACGGACGGGAATTTGGATTCACATTATCTTCACAAAAAGATTCCATAATTTATTCCTTAAAATCCTTGCCTTTCTATTTGAAATTTGCTATCCTCTTGTATAATTTTATCTTGGAAAAGGATAACCTTTTTCAGGTCAAAGGTCAAGTTTTTTTACGGATTAGAGTATAATTTATAAACTAAGTTTTTCGGAAAAACTTGGTTTATAGTACAGGAGAATATAATGTCATTCAAATTAGGTTATAGCAGTTTAAAATGGCAATTGCCTTCCATAGACGATTTGGAAGGTAAATTGGAACAGGTAAAAGCCGCTGGTTGGGAAGGTTGGGAACTACGGCAGTCGATTGATTGGCTGGGTCAGCCAACGCATGTGCGGCAGATATGTGATAACGCAGGGATGCCTATCGCTGTATACACCGGCGCAGGCGTTTCTCTTGATAAAAATCAGGGCATGCTCGAACGTAATAAGCGTCGGATAGACTTTGCCGCCGCGGTGGAAGCCGACAACTTTATGTTCATGGGAGCCGGCAAACCCGCTAGAGGTTACGCCACAGACGAGGAGATAGCCGCTTTGGCAGAGGTTAGCGATGAACTCGCTGATTACGCGTCTCAGTACAACCTTGATGTCTGTTATCATATCCATGAAAATACGACCATAGATTCCATCGAAGAGTGGGCTAAACTGATGGATATGATGAAAGTATGTAAGCTCTGTATCGACGTATCCCATTCCGCCCTGTGGGAATTCGACCCGAGGGAATCCGTCAAACACTATAAAGACAGATTAGTCTACATACATCTGCAGGATTACAAAGACGACTGGGTGGAACTGGGCGAGGGAAACCTTCTCGATTTCCCGGGAACGCTCAAGGCATTGGAGGAAATCGGTTACAATCGTTGGGTTGTTACATGCCCAGGAAATACAGATAGGTCGGACGAAGAGAAAATGAAGGTGAACCGGGAATATTTGCAGAGTTTAGGATACTAAGGGGCTGGAGAAACTATTTTGAGTTTTAGCCTGACTTATACCGCCGAGAAAGCGGGCAAGTCAGAAAGCAGGGCGGCTGCTCTCTATCGTAGTGGCTGCCCTACTTCCCAGCCTTCGTCTTAAAATGGACAGGATGGAGAGCGTTGGTTTCGATACTGGTTTCGATATGGATTCGCCTACTCAACCACCGACGCTACTCAACCCAAGCCTACTACATTTACTATCGGTCAGCGGTTTTATAAAAGACACAAGTTTTTACTCAAAAACCTATTATGCGTGGGGAGTATGTCAATTTGATAATAAGGAGTGTAAAAAGTGCCGAAAGTTCAGTATATCGACAATTTATCACAAGAGGAATATAAAAAATTAAAAAACTTAGCTGACACTGAAGGGCTATCTATTGAGGATTTCATCTGCCAGTCGATTAGAAAGCTCTTGCGCAAAAAACCGCGTCCTATTGATTTTACAAAAGACCCATCGTTTGGAATATGGAAAGATGTTCCTAAAACGGATGAAGAATTACTTGATGAGTTGGGAGGAAATTGGGAAAATTTCCCATTAGAATATGCCTGATTTAGTAGATACTTCGATCTTGATTCGACAATTGCGAGGAGATGTTCGAGCTTCGGAATTGTTGTCTTATCTCTACCAGCGCGGGCGTCCACTCATCTCCCCTATTACGGTCACGGAAATTTATATTGGTTGCCAAAACGAGCGGCATCTTCGTGCTGCCAGGTCAATTATACGCCGGTTTAAGACGGTACCAATTACAGCGTCGGTAGCACAGAAAGCCGCGTCCCTGATACAAAAGTACCCCCAATTCTTTGGACATGGTGTGCAACGCGGAATAGCCGATGCGTTCATTTTAGCTTGTGCTTGGGAACGGAATGCCATATTGTACACTCTGAACACACGTCATTTCGTTGCAGCGCGCATTTCTGAAGTTAGAATTCACGCAATTGACCCGACGACAAAAGTGTGGCAAAGGGGTTAAAAGTTACAAAATACCGCCAACAAAGCAGTGCCCAAGCTGCAGAAAACTTACTTGGGGAATTTGTGGGGTTCATCAAAATACAATGTATTTTAGGTGTAAAACCTGTAGGCTCAGAATGGAAAGGAGGGATGAGGAAGTAGAAATTGAAAAGGATAAAATCAAAAAATCAATTAGGAGAAAAATTATGAACAAATTCACATCAATTGCATTGACCGATTATTATAACGCATCCCACGCCAAGCCCTATCCGAAGACCGGGTGTAAGCCGCGCTGGGATGATGGAACCGTCAACGCTCTCAAAAGATTTGCGATTGGCGAAGTTACGGCGCGTGGAATTCCATTCCATCTTGCTGTTCCTGATGAGGATAGCCATTTGATTACTCTCCCCGCGCCAGGTGATGGAGAACAGCTTGGCGAGGCTGTTGTGTTGCCCATCGGAAAAGCGGCGCATTATGTGTGTGTCGCTCATATCTGCGCAAGTCGCGATAACGATGGACTTGAGCCAGATATCGGCGTTGAAGTTGCTCAATATTCCATAGTTTATACGGATGGTTCTGAACATACGTCCTCAATTCGCCGTAGATTTGAAATCAATCCTCTAAGCGGACTGCGCGGCGCATTCGTCGCGGAAACAATGGGGTCACCGCGGCCACTACGTTCTGGAGAGCCGGGCGCATGGGGTCGCGCGCAGACTGGCACCGGCAGCAATGACCTACCAGGAATTTGGATTTATGCTCTGTCAAATCCGAATCCAGAGAAGGAAATCAAGGAACTGCGGATGCACGCGCTGACGGAAGACGGTATTGGCATTTTTGCCGTCACGCTAGCGCATTTTCCCGACCATCCACTCCGACACTGGCCGCGCAATACATTCAAATTGTCGCTGCCGGAAGATGCACAAGTCACATTGGAAGAGCTATCCGTGGAATTGGATATGGGACATATAACGCGCCTCTATCCTGAACCGGGCTTGGACGAATCGGCGTGGTTGGATGACCCACTGACAGGTCTGGGCAGCGAGCCTCAACAACCAGAACCTAGGCAAAATTTTATGGTCGAAGCCACAGGCTCAACTGCGGCGTCGTTTAAAGTCAAAGCGGGAGAAAAAGAATTCGAGTTGTCCTATGGAGAAGCCTTCAAAGCCGGCGAATCTTCCGATGAAAAGGGCGCGCGGGTTGAGTTGTGTCACCCTCATAAAACGTGGATACACGTGAAAGTAATCGACGAAGAAACTGGCAAACTGGTCCCCACGCGCGCGCGTTTCCTCGGTCCACGCGGCGAATACTTGCCACCCTACGGACATCCTGCAGAAGTCAACACGAATTGGTTCGAGGATGAAGGTGGAAACATCGTCCTCGGCGGCGACACCTTCGCCTATCTGCCCGGAGAATTTCAGACAGAATTGCCCGTTGGCGATGTCTTTGTCGAACTTCACAAAGGCTTCGAATATGAACCCACGCGTAAGAAACTTAACATTGAGCCTTCGACGCGCGAATTGACGTTGAAAATACGCCGGTTCAGTCGCATGCGCGAACAGGGATTCGTGACCGCAGACACACACGTTCACTTTCTGAGTCCACAGACTGCGTGGCTCGAAGGACAATGTGAGGGGTTGAATCTCGTCAATTTACTGGCATCGCAGTGGGGCAAGTTATTCACCAACGTCGGCGACATCACAGGAAAACCGTCCGGTTGCTCAGAAAATGACACCATTGTTTTTGTCGGCACAGAAAACCGTCACCACATGCTAGGACACATGAGCATGCTCGGCACGCAGGGAATGCCAGTATTTCCGATGTGTACAGGCGGTCCTGGCGAGGCTTGGTTTGGCGATGCGGATATTCGCTCACAAGCCGATTGGGTGGATGAGGTTCGGGCAAAAGGCGGCGTTGCAATTCGACCGCACTTCCCTGGCCCCAACTGCGAAATTGCGGCTGACATCGTCACCGGAAAAGTCGATGCTTTGGAAGTGCGCGCCTTCGGTATCATCGACGACACGCTCGACAGCAACGCTATTCGAGAATGGTATCACTATCTAAACTGCGGCTATCGCGTCCCCGCTGTTGGAGGCACGGACAAGATGTCCGCCGGTATGCCGGTTGGCGGCGTTCGCACGTATGCGCAACTTGACTCCAACGATGAATTCAATTTTGACAACTGGGGCAAAGCGGTTCGCGCTGGTCGGACTTTCACGACAAGCGGCCCGCTCATCGGAATCACGGTAGATGGTCGGGAAGTTGGCGAGGAAATTCGTATGCCGGCGGGTGGAGGCACAGTGGAAATAGAAGCGTGGGCAATTTGCGCTCAACCCATTCACGGACTGGAAATCGTCCAAAACGGAAAAGTCGTAGCAAAAACATCATCCCAACAAGGCGCGCGACGTCTGGAATTAAAAGAGAAAATCAAAGTGGATGGCAGCGGGTGGCTAGCGGCGCGGTGCTTCAGCTATAACCGCGTCTGGCACGTCTGGCCGGTGAACTTGGCTGCCCATACATCGCCGATTTACGTGGTGGTGGATAATCAAGAAGTGTTTAATCCCTCTGATGCCGTATATATCATGACGTTAGTACACGGCGGTATGGAATGGTTGGACACACTCTCCATTAAAGCTGATGAGGAAAATCATCGACGTTTGCGGTCTGTTTTTGAAAATGCGGAACGTGATTTGAAGAGAAAATTACAAAATTCCATTTAATACTTTGGCTTTGGTAAATTAGAACTATGGAGGTTAATATGGAAACTATTGACATTAAAGGAGGGTGCTTCTGTGGTGAAGTGCGTTACCGTGCGACCTGTAAGCCCCATCATTCGGGCGTTTGCTACTGCTCGAATTGCCAACGAGTTTGCGCTGCGCAGTCAGTGGGGTGGGTCGCATTTTCTGCCGATAGCTTCTCTTTTGAACAGGGAGAACCAGTTCGCTATCGTTCTAGGTCTACGACTGAGTGGTCGTTTTGTGGGCATTGCGGCACGACACTCACTTACCATCACGATGACCGACCGAATGAGATAGATGTCACTATTGGCAGTCTGGACGACCCCGAAGCCTTTCCTCCGACGGAGCAGACATGGGTCGAAGAGAAGCTCTCATGGGCTTGATTCCAATTGTCAAATGTATGTGACAATTCAAGAACCTCAGAAACCCAAATAGGACTTTAGAAATGATATTTGCATTTCGGTAGATACTTACGCATATGGAAATTGTGATTTGACCAATTCCAACGCTTCCTCTTTTGTTGTTATCTGATTCTCTAATTGTGCTTCTTCGACAGCGGCGAGTATTTCTTTAAATATCGGTCCTGGCGTATATCCAAGTGCAATAAGGTCATGTCCATTTATCAGCGGTTCGGGTTTAATAATTTTTTTATCATCGTATTCCGCAAATTTGCGGGCACAAAATTCCCAGTTCATTAACTTGCCGTGACTGGCAAGGCAATCGGCTTTAT
>SDBU01008360.1_pt1 | contig 11779 bp, 9 predicted proteins | sample 2277071 | NCBI WGS metagenome assembly SDBU01 (sample SAMN10397929, study PRJNA504765) | marine sediment metagenome | isolation source: marine sediment core GS08_GC12, 126 cmbsf | place: Arctic Ocean: Gakkel Ridge, Loki's castle | collected 2008
CTTATGCAAATAACAATATTTTTAAAATCTTTTTATTAGATGTTGGTTTGTTAGGCGCTCAAAGTAATCTTTCTGCTCAGACTATTATAGATGGAAATCTATTATTTACAGAATTTAAAGGAGCTTTAACAGAAAATTTTATTGCTCAAGAATTAGTAGCATCAAAACAAGAGAGCCTTTATTACTGGGCTAGTCAAGGTTCTGCTGAAGTTGATTTTTTGCTTGAAACAGATCATGAAATTTATCCTCTTGAAGTAAAAGCAGGGAATTCTCAGAAAAAAAAGAGTCTTCTTGTTTATGGTGACAAATATTCATCTTCCAAACTTGTTCGAACTACACTTATGAACCTCAAAAAAGATGGGAACATTTATAACTTTCCTTTATATTTTATTTCATGTTTTTCCAGATTTTTGAAAAAAAATAAATAGTTCCAAGATTTTCAGTAATTTCTAAAAACAATTTTTCTTAGATTTAGGAAATTGCTGATAAGTTGAGAGGCGACTAGAGAATCACATTTGATTTAATCTATAAAATAGAGGTTTGTCCTCTTTCTACTGCTTTTTTATATTTTTGTGCAAGTTCTACAAAAGTTGCTAGATAACTAGATAATATATCTGCGTTCAATGTTGCAAAATCTAAAAAATTGTGCATTGAAAGTGATGCATCTATCTCAAAATAGGCAAATATTGCAATGTATGGGAACTCATTATTTGCTTTAAGAGCATCTAAAAGAACTTTTTCTCTATATTTACCAGCAGGAATCTCGGCTATTGATGTAAAAACTATTAAATTCTCTGAAGACCCATCGAGCTCTAGTTGCACTTCAACATCTTCAAATAAAATTGAGCAAGCTCTATTTTTATCAACATGTAAATCTAAATCTAATTCTAATTTTTCACTAAGATCTAATAATAGCTCTTGAAATTTTGATCTCATATTAATCTTCCTCTTCCTCGGCTAAATACTCTTCTAGCTCTTCTAGGGTTTCAATAAAAGCATCTAAAGCTTCGAAGCGATGTTTTTGAGATTTATATAATTTCATAGATGTATGTCTTATCGCATCTCTCATTTGTGAAAAAATAATTATCTGCGCAGCAAACTCTTCTGAAATTCCAAGATGTTTTGCTATTAGAGAAATTTTTTCTGAAGTGACATATCTCTCTTTTAAAAGATTAATAAAAAGTTTAGAAATCATCTCAAAATTTAAGATCTTTGGTAGAATTAAACCAAAATGATCAAATTGAGAATTTATTAAGCCTTCTCTAGAAATAAAAAATCTATATACCCCTAAAATAGCTTGTAGCATTTGAGCATCTTCTATTAGTCTCATAAGTTCTGGTCTCGTAATCGAAGGTCCTTTAGATTTTAAATCAGAGCCAAGTGAATGCAATAAAAATCTAATCACTGGTTTCATATTCTCATAGGTATATTTAGAGGAAAGCTCATCGAAAAGCGTAAGAGCTGTTCTTGGATTTCCGGTAATATCTCTATACATATCTCTTAAATTAGTAGGGGTGCCAAGACCCTCTTTTGAAAAGACTTGAGCTTGAAGGTTAATATTTCTTCCGGCTATGATCTCTCTTTTATATTCAGTATTTAAAAATTCTTTTGCTTTATGAACTTTGAGAGCTAAATCAGTATCAGTTGTTTGAAGTAAAAACTCTAAAGCATCATCAGCGAGAGTGTAGTCAGGATAAAAATCTAAAACTTTTCTCAAAATATCTTCTACAGTGTCATCATCTTTAATTAAATCTCTTAAAATAAGTAGAGTCTTTTCTTTTAGCTCTTGGTTTTTTTTATTAAATCTAGAAGCCATCTCTTCAGTGTTTTTGACTTCTTCAATAATTTCTACTTCATCATCTGCAGCCCCAGATTTTGAAACATGCTTTTTTCCAAATCGTTGCTCTTCTAATGGCTTGAAATTTCTTCTCATTGCAGCTTGATTAAAGCCAGATTCTTGATAGGCTTTTAGAGCTCTTTTCGATGTAACTTGTTGCTTAGAGAGCTGCTGCGCTTTTATTCTTTGCGTGGCTTGCTGTTTAGCCATTTGAGAGATTTTAGCTGGTTTGTTAATTTCGCCCATAAGCTTTAAGTTAGTTGTATTCTACCAAGTGGTTGAATGCGAATTTCCGGTACGATCTCTTGATATGATACAACAGGAAGATCAGGAAACTCTCCTTCAATTAATTTTCTTACAAATCTTCTAACATCGATAGCAGTTAAAAGAACAGGAGGCTGGCCTCCCGGTGGAGTTGGAACAATAGTAGATCTCATAGCATGCAAGATCATCTGAACAGAATCTGGATCTAATGCTAAATAAGATCCAGCAGAGGTTTGTTTAATCGCTCCTCTTACCATATCTTCAATTTCAGGATCTAAAAGATAAACAGATAAAACTGTTTGCCCGAGTGAATATTTATAAGAGATATATCGTTTTAAAGAAGATCTAACATATTCAGTTAAAAGTACTACATCTTTTTCAGTTTGTGCCCACTCAGATAAGGCTTCTAAAATTGTTCTTAAATCTTTAATTGATACTTGCTCTTGCACTAGTCTTTTAAATATGTCTGTTAATTTTTGCAGGGGAACGAGTCTTGTTACCTCTTTAATTAGATCTGGATATGATTTTTCAATAAATTCTAAGATAGCTCTTATCTCTTGTATACCGATGAATTCAGAGGAATATTGACGGTAGAATTTAGATAGATGTAGAATTATTACTTCTAAAAGAGACCAAAATCTAATTTTTGCTTTTTTTAAGACTTCTTTGTGTTTCTCTTCTACCCAAATAGTTGGAAGTCCCAAAATACTTTTCGTTTTTGTATAAGGTAGATTATATCTTTTAAGTGTCTCTTCTGTCTCATTTGTTAAAACATAATTCATTAAAACTTTTCCTTTTAACATCGGTACTTCATTTAAATAAATTAGATACTCATCACCTGCTAAAGTAGGAGAATCTGTCCTAACATGAACACCCGGAAAACGAACTCCTAAATCTTGGTAAAGAGCATGTCTCATTTTCGGAATCATCTTATCGATAAAAGTAAGACCTTGTTTGTCTTTTTTTATTAATGAAGATACATCTTTTCCAAGCTCTAAAATTACAGGAAGTGTTAAAGCATAATCTTCTGAACCACCAGATACAACAGCATGTCCTTCTACTTCTTCAACAGCGCCAATTCCAGTAGCTAGTTTTGCTTTTGCTTTTTTCTGTGTTAGAAAAACAATAGTGCCAAGTAAACCAATGATTAAACCAATCATTAAAAAAGGAGTGGCTGGAAAACCCGGTATCCAAGCCATTAAAAATAGCATGCCAGAGCCGATCAAAAAAGCTTTTGGTTGTGCAAGCAATTGTTCTGCGATATCTTTTCCAAGGTGAGCATCTTTTTGTTCAGATGATACCCTAGTTGTTACGATACCAGATGCGATCGCTATCATAATAGATGGAATCTGTGATACTAAACCATCACCAATAGATAAAAGAGAATAGATCTGAGCTGCTTGACCAATTGATAGACCCCTTTTTGTATACCCAATTATAAGACCTCCAATAATGTTGATAACAGTAATAACTATACCTGCGATCGCATCTCCTTTAACGAACTTCATAGCACCGTCCATAGCGCCATATAAGTGAGACTCTTTATTTAATGATAAACGAAGCATTCTTGCTTGATTAGTATCGATTATTCCTGATCTTAAATCAGCATCAATACTCATCTGTTTTCCCGGCATAGCATCTAATGTAAATCTAGCAGCAACTTCAGATACTCTTTCCGCTCCTTTTACAACAACTATGAATTGAACCACGGTGATAATTAAAAATATAACACCACCCACAACGTAGTCTCCTGCAACTACGAAATTACCAAAAGCAAAGATGATTTCTCCCGCATTTGCATGTAGTAAAATCTGACGAGTTGATGAAATGTTTACACCTAATCGATATAGAGTTGTTAATAATAAAAGTGATGGAAAAATTGATAGATGCACAGCTTTTTGAATATATAAAGAAACAAGAAGTATCGTTATAGATGCAGTTAAATTAATAGCAATTAAAATATCGATGACATGTGGGGATACTGGAAAAATAAGCATCATTATAATGCTAAGTACAAAAGCAGCTAAAATAAGATCACTCGATTTTGTAATGGAGCTAAGCGTTTTTGTGCTGCCTAAATATTTTGTTAAATTATCTAAAATATTACTCATTGAAATATTCCTATATTAACATCTGGCATCTCTTCCATAGTCTCTAGCCATTTCAATATTTCAGCAACAGCTCTGTATGCATCTTTTGGAATATAATCTCCAATATTTCCAATATTAAAAAGTTGTCTTGCTAACTCTACATTTCTCATAACAGGTATATGATTATCAATCCCTATTTTTATAATTTTTTCAGCTATTGGTCCTTTGCCCATAACAAGTATCGAGGGAACTGGATCCTTTTCTTCTTCAAATCCCAAGGCTACTGCAATATGCGTTGGATTTGTAACAATAGCTCTAGCTCTTTTTGCAGCAGGGGGACCTTCAGAATAAGCAATCTCTCTAAATCGTTCTCGTCTTTTTCCTTTAATCTGCGGATCTCCTTCAGTATCCTTATATTCTTGTTTTAATTCAAATTTTTCCATCATCATCTCTTTTGCAAACTGCTTTTTTTGAAAAGCTAAATCAAAAATGGCAATGAGTAAAAAAAATATTCCAACTTGAATCGCAACTTTTTTTAAAAAAGCAGCCATGATAGTCAAACTTCCAATGATCGGAAATTTTACAGAAAAAACAACTTGAGGAAGCATGCTTTTAATAACAAAAAAAATAATTAATGCAGCGCCAGTTATTTTTAGAACCGATTTTATTAGCTCTACTAAAACTTTAAGTTTAAATTTTTGTTTAATTCCGTCAACAGGGTTTAACTTTTTTAAATCGAATTTCATCGCCTGAAAAGAGAACAGCGGTCCAACAATTAAAAAGTTAGCTAAAATACCAACGAATGCCACAACAATTACAATCGGAAAACTACATATCATTATAACATTTATTGCTTCTGTCAAATAATTTCCGGCGCTGTTTTGAAGATCGATGTTTGTTCCAACAGCTCTGAGTGTCATAACAATGTAGCTCGCTAAGTTTTTATATAAATACGAACCTGCCACTATTACTCCAAAAATGGATGTAGCAAATGTAAATGCCGATGGGAAATCTTGAGATTTTGCTACTTGTCCTTTCTTTCTAGCATCTCTTAGTTTTTTAGGCGTCGCCTTTTCGGTTTTTTCTGCCATTTATAAACTTTGTCTTATTCTCTTTTTTCTATATTAATGTTTGCTCAGCTTTTTTTGTAGCCTCTTTTTTACTATAATAGATTTGATTTTTATAGAAAAACTAAATCTCAATTGAAATTATTTTTTAAATTTTTAAAATAGACTAAGAATGATAGAACAAAATAACATCGCCATCTTTAACGATATATTCTTTTCCCTCAGATAGAGCTTTTCCCTGCTCTCTAGCGCCCACTCTACCCTTAAAGGCTATTATATCATCAAATGATACCACCTCAGCTCTAATAAAGCCTTTTTCAATATCTGTATGAATTTTTCCAGCAGCTGCTTTTGCACTAGTGCCTTTAGAGATTGTCCAAGCTCTTGTTTCTAACTCTCCAGTTGTTATAAAAGTTAAAAGATTTAAAAGCTTGAAAGCTGCTTTAATTAATTTATGAAGACCGGATTCTTTAAGGTTTAACTCTTGTAAAAATTCTTTAGCGTCTTGAGGCTCTAAAGCTGCTATTTCTTCTTCTATTTTTGCACAAATAGCAATAACTGAAGAATTTTCTTTTTTTGCAAACTCTTTCACTTTTTTTAAATTTTCGTTTTCTTCTAAGGATGTAAGTTCTTCTTCTTTTACATTGGCAACATAAATTACTTTTTTTAAAGTTAAAAAAGCCCAATTTTTTAAAATCTCTTTTTCCTCTGAATTAAAAGATACTAGTCGAAGAGAGAGGTTTTGATTTAAATGTTCTAGAATTTTATCTATTAGTTCTATTTGAGGTTGAAATTCTTTTGAGATTCTTCCTTTTTTCTCTAGTTTTGTTTTAATATTTTCTGCGGCTTGAAGATCTGCTAAAATAAGCTCTAAATTTATCGTTTCAATATCTTCTATTGGATCTATTTTTCCACTTACATGAATAAGCTCTTCATCTTCAAAACATCTAACAACATGAATTATTGCATCTGTATCTCTTATGTTTGATAAAAATTTATTGCCAAGACCTTCTCCTTTAGATGCGCCTTTAACAAGACCTGCAATATCTACAAATGATACTGTTGCATGTATCGTTTTTTTAGATTTAGAGAGCTTTGTTAAAACTTCTAATCTCTGATCTGGAACTTCAACTATTCCAATATTTGGATCGATCGTGCAAAAAGGATAATTTTCAGCAGAGACCTTTTTTTTAGTTATAGCTGTAAAAAGTGTGGATTTTCCAACATTTGGAAGGCCGACAATACCGCAAGAGAGATTAGTTGATTGATCTGACATTTTATATTACCTTTTTTTTATCTAAATAAATTTTCTATTTAAAAGTTTTTCAGCGAGTGCAAAGTTTTTTTCTTCTATCAAAGATCTTATCCAGCGAGAAGATATTTCTCTATTTTCATATTTAATCTTTTCAATAAATTCAGATTTGAATTTTAAAATATTTTCTAAAGATTTTATTTTATTTAAATTACCTTCGCCATTTTTACCTATTTTTACATCACTTCCCACTACTAAATTTGAAAATGAAAAGTTTTGTTTTAAAATCTTAAAAAAATCAATGTAGGAAATATTTGCAAAATTTTTATCGAATTTAATTAAAATTACTACATCTATTTCAAAACTCTTTAAATATTTTAGCTTATCTTGCTTTTCATAAATCGATTTGATTTTTATACCTGGTTTTAAAATATCTATAGGATGATTTTCAAAAGTAAAAACTATAGATTTTCCCTTTTTTTCTTTTAGCTTTTTTAAAACAAGAGCGTGTCCTAAATGAAGACCATCAAATACCCCAATAGAGAGATTGCTCAGTCCAAAATCTTGCTTTTTATAAAAACTATCTAAAATTATCATTTTATAAGAAGCCCACTTAAATTTACGTTTTCATCTAGGTTTTCTTGGGGCGTTGCATCTTTTAAAAAATATGGGCCGCATCTTGTTCTTGTAAGAGTTATTAGATAAGCTCCAGTTTTAAGTTTTTCTCCAATGTCATTTGCTATTGTTCTTATATACGTTCCCTTTGAACAAGTAATTTCTAAATCGATATAGGGATATTCAAAGCTCAAGAGCGTTGTTTTAACATTTATCTTAATCTTTTCTCTTTTTATTGAAAGACCTTGCCGGGCAAGCTTATATAGTCTTTGACCATTTACTTTTTTTGCTGAAAACATCGGGGGAGTCTGCTCAATATCACCTTGAAACTCTTTTAAAACTTCTTCAACTTCTTGAATCGTTGGTTCTTTTTTTGAATGAAAAACTTTTTCCGCTTCTGTGTCAAATGTCTTTGTAGTGTAACCTAAATGAAGACGGCAAACATACGTTTTATCAAAAGTGATAAAATTTGAAGATTTTTGAGTGTATTCTTTGCCAATTAACATTATCATTAATCCCGTAGCAAAAGGATCTAAAGTTCCTGCGTGGCCAATCTTTTTTATTTTTGTTAGCTTTCTTAATAGAGAAACTAGACTAAATGATGTTTTGTTTTTGGACTTGTTAACTAAAAGTATCCCAAAATTTTCATTCATCGCACTCATCTAAAGATTTTTTTTCTTTTTCTTTCTCTTTTTTAATATCCGTTAATATCTTATCGATTTTCATGTGCTTTTCTAAAGAAGTATCTAACTCAAATGTAAGTGTAGGAAAATATCTTAAAACTACCTTTTTAGCAGCGTTTACAGAGATAAAGCCAGCTGCTTGATTGAGCGCTTCTAAAGTATCTTTTTTTTCTTCGTCTTCACCCATAACTGTTATAAATATTTTTGCATATCTACCATCAGCTGTCATGTCAACATCTGTTATAGTTGTGAATTTGGAAATATTTGGGTTTTTTACATCTTTTTGTAAAACTTCAGATATTACTTCTCTAAGAAGTGAGTTTAAACGTTTGACTCTTTTGTCTTTCATATTTTTAAAGCTCTTGCTCTATATATGTGATATCGTATGCTTCAAATATGTCTTCATTTTGAACGTCTGTGAAATTCTCTAATACTATTCCGCACTCTAAGCCTTTATTGACCTCTTTGACATCTTCTTTTACTCTTTTTAGAGAGGATATTTTTGTTCTTGCTATCTCGGTTCCATCCCTTATTATTCTAACAAAAGAGTTTCTTTTGAGAATTCCATCTGTTATTAAACAGCCAGCGATTAATCCTAAATGAGAGGATTTGAAAAGAGCGATTACTTTTGCTTTACCAATATCATTGTGCTCTTCTAGTTTATCTAATGTAGATCTCATTAGCTCTTTTACTTCATCTATCGCATGATAGATAATGTTGTGCTGAAGCACAATAACTTTGAGTTGTTTGATTAAAGATTCTGCATGGGATTCTATTTTAGTATGAAATCCTAGAATTACAGATTTAGAGGCGCTCGCTAGTCTAATATCTGATTCAGAAACCTCTCCAACTTCAGCGCTAACTATACTTAATTCAACTTTATCAGTTTCAATTTTTAAAAGAGATGTTTCGAGTGCTTCTAAAGATCCTTGAACATCAGCTCTAAGTATTATAGGAAGAACTTTTTTCTCTTTTTTCTCTAAACTCTCTAATGAAAAAGGTCTGGCTTTTTGTAGCTTCGTAAGTTTCATTTTTTCTTTTCTTGCATCAGCTAAATCTTTTGCGACCTTTTCATTTTTAACTACAACAAATTCTGAGCCAGCTTCAGCTAAAGAAGATAACCCTGTTATCTTAACAGGCATAGAGGGCCCAGCTGAGTCAATAATATCATCAAATTGATCATGCAACGTTTTAATTCTTCCATATTTATCAGAAAAAACTATTGCATCAGATGTTTTAAGCGTTCCATTTTGTACTAAAACTGTAGCAGCTGCGCCAAGGCCTTTATGCATCTCAGATTCTAATATAGTTCCTCTCGCTCTTGCTTTTGGATCTGCTCTTAATTCCAATATCTCTGCTTGAAGTGATAACATTTCTAAAAGCTCGTTTATTCCCTCTTTTGTTTTTGCGCTGCAGTTAATCGTGATAACTGTTCCCCCCCAAGCTTCTGGAAGTAGTTCCCTGTCAGCTAATGATCGATAAATTTTTTCTTGATCAAATCCAGCTTTATCCATTTTATTAATAGCTACTACCATCGGAACATTAGCATCTTTTGCTTGCTTTATTGCTTCTATAGTTTGATCTCGAATTCCTTCATCCCCAGCAATTACTAAAACTACTATGTCTGTTACGTTAGCTCCTCTAGTTCGCATCTCAGTAAACGCTTCATGTCCAGGGGTATCTAATATTGTTATGGATCCAAATTTTGTTTGAGCTGTAAACGCTCCTATGTGCTGAGTTATTTTTCCAGCTTCTTGAGTAGCTAAATTAGATAATCTAATTGCATCGATAAGAGAGGTCTTTCCATGATCAACATGACCCATAAATGTAATCACAGCAGGTCTTGTAATTAAATCTTCTTTTGGAGTGTTTGCTATCTCTTCTTTTATTGTCATCTCAGTAATTTGAAGCCTTTTTTCTTCTTCAACATCTATTGAGATCTCACAATCAAATTCATGGCCAAGTAGTTGAATCGTTGTTTCATCGTTTAGATAATCATTTATAGTTAAAGTTACTCCTTGCAAAAATAGTTTTTGTATGAGCTCAGATGCTTTGAGCTTCATAGCACTTGCTAAATCTTTTATCGTTATCGGAATTATTACTTTTAAAGATTTTGGTCTTAATACTTCTATTGGAGTTTTTATCTTTTTTGACTTAAAGTATCTTCTTTTCCGCCATCTCTCATCTTCATATGATCTTAGCCCTAATCTATCCCTTGTATCAAAAGCTCTAAACGTTTGAGGTTTTTTCGCTGCTTTAAAGTCTTTATACGATTTTGGTTTTTTCTTAGCTTCTTCTTCCGCTATTTTTTCTTTCAAGATTTTGGGTTTTGTCTCTTCTAGAGCTGTTTTTTCTTCTTTAATAGCAGGTTTTTCTTCTACAGGCTCTTCTTTTGTTACTTTAACCTCTTTTTGCTTTGTCTCTTCTTCTTCTAGTGGTTCTTTTTCCTTTGTCTTTTTAACAAGCTTTGGTTTTATTTCTTCTTTTTTCTCTTTTTCTATAGCAACTTTTGGTTTTATTTCTTCAGGAGGGAGAATTCTCGCTTTTCTTTTTATAGTAGTAGGCTCTTTTTCTTCTTTTGCTTTTTGCTTGGGTTTTGCTTTTTTTGGGATTGATGTAGGCTTTTTATTGAACTTTTTTAGAGCCTGAGCAATTTGAGCGTTTTTAATATTTAATTTTAAATCTTTAGCCAAACTTTTACCTACTTGTTTTGTTCTAATATTTTATCTGCTAAATCTAAGTAGTTTATTCCCGGTACCTTTTCTATTAACTCTTTTGGTGGGACTAGTAATATTTTTCTAACAGTATCATATCCAGCAGAGATTAACCCATCAACTAAAAGAGAGCTTAATCCCTCTATTTTTAAAGGTTCATCCAATTTAGGATTATCAGCTTCTGAGAGCTCAGCCATATGTATCGTTATAAGTTTTTGATATTCTGTTAGCTTTTGAAAATCTATCTCTTTATCGAGCAACTTTGAGATTAATCTAGCATTCATGCCTTTTTTCCCAATCGCTATAGGATAATCATCATCCGCTACTACGGCAGTTATTTTTTCATTTATTTTTAATCTTTGTAGTTGAAGGGGATATAAAGCATTTTGAAGCAGTTGAACCATATCTTCTGAATATGGAATAACATCGATTTTTTCGTTGTTAATTTCTCGAATTATATTCTTAATTCTAGTGCCTCTTACTCCTACACATGTTCCTACTGGATCAACTCTATTATCAGATGAACTAACTGCTAGCTTTGTTCTATAGCCAGCTTCTCTTACTATCTTCTCAACTCTAATAACATCATCAGCTAGCTCCGGCACTTCTTGCTCGAAAAGAGCTTTAACAAAATTTGCATGAGCTCTAGAAAGTATAACTTCAGCGCCGCCAATATCTGTATCTCTAACCTCTAATAAAAGTGCTTGTAGTCTCTCTCCAATATGAGGCTTCTCTCCTCTAGGAAGATAACTCTCTGGTAAAAGAGCTTCTACTTTTCCAAGATCTACTATAATAGTTCTTCTTTTTCCAATTCTTTTTACCGTTCCTGAAATGATTTCACCAACTCTGTGTCTATACTCTTCATAGATCACATCTTTTTCTGCTCCTTTTAATTTTTGAGTGATGATTTGTCTAGCCGTTTGTGCTGCTATTCTTCCAAACTCTTGTGGAGGAAGCGAGATCTCAAGTCTTTGTCCAATCTTGCAATCTGGTGCTAAAACTAGAGCATCATCTAGAGAAATCTCTTCTTCTGGATTTTCAACTTCTTCAACAATTGTTTTTCTTACAAAAACATCAATATCTCCAGTTTTTGGATGAATTTGAACATCAACATTTTCTCCACCTTTCATGCTTTTTCTTGCAGCTGCACGTAGAGACTCTTCAATAGCTTTAATTACTATTTCTCTTTTTATTCCTTTCTCTCTTTCTAAATATTCAAAAATTGCTATTAAATCTTTATTCATCAAAAAACCTTTA
>SDBU01008361.1_pt1 | contig 11778 bp, 13 predicted proteins | sample 2277071 | NCBI WGS metagenome assembly SDBU01 (sample SAMN10397929, study PRJNA504765) | marine sediment metagenome | isolation source: marine sediment core GS08_GC12, 126 cmbsf | place: Arctic Ocean: Gakkel Ridge, Loki's castle | collected 2008
GCCTGATAATCTTATATAACTCTTGTGTATAACGCGAACCGACAGGAATTACCAGCCGCCCACCGATGGCTAACTGAGCGAGAAGGTCAGGCGGTACTCTAGGAGCACCAGCTGTAGCTATTATGGTATCATAAGGCGCCTCCTCAGGCCAACCCAGAGTCTCCTTAGCCAGATGCACGATGATATTGGTGTAGCCTAGGTTACTTAACACATTCTTAGCTGTTTCGGCAAGGGCTGGCAGACGCTCCACGGTAATCACCAACCGAGCTAACTCAGCGAGAATAGCTGCCTGATAGCCGCTACCTGTCCCTATTTCCAACACCTTTTCACCGCCAGTAAGTTCTAGCGCTTCTGTCATAAGGGCAACAATGTAAGGTTGCGAAATTGTCTGCTCTAGACCGATAGGAAGGGGCCTATCTTCGTAGGCTAAATGCTGCTCCTCTGGTGGCACAAAACGCTCCCGAGGTATGCGGGCCATTGCTGCTAACACCCGCTTATCTCTAATCTCGGTGCTAAGTTGCTCAATTAACCTAGCTCTCGCCGCATCAAAGTCCATAGCGAGCACCACTCCCAGAGAAAGGTTAGGGTAAAACCAAAGCTAGCACGGCGAGAATAACGAGCATTATCCCTGCCAGAATACCAATTGTCCGCAGTTCAGCAGCTATGTAGGGATAGCGAACAGTAGCCAGTTTTGCCATCGGGGTTGACACACTTGCCGACGGTGCAGGCACAGTTAGGCGAGGAACAGGTTCACGAGTTTGGACAACTGCTGGCTGCTGGGTAACTGTAGCTGAAAAGCGCTGCCTGCCTTTTCTTCTCTTACCTTGTGGCGAACGCTTTCCCTTCCCGTGCCGTGATTTACCAGTCATCCGAAAACTCCCCTAAACTCTCTATCAATCTAATCCCCACGCCCCGATTTCTATACTATGTCAACCTTAGGAGTGGGATTTCTTAAAAAATCTTTACTAACCTGCCCCTCACCCTCTTTTTATATACTACTTAGCCCTGGGGTGGGATTTGTCATAGGCGCGCCGAATATGTTCGGTGGTAAGATGAGTATAAACCTGTGTAGTAGATATGTTAGCATGACCCAGTAATTCTTGAACTGACCTCAGGTCAGCCCCACCACTCAGCATATGGGTGGCAAAGCTATGTCTAAGCGTATGAGGAGTAACTTCTTTATCCAAGTCGGCTGATTTAGCATAACCCTTCAATATTTGCCAGAAGCCTTGCCTGGTCAGCCTATCACCACGACGATTCAAGAACAAAGCCCTTTCCTCATCACTATGTGCTAGCTGAGGACGAGCTTCTTTCTTATGTGCCAGTCGAGGGCGGGCTTCTTTTATATATTCGTCAACTACTAGGGATGCCTGCCTATAGATAGGGATAAGCCGCTCCTTACGCCCCTTGCCAAAGCAGCGCACATAATCACCTTCAGTATCTATATTATCCAAGTCCAAAGACACCAGCTCGCTCACCCTCATGCCACTGGCATACAATAGCTCCAGCATTGCCCTGTCTCTTTTTGCTTCAGGTGTAGACAGTTTGGCCGGTTGTTCTAATAGGCGACGAACCTGGCTGACTGAAATGGGTTTAGGTAATGACCTTCCCACGCTAGGTGAACCCACATTCTCTGTCGGATTGTTTTTCAGGTTACCTTCAGCCACCATAAAGCTAAAGAAAGACCGAGCAGCCGCCACTTTACGGGCTATAGTAGTAGCAGCGTAGCTCCTTTCCTTGAGATTAAGCAGATAGCTTAGCATCCCTTGTCGGCTAAAATTAGCCCACGATGGAGCCAAGCCACGCTTGGCAGCATCCTCTTCAACAAAGCTAGCTAGTTGAGATAGGTCATTGTGGTAAGCAGCCACCGTATTATCAGAGAAGCCTTTCTCCACCGCCAGATAAGTTAGAAAACGGTCAATATCCTCTTTTACCACACTTCTCCTCGTTAATGTAATTTTTCAACGGTCGCCTATATTTTAACATAACTAAAAATAAAATGCAGCCACTCATGTTATGGCAAAGTAGAAATGCTACCCCCTGTTATGGCTTAGACTCCCTGCCAATGGAAATTGAAGCAAGAGGTTAATTTTGACTTATCCCCTAGGTTACTTTTTCCCCCGAGGTTGGGATATTCGCAATAGGTGTGCTACCGAATTTCTGAGCGACCTTGCGAAAATGAAAGCCGAAGACAGAGAGAATCACTACCAAAGGGAAAGACCGTGGATGCTTGAACAGAGTCGAAATAAGAAGTTTCCAGTAGTACCTCCTCCCTTTTCCCCTGATGCCCAAAAACCACACGGATTTAATAAATCCCTCGATATGATAAAAGTGCAACCGGGATATCCCTTCCCCTTTTCGAGGCTTATACTCTTTTAGAAATGTCGTGACCCTCTCATAATACTGCCGCGGTGAATAAATTGTATTTAGAATATGCTTATAGCCATTGATGAGTGCTTCATAGTTCATTTTAGGAATGAAGTTGATGGAACAATCTGTATTGTCACCGGAAAAGCCCTGCAATAAGCGGTTCTCCTTCTTCAAACGCTGGTATAGTCTGGTACCGCGAGGAGCATTTAGCAAACCGACCATTGCAGTAACGATTCCACTCTTTTGAATAAAGTTGATTTGGCTTCTAAAGATGGAGCTGGGGTCACTATCAAAACCGATGATAAATCCCCCCTGTACCTCCAAGCCGTGGTTTTGAATCTTCTTGACCGAAGCCACTAAATCACGATTTATATTAGTAAGCTTATTACACTCAGCCAGGCTTTCTTCGTTAGGGGTTTCAATGCCAACAAAAACTTGGTTAAACCTAGCCTCGACCATTAATTTCATTAGCTCTTCATCATCGGCAAGATTTATAGATGCTTCCGTGGAAAAGGCAAAGGGGTGCTTTTTCTCCTTCGACCATTTAATTATTGCCGGCAAGGTCTCTGCCTTTAGTTTCTTTTTATTGCCTATAAAATTATCATCAACAATAAATACCCCACTTCGCCACCCCTGATTGTATAATGCTTCCAGTTCATTCACTATCTGGCCTATATCCTTGGTTCTGGGTTTATGCCCGTTCAGGATGATAATATCGCAAAATTCACAATCGAAAGGGCAGCCTCTAGAATACTGAAGATTCATTGATGAATAGTGCTTCATATTGATAAGCGACCACTGTGGGATAGGAGTCTTGTTTATGTCTGGTCGTTTATTAGATGCGTAGATGTGTTTAGCGCACCCCTTATCTAAATCTTCCAAGAAGGGTGGAAGTGTAACTTCAGCTTCACCGAGCACAAAATGGTCTACCCCGTCAAACTCTTCGTATCCGGTAGTAAAGAGAGGACCGCCGGCAACAATCTTGGCACTCAACTTTCTGCATCTGGTAATGACTTCCTTCGCCGAGTCCCTTTGCACCACCATAGCGCTAATAAACACATAATCAGCCCATTTGATGTCTTCATCACTAAGGGCAGTTGCATTCATATCTACCAGCTTTTTGTCCCACTCATGGGGAAGCATTGAGGCTACGGTTAACAAACCCAGTGGTGGGAAAGATGCCTTTTTAGAAATGAACTTTAAGGCATACCTAAAACTCCAAAAGGTGTCCGGGTAGCTTGGATAAACAAGCAGTATTTTCAAATTGCCCTCCTTAGTCAACTCGATTTCAAAGCTGTAAGCTTTCTGCTCTCATCGCTTCAAACTTCATCTTCCGCCTGACCCTATTATAGCATAGTTTTAGAAGAGGCAACCTCATGGATTTCCCAGCTAGATGTTAAACAGGAAAGTAATAACATCCCCATCCTGGACTATATAGTTCTTACCCTCCAGTCGAAGAAGCCCCTTCTTCCGGGCTTCGGGTAAGCTACCACACTTTTTTAGGTCATCATAACTGATTACCTCTGCTCGAATGAAGCCTCTTTCCATATCGGTGTGGATTTTGCCAGCGGCTCTAAGAGCATCGGTGCCCCTCTGAATGGACCAAGCTTTAACTTCAGCCGAAGCTATAGTGAAGAATGAGATTAACCCCAGCAAATCATAGGATAGTTTGAGCACCCGGTCAACCCCTGATTCCTTTATCTCAAACCCAGTCCGTAGTTCTTCAGCAGTGCTATCGTCTAATTGAGCCAGCTCCATCTCCACCTCCCCACAGAGGGTAATAATGCGGCTTTTTGGTCGATTATGACGTGAGCCGAGTTGTGCTTCTAAAGATTCTGCCTCGGGTAGCTGGTCTTCTCCAATATTGACCACCACTAATAGCGGCTTGGCAGTAAGAAGCTGGTAGCCAGTAATAGTCCTGGCTTCATCAGCAGTTAGCCTTAGTTCCCGAAGGGGAACATCTTTCCCCAAATCATCTCTAATCTTCATTAGGAGCTCTTGCTCCCGAAGAAGTCCTTGGCGCTCAGGCTGTTTGGCTCCTTTTAAGGAGTCCTCTATCCTTTCCAATCTCCTCTCCAGTAATGCCAAGTCAGAAAAGACAAGCTCCAAGTCCATATTAGCAATATCTCGCTCTATATCCAGGCTACCTTCAACATGAGGTATGCTTTCATCAGTGAAAGCTCTGACTACGTTGATGACGGCATCTACATTTCTAAGCTGATTCAGCAATTGACCACCTATGCCCTTATCCTTAGCCAACTCCTTAACTGAGGCACCTATATCAATGTATGTTGCCGAAGCAGGAACTGTCCTCTTGGGGTGAAGCATATCGGTTAACATTTTGAGACGAGGCTCTGGAACCTTAGCTGTCCCAATATGCGGAGCTAAGCCTTCTTGAGCATACTTTCGTGTTTCAGCTTCACCCGCGGTTAGAGCATTAAAAATGGTTGTCCTGCCGCTTTTTGCCAGTCCTATGATGCCGATGTTAATGCTCATTAGCCTAACCGCACGCCCCCCTCACTCGTAATCGGGATTACTAACGGCCCGACTTTACTATTTCCTTAGCATACTTAAGGGTAAGCTCTCTTTCCCCCTTAGTCAACTTGTCATTAGCCGCCAAACCCAGTAAAGCAAAAAGTGCGTCATGGGTGCCTATGCTACCAATTGATTTGATGGCTCTAGTCCTTAGATCAATAGGAAGCCCTAAGTCAGTGGCAATAGCAACTAGCTTCTTTAGTTCATCAGATTGTTCAGCCATTCTTATTTCACCTCTTAGCTCCAGTGATACCAGCAAGACAAAGCATTATTCACTATTTTACTCTCTGTGCTAGTATTCTTCAACAACACTAATTGGCCCGCTATTGACATTAATTATAGAATTGACAAATTACTCTCCTAGAGGTTATTCTATTAACTAACTACTTGCTGCCTAGCCAGGCACATCAAGCTTTAAGAAATATCGTTATGTCCACCGGAAAGTTAGACGAGTTTGCCCCTATATTTTACCCGAAATCGCATGCTGTGATAGGGGCTTCTGCTGATTCGCAGAAGTTTGGCGGGAGGTTCCTGAAGGCATTGCTCACGTTTGGCTATGCCGGGAAGGTCTACCCGGTTAATCCCCGTGAGAGAGAAATCTTCGGGCTCCAGACATACCCCAGAGTTGGCGACATCCCGGAGCCAGTTGACTTTGCCACCATCGCTGTTCCAGCCCAGGGTGTTCCCAAGGCTGTTGAGGAATGCCTGGCTAAAGGAGTAAAAGCGGCACAGATACTTACCGCCGGCTTCAGTGAAATAGGCGAAGAAGGCCGAAAGCTTGAAGAACAGGTAACCAAAACCGCCGCCAAGGGGATTCGCATCATAGGTCCTAACTGCTTCGGGGTCTACTGCCCAGCGGGCGGTCTAACCATACTACCCGGTGAGGATCTTCCCAGGGAAAGCGGTCCGGTAGCGTTTATCAGCCAAAGTCGTGGCTATGTTCTCAGGGTCTCGCAGCGGGCTGCTGGCTGGGGCATTCGGTTCAGCGAGGTCGTCAGCTATGGGAATGCCTGCGATGTGAATGAGTGTGACCTTCTGGAATATTTGCATGAGGACCCGGCGACCAAGGTCATTGCTGGCTATATCGAGGGAGTGAAAGATGGCCCCAGATTCTTCAAACTCCTCCAAGAGGTCTCCAAAACCAAGCCGATAATACTGTGGAAGGGAGGACTTACTCAGGGCGGGGCTAGGGCAGTCCATTCTCACACTGGCTCTTTGGGCGGCGAGGAGAGGGTCTGGGACGCCGTTTTCAGACAAAGCGGTGCCATTCGGGTAAATAGCCTTGAAGAGCTGCATGATACCATGCTTGCCTTTCTGCATCTGCCTCCGCGCCGAGGGCGCAAGGTCTGTGTGGTAGGGGGTTTTGGTGGAATTACCGTGGGTGCCGCCGATGCCTGCGAGAGAGTGGGGCTTTCGGTGCCTTTGTTTTCCACCAAGCTTCAAAGGAAGCTACGTGCAGTAATCCCTCCTGTGGGTACTAGCGCCCGAAACCCGGTGGATGTAGGCAACCCTTCCCCTCGTCCTGCCATACTGAAAGCGGTTCTAGAAACCGTGATCACCGAGGGTGATATGGACACAATAATTGTCGATGAGTTCCAAATGTCTATATCCAGTCAGACTATGAATCAGCGTGAGCACCAGTCAGGAGAACTGGCACGGGTTCCAGTTGATGTCAAAAAGAGGTTTGGCAAACCCATCGTGATGGTGCTGCCAGTAGAGGCGACCGGGGCTGATGAAGTGGAGTTTGAAAGTAATCAGCGCAAAATCCGTAGTTACTATCTTGGGGAGGGAATCCCGGTTTACCTAACACTGGAGCGCGCCGCCAAAGCTCTGTCAAATCTGGTTGGCTATTACGAGCACCTCGATGCCACTTCTGAGTCTGGTTGACCAAATCCCAAATGCGGACCTGCCAGCCAAAAAGGAGAGGGTGAGACACTAACCCAATAGCTCCTGCATTTAGTGCCAAGATTTCGGATGCTTTCCTGCGAGGTGCTCCATTGGGGATTTAACGAAAGACATTATAATCGCTGCGAGAACCAGCATTGCTGCGAAAATGAGGAAAGCACTCATATAACTGCCAGTAACATCAAATACCCACCCGGTAAAGAACGGATCTCCAAAAGAGCCCACTTGGGCTAAGACATTCATATAGCCATAGATTGAGGCAAAGGCTTTTGGCCCAAAATACCGTGCTCTCATGGCTGACTCAAGGGGAATGCGTAGCCCATAGCTTATCCCGTAGACTACTACGAACACCCAGACCCAGGACATACTCGTTATCTTGGAGAAAATGAACAGCTCTTGCCAGCTATGCAAGAGTTACTCACTACGAAAAGTTGATCCAGATAAGATCCCCAGTCATTTTGCGGCCTGTTTGGCGTGTCTCTATGGCTATGACGCGAAACGGCTTTTTTTGTTCAGCCACAATCTTGATTCTTATGCCTGGAGATAACGGCAGTATTGGCTCCCATGACCTTGCGGCCTTCGGATGAGGGTCTGGGATGGAAGGCTTCTGAGGTACTACAATATAGGGCTGGTTGCTGAACCTGGTTTTAGCTTATTATAGCCATTGACAGCAAGTAAGTAGAGGTTTAACATAGCCACAGTAGTTGATACGTGAAATCCCAGGTTGCAGTGAACTGTGAAGAGGGTAATGAAGGAAATTTGAAAATTGCTCTTTGAGGAACGGTGGTATGAACACAAGGGTAAAGGTTACAGGATCTAATACTGACTTGGAACTAGATAAGAATATTTCACTACTAAAAAAAGCGAATGAAGAGTTGTTAAAGAGAACTGTAGAAAGTCAAGAAGGCAAAGGCAGTAAATTCGGGTTCTCGGTGCCTTTACACAGTGGTGCTAGTTAAGGCTCTCAATATAATATCCCTACTTTTTAGTTTGGAGATGTGAATGCCTAAAAAACCAATAACTTGGATTGGCTCGATTATCATCTTGGCCGTTGGTATTTTTTGTTGCTGGGCTTTATTACAACATAGGAATGACATGACGGTTGTTGACATCCAATTTCACCTACTAACTGCTGCCGCGTTTTTAGCACCTGCCTTGGCTGCTCTGGCTATTTTCCTTTGGTATTACTTTAACGAAAGAGTCTAGGTAATTAAGGAAGACGAAAAAGTTATATCCTCCGCCGATACTCACAACAAGAAGCCAAAAAATGTGATTCAGCCATTTTAATCAATCGGGCTTGCCAATGACACCCATAGGGCTATAAACGAGGCTGAGGTTGGCATGCTTACTTTGGTTTGCCTGTTAATTGGTAACGGCTTGTTGCCACTAGCCTAGTTTAGGAGGGACATGTGTCTAGGTTACTTCTGGTGAGACACGGTGTTACCGAATTTAATAGCACCCGAAGATTTGCCGGATACACTGATGTTGAGCTAAGCGCTGAAGGATACAGGCAAGTTGAGAAGTTGCGTGACTACTTGGCTGATGAGAAGATTGATGCCGTTTACTCCAGTGATTTGAAGCGAGCCCTGGTGACAGCCGAGGTTATCTCTTCCGGACGTAATGTGGACATTGTAGCCTGCCCTGAGTTGAGGGAAGCTAACTATGGTAGTGTTGAGGGGTTGACATTTCAAGAGATTGGTCGCCTTTATCCTGAGGTGGCAGAATTAGTTATGAATTTTAATCTTCGACTGGCGTTTCCCGGTGGTGAAACTTTTGAGGGGTTTATGGACCGAACCATTAAATTTCTGGAAAGACTAGATAAGCATGAACAGTCCGAAACAATACTTATTGTCTCTCATAGTGGACCGCTACGAACACTGCTGTGTCAGTTACTGGGTGTAGACCGGGGCTGCTGGTGGCGGTTTCGTTTCGACAATGCTTCACTGAGTATCATGGACACATACCCACGAGGAGCGATACTAACTCGGCTGAACGACCTTTCCCACTTGAGGGAGGCAGACTGATTAAAGGAGCGAGTTCGGAGAGAGCTGTGCTCAGAAGGATTGCCGGAGCCTGTGGCATAACCTCTCAGCTTGTTGCTGTTACAGCTCTGCTGGTGGCAATCTCCAGTTCACCTTGGTTCATCTGGACGGAAAACTATCTCAGTGTTTTTGGAGTCGAGGGTTCGGCGACAACACTATTTAACTGGGGGCTTATTTTAGCCGGCTTATTCAGCCTTATATTTGCCATTGGTCTCAGGAAAAGCCTCCTATCAAGCCGACTGGGACAATTGGGTATAGTCAGCCTGGTTCTGGGCTCAGTGGCGATTTCGGCCATAGGCATATTCCCACGGACTATTGATGTCCCGCATGACTCGGCTTCATTAGCATTTTTTATGTTCACTACTCTAGCTCTTCTCCTTATTGGAACCGCATCAATAAGAGCCTCGCAGATGATATGGGGATTGCCAAGCCTCACTGCTGGTATTCTCGTAATTATCTTTATGCTAGTTCCATGGCCATGGAGTGGTGGTGCCATCCCACAGCTACTTTTCTGCCTGCCATGGTCATTGTGGACAATAGGTTTCGGGGTTGTGTTGTTGGTAAGAGCTACCCCGATTGATGTCTAGGAGTTATTATGCATCAGGTTTTTACCTCGTGGAGTGGCGGGAAAGATAGCTGCTTTGCCTGCTATCAAGCGGCGGCTAGTGGCCTAAAGGTTCGTTATTTAGTAAATATGATAACAGAGGATGGCAAGCGGTCATGGATTCATGGGCTATCTACCGAGCTACTACAAATGCAATCGCAGGCAATAGGAATCGCCCTGGTTCAAAGGCAGTCTACAATGGCTACTTATGAGACTGACTTTAAGGATGTCATTCTTGCACTAAAGAAGGATGGGGTAAAGGGTGGCGTCTTTGGCGATATTGACCTTGAAGAGCACAGGGCCTGGGTTGAGCGGATATGTCAGCAGGTAGAAATTACACCCCATCTGCCCTTGTGGGGGCTAGCTCAAGAGAAGGTACTCAGAGATTTTATAGGCTTGGGGTTTAGGGCAATTATTGTTGTGGCTAAGGCTGACCTGTTTGGCGAAGAATGGCTGGGGCGGGCGGTGGATTTAGGCTTCCTGTCGCATCTATCTGAATTAAAACAGACAAGAGATATTCAGCTATGCGGTGAAGCTGGGGAGTACCATACCCTTGTTACCGATGGCCCTCTATTCAATCAGCGGCTCGAAATCCTGGAAACCAACAAGGTATTAAGAGAGGGATACTGGTTTTTAGACATTTTGAAGAGCGAACTGAGGACTAAATGAATTGCCCAAGGGAACCTGACATGATAAACTGGGGATAAAGCAAAGGGCTTACCGATGAAAATACTGGTAACTAACGATGACGGCATATTTGCTGAGGGGTTGTGGATACTAGCCAGGGAGTTAAAAAACATCGCCCAGGTGGTAGTCGTAGCTCCAGATAGGGAGCAGAGCGCCATAGGCACTGCCGTTACCCTGAGCCAACCGCTAAGAGCAAGAAGAGTGAAACCAATGGTGCCAGGAGTAGAAGCCTACTCAGTAGAAGGCACTCCGGCTGATAGTGTTATCCTGGCTTTAGGCAAACTGATTACCAGCAAGATAGACCTGGTTGTTTCAGGTATAAACCAGGGACTAAACCTGGGCAATGATGTGCTTATCTCTGGGACAGTGGGCGCCGCCTTGCAGGGTTACCTGCGCGGCTTCCCAGCCCTTGCCATCTCAGTAGCCTCAGAGGACAACCTATACCTAGATAATGCCGCCAAAGTAGCTACATTACTAACTAAAAAGATAGAGGCTAATTCATTGGGGACAAGTGTTTTCCTTAATGTAAACCTGCCTGACTTGCCTCTAGCCAAAATCAAAGGGGTAAAGGTTACCCGCTTAGCCGACGAAAGTCACATTGACACAGTGGAAGAAGGACACGACGGGAGGCGGAAATACTACTGGCTCGTTCGCCAGAGAATAGACAAGCACACTGATGATATGACAGATATGGGGGTAGTAGAACAGGGCAGTATATCTATCACTCCGCTACACACTTACTTAAACAGCAAGTCTCCACGCATCATCACCGATAGTTTCTGCTCTGACCTTTTTCAGGAGTTACAGAAAAACCAGAGGTAACAAATGGCTCTGTTCATTACCTTTGAAGGGGGCGAGGGAAGTGGCAAGACTACCCAGTCCAGGGCATTATACCAAAGGCTATCCAAGTTAGCTATTCCCTCGCTTATGACTCACGAACCAGGTGTCACCTCACTCGGTAAGAAGCTGGCTCGCTGGCTAAAGCATGCCCAGGATACAGATATATCACCTTTGACCGAGTTACTATTGTTCAATGCTTCCCGCGCCCAGTTAATAGATGAGGTCATTCAGCCTAATCTGAAAAGTGGGAAGGTCGTTATCTGTGACCGCTATGCTGATTCCACTACTGCCTATCAAAGCTATGGGCGGGGACTGGATTTAGAGGTGGTCAAGACTATTAACAGTGCTGCCACTCGTGGGCTAAAACCCAATTTAACAATCCTGCTAGATATGTCGGTAGAGGAAGGGCTCGCCCGTAAGAGAAGTAAAAGGTATGACCGTTTCGAGCAGGAGGACATAGCCTTCCACCAAAGAGTGAGGAAGGGTTATCTCCAGATGGCAGCTAGTGAACCGGAGCGGTGGTTGGTGGTAGATGCCAGCCAACCTAAGGCAAAAATAGAGCAGATTATCTGGCAAAGAGTAAACCAGTTACTTTCACGACAGGGAGGCTGAATTAAGAACATGCCCCAGAAACGAGTCGCCGTAGCTATGAGCGGAGGAGTGGACTCTTCAGTAACTGCCGCCCTATTAAAAGAAGCTGGCTACGAGGTAATCGGCGTAACTATGCAAATTTGGCCAAGGCAAGCTCCCGAGTGGCACAGATTTGGTGGCTGTTGCGGACTGGAAGCGATAGAA
>SDBU01008362.1_pt1 | contig 11778 bp, 13 predicted proteins | sample 2277071 | NCBI WGS metagenome assembly SDBU01 (sample SAMN10397929, study PRJNA504765) | marine sediment metagenome | isolation source: marine sediment core GS08_GC12, 126 cmbsf | place: Arctic Ocean: Gakkel Ridge, Loki's castle | collected 2008
GTCCCCAGGTTGGGACAAATCATCCTTGCCCACTCAGTACGACAGGCTAACGGACCATGACTGCTGGAGGTTTTACCTCAATTTTATGAGCAGTTGCCAGGATTGTTAGGTCATACAGTAGTAGGCACAATCTTTACTGCCTATTTACCAAATTCGACGGAATTTGAATGCGCTTTATCTACAAGAAAAAAAATAGTTAGTGCAACTTATTGAATATATACTCAAATAAATTGAAGAATTGGTTTTTGACTGCATCGGTTTTTTCATCGATTTCTTAGATAAAACAAGCTACAGTGTCATAGACAATTCCCTCCAAATCTTAGTTTCATCAAAGTACTTGCCATTCATTTCCACCCAAAATCAAAAATTATGGGCTGGAGTATTTCTTTAAAAAAATATTTCTTAAAAAAACCTGAGCATGGTAATCTTTTTTGGTGAAAGTGAGTATTTCATTCATTGAAAAAGGAGAGATTTATGCCAGCAGTACGAGGTAGATTTGAAGAACGAGTTGGTATCGTAGGGGGCATTAGTTTGGGCTTTGGTGGCATATTTGCTGGTGCAAAAATGGGGGCTAGTCTAGGAAGTATTGGCGGCGTTCCATGTGCTATTATAGGAGGAATAGGAGGAGCAGGAGTCGGATTTTTTTCAGGTTTGCTAGGTGGTATAATAGCAGGAAAAGCCTTTGATGATGGTTTTCAATTTATAGACACTGTTAATAGAACTGCAACAGAGGGGAAAGGTACTGTATCGGAAGGGAAAAAAATTGTAAAACATGGCGCCGAATTCACAAATTCTGGCAAAGAATTTGCAAAAAAATCATTTTTCATTTTTATTCCATGTACAGCTATTTCCCTTTTAGGGATTACAGGACATTATTTCACAAGCTCTCCAGATTGCAAAACAATATCCTGTCAATGGGAAAATAGTGATTATGTGCCAGCAGCCTCTGGAAGTATGGCAATATTTGGAATGGTTACAATCGTAGTGTCTTTTGTATATTTAGGTGTACGTGATATATGGTTTAACAAATAAACATTTTCACTATTTCGCTAATAGACCCATTCGAGAGCGATTCTCTCGGACAGCATCGACAGCTGTGATTTTGTAGAGAGGCTGAGAAGAAATGAGCGTAAGATGTGCTTCAATTACATCCATCGGCTTTTCCAAAGAAATCTCCCATACATCTGATAGAAAAAAACCAATCTGAGAAACAATATCTCCTAGATTCACATAAGTAAGAAGAGGAACCCGAGAATCAGGACTCTTTTCCCACATTTCATATACGTTTTTTGCAATTCCCGGAGAATTGAATGCAACAGATGGGATTTCTTGGTTTAACAGCGAAGATTCATAGGCAAGAGTATACAAAACAAATGCACCTCCTAGACTAAAACCAATCACGCGTGCAGGCTGATATTCTCTTTTTACTTTTGTAAGCCAACTATGAATCTCTTCTCTAGCACGCAAAAAAGTTAAGTGCCCTGGCCCCGTTGTATCTAAATCACTTAAAATAGATGCCCATCCTTTTTCAGAAATGAGATTCATATCTGTACCCCGAAAAAGCAATATTGGAGGATTGCTCTGATTTTTCCATGGAACAAGCCCAAAAGCCGGCATCCCCTTCCATAAATCGATGATTTGATCCACAAGATACACGCCGCCTTCTGGGAGTGTGATTTTCATCCCTTTCTTTAAAGACCGATAAGCCATCACCTTGGCTAGCATTTCATCCTGAGAGAAATTCCTCTGCTCGGGATTTTGAATTTCTTCAAGTTGGGATAAAGCTTGATTTGTAACAGTAAAATGGTTTTCACCGTCCGATACCACCCCAACAATGGGAGATGAGATCGAAAAATATCCATATTCATGTTCAAAATCCTGGATCCCATCATTCTGCACTTCATAGATCTTTTGAAGAAGAGGATCTGTATGATGATACGGTTTGATTTTAGGAGTGAGAGTCCATGTGAGAAGCTTATCCCATCCTCGGATGAGATTCACACGCATCTCTCCACAAAAAACGACTTGCTGATCAACATCTTCTGAAAAGAGCTTCGATCCTGAAAAAAGCAGAATAAATAATATACTCAAACAAATTGAAAAATTGTTTTTTGACCGCATAGGTTTTTTCACCGATTTATCACCCACTCCTCACTCCGTGTCTATAAACACTGCAGCTCGTCTTATTTGAAAAATCGATGGAACCTCTTTGTCAAATTCCCAACTCTTCAATTTGTTTAAGTATAACCGCCAAGAACAAACCCAGTTGAGCAAAGTGAGACTGTTGCATAACTGCTTTCGCCGGAGGAATTTTGAATTTTTTGGATTAATCTTCTTTGGAATGCGGAGCAAGCTCATAGAGAGCTTGCGCAGCATGAAAAGGCGATTTAGCCGAAAAAGGCAAATTCCAAGCCGACGGAATGAGTTATGCAACAGTCTCAAATCCCTATCGTGGTTGATTCGTATTTTCAATGAGGAAAGAAATCAAACCCCTGAAATCTTTCCTATTGACATAGGCTTGAATCACTACAGGATCAACCTGTAGGGATTCTGCAAGTCCTGGAACATAGGCATTCACATTTCTTGCCTTGACCTCTTCCAACAAACGCTCGGAAAATCCATCCATGAAACCATCCCACTTGAATCCACTCCGTTTGATACGTCCCATACAACGAGAAAGACGCTGATCGGTGAAAACAGTTCCGATAAAACGGATAGGATGAACGTGATTGATCTCTTGACCTAAACGCTCTAAATGCTTTCTTTCAAAGAGGAGTTGAAAAATGTTGTTTTCAGCCATCGTAACCAAAATTGTGGCGATTTTTTGTTTTTCTTCGATTGTGATAGGTAAAGTATCGTAAGGATTCTGTACTTCAGTTTCTTCAGCAGGCTCTGCAAAGGTTACCGTTGGTTTTTGGACGAGAAGTGAGAGATCTTCTACTTGAGGGTCAATTTCCTTGGGAAGTTGTTCATCATCATGATTTTGCAATATCCTTGCTGTCTGTTTTTCAACCATTCCCTGAAGCGAACTTTGACTTTCAATTTCCATTTCTGGTGTAAGATCAGCTATCTCACTTTCTTCCATCTCAGTGAGATATTCTGCACTTTCGATTTCCTCATTCACAACGAGATCGGAAGAGAAATATTCACCTGTTTCCTCAACTGCTAAAGGAAAAACTTCTTCTAACTGACCATCATTTTCTGCAAACAGAGTAGTCGCAAGCGCCAATGCAATCAAAATCTTCATCTTATCCACTCCTTTGGTTGGATACAATAACGATACGGGTTTTGGATTTTGTGGACAAATTTTTTCCATTAGCTTAGGAAGAAAGAATGTACAAATATCTTTTAGGCATCTCATTCTTCCTCATGACATGTGCTTTTGCTGAAAATGATCATTGTCCTGAGTATTGTACTTTACCCTCTGCAAAAGAAGAACATGCGTTGATCTGTCACCTCTGCTTAGATTGCAAACGGCTCTATCATTCCCTCGATTGTGAAGGAAAAAACAGAGCAATCGAGCTTGCAAAGACTTGCGAAAATAAAAGTCTTGCCATAGAGCAGGCTGCTATGGAAATGGCTTGCCGCCAAAGGGATGAATATCCCAACCAAAAAGATTACAAGAAACAGATTCAAGAGCGATCCGGACAAAATCTCTATAGCGAAAGATTTGGATATTGATATTATTTCAAACTAAATGATACATATTAGTTATAGGTTTATTTGCTATGCGTGCGTTTTTGTTTGGAGAAGCGGAAAAAGGGGAATATTGTACCCCATTTCGGCTTCAATCACTTATTGATCTCTCTGAGAAATTTGGCAATCCTCCAGAAAATAGTACGGGGATTGATTATGCTGTGCAAGCCCTTCTCTATGAGCGAGAGTTGGTTTTCTATCGGGTCCATGAAGAGGGGTTTTGCAAAGAGGACTACATTCGTGGTGTAAAGCTGCTTGACAATTATGGAAAAAAGATGGGTATTTCGGCCATCTGCATGCCAGGGGTTGGCGATCTCCAAATCATTGAAGCCATCGCTCCCATCTGTCTAAGCCTCAAGACCATTCTCGTACTATCAGAAAAGGATCTGTATGATTATTTAACGAATGCCAATCCTTGAACCTCCATCGCCTAAAGATCTTGTCTTTACCACACCTTTTCTCTTATCAAAGAGATACCAGAAAATTCCATTCCGTCTTTGATTTGGGTGGAGATGAATCGCACCACCCGAAAAAAAAGGTGGGGAGCCAAAAGATTCGAAAAGCCAAAGAAAATGGACATCTTTCAGAGAAGTTACACTTCGTGACCTTTTCTCAACACATAAACTGCTAACGGATCTTTTTCCGCTGTAGAAATTCGTATAATCATGCCTATCTGAGCCATTTTTGAAAGTCTCATTCTAGCAGCTCGATCTGATAGCTTCCACAGTTTTGCAGCCCGCTTGGTTTGAATAGTTCCGCGTTTCGATAAATAATTGATAAGTTGTTGTTCATATTTTGAGTGCAGCGTTTTTGTTTCTTTTAAGGAATATAATGTTGCTCGAAAATGATTGTCTTGTTCTTGAAAAACAGGTGATTTTAACCCTATTTTTTTACAAATACCCTGAATTCTTTGAAGTCCTGATCCCCATTGTTCGATGTATTGTAATTCCCGGAAAACACGGCCTATTACATGATTTCTTAAGCGAGAATACCCCGAAAGAGCCTTTTCCATCGTTTGCCCAAATGGCAACCCCCCAGGATTGGTAATTTCAATTCGATTGGAAAAAAGAGCAATTTGAATATGCGTTCCTCTTAGAGAGTAATCAGCATGTACCAAAGCGTTCACCACTAGTTCTCTTACTGCCTCTGGAGGATATTGGGGCAAATCCAATCTTCTTATTTTGCCAATAAAGGCTTCTTTTCTGGTGTTTTTCTCTATAAAAGCAATGATTTCTTCTATAGTAGACGGGAGGGGGAAACAATATCTAGCTGATCGATCATTTTTTCTTTCGAATCCCCTTGAAAATATCCACATCGAACAATTGAGTCGGGAAGGATATCTACACGTTCATTGCTGAAGAGGAGCAGGCCTCCGATAGATGGCATCATTTTCCCAAAATGATTCAGAATAAATACCCAGCATTTGATACTGTTTTTTTGTCGGGGATTTGTTGATGTTTTTAAACATTTTCTTCATATATTCTTCATTAATCAAGCCTTTGGTTGAAGGTAATTCGTCAAATGATTTATTCGACGCAAAAAGGCGCAATGCCTTTATTGTTTCGCGATCTGCTTTTCGATTTGTTGAACCAAATCGAACATATACACCATTTTCTTCCCCTTCTCGTTTAAAAAAACAGGGCCCAGCCAAATGCGGAACTTGAACCACAAGCAGTTCTTTATTTCTGTATGAAGTTACTTCTATAGCTGGAATCATTAGGGGCGCTATGCTATCAGAGATAGCATTGGCAAGTTTTTCCTCCTCTAGCAGAGGATTTTAAACTCCAATAATTTCTTTGCTATGATTCTTTACCCCTACTAAAATGGTTCCACCAGCTGTATTTGCAAATGCGACAATAGATTTGAGAATGCCTTTGAGATTGTTTGTATTTTCTTTGAATTCGAGCGTTTTTCCCTCATGTTTACTGAGAAATTCTTCTAACATAACCTCTCTCGTAGAATTTTTTTTCTTAACTAGGAAGTTAACACGGAAGACCTCGGAAGTCAAGAACTTCCTAGTAGCAAAAACGCTCTAATTAAGCTGCTGAAAATGAGTCGGTTGAATTCACGTAATCGCGCTTGATCCTGGAAGCTTAAAATCAATTTTGTAATTTGTTGGAAGACACATCAAAATATTGACGAAGCCCTTCTTGAGTTGGCTTCATAGATTTTGCACCCAAGGTCCAATTGGCTGGGCAGACTTCCCCATTTTTCTCATGAAAAATCAAAGCATCCAGAAGGCGAAGCGCTTCATCGACTGAACGGCCAATCGGAAGATCATTGACAAGTTGATGGCGAATAATCCCTTGCTTATCGATCAAAAATTGTCCCCGATAAGCCAGCCCCTCCTCCTCTTTGAGCACATGATAACTACTTGAGATCCCTTTATTTAAATCAGAGACGATGGGGTATTCGACCCCTTTAATTCCCCCTTGTTCTTTGGGTTGGTTGATCCATGCCACATGGGTATACCAACTATCGACAGAACAACCGACAACTTGCGCATCTCTTTTATGAAATTCTTCAAGTTTATCTTGAAAAGCGTGCAGTTCAGTGGGGCAAACAAACGTAAAATCAAGAGGGTAGAAGAAAAAAAGGATATATTTCCCTTTCAGATCATCTAAAGAAAATTCATCCAAAATTTTTCCCTTGATAACAGCTTTTGCCTTAAAATGGGGAGCGGGTTTCCCAATCAATAATTTTGACATCTTTTTTATCCTCCGAAATATTCCTTTGCATTTGCAAGCCACCTTTCTGCCCCAATGGTTGTCTCATCACCATGCCCAGGAATTACCCGAGTATTTGGGGACAACTGGGCTAATTTTTCTAAAGAAACCCACATTTTTTCGGACTCTGCAGTGGGTAAATCCAATCTTCCAATTGCACCTCGAAAAAGCGTATCTCCAGAAAATAGGACATTATGGTCTTTTAAGTAAAAACAAACTCCTCCTGGAGTATGACCAGGCGTGTGAATCACCTCAATAGAAAGCTCTCCAACCTGAATTTTTTGCCCATCTTCCAAAAAATGATCCACCTCAGCCTTAGGAACATCAATCAGGACAGGCAAACCATCGCTTCCTGGATTTTCAACATTAGGAGCATCAAACTTATGAACATAAAGAGAAAGATCCCATTTTTTTTTCAAAAATGCCGCATCGGCCGTATGATCCCAATGAGAATGCGTCAACAGAAGGAATTCAGGAGTGAGAGAAAGATCTTCAATTCGACTTGCAATTTGTTCTTCCAAGCCCTGAGGAGCATCAATGATGGCAGCGATGCGTGTCTTCTCGCACCCAAGAAGGATCCCATTCGTGAGTGCAGGGCCTGCGCAAAAAATTTCTATGAACATCGCACCGGAGAGGATTCGAACCTCCGACCTCATGGTTCGTAGCCATGTACTCTATCCAGCTGAGCTACCGGTGCAAAAGCTTATCTCGATTTTGTATAATTTTTGCACTCATCTTCTGAGAGACCCTTCCTCCAGCAGAATAAATTTTTCGGGAAGGGTAAAAAAATACCCATCCATTCAAAATTTATTACACTGCAGTTTGACTCTCTCTAGAATCTTCGTCCAAAAATTATACAAAGTCGAGATTATCATCTATGGAAAATGCATTTTTGCCAAGGACATTCTCGTTGCGTCTCAGCCTGATATGTGTTACCTTCTTTTGTCAAATGTCTGCTGAAATTGATTGGGAAGAACAATGGGCCATTCATGCTCCTCATTTTAAAGATGGAAAGGCTCAAGTGAAACTCCCTACAAAAAACACATTCGAAATCCTGCCAGGACCCGGTTTTGGGGACTTTTCCCATCCCACAACCAGGCTCATGGTTGACCTCATGACTTTTTTTGTATCAGAGGAAAATGTTTTTGATATTGGCTGCGGAAGCGGAATTTTATCCATCGCAGCTAGGAAAATGGGGGCAAGCAAACTGTTTGCTTGTGATATTGACAAGGAAGCCATCAAGCACACCATGAAAAATGCCGCATTCAACAAACTCGATATCAACATAGAAACGCCACCTGACAGCAAGCCTGTTGTTTTGATGAATATGATCTATTCTGAGCAGAAAAATGCTTGGAAGGAGCATAAGCTCCCCTTTACAACACTCATCACTTCTGGAATCCTAACTACAGAAAAAAAAGACTATTTGACCTATGCCTACAACCAAGGCTGGCAACTTATGCATGAAGCCATTTTAGACGGCTGGCTCGGATATGTCTTTAAGGAGATTGCATGAACCGCAAAACGCACAATTTTTTAGCTTGGGTTATATGGCTCTTGAGCGCTTCTTTCATGTTTTACAAATATGCAATTGAAGTTTCCCCAAGTGTCATGACAACGCATCTCATGAGCGAATTCAACATTGATGGCGCGCAATTGGGAAATCTGGCTGCTTGTTATTTTTATGCCTACCTACTCATGCAAATCCCAGCAGGACTCCTTGTCGATCGCTTCGGCCCAAGACGGGTCACTTCCATAGCTATTGCCATTTGCGGCCTCGGCACGATCCTCTTTGCAACCTCAAATAGCCTCCTTCTCGCCCAAATCGGCCGTTTTGCCGCCGGCTTTGGAGCCGCCTTTGCCGCTCTTAACTGCTTAAAGCTCACAGCCAACTGGTTCCCCTCAAATCGTTTTGCCTTTATGGCAGGGCTCATGATGACACTCGGAATGTTAGGTGCTGTTGGTGGGCAAGCCCCCCTCTCTGCATTCATCAACACATTGGGATGGAGAGATGCGCTTTTCATAATCGGAATTGCAGGCCTTGGCCTCGGTTTCATCTTTTGGCTCGTCGTCCGCGATCGTAGCAAATACCATATCGATGTCAACCTTGCCCCAGAGGACACCAATATATGGAAAAGTTGTTTAGCCGTCTTTAAAAGCAAGCAATCCTGGTTTCTCTCTGTTTATAGTGGCCTAGCTTTTGCTCCCATCACGGTCTTTGGAGGTCTATGGGGCGTCCCTTTCATTGCCGAGGCCTTTGAACTGAGCAAAACCCATGCAGCAAATATCATTTCCCTCCTCTTCATCGGTTTTGCTGTTGGAGCACCCTTTTGGGGTTGGTTTTCTGATTTCGTTGGAAATCGTAAAAAAATGATGTATCTCGGGACCATTTTCGCAACGATTGCATTTTCTCTTGTCATTTACCTCCCCCTCTCCATTTGGTTTTTAAGTCTGACCATGTTTCTGTTTGGGTTTTTCATTAGCTCTTTCCTTCTTTGCTTTACCATGATCCGCGAGATCAATGCTCCTATAGTCGCCGGTACAGCAATTGGATTTATGAATGCTTTTGATGCCCTTCTTGGAGCTCTTTCCGATCCTCTTACAGGAAAATTTCTTGATCTTGGATGGGATGGAACCATGACAGCAGGTGCCAGAGTCTTCTCTGTCGAGACATACAGATGGGCTCTCACAACCGTGCCAATCTATCTACTCGTGGCAACAGCGCTTCTCTTTTTCATCAAAGAGACCTACTGCAAAAGCGTTTATCCAAGCCCTATGCCATAAACTATTCCTCGCTTACCACGCAATCTGCCTCTGTCTCTACAATCCACTCTTTATTGATGAACCCCTTTACTTCAACGAACGTACAGGCGGGGCGAATATCAGAGAAGAATTCGCCATGCGCCTTAGCAGCTCCTTTCCAAGTGCTCATATCCACGAGCATTATCCGGGTTCGGATGACATCCTGAAGCGAACCGCCCGCTTCTTCGATTGCCTTCTTCATAATCTCGATACAATATTTGGTCTGCTCATAGATGTTATTGATGCCTACTGTTTGGCCGTTTTGGCCGATTGCAGCCGTACCGGCCACAGCTATCACGTTGCCAACTCTGCTCGCCCGTGAGAAGCCAATAGGCTTCTCCATAAGTGAGCCCGACGATACATTTTTCCTATCCATCTTTAATCCTTTCTACGAATGAAGCTTGCCTATTCACGATTTTATCGAATGTTTTGTGGTCAGCTGCGCAAAGCCAAGCCGACAATGTCTAAATTGTCCACAAATGACTGCTTGGAGCCAGCTTATAGATTGGAATTTTCGTAAGGCGAGTTAATATCCGGCGATCAACCCGAGGTGGAATTTGCTCCAGTCGCGATCAAACTGGGTCCGATGCAACTTAATTCCCCAGTCAAAACGGAAGGAGAGATAAGGATTGATCGCATAGCGAAGTCCGGGACCGATCCCTAAAAGCCAGTCTGATTTCTTGTCACCATTGGAACTATGCCAATTCTTCCCAATCCCATAATCGATAAATGCTAAAAAGATCAATTCGTCATTTAAATTGCACAATCTTTTTCCACCACAAAAAACCTTAAGTGCCCGAGAGCGGAGTTCAGCGTTAAAATTAAATGCACTGTCAGCAAGAAATGTCCGCTCATCATAGCCTCGTACCGTTTCAGCTCCTCCCAGACCATATTGCTCACTGGGAAGAAGTGTTTCATGCGATCCCTGTCCACGAGCTTGCAATGCAACAGAATATCCACCTATGTCATGGTAAACAAACCGCCCCTCTACTCGTCCATAAACATATCGATTCCTTGCATGAGGACGCAGTTTTTCATAATCGCTATTGCTTTGATCGGGCAACCATTTGCCTGGAGAACCAAATAGCTCAATGAAAAAAGCCCACTCTGTTCGATCACACATGATAAAGTGATCATAGGCTGCGACCAATTGAAAAAGGTTGATCGTACTTGTGACTGTGGGAATTAAATTTTCTCCAAGGAAAAGCAAGTTGTTATTCGTATTTTTGAAATCAAAACCAAAGGTAAAATTGTGCGCTGTGGGTCCATAAAGAGGTTTGAAAGGAATCGTATAGCGACCGCTTCCCTGAATGCTTTCCCCTTTTAATTGCAGAGACCCTGGGATAGGAACTTTAACCTTTGCATATCCTCCAAAGGCTGTGAATTCATGTCTCCAAGGCAGCGGAGAATAGTACTGCAATGAATGAGCATGGAGACGTCTCCAATGGGTTGTGGTTGTATATTGGTAGGAAAAAACATCATCGAGATTAAAAAAATTCCCCCACTGGAATCCGGCAAAAAGACGGGTATTGCCAAGTGTTGATGTTCCCTGATTATCTCCTCCAACAAAAGCTCTAAGAGGAAACCGATCTCGTGTTCTCAATTCGATATCTGTTGTCCCTTCACATTCACCTGGGGTAAAGACAACATCTGTAGCGCGAAAAGGATTCCGATTGGCCCAAGCAACATCATTGAGCAAAATGTCGGCATCGATGACATCCCCTGGACAAAGGCACATGTAGCTGAGAATTCTTTCATCGCAAAACCATTCATTACAAACAGCGCAGAATTTTCCAAGACGACCCTCTGTCACGAGAATTTGCAACACACCATCCGTGATGTCCTGCTTAGGGATCTCTACAGTCACAACGGGACGGCAATTGTCACGATAGTAGAGGATGATTTCCTTTTTGATCTCAAGTAAATCCTCTTTACTTAAACCTTTTTTACCCAAGAAGGGGTAGAGAGAACAATATAAGGGATATTCTTTTCCTGGAAGGACGAGATCTTTGCATTGGAGTCCCTTAAAAGGTTCGACTCCTCTGGATTCGACAGATTCTTCACAGCCCACTAGGAGAATTCCATCGATTTCGACACCAATCACAGGAAAAGATTTATTTGGGAGTGGCTCCTGATCACAAGGACACTGCGCTTCTTGCTCAGCATCACAAGAACACTGCACTTCTTGCTCAGCATCACAAGAACACTGCACTTCTTGCTCAGCATCACAAGAACACTGCGCTTCTCGCTCAGCAAAAAGACTCAAGCTGAAGACTTGAAGGAAACAAAAAAATAATGCCCGTTTCATTCGCTCTCACAACATGGTGGGGGACTACAGTCGTTACATGGATCGTTTGTATCTTGAAAACAACACCAGGGTTTTTGGTTATACCATTCGATTGGTCCCTGAGTATTGTATTCCAAAAAGGCTCGATGAATCATGTAATAACATTCGTCACAAACAACCTGATAACTTTGCAAAATATCATCCTTAGCTGCCTTGCAGCAATGATAAGCAATGCGATCGTAACCCATCATATAAGGTGGGTTGTAA
>SDBU01008363.1_pt1 | contig 11777 bp, 6 predicted proteins | sample 2277071 | NCBI WGS metagenome assembly SDBU01 (sample SAMN10397929, study PRJNA504765) | marine sediment metagenome | isolation source: marine sediment core GS08_GC12, 126 cmbsf | place: Arctic Ocean: Gakkel Ridge, Loki's castle | collected 2008
CCCGGGCCGATGGCTGCGTCGGTCTGGATGAACTCCTCGTACCCCGGCGCGGCGAGCTGTCGATGCAGCCCGGAGACCACGCCGAACGTGACGGTATTGCGCAGGCCCGGCGGATTGCCGATTGCGACGACAGGCTGTCCTACGTACAGCTTGTCGGAGTCGCCGAGCGTTGCCGCCTGCAGGCCCGCAGCTTCGATCTTCACCACAGCCAGGCCCGTGCGCTCGTCCGAGCCAGACATAGTCGCCTCAAAGGACCGCCCGTCGCTCAAGCGCACAGTGATACGCTTTGCCCCTGCCACAACGTGGCGGCAGGTGAGGATGAACCCACGCGGATCCACGACGATGCCGCTGCCGACCCCCTTCCGTGTAGAGGGCCGCCCTGCGCCAGGGCGGGGCACATTCCACGCGCGAGGAGGCACGAACCCCTGTGGAACGTCGGGCGGAGCGGCTCGTCGCCGAAGCTCGAGGCGGCCTGCCTCGGTGCTCCAGGTCAGAACCTTGGGACCCTTTCCCACCTCCACCTCGACTTCCGTGGAGATCTCGACTACGGAGGGCAGAACCTGTGAGCTAGCCCACCGGATGGCCTCGCCCAGGGCCTCTGCACGCCGCACACACTCCGGTGGCGATTCCTGCTGCGGCTCGGATGCAAGAACGGTGCTGCTCCCGACAACTCCCAAGCTGGCCAGAATGAAAAGAACGGCCTTGGTCCAACGCATAGTACAAGCCCTCCTCCACAGACGCTTTGAGCGAGACCAACCTATGGACTTAGACGCACAGAACCGGCGATTGTTCCCCGCCCCGGACAAGAAAAGGCGCGCGACCGAGAAGACTACGCCCAAGGACGTCGTGCGGGTGCCCTGAGGCTACCGGGAGGCCAATCCTGACCCGGTGCGCCGCCTGTGCGGTCGTTTCCGGCCGTTGCCCATGACGCGGCTGACCGCCGGGTCATTCGCCCCCTTGCCGCCCCAACAGCAGCAGGGCATCCTCCCATCCATCGGGAGTCGAAAAAGATTCGACCCCTCCGCTTGCGGAGCCGCCGATCTTCGTCCTTGCCCCTGTCGTCGGGTCGATCCAGGACGCGTCGAGTGCGCCTTCGACGGGAGTCACATCCAACCGGATCGAGACGGTCGTGTTGCTGCTCAGGTAGACGAGGACCCAGTCTCCCGCTGCGGACCGAGCCGCCACGTTCAGCGTGAGCCCGTCGCCCTCTCCCGCCGCAAACAGCGACTGGTCGGGCACGAGGGTCCACCACCCGGGAAGACTCGTGAACACCTCCGTGCATATGCCCAGGTGGCGGGCGCCCGGCGAGTCAATCCACGAACGCCAGGTCCCCGGGGAGGAGTTGCTGTCGTCGTGCGCGTAGCTGTGGTGCCCGCCCGCCAGGTAGGACCAGTAGGCCTGCTTGCGGATCTCCAGGGGCATCTGGAGCCTGCCCAGGTTCACCCCCTCGTATCCCCCCTCAGCCATCACCGCGGGCTTGGGAGGCGTGCGAGCGTAGTCGTCGCTGACCATCTTGCGAATCAGCTCGTAGTCCAGACAGGGCTGGATGCTGTTGAAGTCCAGCCACTCCTCCTCGTGAATGAAGCTGGACGACGTGGGGCTCGGATCGGGATGCACGGTGATCATGTGCGCCCCGCCGTCCCCTTCCCGAAGGCCGGCGCCCAGCTCGCGCAGCACCGGCACGAACTCGTCCGTCGCCTCCGGGTACATGCTCCAGATGATGTTCGGCACATCGGCGTAGCGCCGGGCCACCCATCTGGCGTATCCCCTTGCGTTAGACGTGGTTATGACCGTCCTCTGCACCTGGTGGAACACGCCCGGCACCACGATCAACCCCAGCTCACCTGCCGCTTCGATCACGCGGTCAACGTTGAGGAAATACGCTTCGTTCGGGGAAGCCGGATCGTCGTCCAGCCACGGGGGTTCGCCGTCTACGTTCGGCCGCGTACCATCGCCCAGGCCCGTGACCATGATCTGGATGACGCTGAACCCCTGCTCTTTTCTGCGTTCGAGAATGGTCCTCGCATCTTCCAGCGGGAACACGCGGAACAGCCCCCACTGGGTGTCGCCCATCCAGAAGAAAGGACTTCCTTGATCGTCTACGAAGTAGCGTCCGTTGGGGCTGACTCGAATCCCCGCCATGTGGCCCCCGTCTGCTCGCAGGAAAGGGTGACGAACCGGTTCGGCAGAAGTTCTCAGAATACCCACAAGCAGCGCAAGCGTCAACAGCACCGCAGCGCCAGGCTTGCCGCCGATGCGAACTTCCAAGCAGCCGGAGCTGGGGGCGGCCGTGGTGCTTCTAGGACCCGCCGGAGGCAGCGACCGTGGACATCCTGGCGTCCAACGCCAACACCGGCGTTGGCTGGCTCGCGGCAGAGCTAGTCGAACTGGAACGTGAGCACGTTGACTCTGCCGCTCTCAAGCGCAATGCCGGTGGAATCCTGGGTTTGATTGCCCCGTCTGACTTCTACCGTATAGCCTTCCGGCTCAACGGTAAGTAGTGCATTGATGTAATACATGCCACTGTCTTTCGATCGATTGCGTTTCCACGGGGCAAACACGGACCCGGACGGCCCTTTGAGAAATAACTTGGATTCGGCCTTGATGACTTGCTGCGTACTGTCCTCGACTCGAACCCACACGCCCCAACGTGAATCCCAGTCACCGGACCCAATGGATCTCCAGTCATCAGAGCCCAGACAGAAGCTCCTCACAATCTTAAGCGTCTCGTGCCCTTCTCCGTCCACGTCTGCTATCCCCTGGAAGATCGGGTCACTCGAATGAGCGTACGGCACAACGCGTTGCTCTGCTGAGAACTCCGCACATGCCGCCGAGATTTGAGCGACTACGTTGTCATATTTTCCGACAACCGTCAGGTACTCAACCGAACTCAGGAAACCGTCCGTGCTCTCATCAGAGTGAAGCTTATAGAGGAAATGACTGGCATAGCACATCTGTTTCGCCTGTTCGAACCTACGAGCCTGCCATCTCGCAACGTCTGAGCCGTAGTTCGGGCTGGCGATCTGAATGAACTTTCGTATTCCTGTGCCCCCGTTGGCGATGTACCGGCGCGTAATCAGGCCGCCCATGCTGTAGGCAACAACATCCACTTCGTCAACGCCGGCGACGGCCTTTATAAGGATGATCTTCTGCGCCAGCAGATCGGCGAGAACTTCGATGGAGGTGTCCTTTCCTGCTGAGGTATAGTCCCAATGCGTCACCTGGAACACTGGCTCTGTGGCTTCTTCCGGGTCCTCCAGGAGCTCCTCCATTCTGCCCCACTGCTCAGGACCGGTCTTCGTCTCGTCTTTCCGGTAGCCGTGAACAAGGATCACGGGCACACTGGCCGCTTCCACATTATCCGCGGCGATTTGCTCCGACGTGCGTGCGTAGTTGTAGAGCTTGATTTCATCAACCTTACCCTTCAAATAGTAAAATGTTCGATCCGGGGCGTACCGCGCGCGGCCAATCCAAATGGGCCAGCTAGTGACGATAGCACCTGCGTTGTCAAGGTTGATCTGCTCATGCAAATCCCCATCCACGTAAAGCCTGATGCCTGTCGGCTGGTCCCAAGTCATGGCGAAATGGTGCCAGGTATCGTCCGTTACCACCGTATTGTACACGATCTCACAGGTGGTCGTTCCGTCCCACAGATACGTGGAGAGCGTGTTTGTCTCGTTGACGCGGAAGTCGTACGAGACATGGCTCGTATGTGTCATTTTCGCCAGAATTGAAGTCCCCTCCGCCGTGCTGTGTGTGGAACTGATCTGGGCCCACAGTTGTATCGTTCCCTGCGTTGTTAGGTCAAGGGAGTCGCTGTCAGGGACGGACACGTAGTCATCCGTTCCATCAAAGCTCAGTGCGTGGCTGCCGCCCTGTACTGGGGCCACGTCGGTCACCCATGTTGCGCCGTGTATCGTTCCATCATGCCCGTTCCCGGAGCTGTCCGCGGCTACCGTTCCGCTGCCCTGGTCGAACGTCCAATGCGCGACGAGCCCCGGATCGGCACCCGCAGATCCTGCAAAGCAAGACAAAACAACGCAAGCCGTCCAGAGCGAAATCATCACTATCCTTCCAATAGTACGTTCACCCCTCGTGAAACATGCCATGGCAAACCCCTTCCTTTCCGCTCACAATCACCGATACCTTTGGTTCCTCATCCTGGTGAGGCCCAGTCTGTCTGTACCCCAATGCGCCAAATGAATTACTCCCCGTTGTCAAGACAGAATTGTGCTCCTTTCAAGATAGTTTCTTTATCCTAGTACCTTTGCTGCTGTAACGTAAGGAGCCCGTACGGCGACTGCACCTGCAGGAGCTCCCCTCGCACCTGTCACCTCCTTCTTCTCCCTGGCCTCTTTTGTCGCAACACGGAGTGCCGCCGGCGTATCATGTCACCGCGCCTTCCTCCCGCCGCCAGGCGCACACAGAAGTCGCGCGGCCAAAGAAGCACGTCCTCCATCCTTCTGGCATAGCTAACGCTATGCCTCAGTACTCGGAGCACTAGGATACTGGATATACAACAATTCCGCAATTGGCATTTTTCTGATTTCGTCTTGCAAATAATCTGATACCGAGAACTGCCCCTCCAGGCCTACCTTACGCCGACGGAGTTTCCCGGTGGAGATCGCCGATTGCACTCGTTGGTCCGCCGTCCTCGCGAAGCGGGTCGGACGCTGGCCTGTGCGCCGCTGATTATACCGGCGGCGGGCCGCGAGTTGCAGGGCCGGGCGATCCTTGCTAGGCTTCTGCACTCGGGTGCGCCGGCGGATTGGTGGAGGCGCATTCCGCGAATGACAGGCCGGTGCTCCGGGCCCAGGCGCCCGTCAAGCAGGTTTTCCAGAACACAAGTAGGGAATCTATGGTCATGAACGATGCTTTGTCCGACATTGCCGAGCGAATCTGCGAGCAGATTGACTGGCCCCGGCCGGAACTGCAAGCGATTGCGAGAACGCGAGAAGCCCAAGGATCGCACGCGGCATCATTCGAACTGATCCGCTACTTCCGCGAGCGCGAGGAGCCGCGCCTGATCTATGGGCGCGACTACGTGAACCTGCTCCGTTCCAGAGCTTCCGACCAGCAGCGTCAGGATGCCCGCAGCCGCCTGGAAAGGGCCCTGGCGAGACCGCTTGTGGTGCTGAACCGGCACGGCAACCCCATCTCCCAGGTGGGGGCGGACGCGGTGTTCCTCGGGGCGGACGAGGCGCTTTGCCGACGCATCTCCGATGTCGTGGTGGAGTGGCGCGACCACTGGTCGGAGGGCGCATGGGGAGTGACCCGTAGTATCTGCGAGCTGATTACGTGGTTGCTCGTGCTGCCGGAATGCCCGGACGAGGTCATGGTGCCCCTGTTCGGCTGGCTTCTCGAACAGACCGAGGCCGAGTGGAATCGGGCGCGCAACTGGAACGAAAGGTCGCTGGGCAACTCCGGCCACAACTGGTGGCTGCACACCTTTCTGGGCTTCTACCAGGCGGGCCTGTATTTCCCCCAGTTCAAAGGCTTCGAGCAATTCCGGGCGTTCGCTCCCACGTATTTCGAGCACGAGATGGGCGTCCTGATGGAGGTGGACGGCTATACGCGCGAACGCTCGTCCGGCTACCACGGCGGGACGTTCAATCACTGGCTGCACGTGCTCCATCTCGCACGGGCGAACGACATCGAGTTCAGCCAGGAATTCCACGACCGGCTCCGGCGCGTGGCCGAGACCGAGTGGAAAACGCTGGCGCCCAACGGCGACATCCCGCACCTGGGCGACACGCGCCCGCGCCACAGGCCGGACAGTTCGCTGGAGCGGCTGCGCAGGGCGGCGGCGGTGTTCGGCATGCCGGAGGGGAAGTACGTGGCCGAATCGCTCGCCCCTGAATGGCGGCCGAAGTTCCAGGGGTTGCTCCTGGAGGGCGGCCGGAACGTGCTGCCCGACTACGAACGCCTCGCGGCGCGGGCGCCGGCTTCCCCGACGGCGGACACGGCCTTGCGCCGGTCGGGCTACTACTTCATTCGCCAGGACTGGACACCCCGGTCGGACTGGATGTGCATCGAGGCCGGGCCGCTTGGCTCGCTGGTCAACAGCCACGACCACACGCACGTTTTCAACTTCGAGCTCTACAGCCGGGGCCGCCCCGTCCTGATAGACAACGGCAGCGGCCCCTACGGCGACAGCCCGGAGCGCATGTGGCGCGTGCGCAGCGCCAGCCACAACGTGGCCACTATTGACGGCGAGGATCACATACCGGTCAAGGACCAGTGGCGATGGGACGGCGCAGTTATACCGGTCGTTGACTCGTGGATCACTGAACAGCCCTACGCCTACTTCAGCGGCGCACACGAGGGCTACCGTTACCTGCAGGACAGCGTCGCCTCGTGCCGGCGGAAGGTCTTCTATCTGCGGGGGCAGTACTGGATCCTGCTGGACCGCTTCACGCCCGAGACGGATGCCGAGCACACTTACCAACTTCACTTCCACGCGGCCGTGCCATCCAGGCTGGACGGCAACCGCCTGGTGACCCACGGCGAAGGGGGCAACCTGCTGATTGTGCCCGTGGAAGGGCTGGACGGAGAGGCGGCACTGGAGCCCTGCCCCCATCCGCTGGAGAGGTATGACAATCCCGACCATCTCTCCTACACGCGCCGCGGCGCAGGGAACCAGATCTTCGCCACGCTGCTGGTGCCTTTCGAAAGCGACGACGCGCCGCAGGTCGTCGTCAACCGCGTCGAGGTGAGCGCAGACGGCCGCACGCTCACGCCCTGGGAGGCGACGGGGCTGGAGATCGAAATCAACGGCCGCAGGGACGTCTATCTGGATCAGCACATGCAGTGGAACCTGCCCTGGGAGGCCGGCGGCTACTCCGGCAACGGCCGCCTATTCCACTCCCAGTGTCCCTGACCCGCTTGGCGCCGGTTGTCATCCTGAGTTCGCTATGGCGAACGAAGGATCTCGCCGTTCTCAGCCACTCTGGCGCCTCAACGGCGAGATTCTTCGGCCGCCCAGCGGCAGCCTCAGAATGACGATCTAAGGACCAGCAGAAGGGGCGCGTCCGAGTTCTCAGACAGAGCCTAGCTGAAGCTCGCGCTGTAGTTAGGTCCCATCACATTGATTCGGGAGGCCCGGCGTAGTACGCTGCTCAGCACCTGGACGCGGGATCCCTTTTTGAACAGACGGTCAGGAGAGAGCGATGATGGCGTATAAGTGGCTTTGGACCGCGGCTGTGGTCTTTCTGGTCTTCGGTGGAGGGCAGAGCATGTGCGCGGCACAATCTGACCGGCATGAGGATCTGGAGCCCTGGGCCTCCAACGCCCACCCGACGGACGCGCCCAGGCGTCACGTCGAGGGAATCGCCACCGGACGGCATGAATACACCGTCACCCAGGGCGGCACCATGGACGGCGAGAACTGCCGCTCACCCATGGGCGTGGGCATGAACGTAGAGGGTGCCCTCGAGCAGACCTGGCAGTCCAACCGCGCCCTGCGCATGGAGAACGTGGGCGACACCGACGTGGTGAACCCCTGGCTGTCCAACGGCCGGAACCTGTTCCGCACCGTGGACGAGATCGTCAATGCAGCGATCGCCCCGGGCATGACCGACAGCGAGAAGGCCAAGGCCATCTGGTTCCAGGATTGCCGCTACCACTATCACTTCGGTGGCGAGAACCACGAGCTGTCAGACCCCGTAAGGATTTTCAATGTCTACGGCTGGTATCTGTGCGGCTCCAACGGCACTCACCTGGCCGGGCTGTGGCGCCATGCCGGCCTCAAGGTCGCCCCTTCAGCCGGGACTATAGGGCACACGACCTCGCGGGTCTTTTTCGACGGCCGTTGGCACTTTCTGGACGGCGACCAGCATGGCATCTGGCTGCTGCGCGACAACGAGACCGTGGCCGATGATCAGGACCTCGTACGCGATCACGACCTGATCAAGCGCACGCATACGATGGGCATACTGCTGGGCGATTACCGTCGCCTGGACGAGGGCTTTGCCGCCTCATTCGCAGCCGAAGCCATCGTCAGCGGCAACCGCAACTGCCGTCACGGCACAACCATGAACATGACCCTCAGGCCGGGCGAAGCACTTGTCTGGCGCTGGGGACATCTGTCCCCGCTTAAACTCTTCGGCAGCAGGACACTCAGGTATCCCTACACGATCTGCAACGGCCTCTGGGAGTACCGGCCGGACCTGTCCGGCGACCTGTGGAGGAAGGGCGCGGTCAGCGCGGAGAACGTCAAGGCCGGCCCGGACGGTTTGTCTGCCGAAGGTGGCAAGGACGCGACGATCACCTGGGCGGTGCAGACTCCGTACCTGGTCGTCGGCGGCAGATTGGAGAGAGAGGACAACGGCGCGCAGTTCGAGCTTTCGTTCGACGACAAGTCATGGCAGAAGGTGGACGGCACGAACCTGGACAGTTTCTTTCCGCCCACCGGGGCGCCCCCGCGCTACAGCTACCGGCTGCGCTGCCGGTTGTCCGGCGCGGCCCGGCTGAAGCGTCTGGCCATCATCAACGATCTGCAAATGGCGCCGCTGGTGCTGCCGAGCATGACCGTGGGCGAGAACACGTTCACCTACACGGACGAGACGGAGGGCAAACGCTCCGTGCGCGTCACCCATGAATGGGTGGAACGTTCCGCGTCCAGGCCGCCGCAAGCTTCACCCGCACCCATCGCCCCGGCGGACGGAGGCGAGACGGACGGCACGGACATCGTCTTCCGATGGCAGGAGGCGCCGGACCCGGACGGCGACAGGATCACAGACTACCACTTCGAACTCTCCGACCGGCCGGACATTCGCTGGCCCCTGTCCACCAACTTCTACCGGCTCATTACCCGCACCAGGGATAAGGGCAAGGCGCAGTACACGCTGGCCTATGTGGGGTTGCTGACGCCGGACACGAAGTACTACTGGCATGTGCGTGCCAAGGACGAGAAGGGCGTGTGGGGAGCGTGGAGCAGGACATGGAGTTTCACAGCTCGCGGAGCGGCCCATCCGCTGGACGTAACGCTGGACTATGACAAGAACAAGCGCCGCGGCGTTCTCAAGTGGCAGCCGAACCCGGTGGGCCGGCGTCCGGTCCGCTACCGCGTCTACGGAAGCGACGAGAAGGGCTTTTCGATCAGCGACGAGCCCTACGCGGTGGTGGTCGGCGCAAGCAAGGAACTCACGTCGCCTTTCCCGGCCAACTTCATTGCCGAAACCACGGCGACGGAGCTTGCCGTTCTGGGTGCGGAGATTGACTTACCCGCGGCCAACAAGACCTATTACCGGGTGGTGGCGGTCGACAGCAAAGGCAAACTGAGCGGACCGTCGGACTATGCCACTGCGCCGCGTCCTGTCATCTACAGCAGACCCGTGGTGACGGCCCGGGTGGGTGCCGCGTACCGCTGCGAACTCAAGGCCACCCGCTCGCTGGGCGATCTGAGGAATCGCGTTGTGGGCGGCAACCTGGCCAAGAGCTTCTGGGACATAGAACACCCCGTCTACGTGCTGGAGCGGGGGCCCAGGTGGCTCAGGATAGATAAGGCCACGGGACTACTGTCCGGCACGCCAAACGCCGCCGGCAAAGCAGACGTAGTCGTGACGGCCACGACCGACCGCGAGGTGCGCGAACTGGACATGGGGGCGCTCGGCTGGGGCCAGGAGAAGCTCATCGGCACCAGCACCGAGCGAGTAGGCAGCGACACCCAACGGTTCACCATAGACGTGAGCGAGTAGCGGCGAGGTGTCGCGAATGCGGGATGCCCCTGCGATGGATTGCCTGCGGCGAGGGCTATGCCCGAGGTCACTGGACGCGTTCTTCTTGTTCGGCAAGTATGATGATCTGCGGCTTGAGCAGAAGGACGACGCTGCAGCCCTCCAGGTCCAACTCCCTCGCGTTCTCCTCGCCCATCCACTGCGCCGCGATGAGGGGGCCTCTGTGTCTAGTCTCTTTGACTTGCCATTGCCCGCTCAAGTATTCTGTCGAATTTTCCGTCGCCCAGCGGACCCAAATACCGCACCAGTAACTCCCCCTTCGAATAGTCCACGGGCACGGACCCGGTGCTGGCGTGATGATCATAGGGCGTCGCAGCTGCATCGTAGTACGTCAGTTTCTTCGTCTTCCACTCTACATCAAGTCCACTCAGGAAACCGTCGGTATCGGCAGGATCCACACATGTGGCAAGCAAAGCCATGCCAACAATCTGCCGGTTGTACAAGCTGGCGTGCTTCAACATGATGTAAGCGGCCTGTCGATTGAACTGTTTCGTATCGTAGAACTTCAGCCGCTGCTTCCTCGCTTCTTGAGCAATTGCCAACACAGCAGGCGCAACCTCTTTCAGGCGTGCGTTTCCTGCAACCAGAAGAAGGGCAAGAAGGCGATATCGAGCTCCCTGAAGCGTTGCTGAGCCATCTGAGTTATTACTCATTCTGAAAGACGGTCCCGCAACAAGAACCACACCAGGTGCCAACACTTTTTCCGTTGTCTCTCGGACGTATTCCTCCAGCAAAGTCTGGTATGAAGCCAGTGACGTCCGCATGTATTGCCTCAAGAGAGCAGCCTGTTCGGCTTGGGGCAGCGATGATATTTCTTGCAGCACCTTGACGAACCTCCGATTACTCATAACGAGGTCCACGTCCCACTCACCGGCGGAGTCCGCAAGCGGCAACTGTAACCCGAATGCGTCCAGTGCCTTGCCAGGCCAGACATACATCTCAATTTCGGCCAAGTTTCGAAGACTGTCTTCCAGAGATTCTGCCTCCAAAGCCTTGATCTGAGCATCGATCCTTCTCTGGGTGAAGAGCCATGGCCGGTGTGTCTCCGGTTCGGGGAGGGCGGGCACAGGCATGTCGATCTCCACTTCGCGTACGCCATAGGTGTACCGCAGACCGAAGCGGTCGTCCGTGACGAACGCACCGGGCAGGACCTCCATCGCCTCGAACGTGAACTCCGAAGGGGCGAGTGGTTCGTTCACCTGGTTTTCGGTGAACTCGACCGTCCAGTCCCTGACGTACTGACCCCCCGCGTGCTCACGCTGCTCGTTATGGAGAGTTACCTTCCGAGGAACGAACACCCCGTTAATGGAGTCGTAGCTGTATCGCTCCTCGTCCAAGTAACCCCTTTCAGGGGCGCGACGGACGTAGTGGATCAGGTTGCAGCCCTGTGCCAAGTCGAACTCGTACAACGTTTGCCTCGGCCCGCCATCGACCCCCGTGCTCCACCGCTCGAGCATTACGACATCCCCACGTCGTGTCACTCGCCCCCTCACCACGCTGGCTGCATCGTCGCTGACCATACCAGTCAGAAACTCGTGCATATCCCTGTTCGCGCGCCCAAAGTAGAAGAAAGGGTCGAAGTCTCTGCCATACGGGTTGACCTTTGCAGCCTCTTCCGCACAGTAAATCCCTTCGAATGTATCGGTGCCGGTAGGCAGGTGGGGGCCGTGCTGCTCGGTGCTTCCTATTGGAACAAGAACTGTATCTTTGTTCTCCAGGTAGCTCTCGCCCAGCAGCCACAGCCGCCTGGCCGACCTCTCAGGGTCGTCCTGTTTGCGATCGGCCGCGGCGGCGGGCCTCCTGCCTGGACGGCGGCCTTACCAAAAGTGACTTTCCCTAAAGTCAAGCTCAATATTCCAGGAGTGGAGAGCATGAGCCCCACCCAACCAAAACAATCCAACAGTCTGAGCGGGAATCGTAACGTGAGGAAGAGGCGGGTAGACAGCTGGAGTGCAAGCAAAACCAAAAGAAACGAGCTTAAACCGAGCGTCTGGAACAGGAGGGCTGCTAAATAAGAACCGACTGTTTCATTAACGACAC
>SDBU01008364.1_pt1 | contig 11774 bp, 9 predicted proteins | sample 2277071 | NCBI WGS metagenome assembly SDBU01 (sample SAMN10397929, study PRJNA504765) | marine sediment metagenome | isolation source: marine sediment core GS08_GC12, 126 cmbsf | place: Arctic Ocean: Gakkel Ridge, Loki's castle | collected 2008
CAGCTTACAGGTATACATGATATAATCGCGCCTGAGTAGAATTTCCTGCAATGAGTCCTTAATCTTGGGTTCCAGATCATTCTTAAGCTCACTAAACAGCGCCACCAGGTTAGTTCCTGTCTCCCCTGCCAACAGGGCTTCGCTGTAATCCTGGTACTGTTTCTCAATATACGCAGAATCGGTTTCTTTTGATACGGTGAAGATAGGAATACCTTCTGCATTAATCATAGTTTTATCTGGATAATTTGAATGTTCGGATGGCTTGAATTCGTAAGGCTTAAGCTTGATAGCAGATTCTCCCTCCGCTATTTTTCTCAGGATAGGTTGCGCAACGTTTTCCAGCACGTCCTTGACCCCGTTATAGCTCTTGGCCTTTTTTGCAACTTCTTCTCTCAGGTTGTTGCACCCGGCGATGTAATCATCCAGTTTTTTCACATAGACAAGATGGTTGTTCCATAGAGTCGGAAACGGCAAGTGGTCTCTTAGAGAAATGAAAATGGGATTAGCCTTAATGGTATCCACAGATGAAAGTGTTCCTGGATAAACCTCGTCGGGTCGAGGGGTTCTAAAATTGTTTTTCCATTGCTCAATTAATACACGGATCTCTGCATAATGTTCAAGTAAAGCATCCTTGATAATCCCCACTTTTACGAGTCTAGTTTGTTCCTCTTGTTCCGCCAGTTTAAGGTGGCGAAACAAAGTTCTATCGTCCTTGATACCAAACTTCCTTTTTAGGTCTGAGTTGGATTCCCCGCTCTGCTGCGCCTCAAGCAACTTTTTCCTGTCATAGTAGTTAATTTTTTTAGCCATTTTCTTAAAACCCTCGAGTTGTATGTATTTTTGCACTATTCTTGAACCTATTAGCATTAAACCATGCCATTTCGTGCATTATTACACCATATATATGTAATATCGTGTCTTGACCAGTAATATATACTTATATATTATAATAACATCAAGTAAAATAAAAGTCAATATGAGGAGGGTAGAAGTGGATAAGGAAAAATTAACCCTGACCGTTGACGAAACGGCAAAATGTCTCGGCATTGGAAGAAATTCAGCGTATGAGGCTATCGCTAGAGGTGAAATCCCGGTTGTTAAACTCGGGAAACGTTTGCTTGTTCCCAAGGTAGCCCTAGAAATATTGCTTGCCGCTGGTCAGTCAAAGAAAAATGGCGCTAACGAAAGCCAGTGAGAGTAGTCATCTGTGGCGGAAGCATTAGAAGGCATTGGCTGTGTTAAAGCTAAGGGTAATGCTAGCAGTTAAGACCTGCTTGTCCATCCGGCCTGTGTCGTTCATTACTAAGTCAGAGGTAGAGGTGTACCAGTTGGAGGATGCTGCCAAGGTCATACGTTACGGTAAGCGTAAGAGGCAAAAAAGAGGTTGAAAGCTGCGGCAGTTGACGTACCAATAAGTACAACAGGTACGTCAACCTAGCTTCAGCAGGCATTTTAGTAAAATATTGGAGTTGGTGTAGTTTTTATTCAAGGTTCAAAGCTGATGCGTGAAACAGTCGATGTAATGGATGAGAACATATTATTAACCTTGAGAGAGGGCTCTCAAGGCCTTAAAAGCCTATCTGCGCTTGCTGGCATCAACTACAATACTCTGAGACAAAGGATGGGCAAACTTAGTCGATATGGATATGTTTCTAAGCCCGGTTATGGTGAATATGCGCTTACTGACAAAGGAAGGCAGTTTGTTGAAGAGTTGACCTTGCCAGTTGCTCCCGATCTAAAAGATCCGAAGCTAAAGAAGCTCATTGATATGCTTCCCACCGAGCTTCATCGGGCTTTTTTCCGCTTGTTACTCTCAGGCATTACCGCGAAGTATCACCTATCCGATGTTTATGATGACGGTTACCCGGCGTTTATTCTGGGCGGCGAAACAAAAAGTTTCAAGACAGCCCTGGCGAAAGTGGTGTGCAGATTACTTGGACTTAAACCGGAGGAGAACATCTATCCCCTATTTTCAGCCATAGCAGGGGAGTTTGGTATCCGTAGATTCAGGACAAAAGGGAACGATCATTATAGTATTGCGGCATCTCCCCTATTTAAGCAGCCGTTTATCTGTCTGGATGAGTTTGACAAGGTAACAGATAGGGACACAAGACGCAATATCCTCTTCTATTTAGACGGCAGGCATAATTTCACCGTAGAGGGCAAGCTGGTGGAGAACCGCGTCTGCACCATGGTCACCCTGAATACGAGAATAGGCAAGGAAGGTATTAAAAGGTTCGGTATTCCTGAGCCATATATTCGCCGGAGTATTGTTGCCGATACTGAGCATGTACGTATGGAACTGAGGGATGTTGATCTGGTTGCTAAAAAGATTTTTGAAATGAAGGATTTTCCGAAGATTAACCTTAGCAAGCTTCGTCTTGTCCATACGGAACTCACCAATGACGTTTTTAGCTGCCTCAGGGATTTACTGATGAATTGTACTGATGAGGAATTTCAGGGACTAACCGACACAAGGCCATTGGTTATCCTTGTCCTGGGGCGCTCGGCCCTCCTCGACGGTGATGTCAGGGAAGCGATGTACCAGACGATTTGGGATCGTCTGGTTTGCCTGGAGAGTCTGGGCGGAACAGTGGCAGGCTGGAGAGAGGAAGTAGCCAAGGAGTGGGCGAAGTATGAGCGGGAAGAGCAACCGGAGATAGAAAAACGACTGGGAGAAGCTGAGCAGAGAGAGAAAGAACGGAAATTAGCACTCGAAGAGAGAAAGGGGGAGATAAAACGAAGAACGGCTGATCAAATAGAGGCGAAATATGATTCGCTCTATCAACGCCAGTGCTTAGTTAAGGACATAAGAGTTTATATTCCGCGTTTTCAGTATAACCATCCGGAGCTTGCTAAACCCCTGGAAGCTCTCTGGAAGGAAGTGGAGGCCAAAGCTGTCACGGATGAAGCATTAAAGACCTACAGGTTGACGTTCAATAATTTCCTTAACCAGAAGGTGCTTCCGGTCCTCGAAGAAGAGAAGAGACGGCGGGATACTGAGGCCCGGAGGCAGGAGCAGCTCTCAAAGATTGATTCTCTTATACGTGAAGTCGACAGGATGGATAAAAGGTACAAGGGATTTGGTATCAGAAATGCAGAGCTTGAGAATTGGCTTGCTGAGCTCATGGACAATCGGAGGAAGGTGGAAGCGGGGCAGGCGCTGACATTAGAGGATTATATGTTACCAACTATGATTTCGATAAGTATGCCGCAGGTCGAAGCAACGCTCGTTGGGATTAAAAAGAGAAAGGAGGAGGACGAAAGGCAGCGGCATGCTGACCTTGCTAACCTGAAATTCAGGCTCAGGGAAATTGGTCGCTATCTTCACCGAAAGAGATTCAATACAGAGGCGAAAGAAGACCCGGTCCTTATTCTCCAGGAGTTGGGGATAATATCGCCAATAGGATCTTACCAGAAGCCAGCCAAAGGAGATTGGGTGTCGAATTGGCCATACGGGAAGTTTCAGTATAAACCGCCTATAAGAGATTTCGTGGATATGGTCGGCAGGAGACATAGCTACTCAGATATTAAGAGTTGGGTAAACTGGCAGGCCATATATCCTCTATTACAGATGGCACAGGAGCAACTGCAGGCAGAAGCCAGGAGAACGAAGAGTAAGACATGATATCAGGGCAGAGTTAGCAAAGAAAGGCGTGCACCAATGATTTTGACAGAGCGCTACAATGTCAAATCATCAAGAATTGGAGCTGGAGCTTTAGTAGCTATATAGCGATTGCACAATTTGGCTTCTCGTTACATCGATCTTCTGTCGAACTTATTACCTCAATGTAGATGAGAAATCACGTGCTATCAAGAACTAAGACTGACCTGGTAGTAAGACCCCGATGGGCTCTAGATGGAATCATAACTGTTCTGCCTTAATATAGATCGTCTCTGGTGCAGTTTCAAAGTACTGGAATAAGGCAGGGCACAACAGCCTTCTGTCGATTGATCCTCTACCCTGTACCAATACCCGTGATATTCTTCTTTCACCCGTGTAATTTCTATTTGATAACCGGGAAAGGGCGTCGACGAGAAAAGCAGCCTGAATCCACCGCGAGCGTTAGGTATGTCCTTGACAAGGTTATCAATCATTTCTGGAACACCTGCCACGAAAGGTTCCTTATTCAATCCGACAGATTCATCATCAAATACCCAAGTGCCTTGACACCAGTATGGTACTATGACCATGAGAATATTAGCCATTTTCAATCTAACCGCTTCATCCTTGAGAGACTCTTCTGTGTCTTTCTCCCAGTCAACTTCAAGCGTGCTGTCATCTATTATAAAGCCACCATCTTCCGTCTCAGGCATTATGAAATCCACCCATTATATATTATACCAGCTTTCTCCTGAATAAAAAGTCATAAGGTAAAGTTTCAAGAATTAGCTAAATTATTACATTAAATGAGTTGACAAACACGTTAGTATGTGGTATTATACATACAGAACGTTAGGAGGTTATTATGAAAGATAATACGTTACCACACATATTCACGCTAGGGGAAGTCGCAGAGTATTTAAAAGTTGACAATGATGTGATCCTGCATGAATTTGAAACCGGTAATCTGTACGGGTTCAAGATCGGCAAAGAATGGCGTTGCTCTGATGAGGATTTATTGAATTACATGCGAGGAATAAGAGATAGCGCCGAGCCTTCCCAACCTACTCCAGTGAAGACACCTCTATCTGAATCAACTGTAAACATTATTGAGGTCGAACCTTTTGATTTTAACTGGCCCAAGACTGGTGGGGGTGGCTACCCGGAACACTACGATAAAGCGTATGAGGCCACTCTGATGATAGACGGCCAAGAGTACACGTTTAAGATTGGTTTTGGAAACCGTGAATCAGCTGGACAGAGGCGTCGTCGTGTTACTATCTGGCTTGGTAATCGGGCAATTGTTGAGTTCGCAGGCAGTAATAACTATGACGATGACGAACTGCTAGCAGGAATAATCAGACTTAGGAATGGGAAACAACTTACGACCCAGAGAATACCGGATGAATACAAAGGGTTCAGGGTTGAGAGGTATAACTCGGTCGTGAAGGGGCCAAGAGCCAGTACGGGTATGGCGGTAATAGTTCACAAGGATGACCTTAAGTCCATGCTTAATCATGCGGTTATTCGTGCTACCTGGAAGGAATTAATCTAGGTTGATAGTCTATTTGATGGAGGTGGATGATGTCTTCAAGGTTAATAGACAGTTATTTAGCCAGTGCTGAATGGCGGAGAACAGTCCGTAACTGGCCCGAGGATGTAAGGGCAATAGTTGATGGATATCGTGCCTATACAACAATATCCCACGCAGTCCAGAAAGATGCTATCCAGAACGGGTGGAGTGCAAGAAAGAACAGAAAAGGAGCAGGGTGGGGGTTTACTTTCGAACTACTGGAGGCAACAGGCAAGGAATTCCTTATTATGATGGATAGTGGCACAACAGGACTTACAGGAAAGGTTCTGACACCAGAGGAATATGACAAGGATTTACCCGGTGATGAACGGTGGGGTCGTTTTGAGGGTGTAGCTTTCACGCAGCCCCGGGCGGAGAGAACACTCGGATCAAGGGGTCGCGGCAAGTTCATCTTTGTCGGGGCGTCAAAGGAGCAAACCATTTTATATGATACCCTCAGGGAAGATGGTAGCTACAGATTCGGATTCAGGACAGTAATAAGAACAGAATCACCTGTCATGGCTTACGATAATGATGAAGGCAAGAAGAAACTCCGGGAGATGACAGGGGATCTAATACAGCCTCTCTCAGATGTGGGCACCAGAGTGATAATTGTGGAACCTCTTGATGAGATTACCAATGACGTAAAGAGTGGTAAATTTCTGAGATTCATAGGTGAAACGTGGTGGGAGGTTATCCATAATTATCATGTTGCCATCAGGCTAAAGGCAAACGGCAAGGAATCGATAGTGACCATTCCAGAAGAATTCGATCTCAAGGAAGAAGATTCAAAAAAGGTTAAGACTTGGATAAAAAAGAATCAGAAAGTCCCGACAGCTTTCGGGGAATTTCGAGTAAAAAATCTTCACCTTGTTTATAATTCGGACGGAAACGTTCCTGAAGATATACGAGGAGTGGCTATACAGAGAGACGGTATGAAAATTGATATGATCGAACCCAGATACATGGGACGGGAGATTGCTGAAAGACTGTATGGTTATATTAACTTCGATTCTGATACCGAAGAAGCTTTACTTGAAGACGAGGGTATTGAGCATTACTCCTATGATTATAGAAGAGCGTTACCCGGAGCCATCAAAAGACTCATTGAAGATGAGATGTTACGGTTCGCCCAAGAAAAATTGGGTTACGGTGTAGACGCCAGAGAGGTGAGAAGGCAGCAGCAGCGTAACGCCGAAAGACGAGCACTGACAGCCGCCAATAGTTTCGCTCGTGCGCTTGGTATAGGTACAGGGCCGGGACCAACACGGGAGGGTGGTGCCGGAGGAGAAAGAACACCGAAGAAGATTAGAATACAGCTGGAAGAGCTATCATTACCGCGTCCGACAGACCTTAGAGTCAATTATGGAGAATCGGTAAAGAATATTAAAATGAGGATCATAAATGAAAATGGCCGTGACGTCGACCTGAGAGTGAAATTCTTTCTGAGATATTACGACAAAGTAGTGAGAGTGTTTGCGGAACAGGATATCACACTCAAGGCAAAATCGGTTTCGGAAGAATTAGGGACATTCGAGGTGGAATGCAAAGAGTCGGATTTCCCGGACAGTGGTAAATATACTGTTGTGGCTAGAATAATATCGCTGATGGATGAAGATAAAGGTGTGGAGCTGGATTATAAGACCAGAAGCTATTATCTTGAAGAAGACCCTCCAATGCGGGGTTTATTTGAAAGGTGTGAAGCCTTCGGCTTTCCTGATGAAGAACCGATAATATTCTGGATGGGATACAGTGAATACGGCAGTGAGAGAGGATTAATACTGTACTATAATCTAAACCATCCAGGATATGTACCTGTGTCCGAAAGTGAGGAAGACCTTGCCGAATATATTATCAGAATAGCGGGACAGGAGATATGCCGGTTTGATCTGATGCAGGAAACTCCGGTGCTTTTTACTGATGAACAGAAAGATGATCCGCAGGAGATATTGAAGCAGGAACGAAAAGTGCTGGGCGAATTAGTATACAAATTCCGGCGAGGAGAATTCTGAGATGGCCGTAATTATCAGAGAAGAAAAGACTATTGAGGATAAAAAATACACTGTTAACGTGTATAGAACCGCACTAGGTAAACTTGTCACCGATGATGAAAAGAAGAAAGCAGAGAGGCTTGATGCTATTCTGGCAGAGCGGATGAAAAAAATTGAGCAGGAAACGAAGGATAACGGGCTTCTGGCTCTCAAAGGCAAAAGGGGCAAGGTTCATAAACTGTGGCATGAGGTGGGCAAACGGCTTGATTTTGTTATGGATACATCTATTGTAGCTGCCGAGGATCGGGAGTTCGTATGGCGCGCCCTATACGATCATGCAGGAAGACTTGCGCCAGGGCGTCTATCAGAAAGGGTGAAAAGAGATCCGGAAACAAGCCATTTTTCCTATTGTTATAAGTTGTCCAGATTCCCTTGGCAGTTCGTTGACATGGCAGGAGACTGGACATCTTGGAGTGAATTTTTCGACAGGAAAGAGACCAAAAATGACGACCGGATCATCGAGTGGTTCGGGAACAAAGCCAGAGAGGATAATGTGTCCTCCCGACAGAACTGGTTAAGGCCACTCACCAAGGCAATTCATAAAGAGTTCGAGAAAAGAGACACTACTGTATTCTCGGCGGATGAGCTAAATGACAGGCTTGACAAGATTTTTAATGAAATGAGGGAGAATGAGAAATCTTAACGAACAAGCGTTTTATGCCATAGACCTTTTCGCCGGGTGTGGCGGCTTGAGTGAAGGCTTTACTCAAGCGGGATTTAACGTCATAGCTCAGATAGAAATGGATGGTAATGCATGTGACACATTGAGGACACGCCATCTTTATTATGAGCTGAAGAAGAGACACAAACACGCTCTATATAACCGATTCTTAAAAGGCGAAATCAGCCGCGATTATATAACAGGCTTATTCCCGGAGATAAAAAAATCAATTGAGCGAAGTATAATCCAGGCAGAATTTGGGGAAATGAAACTGAGGCAGTTGTTTACAGCAATCGACAGGGCTCGTGAGTATCATAATGCTGACAGAATCCATCTTGTAATGGGAGGCCCTCCCTGCCAGCCCTATTCAATCGTAGGAAGGTCTCGTGATCCAGACCGGATGGAACTTGACAAACGACACTACCTTTACGAGCATTACCTGAAAGTTCTCGAATACATCCAGCCCGATTTCTTTGTATTTGAGAACGTTCCCGGACTTATTACTGCTGAGGTTAAAGGCGAGAAGATATTTAAAAAAATGCTTGACGACTTCAGGAACATCTCACCGTCATATGAAATTGCTCCGTCTTTCGATGAATACTCAAGGAATCCAAGACAGTATCTGCTGGACAGCAGTAACTACGGTGTACCTCAAAAACGTAAAAGGATCATCTTTGTAGGATATAAGAGATCCTTACTTGATTCGAATCCCAAGGTGAAGGATGTTTTTAAGAAGTTACTCAAACCCAGAGCATCGCGTTTCTGGGGATACGATGTCAGCAGTGCTATTGGTGACCTGCCGCCTCTAAAACCCGGCTGTGGAAGTGATGGATGGCATAGCGTATACCCTCAACGCGAGGTTTCTCCTTACCAGTCAAAGATGAGAGATAATTCACCTGGTGTAATTAATCATAAAGCCAGAACACACATGGATAGTGATCTTCAAAGATACAGGTTCTTCATCGAACATCATAAAAATGGGAATGGAGCTGCTACCTTATCTGACCTTATTCTTGAAAGGCCAGACCTAACTCCATCACATCGAAATCTGGACGAATTCAGCGATAGATTTAAAGTTCAGTGGTGGAATCGCCTTGCTTCAACGGTTACTGCGCATATTCACAAAGATGGTCATTACTATATCCATCCTGATATTAATCAGTGCCGCTCTTTCACTGTCAGAGAAGCAGCGAGATGTCAATCCTTCCCCGACAACTTCAAGTTTGAAGGCAAAAGAACGGAGCAATTCAAGCAGGTAGGTAATGCTGTGCCTCCCCTACTTGCATTCGCCATTGCCCGGGTTATACTGGATCAGTTAACAAAGATATATCTGGAGAAATAATGAGAGAAGTCCCTCCAGCAGAACAGATAGGACATTTCCGGCAAAAAATGTTGGATTGGTTCAATAAGTATGGAAGGGACTATCCCTGGAGACATACTGATGACCCGTTTAGAGTATTAATTGCGGAAATTATGTTGAGAAGAACCAAAGCGGATCAGGTTAAACCTGTATATAACTTGTTATTTGATAAATATCCTGATGTTGGAAGCCTAGCTTTAGCTGATGATAAACAGCTTGAGGAAATATTATATCCCCTCGGGCTAAAATGGCGTTATCCTGCCTTCAAACTTATAGCTCAGGTGCTCAAAGAAAAATATAATTGCATGGTACCGGAAACGAGAGAAGAGCTAACCAGATTACTAGGAGTTGGAGACTACGTGGCCGGAGCCGTCTTGACGATAGCATATAAGAAGCCAGAATGGATGGTGGACAGTAATATTGTACGGCTCTTCAAAAGATACTTTGGGTTGGATACAACGAAAGAGGGCCGGCGTGATAAACATATAATAGCGCTGGCTAAAATATATACCTCCGGAGAAGATCCTCGTGCGGTAAATCTTGCTATTCTTGATTTTACAGCCTTGATTTGTACACCGAGAAATCCAAAGTGTCAATGCTGTCCTGTGAAAACAGACTGTACATATATCCTGTAAGACAGTGCAAGGTAATTTAAGATGATAGAAGAGTATGAGGAGAGCGTAAGTTCAAATTTTAAGGGTACTATTATCGATATCGAAACTGTTGGTGAGTTTAGTAGGCTCTTCAAATATGATTCAAGGCAATATAAAGATATGACTCAGGTTATATTTGGATATATTAATCAAGAGCATCTTCATATTTACTGTGCAAAAGACTCAAGCGGAATTGAACAATTAAGAGAAATAACGGGTAAGATTATTACAATCCTAGAAAAGCCTTTGTATGCATTTAACTGTGATTTTGAGAGCGGTGTCTGGTTTCATCATATCGGTATCAATATCTTATTTGATGGAGAGCTAAATCGAGAGAAATATGAAAGAAAAAGGGATGCGGTACAGCTGTTGAGAATACCAAATTATGACGATCCCTTTTTTGATAATGGATTTATCTGCATAAAGGCATGGAATAATAGGAAATTTGATAAAGCTATAGCTCACAATAGATCTTGTCTCTTGAAAGAAAGAGACATTTTATTGAAAAGAGGATACAGAAAACCGGATGGATTGGAATTCATAAAATAGAAATACTAAGCGATAAGTAGTTTACCGCAAAATATGAGTAAAGGCATTATTAATGTTTAGTCCAAGCCATTTTCGAGACTTATTTCAGCCTAGCTATTGTGAACGTCGCGTCTGGTTAGCCGCTAACAAGCCTGATTTAGCTATCGCTGACACTGATTTCATTCAATTAGTACAAGAAAAGGGTATTGCTGCCGAAGAAGCCCATGTTCAAACGGTAGGCCCTGTAGAAATGCCAAAATACCCTGAATATGAATTTCCCGCCGGCTTTGAGGAAACTCGCAAAATGATAGAATCCAAAGTGCCGATAATTTATCAAGGTATTTTAATAGGTAAAAATAATCAATGGATGGCTATTCCAGACCTTTTAATATTCGATAAAAAGGCTAAAAGATATATCGTTCGTGATGTAAAACTGGCAAAGAATCTTGATGCTCACCCAGAAATCGAACTGGGAATGGGATTGAGTAGGTTATTAGCTGAAGAGGTCCTGGGTTACGAACCAATTTTAGAAGTGTTTACAGGTGATGGAGAATTACTGTCCCCCTATCTTGCTCCAGACGGTAATATTGTAAAGCAAGCCATAAAGCTTATATCTAAACTGGAGAATCTTGCTGATGAACCATTTGAGACATCCGGTTGGTCAAAATGTAGTCCGTGCCCATTCTTTAACTATTGCTGGGATAAGGCTTGGGAAGGTCGTCACATATGTACAATTTCTGGAATTGAACAGGGAATGTCCAAAGAACTCTGGGGGATAGGCATAAAAACATGGGAAACTCTCCTTAAAAAGGGTGATGATATAGCTGATATTACGTTCCAGAGAGGCTCTCAAACTCAACGCATTGGGCCAACAAGAGCGGATAAAATTCTTCGGCAAGCTCGATGCTTATCCATGAATAAACATGAAATAATAACATCGTTAACGCTGCCCAATGGTTATTCTAAGGGTGACAGGCCGATAGTTATTTTCGATGTTGAAAATAATATGCCGATTTTTGAAGAACTACTTCTTCAGGTTGACGTATATTTGTGGGGGCTGTTACTGGTTACTGCCAAACAGGTAAAACAAGAATTAATCATAGCTCCAAAAGGCTCAAAAAGCGACCAGAAAGGTTGGCAATTATTTTTATCCACAATGTCCAATATATTCGACCAGTACGGTGATATCCCAATAGTGCATTTCAGCTCACATGAGAAGACGAAGGTATCCAATTATATCAACAGCTACGGAGACATTCATTCTACAGGACAACGAGTTCTTGATAACCTATGGGACCTTTATCGGGCAATTTTAAATTCAGTTACGCTTCCTGTACCCTCTTA
>SDBU01008365.1_pt1 | contig 11774 bp, 15 predicted proteins | sample 2277071 | NCBI WGS metagenome assembly SDBU01 (sample SAMN10397929, study PRJNA504765) | marine sediment metagenome | isolation source: marine sediment core GS08_GC12, 126 cmbsf | place: Arctic Ocean: Gakkel Ridge, Loki's castle | collected 2008
AAATCTTACAAAGTCGATTAAACTCTATTTCTTATTTTTAGAATTTTTAATATAATATCATCAGCAAATTATTATTTATTAAGAATCTTTTTTATGAACGAGAAACTCTTTTTTTTTAAGTAACGAAAAATAATAAATACAAGATAAATTAAAACAATAATTGAAATCTTAACGTTAAAAAAAAAGATCATTATGTCTGTGGAAAATTTAATTGAAAAACTTGCGATAGATGTTCAGGGAGAAAAAAAAGGTGATGAAAATATTACTATCTTCACGCTTTCAACATGTATGTGGTGTAAAAAATGCAAACGTTTCTTGGAAGAGAGAAATATGAAATATAGATACGTAGAGCTTGATAAAATTGAATCGAATGATAAAAGGAAAATTTTAGAGTATTTAAAATCTACCTATGAATCAAGAATATCCTATCCTTTTCTTGTTTGTAAAAAAGGATTTGTTGTTGGATATAATCCGGATAAATATGAAAACTTATTAGAGAGTTGAGGGAATTCTGATGGATATGGAAACAAGAGAGGGAATGAAAAAATATTTAAAGCAAGTAGCAGAGAAGAATAAGTGGATTATAATTAGAGATCAACAAACTTTTGACGATTTATTAGATGGATTAGTAGACAACAAGAAATCATACGGTTATCAATCTTGTCCATGCCGACTTGCCAGTGGTAAAAGAGATTTAGATAGAGATATTATTTGTCCATGCGATTATGCTCCTCCAGATATAGAAGAATTTGATGCGTGTTTTTGTAACCTCTTTTTAAACTCTTCCTTCTACGATAGAAATGTAGATTTCATTGTGGTACCTGAGAGGAGACCAGTAAAAATAGAAAATGCTGCTATTGAATATCTCGATAATGAAAAATGATGTAAAAAAAATGTGAAATAATTTTTTCTATTTTCTACTTTATATGATAAATATAGGTAAAAATCAATATTTCATAATCTTAATTTTTAAATATTTCTGTTTCTCTTAATAAGATATGTCAGATAAAGAATTAACAGATGATGATTTAGAAAAAGAACTCGATAAAGCATTTAAAGAAAATGAAAAGTTAAGAGATAACTGCGGGACACCAATACCGGGTAATAAAGAAGTTGGTATTCAACGAACAAATGTCTTTAAAGAAAAAAGCGAAAAATAAAATTCCTCATATTCTTTTCTAGCATCATTTATATTGATTTGATAGAAAATTTTCGAAGTAAACTCATTTTAATATCATTAATAATTAAGGCAAACCTATTTAAATTTCTTGATTTAAGCAAGGAAAATGAAAGAGAGAATAGAAGGTAGAAAAAACTTTCCTACAGATGAGGTAGATCCAGAGAATTTTCTTAGTGATAATGAAATTAGAAATTTGCTCAGAGAAAAAAATAATACTAAATTCACACAAAATGATTTTTACACCCTATTCAATTGTGTCCACTGTGGGGAATGTGAAACTGAACCCGAAAGGTTTCTTCTAAAACAAAAATATATAGCAGATGGGAATACCTTTGAAGAAATTAATGAAATGCTTGAAAACTTTAAGAAATATAGATCCCCCTATCCATCGAATAAAATGCGAATAAAGAAGCCAAAAAATCTCTCCCTCAAATCAGATACTCTATTATTTATGGGTTGTCTTTCTACGATAAGAATTCCCAAATACACTGAACATGTGCTTGAGTATTTGTTGAACCAGAAGGTAGAATATACAATTTTAGATACAGAAATTTGTTGTGGATGGCATTTGCTCGCAAGTGGTTTAAAAGCTGAATTTGATATCTGTATAAAAGAAAATAGGGAGATCTTTAAAAAATTTAAAAAGGTTATTTGTGTTTGCCCGGCTTGTTTTTATCTCTTTAATAATTTTTTAAAACCAGAACTTGAAACAGATATAGAATTTAAATACATATCAGATTACATAGTCCCCTCAGAATCAAAAAAGAAAGGAAGAGTTGCTGTTCAACATCTGTGTCAATTAATGAACAGGGGTATGGAAGGTGTGGATAAAACGATCGATAAAATTCTTATAAAAAGTGGTTATACAATTGTTGATGTTCCTCACTGGTGTTGTGGTGGGGGAACTGGTTGGATGGGACGTACTTCTGTAATCGAAAGCATTGCTCGTAAAAGAATGTCAGATTTTAACAAAAAAAGTATTGATTTTGTAACAACATATTGTCCCTCATGTTGGTGGATAATCCGTAGGTTTAGTAAATTATGTAAAATTGAACCAAAGATTATTCAGCATTTTGGTGTTCAGTAACATCTCTATAGCTCCATAAACGTCCTACAATTTTTCCTTCAAGAGTTATTGGACGCGAATATTGATCAAAAATTCGTCCATCCTTACAAATAATCATATTAAAATCAGTTTTGGAAGATTTCCTTAAACTTTGTGTTTTATTTATAAAATCTCTTGAGTCTTTGAGCTGATCCGCAACTTCCTCAATCAAAATTTCAAAATCTGATTTTTCTACTATTTTATCAGAAATACGCCACATGTATATAAATCTTGCATTCATCTGTGTAACCCGACCCTCACTATTAATTGCGATTATCCCTTCAGCAACAGCTTCAAATATTGCATTTAATAATTCTTGATTGGCTCGTAATGCATTTTCTGCATTGAGACGATCAAAGGTATTTTCCAGAATTTGCGAAAAAATTCTTAAAATCGCAAAATCCTTTCCCTTCCACTGAATTTTTTCTGAAACCTTACTAAAACATGCAAAACCGGTTATTGTTGTTTTATGATAAATAGGGAATCCTAGAAAACTCTTAATGTTTTGGAGCTCCATAAAATCTTTTGTAAATTTGGCATCATTGGGTAATTTAGAGACTTCTGGGATGTTGATAAAGTTCAATTTTTCAACACGTCTTATCCACCAAGATATCGTATTTCTATCAATATTCTGATGATTCTTTAATTGAGATTTAACCCCGTTATTACACCACTCATGAGTATTTGATAAGATATTTTTTTCCTCGTCAAATAGAAATATAGAAACCCTATCTGCTCCTGATAAATTACCCAAATCTTTAAGAGAAGAACTAATAGCCTTATTAGGATCAATTTTGCCTACAAATCTAGAAGATATAGCAGAAATTAATTTTTCAACGCCTAATCTTTTCTCTAATGACAAATTGAAACCCACATGTAGAAACTTTAAACTATATCTCCTATTTAGAATTAAAAAGCTCTAATTTTGATATGTATCAGATAAAAGTGCTTCTGAAAGAAAGATTAATTAGATTAATTTAAATTTTTGCATCCCAATTGTTTTATTAATTAGAAGGAACGAATTATAATTTAATTTTAATATTACATTCAATTTTTAAGAGATTAGGTAATTAAGTGAATAAGTTTTAAGCTTCTCTAAAATATGAAATTTATCTTTAAAAAACACCTAAATTAATTTTTAAATTATTACTATATTTTGATTTGATATGATTTAGAATCGATTAAGGATTTGGTTGCTTTATATTTTAAATGAAAAATTATTTTAAGTTTGCATTTAAATATTCAACTTAGAAAGATTTCAGTTGGTGATAGTTTAATGTTTTCTGAAAATGAACTTAATGAAATAAAACGAGAAATGAGTAAATTAAAAAATAAAGTTGTTCTAAAGCTCTTTACAGATTTCAAGATTCAACAAGATGGAATCAAACTAAGAAAATGTATGGCGTGCGAAGGAACATTTGAATTATTAAAAACTCTTGAAAACTTCTCTGATGGAAAATTGAAAATTGAAGAAATCTCTACTGAAGAGAATGAAGAAGAAGCAGAAAGATATAATGTTACCAAAATCCCAACAATATTATTTGTTGATGAAAATGGTAAGGAAATTATAAGGTATTTAGCATATCCAACAGGATCTGAATTTGTTCCCTTTCTTAATAGCATACAATATTTCTCGGGAATAAGACCATATTATTCAGATCAAATCATAACCCATCTTAAAAAAATTAAAAAGGCAAGTTTGAAAATCTTTATAACCCCAACTTGCCCATATTGCCCCGCAACAGTCCCTGTTTTAACTCTCTTTGCTATAGTGTCAAAAGGGAAAATTACAGCTGAAATAATTGATGTAAATTTGAATCCAGATATAGGTATGAAGTATCAAGTCCAGGGAGTTCCTCACACGGTTATAAATGAAAAGGATCATATATATGGTCAATTTACTCCTCAAGATCTACTAGATAAACTAGTTGGTTCGAAAGATAGAGATTTTGGAGGGATGTATGCCTAAATACAAAAAGGTGGATAAAGAAAATGTCTCAAGATGATAGATATAAGGAAATAATCAAAAAAGAAATGACGAAATTAACAAGACCTGTTACTTTGAAGGTATTTACTTGTAAAGAGAAACAACCAGACGGAAGCCAGATAAGAGAATGCATGGATTGTGGACAATTTATGGCTCTTTTACAGGTTTATGAAGAAAATTCGAATGGAATGCTCACAATTGAAGAAATGTGTATTGATGAGAACCCGGAATTTGCTAAACAATATGATATAAGTCGAGTTCCAACCATCTTATTCATCGATGAAACAGGGAAAGAAATCATTCGGTATTTAGCCTCTCCTCAAGGAGGGGAAATCCAGCCATTTATTCAAGCTGTATTCGCATTCGCGGGTGCCCCCAATTATTATGAAACAACAATACGCCAGAACTTAGATCGCATCGAGCCGTCTACAATAAAGGTAATGATAACCGACACGTGCCCATACTGCCCCCAGGTTGCCACGATTGTAAATAACTTTGCTATTGCCTCCAAAGGGAAAATTAGGTCGATTATTATCGATATAGGGGCAAATCCCGATATAGGTCAATACTATGATGCTGCTGGCGTTCCGTACACTATAATCAATGATAAAAAAACACTAGTAGGTATGGTGGGAGCCCCTGAGATATTAAAAGCATTGATGGGAGGAAAAATTCGTGTTCAATATTGATCTGGAGACCCTAGACTTAGAACAGACTTATGATCTCATAGTTTTAGGTGGTGGTCCGACCGCAATTGGTTGTGCCATTTATGCTGCGAGGTTTGCCATGAATGTATTGGTTGTAGGAAAAACATTTGGTGGGCTAATAGCTACAACCCATGTCGTTGAGAATTATCCTGCTATTACATCAATAAGTGGCCAAGGTCTAATGGATATGTTTAAGGACCACATGAGTTCACTTAAAATCCCATATATTTCTGATGAGATTTGGAGCATTGAAAAAATCAATGATCATTTTGCTCTCCACTCTTTTTTTCAAAAATTTAAAGCATTTTCAATATGCATTGCTACAGGTTCAGAAAGGAAAAAACTTGGAGTTCCAGGAGAGGTAGAATTTTCTGGACGCGGAGTCTCATATTGTGCCACCTGTGATGGACCATTTTATAATGATAAGACGGTTTGTGTGATTGGGGGAAGTGATTCAGCTGCGAAAGAGGCGCTATTTCTTGCACAAAATACCAAAAAGGTTTATATCATTTATCGAGGGAAAGAAATTCGTGCAGAGCCTATAAACAAACAGAGAGTTTATAAAAATAATAAAATTGAGATAATCTATAACACAAATATCGTAAAAATCAATGGAGAAAACAAAGTGAAATCGGTTACGTTTGATAATGGTAAAGAATTTGAAACAGACGGAGTATTCATAGAGATAGGTTCTATTCCTAATTCGGAATTGGCTAAAAGAATTGGAGTTAATATCAATGAAAAAGGTGAAATAGTTATAAACCGTAAATCCGAGACAAATTTAAAGGGAATTTTTGCTGCAGGTGATGTAGCGGACGCTCCATTTAAGCAAGCAATAACAGGGGTCTCCGAAGGTGTTATAGCAGCTTATTCTGCCTTTGATTATGTTAAAGAAATGGATATTGAATACTAAAATGATTTTTCACTCTCTATTTCTTTTTAATTATCATTTTAAGGCTATTTCCATAAAGATCTTTTTTATTGTTTAATTTCTTAATAGACTCTATTATAATTTTAATAGATGTCCAAAAAAAATGTAACTTAAAAATAGAGTTTTGTTTTATTTTATAATAGATCTGTGTTAATTCAATACAAAAAGGAAATAAATAAGAAAAAGTTATTCTAAATCGCCCTTTGATTAATGTAAAAATCGAATTTATAGATATTGATGCTCTGTTTAACCGAGACCTCTACTCACAACCCCCTACTCACAACCGATGCATAATCCTTCTTTAAAATAGTCGCATTCTTCACAAAGTCTTTCGCAATTAAAATCTTCCTGTTTTTTCCCAAATAAATTTATAGGAAGAAATTCCGGAAGCTCGAGATTAGACCCAAAAATTAGTTTTGATTTAGCTACGTCAGTATCATTTACTAAGCTACAATAGCTAACAAAATTATTTATAGCTTCAAAAGATTTACCGACAATACCGATTAGTAAATGATATTTGCCTGAAACAGTAAGGACAAAAAAAACTCGTTTGCATTTTGAGTAATATTCAATAAATCTCTTTAATTGTTCGAATTTCCTTAATTCTATTAATAAAAAAGCTAAATTATAATTTAGCTCGTTAATATTGATATTACCTTGAATTTTTAATACATTTGAATTGATTAGGTTTGAGATTCTATTTTTTATTCCTGTGTGACTCATAACTTTGGATTTAAAGAGTTCAAACTGCTTTAATCCCTTTTTCCCATCCTTAAACAATTCTGTTAGAATTTTTTTATCAATCCCGTCGAGTTCCTCTTGGACTTTTTCTCGGTCTCTTTTAGAATACTTTAACTCCTGTTCCATTCTCTTACGTTCTTTTTCCATTTTATCCCGATCCAATCTTGCATGAAGTATAGGAGAAATATGATTAGCTATAGTTTCCACCAGACGTTGATCCCACTTAGTATAACCAGTTATCTTATTTCCTAGTGTTAATTGGCCAATGACTTCAGACTGGTAAAAGATCGGAACACACATAACATTAGTTAGTACAATATGTCCTTCTGGAAATTTAAAGGGTCCATTTGAGATAACAGTTTTTTTTTGTCTTAGAGATTCACCCCAAGCACCAGCCCATGACTTTTTTTTGTATAATATACCTTTATCTGGTATTTCACATTTTTCCCAATAGATATCGCGAGTCAATGAAGGAGTAATCATATCACCATTTTCATCAATATACCCAAAATATCCCATCTTACTTTCTAACACTTCTAAAAGGATCTCCAACACTTCTGGATACATTTGATCGTCAGGAAATTTGTGAAACATTTCTGTTATTTTATCACGAAGTGAAATTTCTTGCTTATTTTCACTCTGTTCTATAAAGTTCTTTAATCTTAAAGCTATATCCTTTATCAAATTAACCTCCTCATCCAGAAAAAGTTTTTCTTCTAAAAGGAATACTTCAATAAGTAATGAAGTGGAATTTATGTTAATTTGAGCATCTAATTTCCATTCGCTTTCCATGAAATTTTCTGATTTATATTCACTTTTATCGTAGGTAATCCTTGCTTTTGTAATTTCGGGATATTGCCACGCAGGTGGAATAATTTTAATTGTCTCTTTGAGAACATCTGTAATTGGGATGTTTGGAATCGCCGTTATTCCTGAGATTGCATATAAACAACCGAGCTCTTTGACCCTTTCCTTGAGATTGTGTTTAAATTCCTTTAATTTCTTTTCTAAGTCATCCAATTACTTCGATCCCGTAAAATTAATTAATTTCTGATGTTCCTCTATATAAATTTATATTACAAATTTACAATTATTACAAAATTGTCTCATAAAATTATTTTTTTTTGATTTATTTCCTAAATAATTATTTAATAATACTTGATTTTTTAAACATTTTGACTTGTTTCTACTTTTGTGTAAACATCCTCTGGTTTTAGTGAAAATCTGATCTGTTGCGGAACAAAATTAAAAAACCTTACTAGATCTTTATAGCGTGAGCGTAAAGTAACCTGAGTTACTCCCGTAACGGCTGAAACCTCTTTTTGGGTTAGACCTTTGTTTTTCAGTTTTGATATAAAATAGATTGTGCCAGCACATAACCCTTTGGGATCTTTACCACTGAAACTTTTAAATTTAATGTAATTTTCTATTATTCCTATAGATTGTCTTTCTATCTCAGGCCCTAATTTTAATCTATTAATGTATTTTGGGATTAGCAATACTGGATTTAAAATATTGGGTCTCAACTTTAGCTCATTGATTAAAACTTTAAAGCTCTTATTGAGAACTTTCGAGCTTACGGAAGATTCGTCTGTTAATTCCTTCAACGTAATAGGTAAATTTACTTCTTTAATTATATAGTAAAGGCAAGCTGTTAGAATTCCCTTAATAGATCTTCCTCGCAATAAGCCACTCTTAGTTGCTTTTTTATATATTTTAACTACTGCCTTCTGAATATAATCAGGTATTCTCAAATGACAGGCTATTCTTTTTAACTCCATGATTGCAATTAATAAATTTCTCCGCTCCCAACCTATTTGCATATCCCATCTCGCGGCTCTCTTCAAATCTTCATTAAAAATCTTACTCTTCTCGATAATAGTGCTTAAACTGATATCAGCTACTAAACTTGAAATAGGACTACCATTATGCCACTTCCTTTTTTTATCTTGATTACTAAATGCTCGAACACCACAGTGAATCATATCAATTTCTCGCTCATATATTACTAATCCACATTGATGACATACTATTTCACCCACTTTATGAACTTCGATGAGATAACCACTACATTCGGGGCACAGAATTGCGGGAGACTCTAATTCTAAAACCATTCTTTTACAATCAAATTTGTAAATTTAATAAAATTGAATAATTCAACTCAGAGTAATCTATTATCATTAAATATTTAAATAATACTACTTTGGAATATAAAAATTAAAGCAATTCTCCATTTTCACTTTAAAAAGTACAAAAGATGATTCATAAACTTAAATTTTTAAACAAAGATTTAAATATTTACTTTTCATACATTGATTTACAAATTAAAGTTTTTAGCAACTTTTTTGTAAAAAATAAAGTATGAGTAGAAATCTCGTGATCTCAGAAAAAATGGGAATTGATGATATAGATTGTCAGATTATGGGCTTAATCCAGCAAGAGCCAAATCTTACGCATACAGAAATTGCGACTCACGTAAATCGTAGTCAGCCCACCGTTGGGATGCGTATCAAAAAACTTGAAAAGTTGGGTGTGTTGAAGTATCAGGCGGGGATTAACATGAAGGAGGCGGATTTATGTTTTGCGAGAATCGAGATCCAAACAAAAACTCCCCTGAAGACAATTGAAACTGTGAGGAGATGTCCATTTTTGTTAAATGCGTTCAGATTGAGCGGAGAATCGAATGTGAGTATTTTAGCTGCAGGTTTAACCATCAATGATCTCGATCAGGTTATCAATCGTCATTTTCGAAATGATCCTGAAGTGGTAAGGGTTCAACTTGATGAAATTATAGATGTAGCGGATGATCTTGTATTACCAATAGATTTAAATCTTGAGAATGGACAGTTGGATTTGGAGAATTACTGTTGTGAATGCAAAGGAAATTAATCGACGCACAGCTTTTATTATTAGTGATTTAACTAATTTTTTTGATATTATTAAATTAATTTTAGATTCTATTATTGTCGATAATAATTTTGCTTTAGATTTATGCCCCCAAACAAGATTTAACTTCGAGTTTTAGGATTCGAATAAGTTTCTCCTATTAAAATCCGCTCCCACAGATTTTTCCTGTTTTTAACAATGATGATAGTAAGTAAGATTCCCATTATTGTAATCATCACAATATTTACTAAAATCCTTGCATGCAGAAATCCCAAGCTTATGTCTCCCTCTATTGTAAATATAAGTATTAATATCCCAACAATGTTATAAGGATCAATAAATGGCCATAGTACAGGATTGAATGGATGCATCGGGATGTCTAAGAAGATGTGGAATAAATTTCCTAGCATACATGATAATACAAGAGCCGGGGATAATCTACATACCTCTTTTATTTTTGCTCTATCGAGATGAAAGAATAAAGATGTCAGAATTGGGTACAAATAAACGGTAACGAACACCGAGATGATAGTTCCTATAGTAAAAGCACCTACCAAACTGTGTAAAACAAGATGATCAGGAAGTACACTATAAAAAAAAATTAATAAAAACGGTACTTCAACATCAGGTATGAAAGACCCAACAATTAATCCCGGTAAATTCAGCCTTTTGTCGAGTTTTGATAACCCCCAAGCAATGGGGTAGTGAAGTGGTGTTATCGGCACAAATTATCACATTATATTTGGAATCGAGAATTCTTTACTTTAAGCATATAGTATATTAAACTAGTATTTAAATCTAATTCTCAAATTTTAACTACTTATCACCATTGGTTTATGATTTATCTTTATATTATTTAGTGTAAAACTTTTAAATTGGATAATTAGGTTTTTAAAATAGCAGAAAGCTCAGAAGATTTAAATGATGATGCAGTCAAATTAAATGATTAAAATTCAGATTATTTTTCTTGAATTACTTTATTTGTAGAAAGGTTAATTGTTTAGATTTAAAATCCTTGACCAAGGGATTTATAGGTAAAATGCACTACTGAAAGATTCAAAAAAAAGTAATGGGCTTAATGTTTATATGAAGAATCACATTAGATGATATTATGAAATTAGTAAATAAGATCGCTTTAGTTACTGGGGCGGCCTTAGGTTTTAGGGATGGAGGGCCGTCAATTGGTAGCTCTATAGCTTTTAAACTTGCATCAGAGGGAGCTAAAATTGTTGTAGTTGATGTATTAGAGGAAATGGGTGAAAAAACGATAGAAACTATTAAAAATGATGGTGGAGATGGTTTTTTTGTTAAAGCGGATGTTTCAAATACCCAAGATGTTGTTAAGGTTATTAAATTAATAAAGCACAAGTATGGTCAATTACATTGTTTAGTAAACTGCGCTGCCTCGTATGAGGGAGATATTTCCAGAAATATAGTTGAAATCTCCGAAGATGATTGGAAAAAGACTATAGATGTTAATTTAAACGGGTATTTTAGATTTGCGAAATACTCAATACCTTTAATTTTAGAAAGTGGTGGCGGAACAATAGTTAATATATCATCGGGAGCAGCCTTCAAGGTTTTAAAAGATTTTTGTGTTTATCCCGTTACTAAAGCCGCGATAAATGCATTGACAAGAACCTTAGCAATCGATTTTTCACCCAAAATTCGAACAAATGCCATATGCCCAGGATTTGTGAGAATAGCAAATTCAGAAGGAACCCGAACAAGTGAAGAAATTAAAAATTGGATTGATGATATAGCAGTGAGATATCCTTTAAAAAGGGTTTGTACCGTCGATGAAATTGCCAAAGTTGCGTTGTTCTTAGCCTGTGATGATTCCTCATATATCAACGGCCAATCCATAATTGTTGATGGGGGTAATATGATTTCTGACTTTCATGAGTTTTGATTTAACAAGAGTAATTCTTTAGCTTAGGTTTTAATCTATTGTTATAGCTCTTAATTTACACGCAGTAGTGCAAATATGACATTTCACACAATTCTCTTCACGGTCTTGAACTACAACACACTTAGGTATAGAATCTTTACTAATAACTTCATAGATTCCTCTAAAACAAGCTTCTTCACAAGAAAAATCTTTGCATTGACGGCATTTATTCGTATCGATGTGATGGAATTTGTAACTTTCAATATTGTCTTGATTAAGAGCTCTATTCATCATGCTTATTCAATTAAAAACTCCTTTTATCGATTTTGTTTATATAATATTATAT
>SDBU01008366.1_pt1 | contig 11772 bp, 9 predicted proteins | sample 2277071 | NCBI WGS metagenome assembly SDBU01 (sample SAMN10397929, study PRJNA504765) | marine sediment metagenome | isolation source: marine sediment core GS08_GC12, 126 cmbsf | place: Arctic Ocean: Gakkel Ridge, Loki's castle | collected 2008
ACGAGCCGCGGATTCACATGGCGCTGGTGTGCGCCGCGATGAGCTGCCCGCTGCTGCGAAACGAACCATACACCGGCGCCGGGCTCGACGAGGCCGGATCCCGGAGCCTGGTCGACATGGTGACGGGGTACGCCGAGGACACAATCGAGGTCGTTGCCGACACCGGCGACGCCATCGGCTCCGGGTTCCAGCAGTCGGTGACCGGGCTGATCATTCGCGGCAAGCTGCCCGACGATCCGAAGCGCGACATGTCGACGCTGGAACGGGTGATGTTCCAGTTCGGGGCGCTCGGCGGCGACTTCCCGGCGATGGTCGCCGGCGGCCTCATGGGGACATTGGGATTTCCCGATCCCTCCGACGCCATCACCGTGCCGGCCGGCGCCCTGGCGTTGCCGGCCGGGATGCGCGAGGTCCTGATGCAGGCCTACGCCGAGGGGGGAGCGGTTTCCTGGCGCGATTTCCTCGAGCGATCGCTGGCCGTCACCTGGGAAACCATCAAGGGCGGGATCACCGGCGCCGGCTACGGCCGGGCCGGCCAGGTGGTCAAGGGCTTCGCCCAGCTGCCGGCCGAAGTGGCGACGATGGTCGGCATCGGCTCGGCGCTCGAGGGCCGGGTTCCGGAGCCCGAGGAGTTCCTCGACGCGGCGATCGTCATCGGCGGCCTCAAGGCGGTGGGTCCCAGCGCCGCGAAACTGCGCGAGATCTACGCCAAAACCGGCCGCCGGCCGGTCGATGTCGCCGCCGATGCCGCCCGGGAGACCGAAATCCGCGCCCACATCGCCGAGGACCGGCCCGGGGTACCCAAGGTCTACGAGGCCGAGGCCGCCCGCCAGGTGTCCGCCAGGCGGCTTACGCTGGACGAAGCGATCGCCGGGCTGCGGGCGGCGATGGACGATCCGGCCAAGTTCGAGGAGCTGCAAAAGGCGCGCCCGGAGATCCGCAACCTCGGCCAGGTCCAGGAGATGCTCGAGGGGCTGCTGGAGGAGCGCGTGAAGTTGGGCGAGGAGATCGCCATCGCGAGGTTCAGGGAGCAGATTGAAAAGTCCGAGGAAATCGTCGCCGATCCGAAGACGTCGAAGCCGATCCGCGAGGGAGAACGGCAGCGGATCCGCGCCCAGCAAGAGGCAATCAAGGAAAAGGAAGCCGGGCTGGGATTGGATGCCGCCGGCGAGGCCGAGACGGCGCGCGGCAAGGTTGGCCTCGATCCGGAGCTGACCGAGCCCCGGTTGAAACCCGAAGTCAACGAGGGCGTGGTCGCGGCGGCCGAGGAATTGTTGATGTCCGGCGAGGTGGTCCGCGATCCCTCGCGGCTGATCTCCGATCAGATCACCGAACTGTTGCAGACCGACCGGATCGAGCCCGGGCACTATGCCGAGGTCCTGGGCCGTCACGGGATCAGCGCCGAGGAATTCGCCCAGCTGTGGCGGGCCGACACCCGCAAGGCGGCGCAACACCTGGCCGAGTTGTCGAAGGTCGAGGCCCGGGTGCGACGCCTGATGGGCGAGGCCTCGGAAAAGGATCTCGAGATGCTCCGCGAGGCGGGGCTCGACCGCGACGCCCAGGCCAAGAGCCTGTGGCGCCGCCTCGACGACGTGCGGCGCGGGATCCTGGTTACCCAGCTGGCGACGGCGGTTCGCAACTTCGAGGTCCAGATCGGGCGGATCGGCCTCGATGTGTTGCAAAAGGGTTTCGACGCGGCGCTCCAGCGCGCCCTGCCGGCGGCCCGGCGCACCGTCCATCCCGTCGACGCCTTCGAGACCGTGATCCGGATGCTGCGGCCGGGCAAGACCAAGGGCGTGACCGATGAAATATTGTCGCGGTTTCCCAAGGACGCCGACGATCTTTTCCTCCGCTATTCGTCGGACCTGACCAAGGCCGGCCGGGGCACCGGGGCAATGGCGGCGGCGGAAAAGGCGGTATGGCTGCTCAACATCATGAACCGTTTCCAGGAATACGCCGTGCGCCGGCCGGTGTTCGTCGCCGAGCTCGATCGGCTGCTGGCGCTCAAGGGGCAAAGCCTGGAGAAGATCATCGCCGAGAACCGGATCGGCGAGATTGCGCGTGACGACGTCAAGGCGGCGGTCGACCGGGCGCTCGAGATGACGTTTGCCAAGAACTTCGATCCGGCGGCGCCGGGCGCCGAGGGTATCGCCGGTTCCTTCATCCGCATGGTCAACAAGCTGCCGGGCCTGGCCACAATCATCTTCCCGTTCCCGCGTTTCCTGATAAACGCCCTCAAGTTCCAATTCGAGTTCTCGAAGGCCGGTTTCCTCAAGCTGTTGTCGAAGGCCGAGCGCGCCAAGATCGCCGCCGGCGACACCTCGACGATCAGTCGCGCCGCGCTCGGCTCGGCGATGCTGTTCGCCGCCTGGGAGATCCGCAACTCCGATTATGCCGGCGAGAAGTGGTGGGAGATCCGCCTGCCGTCCGGCGAAACCGTGAGCCTGTTGCCGTTCAACCCGTTCGTCTTCCACCTGTTCATCGCCGACGTGATCAAGCGCCAGGTCGACGGCACGCTGAGCACCTTGACCTTGAAGGATCTGGCGTTCGGGTTCCTGTCGTCGAATTTCCGCGCCGGCGCCGGGCTGTTCATCCTCGACAGCATGATCGAGGGGCTGTTGGGGCTGGGCGACGAGGAAAAGGCGTTGCGGCGGCTCCAGGAACTCGGCGGCGAGATCGGCGGCGGGTTCCTGGTGCCGCTGCAAATGGTCCGCGACGCCTACATGGAATATGACAACTGGCTCGGCTCGGGCCAGGAAGCGATCATCCGCGACAAGCGCGACGAGCCCTTCCTCGGCCCGTTCAAGGAGAAAATTCCGATCCTCAGTCAATCGTTGCCGGCGGCCCAAAGCCCGACCCGCGGCGCCGACATGCGCCGCCAGATGCCGGCGTTGCGGCAGGCAACCGGGCTTGGCGTTCGCGAGGCCAAGAACCCGGCGGAGCGGGAACTCGACCGGCTCGGCTTCACCCGCCAGGAGATCACCCCGTCGACCGGCGATCCCAAGGCCAACCGGCTGATTGCCAAACACCTTGGCCCCCTGGTCGAGGCGGCGATCGTGCCCCTGGTCCAGTCGCCGTTCTATTTGTCGCAATCCAACGAGGTCAAGGGCGGGCTGTTGCGCGAGGCGATGCTGGGGCTGCGGCAAATGGCGATCGCCACGGCGCGCACCGAGGATCCGGCGCTGTTCGCCAAGATCCGGATGCGGCGGATCCCCAGGCGCCGGAAGCGGATGCTCGAGGATCTGCTCAAGGTCGATCTCGACGAGATCATTCAGTAGGAGCCCAAGAGGCGGGGACGGGCGAGGCCCGGACCGGGACAAAAGGAAAAGGCGATGACGACATCAGAAACCAGCACGGCGGCAAGGTGGTCCTACACCGGCGACAACGCGACCACGGCGTTTGCCTACGACAACAAGATATTCGAGGACAGTGACCTCAAGGTCTATCTGGACGGCACCCTCAAGACCTTGACCACGCATTACACGGTGTCCAACGCCGGCGAGGAGGACGGCGGCAACGTGACGTTCCTCAGCGCCCCCGCCCAGGACGTCGAAGTGGTCATCGTCCGCGATGTGAAGGCGACCCAGGAAAGCGATTACGTCGACGGCGACACCTTCCCGGCCGACGTGGTCGAGGACGATTTCGACCGCCAGGCCATCCTCAATCAAAAGAACGCCTCGGATATCAAGCGGACGCTGCGGATGTCCGATACCGACGCCGACTTGACGATCGACGCCATTGCCGAGAACGCCGCGGACCGGGCGACAAAGTACCTGTCCTTCGACGCCGCCGGCAACCCGGTGGTGTCGCAAAACGTCGGCGAATGGAACGGCGCCTGGGTGACGGCGACGGCCTACGTCAAGAACGACATCGTCAAGAATTCGTCGAACGATAACGTCTACATCGCGCTCGCCGATCACACCGCCGGGGCCAGCATCGCGGCCGACGTTTCAGCGGGCAATCTGGAGCTGGTACTCGACGCCGCCGCCTTGGCGACGGCCCAGGCGGCGGCCGAGGCGGCGCAAACCGCGGCGGAGCTTGCCGAAACGAACGCCGAGACGGCGGAGACCAACGCCGCCGCGAGCGCCAGCGCCGCCTCGACATCCGAAACCAATGCCGGCACATCGGAGACCAACGCTGCCGCTTCATACGACAGCTTCGATGATCGATATCTCGGCGCCAAGGCAAGCGATCCGGCGCTGGACAACGACGGGGGCGCGCTGATCGACGGGGCGCTGTACTTCAACACCACCAACAACGTGATGATGGTCTACGACCTTGGCGGCGGCACATGGGGCAGGACTATTCCGACGGCCGCCGATCAGACCAATATTGACACGGTATCGGGGATCAGCGCCGACGTCACGACGGTCGCCGGCATTTCTGCCAACGTGACGACGGTTGCCGGGATCAGCGCCAACGTGACGACAGTCGCCGGGATAAGTGCCAACGTAACGACAGTGGCAGGGATCAGTGCTGATGTCACTCAGGCAGCTACAGATAGTGCTGTGATTACAACTGTCGCCGGGGACACGGTTCCGATCAACACGGTGGCCGGGGATACCGCTGCCATCAACATCGTCGCAGGCGACAGCGCGAATATTGTCACGGTGGCCGGGATTTCAGCAGATGTGACAACAGTCGCAGGAATTAGCACGGACGTGACGGCGGTCGCCACGATGTCGCACAAATTCCTGTTCGATACATCAACGTCGATGGCTGATCCAGGCACGGGGGATATCCGCTACAATAACGCCACTCCGGGCTCGGTGACGCTGATCGCCATCTCCAATACGTTCAAAGATGGTTCGGACATTTCCCCGTACATCGCGGCCTGGGCCGACAGCACAAGTACGGCCTTGAGGGGCACGCTTGTTATTCGTGACAGCACCCTGGCAACCGGCGGACAGATATTTAGCATCACCGGGGCGATCACCGATAACGGTGCTTGGCTTCAAATCCCGGTTACGTTTGTCAGCGGCGCCACGCTTCCCGGTAGCACAGACGCGCTTTTCGTCGTGTGGTTGCGGACAGGTGATCTCGGTGCCACCGGCCCCGGCACCGGCGATACGCTTAATGCAAATAACCTGTCAGATATGGCCGACGCCGCGATTGCTGCAACCAACCTTGGCTTGGGCACGGGCGATAGCCCGACCTTCGCCGGCCAGACCATCATCTATACAGCCAGTGAAAACGATGACCATGCGGTCGACTTTCAAGTCGACGCCGCCGGATACGGCGATATCAATGCCGTGCACATTGCCTACACGACAGGAGCAATCTCCACCGGGAAGGACGAAGCCGTCTTTTTGGTCAATGTTGACGACACGCACGTCTCGGCTACGGGTGGGCAGGTGTTAGGCCTCGAAGTGCTCGCAACGGACGGGAATGCGGACAACATCTACGCTGTAAAAGCCGGAGCCGTTGTCGGCCCCGTCCTCCAAGAAAGTGGTTCGTTCGCTGATCCGACGACGGGCACTAACGACACCACGGCAACTGATGTCGCCGCCATGATCGACGGCTCGGCGGGGACGAGCACCACAATATTCGTTGCCGACAATGACTACATTCTGATCGGAGCCGCCGCGCCCTTTACCGAGATTGAGTTCATCATCGAGACCCCGGCGGTAAACCCAGGGATCAAGCCGACCTTTGGATACTCCACCGCAGGGGCGCATACTTTTACTACGTTTTCTCCAACGGACGGAACCAACGGGTTCAGGAACACGGGCGTCGTGGCGTGGGACGCCGCCGATCTCACCGCTCACGGCGTCAACACCGACACCGGCACCTACGATATTAAGATCACAAGAACTCACGCCTCTGTCGGTTCGGTTTCTCTGTTTTACGCGAAGACCGCCGCTACCGTTGTTTACAACTGGGACAAAGACGGAAACGTCACCGTCGAGACCGTGACCGCTAATATCGTTGGGTGTGTCAAGGGCGGCGACATTGTTTCTGCTTCTCCGTTGGTCGTTGATACGGACGGCGATTATTTCGATGTAACGGGGAACACCAGTTTCTCGGCCATGACCATCGCGGCGGACAGGTCCGTTTTGCTGCGGTTTACCGGCACCCCGACAGTCACGGTTGGCTCGGGCATCACCCTCAACAACGCCGCAAGCAACTATACGATGGAGGCAGGGGACAGGATGTTTGTCCAGTCTACTGCGGCCAATACGGTTGAGGGAACCATTATCAAGGTGGACGGCACGGCGGTTGTGGCTGGCGCTGCTTACGAAGTGGGCACCCATACAGCCACGATTACGCCTAGCACAAGTGGAACTGTGACACTTAATGCTGGTGATAACCTCCTGCACTACACCAAGATTAGTGATCTTGTTCATGTTCAAGGTAGGCTTATTACCTCAGGGATAAGTTCGCCAGTTGGTTACTTTTTAATTTCCTTGCCGTTTACCAGTAGTGCCGGAGCCGAAAGAAAGAACGACAGCGCGCCTTGCGTGATGATGGACAATGTAACGGGCGTAAGCCTGGCGGATTTCGTCGCTTACCACCACGAAGGAACATCGGCGATCAGGGTATATCTTGGCGACAATGCGATCAGACAATCAGATAGCGCCAACGCTTTCGCGTCCAACACAGATATTTACATATCCCTCACCTATACGACAGCAGCATAAGGACAATCGAAATGGCACTCACTGAAAGAACGGTCGTAGACAAGATTGAGGTCCTAGAAATGGGGCAGGTTCAAATCAGAACCGCCACTGTTATCGAGCGCAATGGCGTGGAAATCACTCGCTCATTTGAACGCCATGTGGTCGTTCCAGGCGACAAAGTGACAAGCGAAGATGCGCGGGTTCAGGCAATCACGGGGGTCGTGTGGCTGCCGGAAGTGATCGCTGCCTACGCCGCATCATTGGTGGATTAAGGGGCGAGCCCGATGTTTAGCCTCGAAGCCCGGCTGACGGCGGGAGGTCTGTAATAACCATGGCCGGGAAAACCGCCCACGATCAGATCATGCACGAACTTGGCGAGCTGAAAGGCATCCAGACACAGATGCTCAAGGAACTCACCCGGGGCAACCAGCGCATGGACAACCACTCCAAGCGGATCCGCGGCGTCGAGAAGCGCCAGGCCGTGTTTGCCGCCGTCGCCGCCATCGCCGGCGCCGTGGCCGGTGCCGGACTGTCGCAGCTTATCCGCAAGCTGGTGGGGAGCGGGTGATGATCCACCACTACGACCATTTCCGCGACGTTCCCCTCGGCTTGTGGCCGTGGGAAAACTTCACCGCCGAGGAGATGGCGGACAGCAAGACCGGCGCCCTGGTCTTCTCGATCTCCTTCATGGACCGCCTCCAGGCGCTCCGCACGGCGCTCGAATTCCCGCTGATCGTCAACAGCGGCTTCCGGACCACGGCCCACGACAAGGCGATCGGCGGTGCCGGCGTCCACACCACCGGCCGGGCGGTCGACATCGGGATCTACGGCGCCCGCTATCATGCCATGCTCGACCTCGCCCCGGCGATGGGGTTCAACGGCATCGGCAGTTTTCAGAAGGGGCCTTACGCCGGCCGTTTCATTCACCTCGACGATCTCAACAACAACGAGACCACGGGACCACGTCCGTGGGGCTGGAGTTATTGAAATGAGAAACATGCTCGCCGCGATCGCCGTCCTGGTCCTGCTGGCCGGGTGCGTCACACCCCAGGGCGCGCAGTACCGCGAAGCCGCCGCCCGCACCGCCGACGAAATCCTGGCCGCCACCGAATGGGGGCTGTGCAACGCGATGACCGTCGGCGCCGTCAAGCGTCGTTACGGCCACATCCCGGCCAAGGTGGCGGCGTTCAATCTTTTGTGCAGCGAGGCCCCGACCGGGCCGTTTTTTATGACAAAGGCTGAGAAACAATGATCAAAACCTATCAGGACATCCGCCCCGAGATCGGCAATTTCGACATCCTGCTGTTCTCCGGCAACGGCATCATCAGCAACATCATCAAGGCCGGCTCTAAATCCAAGTGGTCGCACGTCGGCCTCGCCCTGGTTTTGCCGGAGTTCCCCCGCGAGCTGCTGCCCGCCGCCGTGCTCGAGGATCTCGACGAGCGCCAGGACCGGGTGTTGATCCTCGAGAGCACGACGTTGACCGACATCGACGATCTGCTCACCGGCCGGCCGATCATGGGGGTCGGGATCTACCCGCTGTCGAAACGCCTTGCCGAGTACGACGGCGCGACCGCCTGGCGACCGATCACCGGCGAGCGCACGCCCGCCATGTTCAAGGCCTCGATGCAGTTCCTCGAGGACTTCCACGGCACGCCTTATGAACGGAACAAGCTCGAGCTGATCCGCGCGGCGCTGGACACGTTCACGCTCAAGGAAAACCAGCCCGATACCAGCTCGTTGTTCTGCTCCGAGATGGCCACCCTCCACGCCCGCCACATAGGCCTGTTCTGGCCCCGAAACCATGCCGGCCGTGGTCCCGAAAACTGGCCCGCCAACGAATTCACCCCGGCCGACTTCGCCGACCCCGGCCTCCCCTTCGCCGATGGGTTCCAACCCGAAAACGTGGTTGAATTCAGCCGATAAAAAGTGACACAAACTGTCAGAGTTTAGACAAAAAACAGCCCGGAAACGACCGTTTCACATGAAACAACCCTTGAAATCATTGAAGTTCCGGAACCCTGTTAATCATCTTGTCGCAGGTTCGAGTCCTGCCGCCGGAGCCAAAATATCCCCGCCAGGTCAATGACTTGGCGGGGGTTTTCTGTTTTGAGAAGTGTGAACGGGGCGGGAACAACTCTGACAGTTTTTCAAAGTTTCAGAGTTGTTGTGCTGATATGTTCTGATCCCCTCTTCAATCGGGGGGGCCATGGACCTATGTAGACGTGTGTCTTTCCGTCAGGTCCAATGACTGGTCGAGGCGGTTTACTCATCTCGATTTTTACAAGTTCGTCGATGATGGATTTTGCCTCGGCACGAAACGCCGCTTGATGCTTCTCGGCAATTTTGGCCAATAGGGTGCGAAGTTCGCTTTCTCTGTCCATGTGGTCCTCCATTGCCCCTACTCCCCCTCGTCCTCGAGGCGGCGGGTGATGGCTTTGCGGGCGAGTTTTGCGGTGCGGCGGCCGTAGTGGCGATCGAGGATACGGCCGACGGTGTGGCGGCTGTGGCCGGTGATGGCGGCGACCTCGGCGAGCGGGGTGGCGGCTTCCTCGAGGCGGACCACGGCGGTGTGGCGCAGGTGCATGAATTGCAGGTGGGCGTATTCGGGCTTTTCCTTGGCGACCTCGGTGCGAATGGCGGCGAAGACGTGGCGGAAGTTGTCCTCGCCGTAGCGCCGGCCGGTGGTTTCGGAAACGATCAGGGTGGTGTCGGTGACCTTGCGCGCCGCCTGGCGGGCGAACTCGGCTTCCAGGCGGGCGGCGATGGCGGCGACCAGGCCGACCGGCAGGTGGACCAGGGCGCCGGTCTTGGCCTGGTTGTAGCTGATCACGCCGTCGCGATACATGGCGCGCGGCATCTCGATGATGTCGGCCTCGCGCTGGCCGAACCATGAATTGAGCATGATCGCGGTGCCGAGCGAATGGCGGCCCAGGCGATCGGCGGCGGCAACGAAGCTGGCGACGGCGTCGTCTGACCAAATCTGATCGAGGGTCTCGACGCGGCGCGGGTTCTTGATCTTGACGGCACGAAACGGGTTGGATCCGGCGAGGTCCTCGCCGATCCCCCATTGCCACAGGATGCGGCCCATGCGGACCACGGCGGCGGCCTTGGACGGGGTCTTCCCGCGGATGCTCTTGTAGAGCTTCTTGGCCGCCTTCGGCGTCACGGCGATCACCAGGGTGTCCCTGCCCCATTCGCCGATCGCCAACAGGTTCTGTTCGTAGGATTTCCGGGTGTTGCGCGCCAGGCGGAGAAAATCCTCGTCGCGGCGGTAGGCGTCGATCATCGCCCCGATGGTGCCGCCGGCGGCGATCGGCGGGGCGACCTCGGCGGGAACCACTTCGGCGCCGCGGCGCCATTCGTCGAGCTTCTGGTTGATCTCCATGGCCTCGGCGACGGCGGCGGCCTCGGCGTGTTCGGGCGGGACGTCGCGGGCCAGGCGGACCGACGGCCAGCCGACGGCGCGGAGCTCCGTGGAGGGTTGCCAGAAGTAGCGGGCGATCCCTCCCCTGCCCCGCAAGGCGACCAGGTAGGGTATCTTGATCCGGATCATGGGCGTGTCCTCCTGTCGATATTCGACGCCCGCCGGGGCGGCGGGTCAAGTGAATGGTGAGGGTTATTTGTCGAGGCGGTAGACGACGGTCTTGCCGGCGACGCTGTGCCAGACGCGGATTGTCTCCGGCGGCCGGCTGCCTTTCGGGATGTCCTCGATGTTCAGGATATGGAGCGGTTCGGCGCGGGCATACTTCATCTTTCGGCCGCTTTCCTTGTGCATCAGCTTGATATCGAGGGGGTGAGACCCGCAACGGCCCATGAACGTCTCGGCAATGCAGCCGAACTCGCGGGCGAAGGCCTTGGCGTTGGATTGTATCTGAGGATCCAACATGGCCCATGCCGGCGGCCGCACCGTCGGTTTGGTGTCATCGTCGGGTTCGCCGCCCGGATCGGTGTCCGAAGGCTCCGGAGCGGGTTCCGGAGGCGGTTCGGGCGAATCAGTTTCCAGCGGCTCGGGATCCGCCGGCGGCTGCACGGTCGGGGCCAGGTTTTCGATGTCGCCTTGGCGATCGTCGGCCGGCGGCGGGGCGAGGGCGGCGCGGATCCCGGCCTCGGTGGCGAGGGCGTGCTCGCCGTTGAAGATGCGGCCGAGGATATGTTTCTGCTGGCCGTCGTCGCCGTCGCACAGGGCCTCGGCCTGGGCCAGGGTGATCTTGCCGGCGAGGAACTCGGCGCGGCCGAGGTTGCACAGGCGGCGGCTGAGCCGGACCCGGGCCTGGACGAAGCGTTCGGTGCGGCCGACCTCGGCGGCGATGTCGAGCGAGGACATGGAATGGTGTTTGAGGCTGGTGAACGCCCCGCCCTCGTCGAGCGGGTGCATGTCGTCGCGGGCCAGGTTTTCGGTCAACGCCATCAACATGGCCTGGAGATCATCGGCCTTCACCACGCGGACCGGGATCCGATAATCCTTCGCCAGACGGCCGCCGGCGATCAGGTTGCTGACGGCGGCGTAGCGTCGATCGCCGGCGACAATCTCGAAGGTGTCCGGCGGATCCTCGCGTTGGCGGACGATCAACGGTACCAGGAGACCGATGGTCTCGATGGAGCGGGCAAGGTCGGCCAGGCGGTCTTTATCGGCATGGCGGCGCGGGTTGATGGAGTTCAAGAACAGCCGTTTGAATTCGACGAGCCGCAACTCCCCTCTTTCGCCGCTGAACAACTCGCCGATGTCGAGGTTGAAGACGGCGGCCAGCTTGGCGAGGTTGTCGAGCGACAGGGATTTGGACTTGCCCGACAGGAACTCGCTGATCGTCGCATGTCCGACCCCGGCCTGTTGTCCTAACTTGCGGATCGAGAAGCCGCGATCCTCGATCAGGACGGCGAGGGTGACGCGCAGCATGTTGGCGGCGTCGGCGATGGCGGTGGGTGTGATGGTGGCGGTGGGTGTGGTGTCCATGCGTGGGCTCCTTACTTGGCTCTCAAAACGTTGTGGACGGTGATCCAGTATTCGGTTCCCGTTGCCTCGTTATGGACCTCCAGCCGGTGGTTGAACGGCGAGAGCCTGACGACAAAGCCTCGGCACAGATGCTCGCCCCGCTTCCACGAAACGAAGGATCCAACGGGATATTTCCGAGCCAGGGCGTCTGCCAGGTCA
>SDBU01008367.1_pt1 | contig 11772 bp, 13 predicted proteins | sample 2277071 | NCBI WGS metagenome assembly SDBU01 (sample SAMN10397929, study PRJNA504765) | marine sediment metagenome | isolation source: marine sediment core GS08_GC12, 126 cmbsf | place: Arctic Ocean: Gakkel Ridge, Loki's castle | collected 2008
GTGTTGGAGAAGGTGGTGGTGGGGGTGGTGGCGGAGGCGGACGGACACTTTCAAGACCGGTCGCAGTAATTATCGCTTCCCCAGATGGCGTGCGGGTGGAGCCAGTCGCCGACCGTACTAAAGTTCTCATGGCTGCCATCACCGCGGCCGGATTTGTGGCTGGTATGTTTTTCCGAATGTCCCGGGGACCGAGATCTTTATAAGAACCCGAACTTTATTTGACGCTAAATTAATAATCTGATCCGCATGATCGCGGATCAGATTATTTAACCCCAATTTAGTTCGCCAGGCTGAGGGTATTCCTTCTTCACCATAATATGCCCCAGCCAGCTGTCCGTACACGGCCCCTGTTGTATCGGCATCATCTCCCAGATTTACCGCCAGCAAACAACCACCCTCGAATGTCTCGCTTTGATATAAAGCCCAAAAAGCTGCTTCAAGCGGTGCAACCACATATTCTGCGCCTTTGATTTCTGGCGGTTGTTTTTCCTTGAATGAACCTCTGGCGATCTGATCGATTTCTTCGACCAAGGGTTGGGTTTCCCAATAATCATTTACCGGGCTAAATCGCTCGCCGAGCAATTCCTCCTTGCCTATTCCATTCAAGGCGCCAGCTGTCAAGCCTCCATAATAACGGCAGGCATCCACTGCTGGTCTGGCACTATGCGTTGTCTTTGAGCTGAGACCGCATTTATCAATCGCCTCAGTAGGGGTCCTGGCAAAATAGGTGCAAGGCGCATTAATGAACCAATACCGGCTGAATATGGGTCCCTTGAGCCGCTGTAAGGTTCGCCTGTCCTCTAATATTTAATCAGGGCGGTGCGAACCGTGTTTCCGATATCAAAACACACACCAGTGCTGCTTAAGTGTCCCAGGCGATACCAGTGCACATATCTGCTCAATTGGTCTGAGAGGTCAAATCCTAGACATTGGATCAGGCTTTCCGCCAGACATAAGGCCATCGATGTGTCATCCGTCCATTGGCCAGGTGCCAGGCTGAACGGTCCGCCACCGACCATATCATCCAAAGGTTTGAAACTACCTGGGGATCGAAATTCCAGTGTTGTGCCCAATGCATCCCCTGAAACCAATCCTAACAGGCAGCCTCGATAACGTTCAATTTGCTTCACCAATCCACTCCTGCACCTTATGGTCACCACCCAACACCAGCATCCTATTCAACCTGTAGAGCTGCTTCCATCATCGCCTGCCCGATTGCCAGCGCCTCCTCTGGATCGTCTTCCTCTAAAATGATGACCAAAGAGAATGGCGCGCCCTTCCAGGTGGGTAAGGTGCCGGCCATGTACCAGGTGATCACTTGACCTGCCCCATTGGGTGTTCTGGCAACAATCTGCCAGATTGGCAATTTGTCATCTGCTAACAAAACAGCAATACCATCGGCGTTCGGTTGTGAAAACACCTGCTTCGATTCACCTGCCGGAGGGAAGATTGTCCAGCCAGTTCCAGGTAAATTTACTGCGCTAGCTAATTGTGTCGCAGGTTGGGATCCACCTGTACTGAGTGTGGCTGCTGCGAGCGCCATCTGCAGTGGGCTCACCCAAAATTCGGACTGACCATTGATCACCTCCACCGGAGATCGAATTATTGGCGGTGGCGAGCTCAGCTGATTGTTTTGATCCACGTTAGGCACCGTGAATAATCCCAGGTCATCATACAGTTTCAGGATGGCATCGTCACCCAATTCCCGGCTCAATCTGATTTGAGGTAAAGTGCAACCCGCTGCAATCACCTCTGCCCAGCTTGTATCCGCTGGTGGAGTTGCGCAATCTAACCTGGTCTTAAGATTTCCAGAAAGTTCGATTTCCGGAATTTGGGAAATCCCACCCTCAGCAGTTAGTGCTGCCAGGAGAAATGGTCCTAATGCTGTCCCTGGTTGGTATTGACCCTGCAGTGTGCGATTGAGAAGTGGTGAATTGGTATCGTTAACCAGTTCAGGCCAGATTTCTTCTAGTTGGGTTGGGTCATAAGTGGGATGAGAGGCTAGAGCAAGTAATTCCCCATTCCCGGCATTAAGCAGCACTAAAGCACCAGCATGGTCTCCCAACAACTCATCTGCCTTTTGCTGCATTTCCATATCAAGACTGAGGCGAATATCCACACCATCAGGTGGCTGACCATAAAGTAAATGGTTCCACCACACCTGGAGTTCGGAAGGACCTCTCAGCCCACGCAGATATGGGTCGAGGCTTGCTTCGAGACCAGATTGCCCGTATACCGCATGCGAATATCCAACCAGGGAGCCAAGAACTGGGTAATTATAAACTCGCGCATAATCCCCAATGGCGCCCTGCGTGCTTACCAGAGGGATATTTTCCCGGTCGAGGATTTCCCCTCGTCTAACATAGCGATCCGCGATTGCTCGTCTAGCGTTATCTGTACGCTCCAACAAATCAGGTCCTCGTACATATGTCCACCATCCTATGACAAGTGCAGCGATAATTAAGCTGGCTAAAAGAAAAATTCCTAGACGTTTGTAGGGTGAAAGATTGAAGGGGAGCGTTGGATTTGTATTTGCACTTTGGCTGATCAAGGCTAATATCAGCAGAGAAATATATGCGGTCAGTAACGATGATCCTCCATAAGAGACAAAGGGCAAGGTTACGCCGGTTAATGGTAGCAAACGAATATTTCCACCAATGATCAGGAGGCTTTGACCGATCAGGTACGCCGTAAGGCCCGCAGCCAGGAACCGGCGGAAATTATCCGGAGCACGTAAGGCAATTCGCAAACCGCTAGCTGCCAGCAGCATCAGCAATCCAATTAATGCGATCCCGCCAGCCAGCCCCCCTTCCTCAACAATCGCCGAGAAGACGAAATCGGAATGGGATATTGGCACCAGGGTCGGGCTTCCCATTCCAGGTCCCCTGCCTCCCACGCCCCCATTTGCCAATGCCATCAGGGATTGAACGATCTGGTAAGACCGACCGCTGGGATCTAACCAGGGATTCAACCAGGCATCGATCCGCAGGCGCACCACATCAAACATGAAGTAACTGCTAATCCCAGCTGCGAGCAGTAAGAAAGCGCTCATGATTATGACTATCTTTCGCTCGGTCGCCAGGTATACGATCACTGCAAAAAGAAATACGAAAATTGTTGCTGTCCCCAGATCTCTCTGCACCAACAGTAGGAGCACAGTCAACCCTGTCATGAACAAAATCGGTGCCAATAAAGGAAAGGATGAAGACATTGAACCAGATTGGTTTGTATCCTCAACTCCCTGTTTATTTTCACCATTCAAAGGAGTGTGTGAAGACAATCTCTCCCAAGGTTGCTTATCTGCCAGGTATGCCGAGAGATAAATGATCAGCAGCAGCTTAAGCGGTTCTGATGGTTGAAAATAAACCCCACAACATCCCAACCATAAATGTGGTCCTGCCTCGCTCGTTGGATTCGTGCCAAACAAAAGAGTCAAAGCTGTTAGGATTAATCCTCCCGTCAACAACACATACTTGTATCGGCGCAGGAATTCCAGTTGGGTTGATAATCGCAAACCTAAGGTAAACAGGATCATGGCGATCACAAACCACATCGTTTGCCGTAACCCAAAATTCGGGAACAAACGCCAGATGGTCATCATCCCCCAACCACTGAGCAAAGCTGCGACAGGCAGCAAATAGGGATCACGATCGGGCAGGTAACGTCTTGACTGTCGCTCAACAATTGTGACCAATATACCCCATGCCAGAAATCCAAGCCAATGATCCCATCGATAATCCACCTCCCAGCTGCGCGCCCGCGCGGCTGGTGCCAGGCTTAAAGCCAGTGCATACAACCCCAGGAATATACCGGCAAATACCAGCAAGCGACTCTGGATGCGATTAGGAGATTGTGTAAGGTGTATAGATTTTGTGATCGATGTCATGGATTGAGCAGCAGGGGAGATTTAGAACTTCTTCTCTCCCAGTAAATTGTGTTTAGTCTAAGTATTTTTCCACTAACAGCCCAAGGCGCTGGCGTGTTTCAGGAGGGATCTCATCTAGATCTGTGATCAGCGCAGATGCCAGTGCATGCTCGCAATCACATAGCCGTTCACGGTTCAATTTGCTGACAAGGTTGTACACTGCTTCTTGTGCGATCTTCGTATTGCGATTGAGAGTTTCTATTACCATGTCTACAGTAACTGGCTTTTCGCTGATGTGCCAGACATCATAATCCGTCACGTGAGCCAGAGTTGCGTAACAAATTTCAGCTTCCTTAGCAAGAAATGCTTCTGGTGATGTCGTCATGCCGATCAATGACATACCCCAGGTTCGGAATGTATTTGATTCAGCTCGCGTTGAGAAACGCGGGCCTTCAACTGTGATGTACGAACCTCCGAGATGCACGTTGTTGCCTGTCTTTTTCACTGCCTGATATACGATCTCAGATAGGTCCGCACAAAAAGGGTCTGGAATGCTGATATGGGCAACAAGTCCTCGTCCAAAGAAAGACCTTTTTCGGTCTTTAGTGAAATCAAAGAGCTGGTCCGGGATAACAATATCCCCCAGTGCATAATCTTCGCGCAGTGAGCCGCTGGCGCTGATGCTTACAATCCGCTCCACACCCAGACTCTTCAGGGCGTAAATATTGGCCCGAAAATTAATTTCCGAAGGAGATAGATGGTGCCCAATACCATGCCGGGCGAGAAAAGCAATCGATTCGCCCTCCAATCGGCCGACAATGATCGGTGCGCTCGGATCACCGAAGGGAGTAGTCAACACACTCTCCTGAACATCTTCAAGTCCAGGCATTGAATACAGGCCAGAACCACCAATGATTGCTATTTTGCACACAAGATATCTTCTCCTTCCCCAATAGTTGTACTCAAGGGATTCTTATCATTTTTCTCTTGGGTTGAGTCGGCTTTGGGAATCCACGCCAGAAGAAGCATTGGTATTCCCACTGATCTCGATCCTCAGCATTACTTGACCTAACTGAAGTTCATCCCCTGAAGTTAGGACTGCTGAAGTGGTTAACAACTCCAGGTTTAATAATGTTCCATTCATGGAATGCAAATCTTCCACCCACCAGTTGCCATGATGGTAAGTGAGGCGAGCGTGTTCGGTGGATACAGTCTTCTCATCAAGAATTAAATCACAAGTTTGATCTCGACCGATCACCAGCTCTGGTACAGTAAACTCGTAAGATTTCCTCTCTGTGTCGACTTCTTGAACCAATCTGATTCCTGGAATCCGCCGAGCAGCCATGAGCTCTGACTGGCGTTTAATATCTCTCCACAGCGTCAGCACCGCCCATCCCAAAAAAGCATACAGAGCCAAAGCCATTGCCAGGCGAAGAACCAGGAGAAGAATGCCGCTCATATCGGTTATTTGCTTTACTAATCTTCAGTTTCCGGGAAAGGGATCAGCGGTTGGGTTGAGCCGCGGTCGTCACTGGACATGTAAGCCGCGTCTTGACCATACACGATATCCACGCTTGCAAGTGATATCACGTCCCCTGGGTAAAGTGTGACCTGGGTTAATCTAATACCATTAACGAATGTTCCTCCCGATGAATCTAGATCGAAGATCACGTAATGCCCTTTGATCGCTCTGATTTGAGCATGCACTCTGGATACACTTAGATCTTCGATCACCACATGGTTATCAACTCGTCGCCCTAAATTTATTACCTGTTGAGTTAAGGGGAATATTTGCACTCCATTAATTATTAAGAAGGCGTATTCCGGAACTGGGTACCCATTATCAGCACTTATCGTCAATGTACTCGTTTCACCAATTTCTTTAAGACTGAATTGAGCCAACACTTTAAATTTCCCGGGTTCCATAGCCGCATCAGTACTAACTTTAATCCTGGGTGAGGTCAGGAATCGCACTCCAGATTCTATCCCAACATCTAGAATTAGCTCACTCAATTCCTCTATCATTGATAGATCGCCTACCACCAATTGTGCAGTCTCTACATCAACCATAAGGATGTACAAATCCGCGGCAATGAGCTGCCCAGATTCATCAGATTTAATGCTCGCCTGCATGGCAGCAACTATCTTGGAGCTAATACCAGCTTGTTTGCTCGCCTTCGGCAGAATCCGCGTTGTGCCCTCCTCGATCAAGTTTTGTAATCGGGCTTCGAGGTCGCTGAGTTTTTCGCTTAATGAACTCATGATCAAGGCTTTATTATAGAAGGAAGCTGATCTTCCTGCAAGTTTGATATCTTCATGCTTTAAAAAAAACTAAATGGTATACTGGAAACATGCATCCAAAATCTCATTTCGGATTCCGAGAGATCGCGCATACGGCCGATCGGGAATTGGAGGTCTGGGCGCCCGATCTTGGCACCCTGTTGGTGCAGGCAGCTCATGGCATGTATCATCTTGCTGAAGCAAAACTATCTCCCCATCCCCGTCTCAACCGCATGTTTGAGTTCTCTTTCGAAGAACCGGAAACTTTGCTCATTGATTTTCTTACGGAGTTGATCTTCCTGACCGAATCAGAAGGACTGGCCTTTGATCAATACGATCTGCAACTCGAAGGTGACCAATTAATCGCCCTGGTCAGCGGGGCAGAACTTGAATCAATTTCAAAAGAGATCAAAGCTGCCACCTACCACAACCTGATTATAAGAGAATCCGAACGTGGGTTGATTGCGAACATTGTTTTTGACGTGTAATCCTAATCTGACCATGTCAAGTGGTCTTCGGAGGTAGTGCCATGGTTAGTCTCCAAGATTTACAACAGATCAACCGCTTTGAATGGGAAATTCCCCAATCATATCGCCCAGATATGCGCGTCCCGGTGCGAATATTCGCTACCCGAGAACTGCTTGAACAGATCAAAAATGATAAATCGCTTGAACAAGCGATCAATGCGGCTACGCTTCCGGGTCTGGTTGACCGGGTAGTGGTCATGCCAGACGTGCACCAGGGATATGGTTTTCCAATTGGCGGAGTTGCCGCAACTCGTCTCCCTCATGGCATTATATCCCCAGGTGCCATCGGCTACGACATCAATTGCGGTGTGCGACTGTTGGCTTCACAAATCGAATTTGATGCGGTAAAAAATCACCTATCTGACTTGGCGAACACCCTCAACCATCTCTGTCCCAGCGGGGTAGGCAAAAAAGGTCATTTAAGATTGAAGAATGTTGAGCTGGAGAAAGTTATCCGGGATGGCAGCCGCTGGACTTTACAGCATGGCTATGCCACTGAAGCGGATTTACGCCGCACAGAAGAACGCGGTCGCCTTGAGGGTGCTGATCCCACCATGATCAGTAAGCGTGCTAAAGATCGCGGTCGCCCCCAGCTGGGAACTTTAGGTGCGGGAAACCATTTCATAGAGATCGATGTCGTTGATCAAGTTTTCCACCCGCAGGCTGCCCAAGTGATGGGTCTCATTGTGGGTCATCTGGTTGTAATGATCCACTGTGGCTCGCGTGGATTCGGGCACCAAATCTGCACAGACTATGTTCGTGAATTCCAGTCAGCTGTGAAACGCTATTCGATCCAGTTGCCAGATCGCGAGTTAGTCTGTGCCCCTCTTGATTCTCCTGAGGGACAGGCTTACTTAGGTGCCATGCGAGGGGCCGCGAATTACGCCTTCGCAAATCGTCAGGTATTGGCTCATTTTGCTCGTCAGGCATTCGAAGAAACTTTGGCCGGAAAAGTTCCCAATTGGCATCTTCACCAGGTATATGATATCGCGCACAACATGGGTAAAATCGAGACCCATGAGGTTGATGGGGTACCTGTTGAAGTCTGCGTGCATCGAAAAGGAGCAACCCGGGCTTTCGGACCTGGTTACCAGGGATTACCAGCAGAATATCGTTCTATAGGCCAGCCGGTGCTGGTTCCTGGAAGCATGGGCACGGCCTCCTGGGTTCTAGTGGGCACTGCGGAAAGCATGCAGCGTTCTTTTGGCTCATCTTGCCACGGTGCTGGTCGTACAATGAGCCGCAGTAAGGCAAAAAAGTTGATATGGGGAGAAGATTTGCGAAAAGAATTGCAGTCTCAAGGCATCCATATTCGTGCTGGCTCGATGGCTGGATTAGCGGAAGAAGCACCTCAAGCCTATAAGGATGTGGATGCCGTTGTCGAGACTGTCCATGGTGCTGGTATCGCCAACAAAGTCGCGCGTTTACGCCCGGTAGTTGTGATTAAAGGCTGATTCAGGAACTGCGGAACCCTCGCCAGCGTCTATCCGATCAACCTGCCCTGAATCTTCGAGGAGAACATGCCTCGCCATACCAATCTATCCATCATCTTCTATTGCATCCTGTTATCTGCCTGTGCTGGATTTGCTTCCCCGACACAGGGACTAACTTTAGCTCCGTGGGATCCACAACCCAATGATTCAAGAATGCAGCGCGGGGAGGTCGAGCTGACCAGTGTAAAAATCATTACGCTGGAAAGCGATCCCCGCCAGTTCAGCTTGAGCATTCGCGGTGCCCTGCCGACTCCCTGCCACCAATTACGAGTCGCGGTAACGCAATCTAATGACCGTTCAAGGATCGACTTTGAAATCTATTCTGTATTTGAGCCAGATGAAATTTGCATTCAAGTTCTGGAACCGTTTGCAGAGGAGATCCCCATTGGTGTTCTTACCAACAGAGAATCCCTGATCAGTGTGAATGGGAACCGCATCGGTGAATAAAACCTTGAGGTGAATTCGTCTCCATCCTAAACAGAATTCAAAACAATGATGTTCGTATTATATGAATTGGGGCTGTCGAAAAACTGGTATTTATCATGGTGATTGAAACGAAGCATCTCATATTCTTCATTTGAGATCCTTCCCCCCGGTCTGTCCGCCCAGGGACAGGCCCCCGGTTTGTCAGCCCAGGGACAAGGTTTCACTCAAGGTATATACTTCTAAAACAGCCGAATATTCGGATTATTTAGAAATATAATTAGTGAGACAATATCTGCGATAGGAATAACTTGGTGCGGTCCTCCTGCGGATTGTTAAATATATCGGTGGGTGATCCAGTTTCCACAATCAACCCCTCATCGAAGAAATACATACGATCCGCAACCCCTCTGGCAAATCCCATCTCATGGGATACCACCAGCATCGTCATCCCTGATTCCGCTAATCCGATCATCACGTCTAGCACTTCTTTAATCATCTCAGGATCTAATGCCGAAGTAGGCTCGTCGAACAACATGATCTTGGGTTGCATCGCCAGAGCGCGGGCTATCGCCACCCGCTGCTGTTGCCCCCCGGAGAGTTGGTTTGGATATTTTTCAGCCTGTTCCGGAATCCCGACCCTATCTAACAACTGCATTGCAATTTCTTCTGCCTGCGACTTGGACCTTTTACGCACCTGTTCAGGTGCCAAAGTGATGTTTTCCAGCACGTTCAAATGAGGAAACAGGTTAAATTGTTGAAACACCATCCCAATTTCCATTCGTACTGCTTCGATATTTTGCACATCTTTGGTCAGTTCAATGCCATCAATGATGATTCTTCCCTTTTGGTGTTCCTCTAGCCGATTCAATGTACGGATAAAGGTCGATTTACCCGATCCAGAAGGGCCAAATATAACAATAACCTCTCCCCGTTCGACTTCCATCGAAATCCCCCGCAACGCTTCGAATTTACCAAACCACTTGTGTACATCTTGGCATTGAATAATAGGTCCGGATGGCTCAGTCATTTCCTTCTCCCTCAAAATTATAGTATTTGAATTATAGGATCAATGTGGGAATCAAACAAGTCGAAGCAGGAATTAATTCACCAATAATCTCATCTGCTGATTGCAGCAATTGTTGCGTTGGTTAGCTTGACCAGTTCATCGGTCGGCAGGCGAATATTGAGCCCCCGCTGTCCGCCCGATATATAAATTTCATCCAATTCAAGGGCAGTGTCATCCACAACCACTTGAAAGCTGCGTTGCAGTAATGCCAGAGGGGATATACCTCCCGTCTGTAAACCGGTCAATTGCTCAGCATGCTTCTGTGAAGCGAGGTGAACCTTTTTCTCTCCAAGAACACGTGCCAGGGCTTTCAAATCCACCTCTCGCGGGGCTGAGACTAGCGCCAGGACAGGTTTTGTTGTTGCGGCCCGAGTAGCAACGATCGTCTTGTAGACTAAAGCCGGATCCAGACCCAGAAATGCCGCCGCTTCCATTGCGCTGAGCTTCTCAGCAGGGAGTTCGAACGCCTGAAAAAGGATCCCCTGCGACTCAAGCATGCGAGTTACGTTATTCTTTACCATTACTTGTATATTCTATTCATCCTCAAGAGGAAAAGTCAACCTGAATATTGCACCGCCCTTCGGGTGGTTGTCAGCCGTCAGGGTCCCACCCTGGGCTTCTGCGAGCTGGCGAGCGATAGCTAATCCCAGCCCACTTCCCCCTTCAGATCGACTGCGACCGTGATCAGCGCGGTAAAAACGTTTGAAGATTAGTTCTTGAGATCCTTCCGGAATTCCTTCACCGCTATCAGAGACAGATAGAACAACCTTATCTGCAGAACAATCCAGGCTGGTTTCGACCCTACTTCCATCCGGAGTGTAACGCAGGGCATTCGATAGTAAATTCCCTAAAATCTGCTCCACGCGCCCAGGATCAAGACTTAGCATCTGGCAATCGCCTTGTGTTGAAAATAGCAGATCGACCTCCCCTTCTTTTGCTTGAGCTCTAAATCGATCCAAGACTCGCTTCACTAATTTGAGTAAGTCCGTCGGGGTTTTCTCGAGCTGCAGCTGCCCTGAATCAGCCAGGGCTAAAGTACTGAGATCTTCTACCATCCGGGTAAGCAAGATGTTCTGTTCGAGTACCGATGTCAAGTTTTCATCTGTCGTTGGGTAGACCCCATCTTGCAGGGTTTCCAATTGGGCGCGCTGCACGGCTAGAGGGGTTCGTAACTCGTGTGCAATATCTGCAGTCATTGCTCGCCGACTCCCCTCCGCGTTTTCCAATGAGGTTGCCATTAGATTGAAAGTCTGGCCCAGTTTGGCCAGCTCGTCATCCCCCTCGACAGAGACACGCATGGATAAATCTCCATCCGCCAGTCTGGAGGCCGCTTTTGTCAAGGCGCGCACCGGTCTCAGCAAACGGGTGCTAAACAATAACGCCAAGATCAGCGCAAATCCGATTGCCACCCCTACCGCGGCATATGCAGCTCTGGTTAGCCTGTTGAGCAAATCGGCGTCATCACCGCTGGTGAACACCATCCCTCCTTCATGGAGCAGATATCCCACAGTTTCATCACCCAATTGCAATGGGATAGCTTGTCGGAGCTCAATTTCACTAAATTTGCCTGTCACTGCCGATAATTCGGTATCAAGGACCAGGTTTCCCTGAGCATCAGCTAAGCGCAGCCTCTGGTTCATCAGTCCCCCCATCATGCCACCTAAACCAGGTGAATTTCCTTGATTCCCGCGCCTCCTCCCCTGGTTATTGCCTGAAATTCCTAGCAAGTGTTCCGTACCTTCCCAGGAATGGATGCTCTCGTAATGGTTTTCCAGTTCAATTACTATTCCCTCTACTCCTGCCATTCCCCCACGAAACATATAGGTGCGCACCTCCTGAATCGCGCTTTGCCTGACCACAATCAGAAGGCTGGCTATCGATACCAATGCGATCAGGGTAAAGGATATAAATAATCTCAAACGCATGACATTTTCAAGGACATAGATCAACCCGCCATTGTCGGGGATTGCTGAAAGTTAATCTCTGCTCGCCTTCACAAAGCGGTATCCAATACCAAACACAGTCTCAATATAATATGGATTCTTCGTGTCGGGTTCAATTTTTGCTCGTAAATTTTTAATATGCGCATCGATCGTCCGCTCATAACCTTCATAG
>SDBU01008368.1_pt1 | contig 11772 bp, 17 predicted proteins | sample 2277071 | NCBI WGS metagenome assembly SDBU01 (sample SAMN10397929, study PRJNA504765) | marine sediment metagenome | isolation source: marine sediment core GS08_GC12, 126 cmbsf | place: Arctic Ocean: Gakkel Ridge, Loki's castle | collected 2008
GGTTTGTATCTACCTTCGAATCCCTTTGGTCCTAGGAGATTATACATTACTGTAGGATGAATTAACTCTGTTTCTCCAAGTTTTAATCCCAAGATTGCCTTAATGTGCTGTTCAAATTGTGAGGTTTTGCTTGATTGAAGGGTGTGGTGACCAGAATTGTGAACACGAGGAGCAATTTCGTTAATGAGAATATTATCATCTTTTGTGACAAACATCTCAATACCAAACACTCCTGCCCCATGTAAGACATTCATTGTTTTTTTTGCTACGTCATCTGCTTTTTTGGCCACCTCATTTGAAACTCTGGCAGGAGCAATAGTCATTCTTAGAATATTTTCTTCATGGATATTTTCGACTATTGGATATGCAGCAATTTGACCTTCGGTGTTACGTGCAGCTATTACAGAAACTTCCATTTTAAAATCAATAAATTTTTCAAGCATCAATTGCTGCCCATTAAATTTCTCATATGCTGATTCCAGCTCATTCTCAGAATTTATCTTAAAATTTCCTCTTCCATCATAGGCATCTCGTCGAATTTTTAATAATGAAGGATATCCAAAAACTGAAATTTTCTCTTTGAGGTTAGAAAGTGAATTAATTTCAACGAAATCTGCAACAGGTAACTGATTTTGAGATAGAAATTTTTTTTGAGATAATTTATCTTGAATAATTTTTAGAGTATCTGGCGAAGGATTAATTTTGACCTTTGTTTCAATTGATTTTAAAATATCGCTATCTCCTGATTCAATTTCATAGGTAAGAACATCTGATTTTTCTGCTAGTTCGTTAATTGCATTCTTATCTTTAAAATCTGCAATGATTTGTTTTGCACCTACTTGAGTTGCCGGACATCCTTTGGTAGGATCTAAAACTATTACTTCAGAGATTTGATCTGGGAATTTTTTTGATGCTTCAGTTAGCATCATCCCAAGTTGACCCCCGCCAATAACTCCAAGTACTTTACGAAAACTATTCATAAGAAATAAAAATAAATTCGGAGAATCTAAATCCTTTGAAATCTTAGAAATATATTGTGATATGAGATTGTTACTAATTTTATGCATTGGATTTTCTTTCTTGCTGATATCTGACCTTGCCTTTGGACTTCCTGCAAGTAAATTTGCAGCAACATACCAAGATTCACTATCTAAGGGAGAAATAATAACTATTCATGTTAAAGTTAGTGGAGAGCCACAAAGTGAAGATCCGTGGCAGAGAGCCAGAGAAATTCGACAATTACAAGGAGGAATTATAAAGTTTAGTATTCTTGCTGGGGCGACTAATGTAAAATCAGATACATGGAATAATGAATTTACTGCTGATGTTACAACTTCGTTAGCACAACACCTAGCACAGCGAGGTGATGTAGTTTCTATAGATATTATTCTAAATGATTTAACAAAATTACCCCATCGATTACAGGAGATTTTATCAAATGTTGACATTACAACTCTTCCTTTATGGATTAAAATTGTTCTTCAATGGTTTAGTGAAAAAACAATTTCTGAAGAAGAAATTATTAATAATATTCAATTTTTAATAAAAAATGGAGTTATTAATTCTAATTAATAAATTAAATCGATTTAGAATTTGACCAAATAAAATCAAAGAGCACTTTCATTGAATATGTCATAGAAGATGAATCCGTCCACATTGCAGTGGAATTTTGTAATGATTGGTCATCTTTTTTAGTAAAGAAAATCATTTCTTTAGAATCTTTCATAACAAAACAAAGCTTGTCCTGAATATATCCAGGCATACATTTGATTTGTTTTTTGTCCATATCGTCAAAGACATACTGTGTTTTTTCTGTGCATGAAGTTATTACTTTAGTTTTACATTTTTGGGCAGTTAAATTATCTAAAAACTCTGAATGGTAAAATCGTAAATAGTCTTTCTCAGAACCAAGAACTACAATTTCTTTTTGAGCTTCGGATATCATCTCTTTTAATTTTGCATTAATTGGATTTGGTCCTTGTAACATCTGAAATCTATTTTCTTGTACATCTGTTTTTTCTCTAAGAAAATCAGGAATACTATCCCAAAGTTTGATAATGGTTTTTTGTTGTTTTTCTAGTGACCTGACTCGTTCTTTTTCTACATTAACTAATGTCTTAATTGCTTTGTTAAGTGCTAAAGCTGAAAATTTTATTGGATGTCCAAAGGTTGCAGAAACAATTCCTTTTTTTTGTAACGATGCTAATAATTGATATGATTCTGTGCGTGCAATTTTTAGTGCCTTACAAACTTCAGGTGCAGTTTTAGAACCGTATTTTCCTAAAAATATGTAAACCTTAGATTGATTTGCTGTTAAATCAAATTTTACTAATTCTTGTTTTAGTTCATCTGCAGATAATTTGTAATTATGAAGAGTGGACTCTTCCATAGAGTCGAAGATTGTTTGCTGTGGACCTTCTTTCATATTGTTATTACCGATCCTCATAACAATGAAAAGATCTTAATATTGTTCAAAGGTTAACTAGTTTTGATCGCTTTGATCACAGATCTGATCCATTAGTTCCAATCTAGGCACAAAAAATAGCCTCAAAAATATAATTTTTGTATTAAATCATTGAAAGGATAGAATTGTATACCTAATATTTCATAATAATTGATATGCCATTGAGAAAAAAAGGAAAACATGTAAGAAGAGCTGATAGTAGTGCTGCTCGTAGAAGGAGAAAAAAAGCTAAAAGCGGTAAACCAAAAAGACGATAATTTCTAAATTTTTTCTACGGGAAGATTAAAAATAACAAGCGTTTTTTGACCTATTGTGAACTACAATAAAAAACCACTTGTAGGCATTATCATGGGTTCTAGCTCAGATAGCAGGATAATGCATGGTGCTGCTGAAATTTTAGATAGTTTCAACGTAAAACATGATGATCAAATTATTTCAGCTCATAGGACTCCTTCAAGATTAGATAAATATGCAAAATTTGCAGAAAATAATGGGTTTAAGGTTATCATTGCAGGAGCTGGAGGTGCAGCACACCTTCCAGGTATGATGGCTGCGCATACTGTAATTCCAGTAATAGGTGTTCCAATTATGGTGTATAATGATAAACAAAATAAAAAAACAGAGAAACATAAATTTTCAGCATTTGGTGGTTTGGATTCCTTATTGTCAATTTCTGAAATGCCATCTGGTTCGCCAGTTGTTACTGTGGGGGTAAATAAGGCTGTAAATGCTGGAATTTACGCATTGAAAATCCTAGCTAATGAGTTTGGAGATTTAAGAAAAAAGCTAGAAAAGTACAAGGAAACTCAACATAGGTCGGTTTTAAAGGAATCCGATGAAATGCAGCGAGTTGGTCTTTCAAAATTTGTAAAGAAAAAATTCCGATAAAACTAGGTCATCACAGTAAATTTCAAATTTTTCTTTTTTAGGTGCTCTAACAACTTTTCTGTATGTTCTTTTCCTTCAGTTTCAAGACTTAAAGTAACTCCAGCTGATCCAGCATCTATGTTGGAGCTTAATCGGTCATGAAGAACTTCAACAATGTTAACACTCAAGACAGAAATTTCATCAACTAATTCCTTTAATGCTCCGGGTTTATCCGGCAACAGAATAAACAATTTTACTAATCTTCCCATCTGGGTAAGCCCTTTAGTTACTATTTGACCTAGCAAATACATGTCCACATTTCCTCCACACAAAATTACAACTACTTTTTTTCCAGGCGAAGGTTTTGCTTGTAAAAGATATGCTAGACCTGCTGCTCCTGCTGGTTCTACTACCATTTTTGCTCGTTCCATGAGTAAAAACATAGTTTTTATGATTTGGTAATCATCTACCAAAACAATATCATCTATCATTTTTTTGATTATTTCAAAAGTGATTGTACCAGGTTTTTTAACTGATATTCCATCAGCAATTGTTCTTTCGCCTACAACTGATTTTAATTCTCCAGATTTGAAGGATTCATGCATGGCAGGGTATGACTTTGATTGAACACCAATCACCTTAACGTTGGGGTTTTTTGTTTTAATAGCAAGCAAAATGCCTGCTGCAAGACCACCTCCACCAATTGGAACATACAATTCATCAACATCTGGAAGTTGCTCTAAAACTTCTAGACCAATTACTCCTTGGCCAGCAATTACATGTGGGTCATCAAATGCATGAATGATTTTAGCCCCAGTTGATTCTGCAATTTCTTTTGCCTTAGTCCAGGATTCATCATAATTATTTCCTTCAAGGATTACTTTTGCACCATATCCACGTGTTGCTGAAACTTTTGCAGGAGATGCATTTTTTGGCATAATAATAGTACACGGAATCTTCTCTAATGATGCTGCAAATGCAACCCCTTGAGCATGGTTTCCAGCTGATGCTGCAACAACCCCACTTCTTTTTTCATCATCAGAAAGTGATTTAATTTTAAAATATGCTCCTCGAATTTTAAATGACCCAGTTTTTTGCTGAAATTCAGATTTTAGATAAACTTCGGAACCAGTTAAAGAACTAAATAATTGAGAATAAACAAGTGGTGTTTTTCTAATATCATCGCTTTTTGCCAATTGGGCTTTTTTTACATCATCATATGATAGAGTCATTAGGTTTTTTCGTTTAATTGGCTATATTTGATTTCTTATAATTCCTACAAACAATTTAGTAAAAATTTCAAGTTATGTGTTAAAAAAAACATGAATTCCTGGAAAAGGCTTTATAGTTGCACGTTGATCGGTATGAACTAGTCAAGGGACATGTGTTACTCCCCTAAAGAGGCACCTCGCCTCAGTTCGCAAGTCCCTTGATTAATTTTAATTTATAAAAATTGTTAGATATAAACAATTGTTTTATGATTCGCAAATTTTTCTGATCTGATCTAATCTTAAAATTATTTTCTCTTGAATGTTTTTTGGAATTTTTTTTGGATTAAACATTCCTTCTTTTATTCCATTTTTAATAAATTCAAGATCAAAATTACAAAGTATCCCTTCTTCACCAGTAACTAATCGTGCATCATCTATTAACACATTAGAGGTTTGATATGTTTCTAGTAACAGATTATCTAATTCATTAAACAATTGCGTTTTTCTTGATAGTGAATTTTTATAATTAGAGTCTGTCTTTTCCTCAATTTCCTTGTAAATTTTATTTTGGATTTCGTCGTTTTTAAATAAAATTTCAAATAGTTGTTGGTGATCTAAATTCGTGTATCCCATAGATCTTAATTTTTCCAAAATAAATTGATCGCTGTTATCAGCTAACTTGGAATCCATAGTTTTAGTTTTTTCAATGATTTCTGAAAGTTCTTTTTGATATTGAATAACTTTGTTGTCTGCTTTATAGAATAATAACACATGAAATTGAATTGACATATGACCTGATAATTGATAATTTCCTTCCTTAATGTCAAATTTGATAAAAATTCTTCGAAGGCCTTCATCATTTGTTTCAGAAACTTCTTGTTGATTCCAGTTCTGTAAATTTTTTAATGTTTTTCCAAAAAAATCCTTAATTTGCATAGGATCAAATGTTTTAGTTTTAGTTATTGTGCCATCTCCTAGCATTGCACTTATAGATACTTGTTTTATGAAATTCTCTATTTTTTTGAGAAATGATTTTTGAATTTCGTTATTTTTGTCATTTAAAATTTTGAAAAATTCATCTGACGAATTGCTTCCTAGACGCACAAATTTTAGTTTAATTTATCCTTTAAAATTTTTATATTATCTATTAAATTCATTAAAATTATTGTTTTTTGCCTTATTTTCATTAAAGTGCTAAAAAACTAGGAAAATACATTATTTTAAATACAAATTGTATCAAAAATCTGATGGTTGTCAATAGAAAAGATAATCTGTTGGAATTGTAGTGCAAAAATTGTTCAATACTATAATGAAGATTATAAAGGAAAAAGGGGCCGCTGCCCTGTTTGTGATGTGGATTTTCCTCTAGAATGAGCGGAGATCTAAATGAATCAAAATTCTAATCATTCTGATGATATTAACTCAGAAAATATTTCTGAAAATGAAGAAAAAAATAATGATGTAGCAAATCAAGAAAAAACACCAGAGCATAAATCCTCTGATTATATTGACATGGTTTTAAGCAGAAAGGGGACAAAAGTTGTAGATTCTGAAACTCTAATTAAAGAGACTCAGAAAAGACTTTGGAGTTCTCTCAAACAAGGATTCGAATATCCACTAAGAACTGATGATTCAGAAAAATTTCTTCGAGAATTAGTTTCATCGCGGGTAGATATGATAGTACTTTATGTAGATTTAGTTGGGTCTACTGACATTACACTTTCTTTACCAGAAGAAAAAGTTGCAATAATCATTAGTTCCTTTGCACAAGAAATGGCTGCAATAATAACACTACATGATGGATATATCCTCAAATTTGTTGGGGATGCTGTGATTGGTTATTTTATAGCTGAAGCTCTTCCGCTTTTAGCCGCAGATAACGCAGTAAATTGTGCAAAAGCAATGATAACAGTTGTAGAAAAAGGAATGAATCCAATTTTAAATCAATATGATTATCCAGACTTGAATATTAAAATCGGAATGGATTTTGGAAAAAATATTATTGTGAGATATGGAGCAGATAAAGAAAAATCACACGTTGATATTCTTGGACCTGCCATGAATATAGCTTCTAAAATTCAATCTATTTGTGAACCAAACCAAATTCTAATTGGGGAGGATGTTTATACAAGATTACATCCTGCTATACAAAAATCATTTGAAAGAGTTGTTTGGACAAAAACCAAATGGAAATACCATGACAGAGAAACAGGAAAATTATATCCAGTTTATTCACATGTTGGTTAAACTGTAAATTTATCAGGACATTCTACATGTTCATAATGATGGTCGCTAAATTTTTCTCGAATTACATAAATGACAATTTTATGTAATTCCATTGGGGCAATATTTTTTTTGCATTTTAAACAGTGTTTGGTTCCCATTGTCCTCATTTTAAGATCAGCGATCAAGGATCTCTATAAGGATCAGCGATCAACTCGATCTGACAAAAAATGACTCCAATTTTACACTAGGCTATATCAAACGAATAAGATAGGAAGAAATACCTGTCAATTACCCAAGGATTTATGGATAATTACGATTCAAAATGGACAATGGATGCAATAGAATTAAACCCATTTCTAGGACTACCTATGTCAATATTTCCAAGATACCCCCCAGGAGTTTTACCTCCTACAATTGCTTTAATGAATCAAAAACGTTTGAAAGAAAAATTCTTTCAAGAAAACGCATCAATGACTACAAAGTTACATGATTTCAATCAAATGTATCAAAAATTAGCATCAGGTTTATTTGAAATTGCATATACTGCATTACCTCCGGGTCACCCATTATTTTCACGATTAAATTCATCTACATTATTAAAAAATGAAAATGATAAACTGCGAAAAGATAATTTAGAATTAAAAAAACAAATAGAAAAAAATCAAAAAAATAAAATTAATTTTTAAATTAGACCTATTACAAAAGAAATATCATAGAATATTGTCAATCAATCATCTATGAATTAGATTAATATCTTTATTACCTGCTTTTTTCTAATTTTGTTATATGGCTGATACTCCTCAACAGAAATGGAAATCCTTAATTATAGCTTATAGAAAAAAATGCCAAAAAATTTTAGGAATTTCTAAATCGGTTAGATATACAGGAGTCATTAATGAATATGGTCGAACTTTAACTGGAATAATTAAGCCTGGAGTAAAACCTCTGTGGACTGCAGAACAGGTGAAAAATGAATTTTTCATAATTTCCACTTTAATGACATTAAGGAAAAATTCTATTCAAAAAGTTGGTGCATTAGATTTCTTGTTATTATCTCATCCAAAAGTTACAATACTTGTTTTTCAGCGGAAAAATATTACTTATTATATTTCTGTTGACGCAAAATCAAAAGAACTTGAGAAATTAATTTCAAAAATCAAAAAGATAATTTAAGCAGGTGCAAATCCTTGGTAGCCACCACTTTGTTGGGTTTGATCTTTGAATATTGGCTCAAATAATGAAATCATATAATCATCAGGATCTAAAATTACCGCATTTTTTCCTGCGTCTTTTTCTTCGATGTCTCTATGAATTTTTACTCCTTTGGATTTTAATTCTTCAATAGAAGATTTAATGTCACCTACCAAAAAACCAATGGCAATACCATTTTCTATTGAGGTACCAGAATGGGGAGATGATTCTGAAGCAGGGTGTAGGCTAATTAATGCACCTTTTGAACCTAAATCTACCCATGATTTTCGTTGTTGTTTTATAGGCAAACCAATAATTTCATTGTAAAAACTAACGGATTTAGCTAAATCCTTTACAGCAAGTATTACATTTCCTACTCTTTTAATGTTCATGCGAATCAGATTTTCTCCATTTTTAAATCTAAAGCTCCAAGTTAAATTCCTTTTTGTTATTGAACCTCAATCATAGTTTCAGTTCTTTCTACTCCACTAATTGTTTGAATTTCAGTAGTAATGTTTTTTATTTCTGGTAAATTTCCTACGTCTATTAGTACTACAGCATCAAACTGTCCACTTACAGGAAATGATTCGTTAATGGATTTTATTTTTCGAAGTCTTGCGGCAATTAATTTTTTTGGAGATTTAACCAATATGACTGCTTTTACCATCCAAGATTAACCTCCACTTCCATTAATGTCTCTGTTGAAACAATCTCCTTAATTTTTTTAAAATCAATTACCATATTGTTGATTTCATCAATGGAACCTTGTAAAACAACACTAATGTCAGATCTTCCAGTAACTATCATGATTTCTCTTATTAATTTGCGTTTTTTCTTTAATACCTTTACAACTTTATCCACGGTTCCAGGCTTTACAGAAATCAAGCAAAGTGCTCTCAATATAATGAATATACGATCATTTGCTTTATTTACTTTTGAATTTTAAGAATGAGTTTCAGTAGGCAGATTTCTAATCATTGGTCTCTTGTGACTTAGCTTCTTCAAGATATGCCTTTCTTTCTTCAAACTCTGACTCTTTATCTTCTTTAAGTTCCTCATCAATGACAACTATTCCAATTTCATTAGAGGAGATCTCATTTTCTTTGTTTTTCTTTTGTTTAGGTTTAGATTTCTTAGTTTCTGTTTTTTCATTAGTTTTTTTTATTTCCTCCAATTTAGACTTTTTTTTAACTTTCTTTTTTACCATGTATGAAACTGAAAAAAAAGAGAATTTCAACTATTAAAACATTATGCAGATTTAAATCATTGAAATTATGCCTTATTTCAAAATCCTGCCTAGAATATTGTGTAATGATATTAAACTAAAAAGATGCCAAGGGCGGGACTTGAACGCGCGACAGCTCGGTCTTCAGCCGAGTGCTCTCCCAGGCTGAGCTACCTTGGCATATCGAATTTTTTCTAATTCTGGGCATTAAAGTGTGTCTTTTTTTGAATTCCAGATAACGTCTTTGACATTTTTTCGTTGGTTTATGGTTCTTGCAATAACAAATAGTAAATCAGATAATCGATTTAGATATATTATACAATTATTGTTAATTTTTTCTTTTTCAGATAAAAAGATTACAAAAATTTCTGCCCTTCTTGTAATAGATCGTGAAACATGAACCAATGCAGCAATTTCATGCCCTCCTGGTAGAATGAAATTAGTAATTGGGGGTAGTTTTTTTTCTAAATTATCTATGTTTTCTTCTAATGTTTTTATCATTTCATCATTTACACGATTTTGGGTATTTTTTAAATCAGGATTTGATAAATCTGAACCAACTACAAAAAGATCATTTTGAATTTTTGTTATTAAATTTTCCAAATCCTTTTCATCAAGTTTTGAAAGTATGATTCCTAGAAATGAATTAATTTCATCAACCATTCCATATGCTTGAATTCTGGAATCAGTTTTTGAAATTCTAGCTCCATTTTGAATGCCAGTTGTTCCATCATCTCCTGTCTTTGTATAAATTTTCACGCAAATGATGAGACACCAAGATTATTATCTTATTCGAAATTTAGCAAAAAAATATAATTTAAATGACCATTTGGGGAGGATATAGTATGTCTGAAATTTCTTGCCCATATTGTGAATCGGTATTTGACTCCAAAGAAGAATTATCTAAACACATAGATCGAATTCATCATGGTTCAGGTTTGTTAGAAGGAGATACTAGGAAATTCTAGATTTGGTACAGGATTTTTTTCAAATTGTTCTTGGATTAAAAACAATTCAAAGAAAAGGTTGGAAAGATAAACTTGGATTAAAAAATGTAGAATCTGTAGCAGATCATAGTTATTCTATGGCAATCATGTCTATGGTTCTATCAGATTTATTAGCACTTGACACAAACAAAATTTTGAAAATGGCATTACTTCATGATTTGGCAGAATCAAAAGTTGGAGATTTTATTCCTGATGAAATATCAAAAAAAAGAAAAAACAAAATTGAAAATGATGCTATGAAAAAAATTCTAAAAAAACTACCATTAAATTTGGAACAAGAATATAATGAAATTTGGAATGAATACCAAGATAACAAGACTGAAGAATCTTTGTTTCTTCATGACATTGATAGATTAGAAATGGCTTTTCAAGCTATCAATTATTCTAAGAATGGTAATTCTAAAGAAAATATTCAATCTTTTATTGAAACTGCTAATAATGAAATTAAAAATAATGAATTAAAAGAAATTTTTAAAAAACTTTTACTATCAAACAATTATCAAATAGAACCTAATAATACATGATAGATATGTCTGAACAAAGTAAAGATGAATTAATTAAAGCTCAAAACGAAGTTATTGGAGTTTTATTTGAAATAATCAAACGGCTTCAAACAAATAGTGATTTGGATGAAGAATATTTCCAAATTATTTCTAATGAGAAAAAAAGATCGGCAAATAAAACTAGATTGAAAAAAATTATGGAAGAAAGAAATGAAAATGGTAAAATTGTAACTAGACTTTTAAAAAAGCTTGAAATCCAAGTTTAAGCGAATTTTAAATGAAATAACATGACAAGTTTGAAATAATTTATAATAATTAACATATTTGATTATACATGCAATATTTTGCAGCCCTCAGAGAAGGTCAAAAAAGAGTTAAAGTAGCACGAGATTTTCTCAATAAATTTACTGATAATAAAGCAATGCCCGCATTAGCTCTTCGTGATAACAAAACTAATGTTTGGGAGCCAGTAGGAGAGGAAAATCTTTATGCCTTTATTGATGAATCTTCTGGATTTGTTTTGACTGATACTAGTGGATATCTTCTAGCATTATGTGACCAAAATGGTATTTCAAAAGCCATTGTACAAGGAATCACTAAGGAACAAAAAGAGTCTATAGAAAAAATGCTTAAGACTAACAATGTTCCTGAATACAAAGGTAAAGTATCACTCCCGGTGTGAAAAAAAATGAAAAAATTTTCGAATGAAATTGAAGTTAGTGGTCATATTATTGATTCTCTTATCCTTTCAAAAATTTTTGATGGTGTTATGGATCTTGGTGGAGAATTTGAAATTCTTAATATCAAAATCGGAAAACGAAAAAAGGATGAAAGCTATGCGAAACTTCGAATAATTGGTAAAAATCAAAAGCATCTTAATCAAATCCTTGAATTAGTTTACAGAGAAGGGGCTACTGCTAAAATTCAAAAAGAGGCAAAGCTAAAACCTGCTCCAAAAAATATGACCATGCCGGATAACTTCTACAGCACCACTAACAATAATACTCAGATTTTTAGAAATGGAAAATGGAATAAAGTAGACAATATGATGATGGATAAATGCATTGTAATCAAAGCT
>SDBU01008369.1_pt1 | contig 11772 bp, 11 predicted proteins | sample 2277071 | NCBI WGS metagenome assembly SDBU01 (sample SAMN10397929, study PRJNA504765) | marine sediment metagenome | isolation source: marine sediment core GS08_GC12, 126 cmbsf | place: Arctic Ocean: Gakkel Ridge, Loki's castle | collected 2008
CAAATCGCCGACAAACATGCTGAAATGTTGAATGATTGACTGGCATAGCCAAACACCTCTGACCTGGCCCAGAGGACCAGGTTTTTCAGGACTAAATAACAACGTTCTCGGAATGACATATTGAGCCGCTTATTGATTTCCCACACTTAGACTGAGGAGGCAATTACCCCATGCAACATTGTTCTACTTCCAGAAAGTCCGCACGATTTGTGAGGACGGCTCTCTCTCTTCTTTTTTTGGCGTTGCTCGGCTGTCCTTGGCCCTCCCAGGCCGAGGAAGCCTCGCCAACCTTTACCTTGGAATCGAGTGTCGAGTATGCCCTTACGCATAGCACGCGGATGCTCGCCACCAAGGAAGGGGTTTCAGCGGCTGAGGCAAACAAAAAGATGCAGTTCACAGAATTTCTGCCCAAGCTGAGTGCCAGTTATGCGTACACGCGGTTAGATGAAGACAAAACGCCCTTCTTGGATGTGGTCACATCACCCCAAGATTTACATCAGTTCACAGCAACGGTCGATCAACCCATCTTTGCCGGTTTCTCCAAGAAGACGCTGTACGAAATATCTGCCCTGGGCCTTGATGTTGCGCGACTCCTCGAACGGGAAACGCGCCTGGACCTAATAATGAAAACCAAAAGAGCCTACTTTGAACTCCTTCAAAAGGAAAAACTCGAGAAGGTGGCCCAGCAGGCCGTCACCCAGCTGGGGGCCCATGCTGAGGTAGCCAATAATTTTTATGAAGTGGGAATGATCCCGAGGAACGATGTCCTGGAGTCAGAAGTTGAGCTTGCCAACGCCAACCAGGACCTTATCGTGGCACAGAACGCCGTTCAGCTTGCAAGGTCACGTTTCAACACCCTCCTCAGGCGTCCCGTAGATGCGCCCTTGACCGTGGAAGATGTCCTGGGATATCAGCCTTTCTCCCGAGTCTATGAAGACTGCGTTGAAACAGCGCTGAAACAAAGGCCCGAGATGCGGATCGCCGATCTGGGAGTGGAGACCGCCGAAAAAGAGGTGAAATTCACCAAGACGGGTTACTACCCATCCATAGACCTTAAGGCCAACTACTATAAGAGAGGCGACGACCCGAATCTGGACGGCGGAGAGGGCATATTCTTCAAGGAGGAATGGGATGCTACGGCGACGGCTTCGTGGACCTTCTGGGAATGGGGAAAGACCCGGTACGGGGTTAACGAGAAGAAGAGCCTGCTGTCCCAAGCTCGGCTGAACAGGATAGAACTTGAGGACAACATACGCCAGGAGGTGAAGACGGCTTATCTGATAGTAACGGCGGCAGAAAAGAATATATTGACAGTCCAAAAGGCCGTGGAACAGGCCCTGGAGAACTTCAGGATGAACCAAGAACGATATAAAGAACAGGTGGCTACGTCGACTGAGGTCTTGGACGCCCAGACCCTTCTTACAAAGACACAGACGAACTATTTCAATACATTAAGCGTATTCAACATATCAGAGGCGGGACTCGACAGGGCAATGGGTCTCGAGGTCGTGACCAGACAATAGGCATGGATCACTCTCATCGGGCATTTTTTCTGTATCAAGACAATTTCGCAAGGTGTTTTGCTTTACCGGAGCCGGCCAAGATAATAAGTTTTGGCCGCCCCAAAGCAATTTGCGCTGTGTTTCAGGAGACAGAAGGAACACTTTTTGCAGAGAAGTCATAAGGCCGTCTCGCTCAAAAAAGACCCCCTCCGCAAGGTGTGGGATTGTAATCTTTGGGATCTGTGGTATATTCTATGTAAATTGCGTTTATAATCACCCCTTCAGGTGTTCAGCTACGGAGGACCCATGACAGAACTGGTAAAAAAACACAAGGCGATCCTTTGTGTGTTGTTGCTTCTCTCCCCAATCGTCTGGTTAGGAATCACCGGAGTTCATCAGAACCTCTCGGCGGGTACGGACAGAACCTACGAAGAGCTCAAAGTGTTCAGCGATGTTCTTGATATCATACAAGAAAACTATGTGGACACCGTAGAGCCCAAAGAGCTCATCCGCGGTGCGATCCAAGGGATGATAAGCTCTATCGACCCCCACTCTGCATATCTACTGCCTGATGCGTACAAAGACCTTCAGATAGAGACCAAGGGTGAGTTCAGCGGCATCGGTATTGTTATTACCATGCAGGACAACGTGGTCACGGTCATCTCTCCAATAGAGGGAACACCGGCTTACAGGGCCGGCATAAAGGCTGGAGATCAAATCATCAAGGTGGACGGGGAAAAAACCAAGCCCATGATGTTGTGGGAAGCAGTCAAGAAGATGCGGGGGAAGAAGGGGACCCCCGTCCTGGTGACGATCTGGCGAAAAGAATCGCCGGAGCCCCTTGAATTCAATATTGTTCGGGACATTATTCCGCTAGAGAGCGTTCGGTCTCATTCGCTCAAACCCGGCTACGGCTACGTTCGGATCACGAACTTCAGGGAAAAAACCGCCAATGATGTAAAAGTGGCTCTGAAGGAGCTGGAATCAGACAAAACACCCTTGAAGGGCTTGATATTGGACCTTCGTGACAACCCTGGCGGCCTCCTTGATCAGGCTATCGAGGTGGCAGATATCTTTCTGGACAGCGGCAGAATCGTTTCAATCAAGGGAAGACGAAAGCCCCACTCAAAGATCTATGTGGCCCACAGTAATAAGGATAAGCATTCGTACCCGATTGTGCTCCTGGTTAATGAGGGGAGCGCAAGCGCGTCAGAGATCGTAGCGGGGGCATTACAGGATCATGACCGTTGCGTAGTGCTGGGCACGACTTCATTTGGAAAGGGGTCGGTTCAAACCGTCGAGCCGCTGCGCGATGGCTCCGGACTGAAACTGACCATTGCAAGGTATTACACCCCGGACGGCCACGCCATACAGGCCCGTGGAATCATTCCAGATGTCGTAGTCGAGCAAAGAAAAGTCCTGGTGGGTAAAGGGAAGAAACGCCCGCATATGACGGAAAAGGACCTGGAGAATCATATCTCGGCTGAACCCAAAGAGGATTTGTCCGAGGAAATAAAAGAAAAAATCTTAGATATAAAGGGTGTAAAGGTGCCCGGTGAAGATGCTTCAGCTGTAGCTAAACGACTCGTTGCACAGGACTATCAGGTTCAAAGGGCTCTGGACATCCTTACAAGCTGGCAAATATTTTCAAAGATGTCCCATTAAGCCGATGCCATGGTCGGTCGGACAGGGGGCCCCAGGAAAAAGAGGCGGCACACCAAAAAGAAGAAGGCCTCTCAGAAGAAATACGTTGGGACCGGTCTCGCCATACTTGGCGTTGTCGCTGTGGCGATATTCGGATATGCGCTATACCGACTTACCTTAAAACACGCCCACACTTCATTGCCCATCTTTGAAGCCTTTCCCACACAAGGCATAGAAACCAAAATCAAAGAGATAGATCGTTGCATCTATAACGCGCTGATAGACTTGAATATTCCCCCCGGCGATGTAGCATTCAAGGCGATCGAACCAAAGAGATACAAAGAAAGATCTTGGGCCTTCTCGGGGCTGGAGATACGCCTCCCAACAACTCTTGCGTACAGCAGGATCAAAGAGGCCTTTCTAAGTCGACTCTCTGCACGCCTACCTCGGGAATCCCTTCGTTTTGCCTTGAGACCCCCCCAACGGCTGATCCTTGACCTTTCTGTCAATACGCACCACACACATCGCCTTGTCTTTGTGAGGCTCGGGGAAAAGAAGCCCGTGACATCCCCGCGTTCAAATCTTCCCAAGGTTGCGATCATAATTGACGATTTGGGATATGATGAAGAGATTGCATCAAAGTTCCTCGCTCTCGATGAGATAATGTCTTTCTCTGTGCTTCCACACAGCCCCTTTCAGGAGACCATTGCCCGGGCCGTTCACCACAGCGGCCGAGATCTGCTTCTCCATCTTCCAATGGAACCCGTGGAGTATCCCCAAGTCGATCCCGGTGCCGGAGCCCTCCTTTCCTCGATGACGCCCGACCGTCTCCTGGATCAACTTCGAAAAAATCTGGGCGCAGTCCCTTACATCGTGGGCGTAAACAACCACATGGGATCCAGGCTCACCCAAAACCCGGCGAAAATGCGCCAGATATTCACTGTCCTAAAGAAGCAAAATCTCTTTTTCGTGGACAGCCTGACCAGCCCGCGGTCCTGCGGCCGGCAGGCGGCCCGACTCTTGAAACTGAAGTTTGCCCAAAGGCAGGTCTTCTTGGACCACGACCAGGATCCACACGCAATCCGCTTCCAGCTCAGACGCCTAATCTCAGTAGCCAAGGAACGGGGCGGGGCGATTGGAATCGGGCACCCCTATCCAATAACGTGGGAAGTGCTTAAAGACGAGCTGTCCGATATTGCTACCCAGGTGGAGCTTGTGAGGGTTTCGGAAATTGTGGGATACGAGAATAGCGTCTTGTCTCAGAAACAATTTCAATTACCATAACGAACGTTAGCCGAAAGCCTTTTCCGAGCGACATTGAGCATTTTCGGAATTATAGTACTTCTCATAAATATGTTCCGTTTTGAACCATTATGAGGAGCTGTCAGGGGGCATCCCTTTTTGAAGTCAGGTCATTACATGTTTCCTGGCTGATACCACAACGGCACTGTCTCCTGCACAGCCTTGACCCTCTAGTTGCATAAACAACAGGGCAAAAGGTTCTAAAAACCAACAATAGCCTTTCTCCGCGAGATATTTGAACGATTTTATGGAATTCACTGCGGGTGATATCCAGAAGACTATAAAAACAGCCATGTTGTTTACCCTTCCCGCCTTTAGCGGGATGATACAGCATCTGCTGCGTTGTCAAGGGATCGGCGTAAACGACTACAGCCTCACCCTTGAACGCCTTGGATCTACAGCACCCTCGGCTTTTGCAACGTTAAGGTTGACGCATTTACAAACACGCCGCCAAGAGTGAAGCCTCCCTGCCCTGAAGGACGGGGGTTCTGCCTTGCGCCAGTGCTTCGCGCGCGGGGAGCGAGCCGGTCAAGAATTCTTTGCGGCGTGGCGGACTTAACTCGTGGCCGTAGAATTGCTTTCCCGCCAGGAATTTGCTAATATGAAAAAATATTCTGTGGTACCATCCACGTGGCCATATCCAAGAACCTATTATCGGGTGCCCATCCAAAAACAACCGTTAACGAGCAATGCGCTAGGCACCAAGAACGAGGCGAGATTATGACCCAGTTAGAGCAGGCACGCACGGGCGTCATTACACCGGCCATGCACCACGTGGCACAGGTTGAAAAGATAGACCCCGAAGTCCTTCGTGTGGGAGTAGCCGATGGAACGATTGTTATCCCGCTTAACAACAGACACACGAAAATCAGCCCCGTAGGCATCGGAAAGGGGCTTTCTATTAAGGTAAACGCCAACTTCGGTACATCTGGAGACCAGGCTGATCTAGAGGAAGAACTGTTGAAGCTTCGGGCAGCCATTGATGCCAAGACCGACACGATCATGGATTTAAGCACCGGCGGGGACATTACCGCGGTGCGCCGGGCCGTTATGAAACACTCCTCCGTGCCCGTTGGAACCGTGCCGATCTATCAGGCGGCTGTCGCGGCAGTACAGACCCACGGGGGTGTCATACACATGACCCCGGATCTTATGTTTTCAGCTGTTGAAGATCATGCTCGTGATGGCGTCGATTTTATGACCATCCACGCTGGTGTTACCTTGGCCGCCCTTGAGCGTCTCCGCCTCCAGGGCAGGACTACGGACATCGTCAGCCGGGGGGGCGCCTTTCTAGCCACTTGGATGCTCTACCATAAGAAAGAAAACCCTTTCTACGATTCCTATGATCGCCTCCTTTCCGTTGCCGGGGAGTACGATATAACCTTGAGCTTAGGAGACGGACTAAGACCGGGATCGATTGCTGACGCTACAGACCGGGCACAAATCCAGGAGCTTCTCACGCTGGGGGAGCTTGCACAAAGGGCTTGGGATGCAGGCGTTCAGGTTATGATAGAGGGCCCGGGGCATATTCCGCTGGACCAGGTGGAAGCTCAGGTTGTCCTGCAAAAGAACCTTTGCAGAGGCGCTCCTTTCTATGTGCTGGGACCCCTGGTTACCGATATTGCGGCGGGCCACGATCACATTGCCTGCGCCATTGGCGGGGCTGTCGCCGGTATGGCCGGAGCAGACTTTCTCTGCTACGTAACCCCTTCAGAACACCTCAAATTGCCCTCTGTGGAGGATGTTAGAGAGGGTGTCATAGCGGCTAGAATAGCGGCGCACGCGGCCGATATAGCAAGGGGACACAGGGGCGCAATCGACAGAGACAAAGAAATGTCAAAGGCTCGCAAATGTTTGGATTGGGACAGACAGATATCCCTTGCCATCGATCCCCAAAAAGCCCAAGCTTATCGCGCCGACAGCAAGCCAAGTTCTGATGATGTTTGTACCATGTGCGGCGAATTCTGCGCCATAAAGATTGTTCGAGATTATTTCGGTTCATAGTCTAAACAAGAACAGAATAATCTCTGTTCTCAAATTCGTCAGCCCTGTCTTGTTGGTCTGTCTTTTGTTGATATTTGTGTTGATATTTTTACTATAACTCATTAAGTTATCAACAATCATACATACCGTGCTTTTCCGAAGATTATCTTGCAGACTTATTAACATTAATCCATCATTTTTTTCCTTTGGTTTCAGTATATTAGTTTAGTTTTAGATGTTATAGACATCTCTTATTACTATGATATTTTCTTTTTAGAATACGGAAAAAAAACAACCAAAGGAGTTGCTTATGGAATTCAAAATTAAAAAGGAAATTGTTCTGGATGCTTTGACAAAAATACAGGGAATTACAGGAAAGAAAACCACCATTCCGATTACCTCAAATGTATTGATTTTAGCACAAGAGTCCATGATTTCCATACGAGCCACTGATCTTGAAATGGCATTCAAGGCTTTGTGTGAAGCCGAGGTGATTAAAGAAGGTTCAACAGCTGTTCCTTCAAGAAAGCTCTATGAGATTGTTAGAGCATTTCCGAGCGATACGCTTGCCATAAAGGAGACTGAAAACAAGTGGATAAAGATAGAGGACAAGAGAATTGAATATAATCTTGTTGGTATGGAACCCGAAGATTTTCCTAGCTTTCCTGATACCAAGGGTGTTGAGTTATTTGAGATAGACGTGAACGTACTAAGGAATATGATTAATAAAACCATATACAGCGCGCTGGGTGACGAAGGGCGAGCTCAACTTTCCGGTATCTGTTTTGAGAGCATTGCCGATGATCAAAATAAAATTCGAATGGTATCAACAGATGGACACAGACTTTCCAAGATAGATCATATTATTGAGGACAAACACGGTCTAACTCTAAAGGAGGGTGTCATTATACCAAAAAGTGGGATAGTGGAAGTCTTGAAACTCCTAGAAGGAGGAGGGTCGGTCAAAATAGGATTTAAGGACAACAATTTTGTAGTAGAAAAAGACGACGAGGTACTAATTATAAGGTTAATAGAGGGAGAGTTTCCGAAATACGAAATGGTAATACCCAAAACAAGCCAGGATGAGATGGTTGTGCAAAAAGAAGATTTTCTAATGATGTTGAGAAGAATGTCTATACTCGCTTCTGACAAACATCCAGGAGTTCGTTTCAAAATAGGCAAAGAGCAACTTGAGGCTACAACCACAAATCCCGAGATAGGTGAATCAAAAGAAGTTATCTCTGTCTCATATAATGGCAAACCCCTTGAGGTTGCTTTTAATCCAAAATATTTTACCGATACACTGTCAAGCATGAATAGCACGGAGGTCGTAATCAGGCTTAAGGATGAAGCAAACCCGTGCACAATAGAAGGAAAGGAAGATCTGGGCTTTCTCGGTGTTATTATGCCCATGAGAGTATGAGAATGATAGCTGCTGATAAAACATACGATGCGGACAAAATAAAGGTTTTAGAGGGACTTAGCGCCGTCAGGAAGACACCCTCCATGTACATCGGCAACGTCGACGTTGAGGGGCTGCACCACCTTGTATATGAGGTTGTAGACAACAGCATTGACGAGGCCATGTCGGGATACTGTGACTATATTAAAGTGTCCATTGATTCTAATAACGGCATAACGGTAGACGATAACGGGAGGGGTATCCCGGTAGGAATCCACAAGACAGAGAAAATACCGGCAGTTGAGGTTGTCATGACAAAGCTCCACGCCGGCGGAAAGTTTGACCACGATTCATACAAGGTCTCCGGCGGATTGCATGGCGTGGGCGTGTCTGTTGTCAACGCCCTTTCCAGTTTTCTAGAAGTGGAAATTCGTTCTGGTGGAAAGGTTTACAGTCAATCCTATGAGAAGGGGGAAAGAAAATCCGCACTTGAAGTTATAGGAAAGACCAAAAGAACGGGGACCAAAATACACTTTCGACCAGATCCTGAAATATTCAAGAACGTTGATTTTAGTTTCGACATCATATCCCAACGATTGCGAGAGCTTGCCTTTTTGAACAAGGGCCTCAAGATTTTGCTTGAAGACGAGCGAACAGACAAGAGAAAGGAATATTACTATAAAGGCGGCATAGTATCCTTCGTAGAGTACCTGAACAAAGGAAGGGCGGTTGTTAATAAAAAGCCTATTTATATGGAAGCCGAGAAAGAGGGCGTTTCTATGGAAGTGTCCATACAGTATAATGATACTTATGCCGAAAGAATTTTTTCTTTTGCCAACAACATCAAGACCCAAGAGGGCGGCTCCCATGTGGTCGGGTTTAAGTCAGCCCTGACGCGCACCATTAATCAATACGCGTCGACCGCCAACCTGCCCAAGAATCTGCAGGAGAAAATTGGGGGTGACGACGCAAGGGAAGGGTTGACCGCTGTAATAAGCATCAAGCTGAGAAATCCCCAGTTTGAAGGCCAAACCAAGACAAAGCTGGGCAACAGCGAGGTTAGGGGTCTGGTAGAGGCATTGATGAACGAAAAGCTCGGTATTTTTCTAGAGGAGAACCCGAGCGTCGCAAGAAAGATAGTGTCAAAAGTTGTTGAGGCAGCAAGGGCGAGGGAGGCAGCCAGGCGCGCAAGGGACATAGCCCGGAAGAAAGGTGCTTTGGGAGAAGGAACGCTTCCCGGGAAACTGGCGGATTGTCAAGAAACAAATCCCGCACAACGAGAGCTTTTTATTGTTGAGGGGGACTCCGCCGGCGGTAGTGCCAAGCAGGGGAGAGATCGAAAGTTTCAAGCGGTGCTGCCCTTAAAAGGGAAGATACTAAACGTGGAGAAGGCGCGGTTCGACAAGATGTTGAAAAGCGAAGAGATCAAGACCCTGATCACGGCCCTTGGGACGGGCGTCGGCCGCGACGAATATAACATAGAGAAGCTGAGATACCACAAGATCATTATTATGACAGATGCGGACGTGGACGGATCGCATATCAGAACACTTCTCTTGACATTTTTTTATCGGATGATGCCTGACTTGATTGATATGGGTTATCTGTATATAGCGCAACCCCCGCTATTTAGGCTGGGTAAAGGAAAAGGTGCTGTCTATATTAAACGTGAAGGCGAGCTTGACGAGTTTTTGATGAAGCGGGTATGCCATGACAAAGTGGTCAAGGGAAACAAGGGGCGCGTGTTGTTGGAAAAGGAGGGCCTTTATACCTTTCTTGGCAAGCTGACAGACTATGACAAGGTAATCAACCGGCTGGGACGGCGTGGCTATGACAGGCGGCTTATAGAGTTTTTGGTCGACAACAACGTTAAGGATAGAGACTCTCTTCAAGACAAGCAAGGTATGACCGATTTGGCGCAGCGTTTGCGCTCGCAAGAGTATCAAGTGGATGAGTTGATGAAAGACGAGGAGCACAACGTATACGAGTTGATGATCGGTGCGGTCGGAAACGGGGCGAGACGGGTGAGGGTTGGTTGGGAGCTTGTTTCATCAGCGGACTTTCAGCGGGCGATTGTGTTGTGGAAAGATATTTCTGCCCTGGACAGCCCTCCGTTTGAGGTTTATCACGACGGCAAAGATCCTGTGTTGATAGACGACAAAGAGAGACTCCTTTCATACCTTTTAGCGGATGCCAAGAAGGGCCTTTCCATCCAGCGCTATAAGGGTTTAGGCGAGATGAATCCCGATCAATTATGGGAAACGACGATGGACCCCGAACAGCGAATGCTATTGAAAGTTAAGATAGAGGACATGTTTGAAGCTCACGACATCTTCACGGTATTAATGGGTGGCGAGGTAGAGCTCAGGCGGCAATTCATAGAGAAGAATGCCCTGGACGTTAGAAGGCTAGACGTATAGCCAGGGTGTTGACCGGCTCGCTTCGTGCATGCCGGCGAACCAAAGCCCCGGCCAGTGTGCGGGGGCTTTGTATTTTGAACAAGGAAGTGTCATGAAGTTGGTTTCCATAGAGGCCAGGGACCTGCCTGATGCCTGGTTTCAATGCGTCTACGAGATTATTGACCTGGGCCATGAGTATGTGATCGATCATGGCAGTTATGCTGGACAGAAACGCCTCGAGTTTGATTATGTGACGGTTCGTATTAAGTATCCAGGCGTGCGGCCCCTGATCCCGGATATTCCAGCGTCCCTGGGCATACCGAATCCTGTTGCCGACGGATATGTCGAAGAATACCTCCCATACTTGATGACCCCGGCTAAGCAGCCCAACGAGGACTATACCTATGGAGAGCGCCTGGCTGGTTGGTCATATCCTGTCTCTGTTGACGGAGGGGCTTCAGGGGGCGACCCCCTGGACAGCAAGATTGAAAATCGCGAGGTTAATCAAATCGAGGAGGTCATCAACTTATACAAGACAAAAGGCTACGGCACAAATCAAGCTGCCATGAGCATTTCGGCCCCATCTGATATTCTCCTTGGCGATCCGCCCTGCCTGCGCCACATCGATACAAGGATCCGCTACGGGAAGCTTCACTTTATGGTCTATTTCAGATCCTGGGATTTGTGGAATGGATTTCCGGCTAACATGGGTGGCATTCAGCTCCTGAAGGAGTACATGGCAGCAGAAATAGGTGTGGAAGACGGCGAAATCGTTGCCGCCAGCAAAGGGCTTCACCTGTACGATTATGTTTGGGAGTTGGCCCAGCTACGCACAATGCGCACGCCAGACGCCAGAGAATGATTGAGACCTTTGAAAAACGTTCAGTTTTGTTCAAGTTCAAGGAAGGCGAAGATTTTAACCGGAAGAATACATTGAGTATTTTGAGGATAGCGCTCCGCTTCACTTCGTGCGAAATCTGAGACTGACACAGTAGTTGGGCAAAAGAGGGGGGTTTTCAAAGGTCTCTGATTTGATGTTGTCAGGGGAACTGTATCAGATGGTCACGCGGATCTGTTCGCCCCCCCGCACGAGCTTGGTTCCGACAGAGGTTGCGCAGCGCGCGCACAGATACTCGTACTTCTCCCCCTCCGGAAGGACCAAAAGGAGGCGCTTGCGCACCGGTACAGCATGACCGCACTTGGGGCAAAGCAGCTCGGTTGCGTCAAATTCCCTGAACGTTTCATTCGGAGGGGGTTTTCGCGAAGATTGCCGACGTTGATTTACGAAAGGACGATGTGGCATAGCCAAGAACTCCTATGGTTCGTCTAACACTACAAAGGATAATGGTTCGCGTAAGTATTGTCAAGAAGCGAGCGGCGCCCGGTTTTATTTCATCTTGAAAAGCCAGGTCCTCTGGGCCAGGTCAGAGGCGATTGGCGTTGCCAGTCAATCATTCAACATTTCAGCATGTTTGTCGGCGATTTGTACTGCACCCCTATGGGGTGAAATCAAAGCCTGGTCCTGTGGGCCAGGATTCTT
>SDBU01008370.1_pt1 | contig 11771 bp, 9 predicted proteins | sample 2277071 | NCBI WGS metagenome assembly SDBU01 (sample SAMN10397929, study PRJNA504765) | marine sediment metagenome | isolation source: marine sediment core GS08_GC12, 126 cmbsf | place: Arctic Ocean: Gakkel Ridge, Loki's castle | collected 2008
GAAAACAAGGCGGGCATCGACTGGCGCTTCACCACCGCCGATGCCCGAATCAAACTGAAAAGGCTATACCCATCTAGTTAGGTGGGACAGAGTACTAGTTCTGTGAGGGTTTGAGCGGCAACATCAAGTCGGGTCCTCACTTTGAGCGAGGTACGAGCGCTCTGCAATTCGAATGTGCCAAGGCCGGGAGAGTACTTGTACTCAAAGGCGCTAAGGATGATCCTCTCCCGGAGGCGATCTGCGCGCTCCGTGCGGCAGAGCTCAATCTCGCGGTATTTCTGTTCGGCGAGAGTGGCGGCCTCACGCAGACTGGCGGCCATCGTACTCCGGAATATGTCGGTGGGCCGCGCTCGCCGGCCCACCATCTGCCGACGAACAACGCGTTGGTCGATTGGCTCTTGGCTTCTGCGATCAATGCCCAGGATCATTGGAGTTGGAAGGTCAGTGATGCAACGCAAGACAGGGTGATCCGCGTGTTTGGCGAACTGTGCCTCAAAATACTCTTCAGCCGGCGAGTCCGCGCGATGATGCTCGGACCACTCGGGCGGAGGCACCGGGATCGTCAGCGGTTCCTCGATACCGGAAACAGTCATTGTGAGCGTCTGTGAATCCTTCCCTGCTGAGATGATATGCGCTTCGCCTTTGTGCTCCACTTCCAGGGATAGCCTCAAGTAGTTCCACTGGGCAAGCGTCTGGAGGGCGGGGGCGAGTAACGCAGAAATGCCTCTGATAACACTCGTTTTTCCCGACCCATTAATCCCGGTGAGGAATGTGAGGTCCGAGTTGAAAGTTGCGGAGAGGTCGAGATAACCGTATAGCTTCTCAGTGGAGAATCTCCTGATCCGCATGGCCCATTCCTTTCCCAATTGGTCCAACTTGCTATTCTACAGAAGACCTCCTTTGGCCGGAGATCGGGGCTGGATGAAGGCTACAGGCTACCGTCTGCCTCCGGCGATGTCAAGTGTTGCCGGGACGGGTTGTGAGCCGGTTGGGGTGCAGGCGAGAGGGGGCCTCTCGGGCTTCTGTTCTTGGCATAAGCACATCGTGCAGTTGCCGTTAGCACACAAGGGGCGGCATTGCTGCACCACAGCGCAGCGGACCGTCGAGGTCCCCGGCTTTGCTTGTCGGTCCCACACCGCCTGATTGACAGATCACCGGGGAATCGTGGATAGCTTAACTTCTGCATAACGCGCGGCGCGGCATATCGAACGCCGGTCCCACCTCCACCTCGCACGGTGCCGCGTCGATTGCCTTGCGATACCATGGCGTGAATGCGGGGAATCATGCCGCACGCTCCCTGGATAGACACCGCGACGCTAACGTCGAGGGTCACCGGCGCCGTCAGGCGTCTGGTGCATCCGTTGGTTATGTCCCAAGTCGTCCAGAGTCTTCACGGGACCGCTGTCCCCGACAGGTTCGAACTGGTGAGTACAACTGTTCTTACCGTAGAGCTTCTTCCACTCGGCGTACGTTCCGAACTCATCATACTCCCGCTCGCACCAGCTCTCGACAACAATTCCGAGAAATGAGCGTTCATATTCCTGTACGCCGCAAGTCCTACACTGGTTCATGCGGACAGTGAACCCGAAGACGGCAATCGCGAGTAGGGCAAGAACTGCACCCACAACAAGAGTAATAATGGTGTGTGTCTTAGACATGGCTTGTTATTCTACACAGAATCTCCTTTGGCTGGAGATCGAGACTGAATCGACCATTCCCTCTGCCAAGGGGCGGGAGGGACGTCGCCGAAGTCCACCTCGCCCGGCGCCGCGTCAATGCCGTGCAACAGCATGCTGGGAATGCGGGGAATCATGCCGCACGCTCCCTGGATAAACGCCGCGACGGTTTTGCTATGCATACCACTGCCGCCTATTTGAGGTCAGCTAACTCGAGAACCATTTTAACGAACTTCGTCTTGCCTTCTGTATAGGACAGTCGGTCGTGCGGGAACTGCAACGCAAGGTCTTGCTTAAGCGCGATGTAGTTCTGCCTCAACTCAGCATCCGAACGCAATTGGTCACGGAATGATAGCTGCGTGTTCCAGAACTCCGAGCCTTTCTCCGTTAGCGAAAGATGGTGAGTGCAACGCCGATCGGGAGAGCCTTTCCAGAAGTACAATCGTCCCGGGACATCCTCGTCTGGACGGAACTCGTAGCCCAGCGTCTGTATTGCGGGCGAAAGGGCTACTCCCTCGGCTTCGCTGTTCACCTCGGCCATTAGATCGAGTACCGGCTTGGCCTCCGTGCCTGGTATGGAAGTTGCGCCCATGTGCTCGATGCGTCCTATTCCATTGCCCACCGCTGTGCGCAGAGCGTTCGCCTCTCGCTCAAAAAGAACAGGCCATGCGGGGTTGTAAGGCACGAGGCGGACAACCCCGCCCTGCAGACCCAGCGCTTCAGTCAAACCGATGTCTGTGTCAGTCAAGGCCGTGTCTCCGGACGCTGCGATCTCCTGTCTCCCCATCTGATTCTCAAGTTGGGTTCTTCGCGACTCAAGCTCCTTCAGTCTCTTCTTCAGGTTGGGCATTTCCTTCTTGATCTTGCGAAGCTCCGTCAGGTGCTTGCCGCTCGACAAGCGATCCGCCCCAAGCTGCTCAGTTATGTACCGCTGAAGTTGACTCCGTAAGAGCCTCAAATATGGATTTCCCCAGATGGACCCTTCTCGGTATTCAAGTGTGCCGGCCCGGATGCCCTTCACAATGAAGTCCCGGTCCACGCCATACGCTTTGCTCGCCGTTACGTCGCTGAGGGTTGCCCCTTTGCGATTCCACTCACCGTATTCCGCCATGTCTCATCTCTCCGACCGAATGCTACGCCTCAGCATCTTGCTGAAAGCGCGGCTTTCAGCAGGTATGTTGCAGGCGATTGTTATGAGCTCTGCGTCTTTGTGACTGCGAGCCCCGATCATCTTCCAAATCGATTCAGCAATATTGTGAGGCCTTTCTCCCACGCGAGGTTGAAGAGCATGGCAAGCACAACGCCTCCGATCAGCCCGGTGAGAGCTCCTGTTATGACAACTGACAACGTCGAGCATTGGAGCTTGCACAGCCATGCGGCGAGAACGGCTAGTCCTGCTCCGGAGGCAAGACCTAGAATGCCGCCGAGTTGTAGGAAGAATGCCTTGACCGCAGTGCGCGGTCGCCTGGAGAGAAGACCAGTAAGTGTTGACGTGGTAAGAATGCCAAAAGCAGCCAAGCAGGCGGCAATGCAAACAACAACAAATGCGAGCAGGGCGCCTGCGACGACGAGCATGAGCAAGATGACAACCATGAACAGCGCGAAAATCCCAAGGCCAGGCGCAAAATCATCATCAAGGTGGTCAACATCGTCAGGAGTGGTTTCCGCTTGCGCAACTATAGTGGGGTCTGCCACATTGGTTTGCGCCGCAGCCGACACGGCAATGAAGCCGCATACGATCACCGCAAATACGATTCGAGTCCACTTATTCATGGCTCATAAGTTGTTATTCTACAGAAGACCTCCGTTTGCCGGAGATCGAGGCTGAATCGACCATTCAGAAATCATGCCCTACGCTCGCTGGACGCACACCGCGCCGATCGTGGTTGCTTCGCTGCGCAGCCCGCGGCACCCCACGTCGGGCGCCGATCGTGGTTGCTTCGCTTCGCTGGGCTCCGCAGCCCACGGCACCCCGCGTCGGGCGCCCATCGTGGTTGCGCCTGCCTGCCGGCCGGCAGGTCGCGGCGCTTCGCGGCCCACGATACCGGGCCCAGGCGGCGCAGCGTCTTACGTCCCGTGCAGCGTCTTGTTGTCTTGAGTGTCCGGGCTGGCTATTCTGTAGAACCTGTCCCAAGTGTACGCTGTGATGATCCCGCTAGCGAAGTATAAACCGATAACGAACCAATACCCATGTGCCCACCTGTAGTATATCCAGGTAGATGTGCCCCACGCATGGCCCAGGACAATGGCGATAGATACTGCCAATGCGGCTCGGCGAGGAACTAAACAGATCACCGCGCAAAAGAGCACGATCCAAGCCAGAACTCCTGCTTCAAACGCGAGCGGATGTTTCTGCAAGAACCGTAGAAAAAGGGAGTTGCCCTCCTGGGCAACGGCAAAATTGCCACGCCAATATTCGGGGGGCTGCCCGATCAGGGTTACCGCGTGGTCAAGAAGGGATAGCGATACCGGGGCAATGCAAAGCAGTAGCCTTCGTTTTCTCACGTCTTCCGCCCCTTCCGCGCCCACCATTGATGGGGAAGGTCATGCGTCGCTGCGCTCCGCAGCCCACGGTGCCCCGCGTCGGGCGCCGATCGTGGTTGCTTCGCGGCGCTGCGCGGCCCACGGTGGCTGGCCCGTGTTCCGTATTGCGGCTCCCAAGTTCCGCGCTGTATCTACTGCTTCACTTCGGCGATGATGTCGAGTTCGACCGTGGCGTTCAGCGGCAGTTCGGCCGCGCCGATGGCGCAGCGGGTGTGTCGGCCGGCGTCGCCGAAGACGTCGGCCAGCAGTTCGCTGGCGCCGTTGGCCACCTTGGCTTGGTCGGTGAAGCCGGGGGTGGAGGCGACGAAGACGTTCACCCGGACGATGCGGGCGATGTTGTCCAGCCCGCCGATCTCCGCGTTCAGCACGGCCAGGGCGTTCAACGCCGCTTGGCGGGCGGCCGCCGCGGCGGCCTCGAGCGACACTTCCGTCGGCACCTTGCCCGCGGCGATCAGTTGCCCGTCGCGAAAGGGGATCTGCCCGGAGGTGTACACCATCGCCCCCGCGCGCACCGCCGGAACGTACGCTCCCACCGGCGCGGGGGCCGGCGGCAGCACGATGTTCAGTTCGGCGAGTCGGGCCTCGATCGTCATGGTCGCTCCTCCGTGGCGGCGGTGCCGTCGGCCTCGCCCGCCGGGGCGTCGGCGTGGATTTCATCGGTGTCCGCGGCGTCGGCCTCGCCCGCCGAGACGTTGGCCTTGGCGGCCGGGGCGTTGGGCTGGCGTTCATCGTCCGCCGGGGCGTCGGCCTCGCCGTCATCGGCGGCCGGGGGGTCGGATCTCAGGAAGATGTAGATCTGCCCCCGATCATCTTCCTGCTCGGCCGAGATGCGGAACTGGCGGATCAGCTCGAGCATGGCCAGGAACAGCCCGATGACCTCGCTGCGGGAGCTTCGCCCGGCGAAGATTTCCTGGAACGTCATGTTCCCGTCGCGCTGCAGACGATCGACGATGTCCGCGGCGAGCAGGGCGAGGGGCACGTCGTCGTACACGACTTCGTGGTCGGGCGGCCGGGCGCCGATGGCCGCCATCACGCTGCGGAAGGCGTCCAGCAGGTCCCACATCTGGACGCCCTCGAGGTCCAGCCCCGGCTCCTCGAAATCCGGCCGGACGGGCTTACGCGGGTGCCGCAACGCCTGCCGCGCGGCCGCGTCGCGAAGCTCGCCGGCGGCGTCCTTGTACGCCTTGTACTGCAGCAACTGCCGGATCAGCTCCGCCCGCGGGTCGCCCAGCCCGTCCTCGCCGCCCTCCTCCGCCGGCGGGGTCGGCAGCAGCATCCGCGTCTTGATCTCCATCAGCGTCGCCGCCATCACCATGAAATCCCCCGCCAGGTTCGGGTCCACCTGCCGCAGCAGCGAGATGTACTTGCAGTACTGCTCCGTGACGTGAGCAATGGGAATATCGTACACGTCCAGCTCATCCCGCCGGATCAAGTACAGCAGCAGATCCATCGGCCCGTCGTAAACGTCCAGCTTCACCCGGTAAGGCTCCATGGCCGAGAGTGTAGCACGCCGCCGACCGCCACGCCACCGGCCCGTGCGAAATGCCTCCAAGTGGGCCGGCCGGCGCGGCCACGGGGCGCAAGCAAAGAGAATCAGCCACAGATGAACGCAGATAAACGCAGATGAGGCCACGGCAGAACAGAAGGATCGACATCAACGTTTTGGCGGCGGAGCTTCCTCCGCGTCGTCGTTGTCCGGGAGAAGCTCCGGATGCTCTTCGAAGACCTTCATTACCCGCCGCATCATTGCCGCATCCGGCTCCTTATGGATGTGCTCGGCAGATTCCCGGTAGCCCCGCACGAAGACCACCATCCACCGCCCGAATGCCTGCGGCGCCGCCTCAAAGAAAGGCAGCAGCATCCCTACGGCCTCTGCCGCGGCGGCTTCGGCCTCCTCTCGCCGGCCCAGTTGGCTGAGCGTGTTGGCCAGAGTGTCCAGCGTCCCCGCCAGGTTGGGCCGGAAGGCGTCAGGCCGCTCGGCGGCCAGGGCTCGGCGGATATCCACGGCCTCTTGTGCCGTTTTCAGCGCCTCCTCTCCCCGCCCCAGTTCGCCGAGTGTGTTGGCCAGGTTGTTCAGCGACCCCGCCAGGTCGGGCCGGAAGGCATCCGGCCGCTCGTCGGCCAGGGCTCGCCGGATATCCACGCCCTCCTGTGCCGTTTCCACGGCCTCCTCTCTTCGCCCCAGTTTGCCGAGCGCGTTGGCGAGGTTGCTCAGTGACATGGCCAGGTCAGGCCGGAAGGCGTCAGGCCGCTCGGCGGCCAGCCCTCGGCGGAGCCCCACGGCCTCTTGTGCCGTTTCCAGGGCCTGCTCTCGCCGCCCCAGTTCGCTGAGCATGACGGCGAGGGTGTTCAGTAACGCCGCCAAGTTGGGGCGGAAGGCGTCAGGGCACACGGCGGCCAGGTCTCGGTAGATGTCCACGGCCTCTTGTGCCGTTTCCAGGGCCTCCTCTGGCCGCCCCAGTTCGCTGAGGTTGGCGGCGAGGTTGTTCAGTGACGGTGCCAAGTCAGCCAGGAAGACGTCAGGCCGCTCGGCGGCCAGGGCTCGGTAGAGTTCCACGGCCTCTTGTACCGTTTCCAGGGCCTGCTCTCGCCGCCTCAGTGCGCCGAGCATGACGGCGAAGGCGTTCAGTGCCATGGCCAAGTGGGGCTGGAAGGCGTCAGGCCGCTCGGCGGCCAGGGCTCGGTAGAGTTCCAGGGCCTCTTGTGCCGTCCCCAGGGCCTGCTCTCGCCGCCCCAGTTCGCCGAGCCGGGGGGCGAGGTTGTACAGCGACGCCGCCAAGTTGGGCCGAAAGGCGTCAGGCCGCTCGGCGGCCAGGGCTCGGTAGAGTTCCACGGCCTGTTGTGCCGTTTCCAGGGCCTGCTCTGGCCGGCCAAGGTTACTGAGCATGAGGGCGAGGTTGTGCAGTGACATGGCCAGGTCGGGCCGGAAGGCGTCAGGCCGCTCGGCGGCCAGGGCTCGGCAGATATCCACGGCCTGTTGTGCCGTTTCCAGGGCCTCCTCTCGCCGCCCCAGGTCGCTGAGCGTGTTGGCCAGGCTGTTCAGTGACTCCGCCAAATCGGGCCGGAAGGCGTCAGGCCGCTCGGCGGCCAGGGCTCGGCGGATACCCACGGCCTGTTGTGCCGTCTTCAGGGCCTGCTCTCGCCGCCCCAGGTCGCGGAGCCAGTTGGCGAGGTTGCTCAGTGCCATGGCCAGGCCGGGCCGGAAGGCATCGGGCCGCTCGGCGGACAGGGCTCGGTAGAGTTTCACGGCCTCTTGTGCCGTTTCCAGGGCCTGCTCTCGCCGGCCAAGGTCGCTGAGGCTGTTGGCGAGGTTGTTCAGTGACGCCGCCAGGTTGGGCCGGAAGGCCTCCGGCCGTTCGGCGGCCAGGGCTCCGTAGAGTTCCACGGCTTCTTGTGCCGTTTCCAGGGCCTCCTCTCGCCGCCCCAGTTCGCTGAGCATGTTGCCGAGATTGTTCAGCGACATGGCCAGGTCGGGCCGGAAGGCATCAGGCCGCTCGGCGGCCAGGGCTCGGTGGATTTCCACGGCCTCTTGTGCCGTTTTCAGGGCCTCCTCTCGCCGCCCCAGGTCGCTGAGCCTGTTGGCGAGGTTGTTCAAAGCCCCAGCGATGAGGCCATCCTGTTGACTGGGGTCGTGCGGGTCCTCGGCGGTTCGCAGTCTCTGGAGGATCGTACGGTATATAGCGGCGGCCCTCTCTCGGAGGATGAGCGTCTGTTTCGGCAGTTGGTTGGCGATGGCGAGCAGCAGCGGGAAGTCCTCTTCGCGGGCGTTGACCACGAGGTGGTCGAGCCAATCGAGGCAGTCCGGCCACATCTCGCCGTAGTCCTGGATGAGCAACATGAGCAGCTCCAGGGGCTGGGGGCTCCGTATGCCCAGCACGGCGAGCAGCAAGTCGTGAGTCTGCTCGGCGGCGAGCGGCGCCAGGCCGTGGTGGATGAAGGCCTCGCCGATGATGTCGGGGGCCACCGCGGCGATGCCGCCGTTCTCGCCGGGCAGTAGTTCGGCCAGCGGGGCGACGAGCAGGCCCGTGCCGCCTTGGCACTGCAACTCGGTCAGTGCCCCGATCTGTTGGGCCATCTGTATGGCCTGGCTTCTGGGCAGGCCCCGAGCGAGCGTGACACAGGCGGCGAGGCAACTGGCGACTTGTTGCTTGGCCTTCCCGTCGATGCCCTTGCGCAGGCGCTTGTGTTCCCGGGCGGCCAACTCTGTTGCCAAGTCCGTGCGGGACAGCGCCAGCACCGTGGTCGGCGGTTTGTGTCCGTCCGCGCCGATCGCCACGGCCGCCGCCATTATCAAGTACAATGGGTCCTCCCATTGCTGCTCCTCGATGGCCTGGTCGAACGTGGCGCTCTCGCCGCGGCCGGGCACCGGTGGGGGGTCCACGTTGTGACGCCCGGCGAAGACCCCCAGCGCGTCGGCCAGCAGTCGCCGGCGGATGGCCTGCCCGGTCAGGCGGTCCATGCGGATCGGCTGCGGGGGATCGAACCAGTTTCCCAGCCCGGGCTCGCCGCCGCTTTCGTATCGCTGCAATTCGGCGAGCCACCCGGATTCGCCGTGGGCGACACGCTCGAGCAACAGCACCCGCACCGGCTGGCCGGCCCCCGAGGATTGGCCGGCGAGGGCGTTCAGCCACGCCTTCAGCAGGGCCCCGGCCGTGGCGGCGTAGTCGACCACCACCAACGTGGGGTTCGGCCAGTCGCACCGGCGGAGGTCGGCGGCGGCACCGAAGGCCTTCAGCTCCTCGAATTTGAGGAACCCCCCGCACCACCGCCCCGGCGGGAGCGCCGAATCGGCCTTGCCCTCGTTGGCCCCCAGCGCGTCCAGCAATTCCAGGGCGAAGCGCGTCTTGCCCGCCCCGGCCCGCCCGACGACGGTCCGGATCGAGAACGCCTCGTCCGATTTGGCCCATCGCACGAACTCGGCCAACTGCTCGTCCCGCCCGAGCAGCTTGGTGGTCCGCATGTCCGGATGCAACAACTGCAGGTCGCTGCCTCCAAGAGCTTTTTCGATGCGCTTCCGCCGGGCGGCGGGTGCCTCCAGTTCAAGCAGCTTCTCGCCCCCGTGCACAATCACCACGTTGGCGTCGCCCTGAATCTGGGTCACGACGGCCCCGGCGCCCACGTTGCCGATCGTCTGCGGGGCATACACACGCTGGGCATGTTCGGCGAACTGCTTGGGGGTCTTGTACCGCTCGCCGAGGCAGTCGAGTTTCTCGATGACGTGCGCCGGCGCCTTGTTCGGATTGGCCAGGGCTTCCTGCAAGTCTGTTAACGGCTCGCGGTACGGCTCATCCATCTCGCCCCGAACGACCAGCAGGGCGTCGATGAGGCGTTCCTGGTTGTTGGCCCTGACCGTGAGCAGTTGCACCAAGCGACGGATGTCGGCGATTTGGTCCTCGGTGCTGGTGTCGGCAAGCTCGGTCAGCGCGGCCAGCATGGCGCCGACGCCCGGGATACTACCGATGCCCCCCTTGATCGCGGCTCGTAGCAGTTTCTTACCGAACGCCATTCCCATGTCTCCCTGCGAAGCGATTGGCCAGGGAAGCTCCCAAGGGTACTGAGGGGATGCCGCCGCCCCTGGTTCGCGCCGCCATTGGAGACATTATATTGCGGACCGGCCGGAAACCAAATCACAAACTCGGAAGGGGGCTACGGTTATTCCTGGCAGCCACGGCAGCGAACGGGGCTCCTCCGGGGGGGCACGCACAACGGGAGTTGTGCGTGGCACCAGGCCCGTACGCATGTCTTCCTGCGAAGCGATTGGCCGGCCGGTGCGTCATTCGTCGGCGAGGCGTTTGTTGAGCTTCTTCCAGGCGGTCATGGAGCGGGCGAGGTGGTGGCGGGCGTCGCCTCCGAGGCCGTAGCATTGGAGGCCGATGGGGGCTGTGTAGCCGATGTCGCGGAGGGCCTTGAGGAGGCCGAGCACGTTGAAGGTGCCGCTGTCGAGGGGTTGGATCCATTTGCCCGGTCCCGCGTGGATGGATTCGGCGGTGTCGGCGCCGTGGAGGCTGACGGCGAGCAGGTGGGGTTTGGCCAGGGCGAGGACGCGGGGGAGATTCTTCTCGTCGTCGACCTTGAGCCAGTGGCACAGGTTGAACATCACGCCCACGTCGGGTCGGCCGACGGCCTTGGCGATGCGGACGGCGTCCTCGACGCGTTCCAGCCAGGCCCCCGAGTGCGGGTACAGGACGACTTTCACCCCGTGCGGCCGGGCCAGCTCGGCGATCTCGGTGACGATGGCCACCGCCCGCGCGTCGCCGGCCGGGTCGGAGGGTTTTCGCCCGTTCATCAGCAGCGCCAACGCCGTGCCGCGGCCGGCCAGCAGCGGCAGGAGCGTCTTGAGCTTGGCGTCGTAGCCCGGGCCCTTGGCGGCGATGTTCACGCGGAGGTACACCTGGAAGAGTTTCAGCCCCTCTTCGTCCAGCGTCTTGAGCCGTTCGGGCAGCTTTCCCAGCCACAGATGGCCGGCCCCGTCGTAGCCCAACGCCTTGAGCATCCGGGCCTGCTCGGCGAGGCCGCGTTTCTTCGCGTCGTGGGTGTCCATACAAAGCGCGAAAAAGGCCTGCGCGGCCGGCCGGGCGGGACGCGTAGTGGGTTTTGGAGCCTTGGCGGGTGCGGCGGCGGCCAGCGCGACGGCCAGCGCGGCCGAGGAAATCCAGGTGAACATGGCGTCTCCCGATTTCGTTGATGATCGTGGGGCTTCAGAGGTGCCATGGCCACGCTTGCGTGGCCATGCCGGACAATCATTTCCCGCGAACATGCCCACGCGAGCGTGGGCATGGCACCACACAGCGTTGCCTGGACGGACTATTAGCGGCGGGCCTTGGCCCGCGCGATCAGCTTCGCCAGGGGCGCTGGCGTTTGGCGTTGGCGACGGCGTCTCTGGCGATGCGGGCGTCTTCTTCGATTTCGAAATCGAACATGCCCGCCAGCACGTGGTCGGCGCCGTTGTTGAAGGCGTAGGGAATGGCGTTCTTCGGTGGGATGGCCCCGGCGGCCATCACCTTGAAGGCGATCCACGGCTTGGTGACGGTCTTCATCACCTCGATCGTCTTGGCCGGATCGCTGCACCAGTAGCCGGGAAACTCGCGGTAGGCGCCCTTGATCTCCTCGGGCTTGGGGCCGGTGGGATACTTGTGATGGTGGAACGTCTTGATGTAGAAGTCCGCGCCGATGCCGTGCTCCTCGCAAGCGGCGACCACCCGCAAGTCGTGGCCGCCGACCCCGGAGGGCACGCCGGCATCCTTGGCCAGGTTGACCGCTTCGGCGATCAACTTGAACTCCCCGCGGGCGACAAGCCGATCGGTATGCACACCCCAGAGGTAGATCGCGTCGGTTCCGTCCTTGACGAGCTGATCGACCTGCTTGATGTACGCCGTCATGTCCTTCCGCACCGGCGCCGTCGGGCAGATGATCCACTGCATCTTGCCGCCGTTGGCGCGGTGTTTCTGGAGCGTGGCAAGCACGCGGGGCACGGTGTGCACCGAAAGGGTGTTGATCCCGTTGGCCTCGGCCAGGGCGAGCGTCTGGAGGATCTTCTCGTCGGTGTTGTAA
>SDBU01008371.1_pt1 | contig 11769 bp, 13 predicted proteins | sample 2277071 | NCBI WGS metagenome assembly SDBU01 (sample SAMN10397929, study PRJNA504765) | marine sediment metagenome | isolation source: marine sediment core GS08_GC12, 126 cmbsf | place: Arctic Ocean: Gakkel Ridge, Loki's castle | collected 2008
ACCCAGGAATTCACCGGGCAGCAGGGCTATTAGACCAGCCGAGAGCACACCAGCCCAGCGACCAAATAGCTCTTTGCCAATGAAATAAACGGGGATAACAGTTAGGGCAGCCAGAACTGCCGGGAAATAGACACCGACCACATCAATAGTGTGCTGGGTTGGGGAACCCAAGCCAATCACCCAGATAATGCTGGCAAGGAGCCAATCAAAGAAGTGAATGCTTCCTACCCCGAGACCACCAGGGTAGATGAAGTAGGGGTCAAAACCCATATGGTGGGGGAAATTGTGGACAAGATTATCAACCAGGTGCATATGATAGTAGGCATCAATCCCGGTAAATTTTATCCACTCACCGCTGAAGACCTGGTCGTAGGGAAGACAAATACGAAGGTATAGGGCAATACCGAAGAATAGGGCTACTATTATGCCCGCCAGGAGTTTTGGTGAAAATCTACCTTCTTTAGCTTCCTGGTGTCTGCTCATTTTTGTTAATCCTAGTAAGTCTAAGAAAGGGGTCTGATTTCATAAACCCCTTACACCCTAACAGATTGATTTCTTATTGAGATTACCTTGTTAAGTACGGTAATAGGTTGCTTGCCTGAAATAGGAGCTTGTTCAAACGGTTACCTCAGCTATCTAACCTTTTGGGCATTTGTATGATATAGTCGTGTCTAGCTCTTGTCAAATCTTATCAACCCAGGCTGTTTATTAAGGGAAGATTGAAGGGGTTTCGCCCCTTCAAAACCTATATCTCCCCTCATGATAAGAAAATGTTCCTATCTTTACGCAGCTATCAACAAGCTTAAACTTTGACGTCTGTAATCCAGTTTCTTATACTTAGATTATACGGAGGGGTGTCCGAGTGGTCTATGGTGACGGTCTTGAAAACCGTTGTCCCCGCAAGGGGACCGTGGGTTCGAATCCCACCCCCTCCGCCACCTAGTGGGGTTCAACAAAGACATTATTTAGCATAGGAAAACCCAGAGGATTTAGGTTATATCCCCTAATGTAGGGTTTGGTAAGAATATAATTTTGCCCAAACCATAAAGGCAGACAGGCAGCATCATCAACCAGCTTTTGCTCAGCTTGTTGATACAGCTTCATGCTTAAATTATAATCTGGCTCCACACCTCCCATCTCAAGCAAAGCATCTATCTCAGGATTGCTATACTCGCCATAGTTATTATCGGTACCACTATGAAATAGAACATCCAAAAAATCCTGAGGATGCGGGTAATCAGCAACCCAACCTATATAAAACATCTCGTCCTTTTCCTGCCTGAGGTGATAAAGGAACCTCTGTGGTTCTAGCTGCCTTACCCTTACCTCTATCCCCAGGTTCTGCCGCCACTCCTGAACAATAGCCTCTAGCCCCTGTGAAATTAATCCTCCCCAGCCCGAAGTAGTAATAGTAATAGGTGGTAACCTGGATACATCGCCATACCTAGAGGTGGCAATTAGCTCCTTTGCTTTAGTTACATCATAATTCAGCCCTGACAAGTCTTTATTGAAGCCAGGCATACCTGGTGGTAAGATGCCATCTGCTGGCTGCACCGTACCCCTAAATACCAGAGAAGCTAATTTATCCTTATCAATAGCCTGAGAGAAGGCGCGGCGAATATTCACATCGTCAAACGGTGGTTTATCGCAATTAAAGCCAACATAAAAGAAGCTTAACTCAGGGACTACTCGCAGCTCACGGTAAAAGGGGCCTGCTTCATCGGTAACCTTATCAACATAATCAAGATAGACACTGGTGACATCAATTTTGCCAGTCTCATACATATTCATCGGTACCCCACCCCACAACTGAAAGACAACAAAATCAACCTTAGCCAACTTGCCATAGTAAAGCTCATTCCTCTCCAGAACAAGCAAGCTATTTTCATCCCACTGCCTGAGCTTAAACGGACCAGTGCTATTCGGTTGCCGCCACCACTCTCCCCCTAATTCAACATTGGCTCTATCCACAACAAAGGCTGTGGGATAGGTCAGCTTGGATAAGAAATAGGACTTTGGCGCATCTATAGTTACTTGAAGGGTGTAATCATCAATAACCCTGACACCGCTAATCTCCTTACTTTTACCAGCTAATACCTCCTTCACCCCGATAATATCACCCAGATAGGTGGCTGCCGTTTGAGAATGGGTATCAGGGTCACAAGCACGCTGCCAGGAATACTTAATGTCCTCAGCTTTAACCTGCCGGCCGTTATGGAACCTAACATTTTGCCGTAGATAAAAGGTATAGGTTCTGCCGTCGTTACTAACTTCCCACCTCTGGGCAATATCAGGGGCTGGCTTCAGGTTATCATCCAGGCGAACCAAGCCGCTAAATAGCTGCATTATATATTCGTGGGAGGTCATTTCACCGGAAACAGCCGGGTCAAGGGTTAACGGGTCAATACCATACAGACTAAGAATCTCTCCTTCAACAGCAGTGGTTGGTGCTTCTTCTCGTGCTGGCTGGCAAACAACAGTTGGCAAGTAAAACACCAGCAGGCTACATACTAATACTACTGAAAGAACTATATATACGATTCTTTTCATCTGAGCCCGCTCTCTATTTTGTAGCTAGTCCCTACCGAAACAATCCCCAATCTTTGTAGCCCTGCTGAATAATAGCCAAGTGTTCCCCTGAGGGCTGTGTTTCTTCTAATTGCCCGGCTTTGATATAGGTCACAGCCTCTACCGGCTTACCATCCTCATCAAATACCGTGACATTTAATCTGTGGTAGCTATCGGGGTAACCCTCATATTTGTCCAATCGTCTCAAATCTCTTTCTGAAAGTTCGTAAATAGCACCGAGAACTTTCTCTCCCCTAAATGGCTTGATGCTGGCGACTCCACCCCGCCATCTCCTAGCCCAGCCAATAAACACCAGCTTGTAGTTAGGTAGGGTAGCTACAAACATAGACTTGCTGTCTGGGCAGCGTTCCTTCATCTGCTTTTTACTGAGATTAGAGCCATAGGCAAAATAATACACGGATTCTCACCAAAGTTGATAGACTGTCTCAAAATAGCCCTTCCCGTTTCAGGCTTAGGTAATTTTTATCGCAAATTATGATGTGGTCTAGGACATCTATACCTACAATCTCCCCTGCTTCGGCTAATCTTTTGGTTAACTTTATATCATCTTCCGAGGCTTCAGGGTCGCCTGAGGGGTGATTGTGGACAAAAATAACCGAGGCAGCACTGGCTGATATTGCCTCTTTGAATACCTCCCTGGGGTGAACGATATTGGTATCCAGGCTACCAACCGAAATTTCTGAGACCTTTATTAGCTGATTCCTGGTATCCAGCAAAAGTGCCAGAAAATACTCCTTCTTTTTACCCTTTAGCCTGCCCCTCACCAAGCTCGCTACTTCGTCAGGGGTCTTAACCACTGGCTTCATACCAGCCTCGGAATAACCCTCTAGCCGGTTAGCCAACTCAAAAGCAGCCTTAATCTGAGACGCCTTGGCAACGCCAATCCCCCTCACCTGGGACAACTCCTCTACTGAAGCAGCAGCAATACCTTTAAGATTGCCAAACTGAGATAGCAGCCTCTGCACAGTCATCATTACCGATTCACCAGCGATACCACGACCTAGAATCAGAGCCAAAATCTCCTGCGCCGACAGGGCTTCTACCCCGAATTTCTGCAACCTCTCTCTAGGTCGTTCAGAAATAGGCAAATCATGAATGGTAAATGATTTCTTCACCAGCCTCGCCTCCATGCCCAACTTTCAGCAGCTAGACCCAATACCAGAAGAAGTGCTGTAGCTAGAGCAGCTAATGCCCCAATTAGTACTGGATGCATCCCCTTCTCCCCGACCGGCTGGGCTGGCACAGTAACATATTCCCGCCATAGAGTATCCAGACCATCCATATCAAAGCCATAAACCTTTTCTAGGGCTTCGTTGTAGCTACTGCCCTCCCTAAAGGTATTCAATAGCTTGAGCATATTTTCCTGTCCATAACTACTAATAAGAAATTCAACCAAACTATAACTCTGTGCGTAAGAAAGATAGGATTCCTTAGCATAAGCTGAAAAGGGGCTTGATAGACTACGCACTGAGATAAGAGCATCTTCAGTCATTGCTTTATCAAGTAAGGCTCTAAGTTCTGGAGCCGGCACCCCTTCAGCATACATGGCTAAACCTTCATCAAGCCAGGTAGGCAGTTCGCTATAGGGATTAAGGGTCATCTGATGGATGACTAAATGTGTCAACTCATGGGCAATCACCCTTTTGCCCCAGTTGAGGTTACCTGGAGCTATACCAATAGCTATAGTGCCATATCGGGTAAAGGCTACTCCTCCCGTCCACTCCTGAGGATAAATCATAGCTCCCTGTAAATCCTTGGCATTGGCGTAGATATAGAGCTTAACTGGCTTCTCCAGATGGGCACCAGTATCCTCAGCCAGCCGAGCCAGTGCTTGGTGAGCTGCCGCCATTAGCTCCTCGGCAAAGGACTTATTCTTCCCCTCATACCAATATATAGTTACCTTACCCTCGGTTAAACTGTGCCAGGAGTAACGAGTGTCATCAAACTGGACTCGAACCGGAGCCGTTTCAAGCCTGTCACCATTGGCATCCTCTACTGTCCACCAATAGTCCACACTGGAGCCGGGGGGTAACCCGCCCGTTTTCCTCATATCCCAGGTCCACCTAGCATCAATAGTAGAACTGGGCACAAATTCAATGTAGACTTCGCTGGTTACCTGAGCAAGGCTTACCCGGTCAACGGTATAGTGGAGGCGAATACCAGTGATATTGACATCACTCTCGGCTGACAAATTGAAGCTAAGCTTAGATGGAAACTCCGCCTGAGCCGAGCTATCTAGTATTGTTAGCCCACTCTGGGCTTGAACCAAGCCCAGACTCAATAAAGCCAGGAATAAATAAGCAACTAAGGCTAATATACTGGCCTTCTTAATCATCCTTCTTTACCATACCGAAGATAGGCTGAAATTAGATCATCCAATTCACCGTCTAATACAGCATCGGTATCACTTGTTTGATAATTAGTCCTGTGGTCCTTCACCATCTTATACGGATGAAGGACATAACTTCTAATCTGATTACCCCAGCCAGCAGCAATACGCTTCCCCTTAAGCCTAGCTCTTTCTTTGTCTCTCTTAGCCAACTCTAACTCCAACAGGCGGGCTTGAAGTATTTTTAAGGCACTCTCTTTGTTCTGGTACTGAGAACGCTCACTCTGACAGGTAGCCACCAGCCCTGTTGGCAGGTGTGTGAGTCTCACAGCACTGCTTGTCTTCTGCATATGCTGTCCCCCTGGTCCGCTAGACCTAAATACATCAACCCTCAAATCTTCGGGCTCTATTTTCACATCAACATCCGCTTCAGCCTCAGGCATAATCTCCACCAAGACAAAGGAGGTATGCCGAGCATGGTCAGCATCAAAGGGAGAAAGACGAACCAGCCGATGGACACCATGCTCTGATTTTAAGTAGCCGCAGGCATAATCACCGCTAACCCCGACGACTACGCTCTTTATCCCAGCCTCTTCACCCGGAGAAATATCTAATATTTCAGCCTTATAACCACGACGTTCAGCCCAGCGGAGGTACATCCTCAGCAACATCTGCGCCCAATCTTGAGATTCGGTGCCTCCAGCTCCAGCGTGAATCGCCAAGATAGCATTTCTGGCATCATACTCACCGCTAAAAGCCAACTGGAACTCCAGCTCGTCAAGGTAAGAGGTCACCTTCTCTATCTCAGCCTGAATCTCTGTCCCAAGCGAGGCGTCCTCCTCCACAGTCAGAGAGAGTAATTCGGCAATGTCAGCAACCCTTTTCTCCAATTCCCGCCACCGCTGCACTATCTTGCGTGCCTGAGACAACTGGCGCATAACATCCTGCGCTCTAGCTGAGTCTAACCAAAAGTCAGGCTGGACTGACTGCTCCTCTAACCTGGCAATCTCTTTTTCCCTGGTAACAATGTCAAAGATGCACCAGTGCCGTGGACACTCTAGCCTGTAAATCCTTTAATTTATCCCTTAACTCCTGCATCTGTCCTCCCCATAATTCTTCTAGCCAAAAAGCTTTGCTTGATAGCCTGCCTCAGGCGTAACGGCATCCCTTTCTTGCTCTAGATTTCCTCCAGCCGCCAGATGGGCAAGCCGGGTAGGCTCTGGTATGCGATAACCGCGGCAGCATTCTAGCACCCAGTAAATGGCAGTTTGAAGGTCAACCTTATGACCTATGGAAACATAAACGGGTTTCACGCCAAGCTTGGTCCGCAGAGCTACCCCTATAGTCTCACCTTCATCCACAACCTCAGCATAGCTACCTAGCTTCTCGCCGGGCACTCCATGTCGGCCGCACAACAGGGATTTAGCACAGCCAATGGTTGGCGTATTCAGAAAGAGCCCCAAGTGAGAGGCAAGCCCCATTCGTCGGGGGTGGGCAATTCCCTGCCCATCAACCAGGATAAGGTCAGGGGTAATAGTAAGTCTCTCACAAGCGGCTAGGGTTAGTGGTGACTCCCGGAAGGACAAAAGACCCGGAATATAAGGAAAATCAAGCTTCCCGCTTACTACCTTTGTTTCCACCAGTCTGAGCTCTGGATAGTTTAGAACAACCACTGCCCCGGTAGCTATCCCTTGGGCTTTTGACACTGATATATCTGCACCAGCTATAAAGTGAGGAGTAGCGCCCTCACTACTTCTAGAAACCTGTGCTGCCAGCCTCCGCTGTATGTCTAAAGCCTGAGCCGGACTAAGCTGCCAACTATGTAACCTCTTTACCTCCACATTACGATTATAGCCACTGTATAATCTTCTGACAACTATATTTCAAAGAGGTCAATTTATTAAGGCAAGGGACTTCTGAGGAGCTTCTTATCCCCAAGGTTTCGTCCCTTCAATCCACCCTTGATAAATGGCCTATACTATTACTGCATAACAAAGGGTATGTTATACTGTTAGTTAATTAAGGGAGAGATGCTATCATAGGCAAATTAGGTTAATAAAGAAGATATTAGGAAGGGGTAAGTTTGCCAGATACCATTACGATTAAACAACTTTTAGCAGCGGGGGCTCAGTTTGGGCATCAGACCAGTTACTGGCACCCTCGTATGAAGAGCTACATATTCACCAGGCGCAATGGCATTCATATTATTGATTTAGAGCAAACGGCCACTATGTTAGACAAGGCCTGCAACTTTGTTCGGCAAGTGGCAGCCGAAGGGATGAGAGCTTTCGCCGAGAAAAGACGCCCTACATTCAAAGGAATGTGATTTCCAATTTATAGTACACGAACATAGTAGCAAGGAGGAAGAAAATGGAACAAGTGAGTTTAAGCAGGGCTTTAGCCAGATTTATCGCAGGTCTTTCCTACAAGGACCTGCCCCCACAGGTTATTGAGCGGGGTAAGACTCGCATTTTAGATGCCCTCAGTTCCTGTTTTGCCGGCCGGGATTTACCTTGGTCTCAGATAGCTGCGAAGCTAGTGGAAAATAGCAAAGGTAGATCGACCATATTGGGCTATGAGGCTAAAGTAGCGGCTATAGATGCTGCCTTGGCAAATGCGGTTTTGTCCCACAGTATCCTGATGGAAGACTATGCGCTAGGGGCAGGACACCCCGGTCCTGTAGTTGTGCCGGTGGCTCTAGCTGTGGCAGAGGAGGAGGGTTTGCCTGGAACCGATGTTATCACTGCCATAGTTCTGGGCTACGACGTGCTTTGTAGAGTTGGTTTAGGACTAGGGGATAAGACACGCCCTGGATTCAGGGCCGTTCCCGTTTTGGGCCCTTTTGGAGCGGTGGTCACAGCTGGTAAGTTGCTCAAGCTGAATGAGGACCAGCTGGCCAATGCTATAGGTTACGCAGCCAATTTCGCCTCGGGCATTAGCGAGAATTGGTCATACGGCAGCATGGAGGGGATGTTTCATGCCGGGATTGCTGCCCGCAACGGCATACTGCTGACCACTTTAGTCAGGATGGGAGCCACAGCCGCAGAAACCGCTTTAGAGGGAAAGCATGGGTTTTACATGGCTTTCAGTGGCAGTACCGGTGATATGAATGCAGTTACCGCTGAGTTAGGTAAGAGGTTCCTGATAATGGAACTGATGGCAAAGCCATGTCCAGCTTGCGTCAATCACCAAATCCCGATAGACCTGGCCTTAATGCTTAAAGAGCAATATGAGATTGAAGCTGAGGATGTTGAGAAGATTGTAGATAGGGTATCGCCTAAGATAAAGTTTGCCGCTGGAGACGACTTTGCTGGGCCTTTTGTCAATCAGTTTCAGGCGCAGATGAGTGCAAAATTTTGCCTTGCTGCTGCCTTCCTGGGTAAGCCGGTCAGATCACCCACCCTCTACACTCAGCATTATGATGACTCTAAAATCTTAGCGCTGGCCAAGAAGGTGGAGCTTGTGGCGGAAGAGGGCAGAGAAAGGTTCAAGCCCAGGGTTGAGGTATTCATGAAGGACGGAAGACAGTATACGACTGAGGAAGATAGGTTATTCAAATTCATTCCCACTAGAGAGATGATGGAGGAGAAATTTATGACTCTGGCCTCGGATTTCCTGGGCAAAGAGAAAGCAGCCGAAGTTATCGATACAGTAATGAACTTGGATAAGCTCGATAACATCAACAAACTTACCCAGAAGCTGCGCAGATAATTCAGGGAACACCCCGAACAATATTTAGGGCGTAAGTAGTCAGAGGAAGTGGGGTTGGGCTAGAAATCAATGGACATTTCAGGTCTCGCTATAGCTACACCGCGGTTAGTCTCATCATGCAGAAAGTTCTTTACGCCTACTTACACGGCAATTTGGGCGCGAAAAATAACAACCATAACAAAACGGCCAGTGTGAGCATAGAGTGTGATGTTTTCAAACATAGGTGACCTCTTCTGTCCAGGATTTGGGAGTTATGCCCTTCCCTTATCTTACCAGAGTTGTCACCCTTCAGGGTTTGTTGAGGCTCCACCCAGCCCCTTCTCTCTACCTCCATTGTTAACCTGTATCATAATATTAACTCTATTTACTCTAACCGCTGTTGACAGCCATATAGTTATAGTGCATAATAAAGACCATTGAAAAACTGTGTTTTTCAGCACTCCCAAATAACTTGCAAAGAGGTTGGTCAGAGTGGTAAAGATTAGATTACGACGAGTGGGCGCTAAAAAGAAGCCGAGTTATCGATTAGTAGTAGCCGATGCCCGAGCCCCCCGTGACGGAGCATTCATTAGCATTATTGGACACTATAATCCCCTAACTGACCCGGAAACAATAGTTATAGATGAAGAAAAAGCGCTAGGCTGGCTCAGGCAAGGGGCTCAGCCCACAGCTACTGCCGCCAGATTATTATCAAAGTTAGGTATCATGGAGAAATTCAAAACCATCAAGGAGAAAACATGAAAGAACTAATAGAATACATCGCCAAATCAATTGTCAATTCACCTGATGATGTGGTAGTTACTGAGGAAACCGATGAGCAGGGTATAACGCTTAAGTTACAGGTTGCCGATGATGATAAGGGGAGAGTTATTGGCAAGCAAGGCAAGATAGCTCAAGCCATGCGCACCTTGATCAGGGTAAAAGCAGCTAAAGCAGGTACCAGAGCTACACTCGAAATTATCTAAAAAGGCCGCTTAAAAACGCGTTTTTCAGCAGAAGTTAAAGGTGGGTGGCAAAAGGGTAGCCTTGATGGGATAAAGCCCCCCAAAACCCAGCTTCTTGTCTCCTTACTCTGGAGCAGTAATCACGGGAATTTTAGAGAAGCCAACCGTTCCAGTTAAAAGTCTATAGGCAAGATAATTTAGAACCGCAATAATCAGCCGCCCGGAATGGGGAATGAAAGGAGAATCTTAAACAACATGAAGGTGGTCGGTATTGTTTGCAGCCCCCGCAAAGGAGGGAATACAGAGATACTAGTTCGGGAGGCACTTGATGCGATTCAAGAGTTGGGAGGAGAAACGGAACTTATAACTGTTTCTGGTAAAACTATTAATCCGTGTGATGGCTGTAATACGTGCGTAAAAGAGGGCGTATGTCGAATCAATGACGATATGCAGGAGATATATCAGCAGCTATTACAATCTGACGGGATTATAATCGGCACACCAGTGTATTTTGTTAATGTGAGTGCGCAGGCGAAGGCGGTAATGGATAGAACCTATGCACTCTTTGTACATCGTAAGCTGAGGGGCAAGGTGGCGGGAGCAATTGTTGTTGCCAGGAGAGTGGGTGCCGGGCAGGCTCGGAGCCTATTATATTCATACTTCATGGCACACAGGATGCTTGTGGCTGGTGGTGCCATAGGTTATGGCCGAGGAAAGGGTGAGGTAAAGGAGGGAGTGGGAGGAGCACACGATACCTCAGCTCTAGAGGAGGCCAGAAGCCTAGGCAGGGCTGTTGTATCATTACATCAGCAGCTTTCAAGATGACCTAGGCAGTCTCAATTTGCAATAGGGAGTAATAACTTTATATGGCTCGCTAGCAGAAGGGAATCCTCTTAGCCACACTATTCCACTCCGGCACCAAAAATGAAATCATCCCAGCCCGAATTTATAGCTATCGGCGAAGTCATAGCCCTGTGGGGTACTAAGGGTAAACTAAAGGTAAGGGTAGTAACCGATTTCCCCCAACGCTTCACCCCTTCTTCAAAGATTTATATTAATCAGCAGCCTATGACTATTAACAGCACTGAGTGGCACAAAGGGAAGGCAATTATCAAACTTAACACAATTGATAGCATTGAAGATGCTCAAAAGCTACAAGGGCAACCTATAGAAATACACCATAGCCAGGTCTACTCCCTGCCTGAAGGGCAATACTACCATTTCCAACTCATCGGTCTGGAGGTATGGACAACCCAAGGGGAGCTACTGGGAATCGTTACCGAGATTCTAACCGCAGAGAGTAATGATAATTATGTAGTCCACGGAGCTAAAGGAGAGATTCTCATTCCTGCCATTGAGGATGTAATAAAATCTATTGACCTTGATAAAGGATGCATAATTATTGAGCCTATCAAGGGACTGCTGAGCTTAAATCAAAAGGCAGGTAACCAGGTTTAGGCTCCCGGCTTTCTTTTTCTCCTCCCCTCCGCCACCTTGAGACGAATGAGTGAGCGATGTAGTGCCGCCTCAGCTTGAGCCATATCTGCCCCAGGAGCACGACGGCTAAGCTGTTCCTCAGCCCGACGCTTTGCCTCTTCCGCCCGAGCTATATCAATCTCACCAGCCCTTTCAGCAGCATCTGCCAGAACTATAACCCTATCCGGTCGCACCTCAAGAAAGCCGCCAGAAATGGCTAAGAAGAACTCCTCCTCACCCCTCCTTACCCGCAGCTCACCTGCCTGCAATGTAGTCATCAGAGGGGCATGGTGGGGCAAGATTCCCAGTTGACCCTCAACACCTGGGGCAACAACCACATCCACATCCTCTGAATAAACCATCCCCTCAGCGGTAACAATATCAAGCCTCATACTGGACATTAACCTATTGCCCCCAGTCTATTCGCCTCCTCCACTGCCTCATCTATAGTGCCCACCATATAAAACGCCTGCTCCGGTAGGTCGTCATATTTCCCGTCTAGGATTTCCTTAAAGCCGCGCACCGTTTCTTCTATGGGCACATATTTCCCCTTCCTGCCGGTAAAAACCTCGGTAACAAACATTGGTTGAGATAAAAACCTCTGTATTTTACGGGCTCGACCCACGGTAAGCTTGTCTTCCTCGCTAAGCTCCTCAATACCCAGTATAGCGATTACATCCTGAAGGTCTTTGTAGCGTTGGAGCACCCGCTGCACCTCAC
>SDBU01008372.1_pt1 | contig 11769 bp, 10 predicted proteins | sample 2277071 | NCBI WGS metagenome assembly SDBU01 (sample SAMN10397929, study PRJNA504765) | marine sediment metagenome | isolation source: marine sediment core GS08_GC12, 126 cmbsf | place: Arctic Ocean: Gakkel Ridge, Loki's castle | collected 2008
ACAGAGAGCGGGGTGGGGCGGAGGAGCTGGCCGGGAGAGGCTATCGACTCCACGCTTCCCTGACCTTGAGCCAGATCGTGGATTCTCTGAGCGAGGATGGGTTGCTGGCCCCTGCCGACGCACAGAGGGTGCACGACTACCTGGCAGGCGGCGGCTAGGGTGTCGCTCATCGATTTGTCGGCAGACCTGTGCGGCGTGCGCCTGCGCAACCCCTTGGTGCTGGCTTCGGGCATCTGGGGGTGTTGCGCCGAGACCCTGGTGCGTGCTGCCCAAGCGGGTGCGGGCGCAGTGACGGCCAAATCGTGCAGCCTCGAACCGCGAGAGGGGCACCCCAATCCCACCGTGCTCGATTGGGGCGGGGGGCTTATCAATGCGGTGGGGCTGGCCAACCCAGGCGCCGCTGAGGAGCGCGACATACTGCGTGCGGCCAGGCAAGCCCTGGAGCCGCTGGACGTTCCCCTCATCGCCAGCGTGTTCGGCCATTCCCCAGGTGAGTTCTGCCAGGCGGTGCGCCTGGTGGCCCAGGCGGAGCCCGATTTCATCGAGTTGAACATCTCCTGCCCCAATGTGGAGAGCGAGTTCGGCCGCCCATTTGCCCTCGATCCGGTCGCCGCGGCAAGAGTGACCGAAGCGGTGCGCGGGGTGTACTCTCGCAGACTCCTGATCAAGCTCTCCCCCAACACTCCCGACATCGTGGATGTGGCGCGTGCGGTGGCCGCTGCCGGCGCGGACGGTCTGACTGCGGTCAACACCCTGGGGCCTGGCATGATCATCGACGTCCGGGCACGGCGGCCGGTTCTGGCCAATCTCGTGGGGGGCATCTCCGGCGCAGCCTTGAGGCCCGTGGCCGTGCGCTGCGTCTACGAGATCACCCGGGCCGTCAGTATCCCGGTCATCGGCACGGGGGGCGTGCTCAGTGGCGAGGACGCCATGGAGATGATCATGGCCGGGGCGACGGCAGTGGGCATCGGCTCGGCGCTGCACACTGAGGGCGAGGGGGCCTTTGCGCGCATCCTTGCCGAACTGAAGGAGCTCATGCAGGAGGAGGGCTATCGGAGCCTGGGTCAATTCAGGGGATGCGCCCATGTCTAGGCGGCCCCACCCCACACGTCGTGCGCATCGGGCATACAGGGTGCATAGGGCAGTCTCCGAGGGGCGAGCAGGGACAACCTTGATCCTCGATGGCGCGATGCCCGCCCATCCAGGGCAGTTCGTCATGGTCTGGCTGCCCGGCATCGGCGAGCGTCCCTTCAGCCTGATGGACGATGACCCCGCCAGCCTGACCGTGGCCAGGGTGGGACCATTCACCGAAAGCCTCTGCGCCCTGAGGCCGGGAGATCGCCTCTGGCTGCGCGGTCCCTACGGGAGTGGCTTCGAGCTGGTGGGGCACCGGCACCTGCTGGTAGGGGGCGGTTGCGGGGCCGTGCCCCTTGCGCTGCTGGCCAAGGTGGCCAGGGCCGCAGGTCACCAGGTGATCGCGGCTCTGGGGGCGCGCACGGCCGATCTTTTGCTGCTGCGCTGGCGCTTTGAGGCCCTGGGCTATCAAGTGATGGTGGCCACCGAGGACGGATCGGTCGGCCAGGAAGGGACGGTGTTGGGCGCGGTGCAGCAACTCCTCGACGACCGTTGGCCCGATGGCGTGTACGCTTGTGGCCCCGAGCCGATGCTGTGGGCGGTGGGCCGCCGTGCCGACTCCCTGGGACTGCCCTGCTGGGTGAGCATGGAGCGTGCCATGAAGTGCGGCATCGGCGTCTGCGGAACCTGTCACTTTGGGGATAGGTTGGTGTGCAGGGATGGGCCGGTCTTTGAGGGGAGGGAGGTGTTGGGATTGCAGCAGAGCAGGTATGGGTCCAGCATCTGTTCAGACAAGGAGGAGGGAACCTGATCGTGTCCAGATCGAAGCGAAACTTTTCTATGCAGACCTACTGGGAGAGGACCACCGAGGAGTGGAAGCCCTTGCTAAAGTTCGAGGGCGAGACCCAGGCCGATTGGGCGGCCTGGCGGCAGGAGGCGGAGGCTCGCCTCCACGAGCTCCTGGGGCCGATGCCCAAGAAGGTGCCTCTCAATGCGGAAGTGGAGAGCTCGGTCGAGGACGGCGACTTGGTCCGCGAGCGAGTGGTCTTTGACTCCGAGGAGTTCATGTCGGTGCCCTGCCAGGTGCTGCGGCCCAAGGCCATGAAGGCCGACGGCAGCAACCCGGCCATCCTCTGCAGCCACGGCCACGGGCCCTACGGTAAGGACCCGGTCGCGGGAGTGCGCTCATCTGAGGCACACGTGGCCAACATCGAGCAACACAACTACAACTATGGCGAGCAGATGGCCCGGGCCGGGTTCTTGACCCTTTCGCCTGACCTGCGCGTCTTTGGCGAGCGGCGGGATGGCCTCGATCCTTTCCCCGGAAGGGACCCCTGCAACGTGAACTTTGTCAAGGGCGCCTTGCTGGGCATCTATACCCTGACTCTCAACATCTGGGATATGATGCGCTGCATCGACTACCTGGAGACCCGCCCAGAGGTGGACGGGGAGCGCATCGGGATGATGGGCCTCTCGCAAGGGGGCGTCATGACCACCTTCACCACGGCCGCCGAGCCTCGAATCAAGGCTGCCGACATCATGGGCTACGTCAATCCCTGGCGAGGGTTCGGCATCCAGCGGGCCAATTTCTGCGGCTCTCAGATCGTGCCGGGCATCTATCGCTACTTTGACACCGACGATATCGCCGGGTTGATCGCGCCGCGCCCGCTCCTTCTGGAGATGGGCATCTATGACAACTGCTTCTTCATCCAGGACATGCTCGAGGGATACGAGGGGGTCAAGCGTATCTACCGGGCCGCCGGCGCGGAGGACGTGCTCTGGGCCGACATCCACCCCGGCCCCCACGCCTTTGCCGCCAACAAGGCATTTGATTTTTTCAAGATGTATCTGTGAGGCCCTGGCCTGCGCCTCGGTCCCAGCTAGTCCGCCTCGCGGCGGCCTAGCTCCCCTCCGTTGCGTTTGACATGTGCACAGATTGTGCATATACTTGATTATGAGCTATCAGTGGGATCCAGGGAAAGCTGCCTCCAATCGAGAGAAGCACGGCGTAGACTTTGCTGACGCCGTTGGTGTCTTTGAAGATGAATGGGCGCTAACCATCAAAGAGGAGTACATCGCAGGGGAACAGCGTTTCGTGACGATGGGGATGGATTTTCTTGGCCGTGTGCTGGTAGTGGTCTACACGTACAGAGATGACGATATTCGATTGATTTCTGCACGGACTGCTACGAGAAGCGAAAGAAGAGAATATGAGCGAAAAAGAGTATGATTTCGACAGAGCTGACCGTGCGGCGGTGGTGAAGCCATCTCCTGGCAAGACACGCATCACCATTCGTATTGATAGCGATGTTCTGAATTGGTTTCGGGGCCAGGTTCATGAAGCGGGTGGTGGGAACTACCAGACGCTGATCAATGAAGCCTTGCGGGAGTACGTTCGGTGTCGGGACGATATGTTCGAGCGTATGCTACGAAGGGTGATACGAGAGGAGCTGCAAACAGTTGTCAAGTAATGCGCTTCCTCGGGTTTCACTCTGCTAGTTGTCCGGATTTGGGAGGCACTACACGCGACAAGGCGCCGCCCGACACGACGCTGCCGCCGACCGCGCTGCCGAGCCGCCGCGCCGACACCCTGGGCCTGCCTTGCTGGGTCAGCATGGAGCGGATGATGAAGTGCGGCATGGGCATCTGCGGAAGCTGCCACTTTGGGGACAGGCTGGTGTGCAGTGACGGGCCGGTGTTTGAGGGAAGGGAGATGCTACACTTGGAGGAGTGAGTTGCTATGGCTAGTTGCAAGCCGAAACCGCGCGTTTTTCGTCCTCTTATCCAGCGAGCTTACAGCGGCGTTCACCAGTGGTTGAGCCAAAGGAGCGATACTGAAGGGTACAATACGCGCAAACGCAAGCCGGACCTCGACGCGACCGACATGAAGAACGTAGCGGCACAGTTCGCTAGGCTCTTTCCCACGCATTTCTTCAAGGTCGCTCATGTCTTCGACAAGGTGATCGGCCAGGAAGCGTTGGTTTCTTGGCTTCAAGACAATCCCCACATTTGCTTCATAGATGTGGGGTGCGGTTCAGGGGCCGCGAGCGCAGCTTTCATCGAATCAATCGTCCGACTTGGGGAGGGAGGCCTTTTGAACCGCATTCCCACTGTTCATTGCATAGGTGTTGACCCCTGCAACAATGCACTCGCCCTGTATGAGCAGCTTGTGACTCGGTTGGCAGTTGAGGCTAGAGTCTTTCATGTGGGCATCAAGCACGTCTTGTTCAACGAAGCGGTCCCGGGCGCGATGGTGTCTCTTGCCCATAGATTGGAGAGTATTCGCGAAGAGTGGAAGCAGCCTTGCCTGCCACATGTCATTGTGGCGCAGGTCAACCTCGTGCGTCCCTTTCGGTCTGGGTTGAGAGCCAGGAAGGATCTTTGGGCGGACTTGGAAAGCCTGGGAATTCCGCGCTCTTCCTTTCTTGCCTCTGGCTGTGACAAGTACGGCTTCCAGGAATGTCTGACTTACAGGGACCTGTTGATGCGCGTGCCGGTTGATCACATGCACATTGTCACTGTTGCTACGACTGAGAAGCGAGACTGGAGGGAGTTGGTTGGGCTGATGCAGCTCGCTATTGACAAAGTGCTCGGAAGAAGCGGCGAGGTCACCCGGGTGGCGCAGGGCAGGCACCGCGTGGGTTTTGAGAATCCAGACGGGGGCTTCTGGAAAGATGAGGGTCGCAAGTACGGGTCTACGACGTTCCACGTGGATGTGAGCACCGTGACAAGTGCAGACTGGCAAAAGGACGCAAACTGGCATGCCGCGATAGACTCGAAGAACCTGATGCTGGCTTGGGCGCGAGTGCGGCAAAGCCTGCAGAGGGGAGCACTTGTTGATGAGATTGAAATACGCCTATTTGACAGAAGCCTGGAACGGAACATTGAGCGATTGCAAATGCAGCTCTGCGCCTATGCTGAAGAGGTTACGCGAACTGGCGAGAGACTGCCTTACGACTTCCCTAAGAGCGAAAAGGAGGTGCGACCACGTGTGCTCTCGCGAATGGAAGAAGAGATCTTGTCGGTGGCGATAATTCAACAATTGGGACAGAAGTTCTCGGACCTGGCGAGCAGGAGCTACGCGTACCGGCCCAATCGCGGCAAATACCACGAGACAGAGTACCTGTATGATTGGTGGTTCCCTGCTTGGCAGAAGTTTGGTAAAGACGTGCATATCGCTGCTCAGCAACAACCAGATGGCGTAGTGATGCGCGTGGATGTCACGTCATACTTCACGCAGATCGAGCAGGCGAAGCTTGTCGATCTATCTAGCCAGGAACTGCGCACTGGCAGTGCCCGCGTCAAGTGGCTTCTGCGGTGCTTGCTCCTCGAGGATCTACGCCCAAGCATTCATAAGCAAGGGTTTGGCATAACCCAGGGAGGTGTGGGCTCAGGCTTCTTCGCGAATGTTTACCTATCGCCAATCGACGCCCATTTTGGCGTCACCAATCTGTGGAACGTTGAGTACTTTCGCTATGTTGACGACATAATCTTGATTGTGCCTGACCCTGATGATGTGCAGACAGTTCGACGCGAGCTTAACGACAAGCTAAGGGAGCTTGAGCTTGAGCTGAATCCAGACAAGACGGAGATCTGCTCTTTGGCCAAGTATTTGAAACAACCTGATCAGGACGACCTTCTTGACCGGCTGAGCGAGGAGTTCGAACATCTAGAGAGTCTGCTATGGATTATGGATTCCAACTATCGTTACGAGTTTGCTGCCAGCTGCGACATCGATGCTGGGTGGTGGGGCTTAGTGAAATGGCATCGAGACTGCCTTGCAAGAATCGGCTTCCACATCGATGAGGCACGAATAAGCAGAAAGATATGGCAGTATCTGGGCGACGAGGACAGAATTGATGAGGACTTGGCTGGCGATACTGAGCTGTCCATGCCCCGCGCATTTGACCTTCCCGAATTGCCAACCCCGACAGAGTGGGCCAACTCCTTTCGACAGCTAAACCCAGGATGGGTTTCAAATCGGAGCAAATTGCGCCAGCGACTGATTAGACTGTTTCGGAAGAGTAAGGAGGACCTTCGAAAAGCGAAGAACAACGAGAGGCGACGACGGCGAAAAGCGGAGCGCCGCATCCGATTCTGTGTCTACAGGCTATGTCGTCTGGGAATCGGAGCTATGTGTGACGAGCTTGTGGACACACTGCAGTACACTCCATGGATTCTGCGGCAAGCACGGCAAGCAATGGATGCGTTGGCACAACAAGACTTCCGAGACGAGATCATGCGCTTGCTAGCACACTACCAGAACTGCGGGCATCCTATGGGGCCGTACATGCGTGCCACCATCCTTCGGGCACTTCGATACCTTGCCACAATCGACGCCGGCATTTGGGATACACTGACCGCGTTAGCGACGGACGAGTCTACCACCGCTGCAGAGCGGCTTATGGCAACGGAGACGTGGTTGCACCTTGCTGCCGAGGGTTGCTCTCCTATGGCAAGCGCCCCTTCGGACACGTTGCTGCGGTCGATACAGAGTGACTTAGCGCAAAACAGGCTGAAGAAGAACCATCTACTGATGCTTGGCACCCTTGCCCCCATCGCTCTCGAAGACCTGACTTTTGATTACCAGGATCCTATTATGCTCGACGCGCAGAGAACGGCCCTGCACGGAGAGACTACAGAACTGATGCTGTCGCCTGAGCCCAAGATGATTCGGGAAGAATACTACAGCGGGCAGTACCCAGCCGGAGTTGACGAAGCTCCCTCCAGCCTCTAGGAACAACATCTCCCAGCGGTCAGTGATGCGCTTGACCAGCTGTCGCAGCTATGTGCTGAGGGTAGAACCAATCAGTACCTGCTCTCCCCCGACCTCACCAATTCGTGTGCGACCCATCCCGGCGGTGCAAGTGGGGGGACTCCCAGAACTTGAAGGACTGCTTGGTGGCCAGCTCCTCGTTGAGCTCTACGCCAAGGCCCGGCGTATCGGGCACGGGGAATCGCGCTCCCTCCAGCTCTGGCTGGACGGGGAAGAGGTCAAAGTTGAGAGCTCGCTGTTCCGTCGGCGATACGCGCGCCTCCAGCCAGGCAAAGTTGGGCACGGCGGCGGCCAGGTGGATGGTGGCTGCCGTACAGATGGGGCCCAGGGGATCGTGGGGCATAAGGTCGATATAGTGGGCCTCGGCCCAGCCGGCCACCTTCTTCGCCTCGGTGAGGCCGCCCACGTTGCACACGTCTATGCGGGCATAGTTGGTGATCCCCCGCTCTATGTAGGGCAGGAAAGCCCACTTGCTGGAGAACTCTTCGCCGATGGCAAAGGGCACGTCGGTCATCCTCCGCAGCGCCTCGTATGCCTCTGGTGTTTCGTCGCGAATGGGCTCCTCCAGGAAGTCGAGCGTTCCCGAGGGCATCCGCTGGCAGAACGAGGCAGCCTCGGCCACGCTCAGCCGATGGTGGTAGTCGATGCCCAGGACGGGGCCCAGCCCCACTTCTTGTCGGGCCTTGGTCAGCCACTCGGCGGTGATGGCGATCGATTCCCACGGCTCGAACAACGTGCTGTCGCCGCCCCTATCTGGGTGCCCGGGCACCGTTCGAATGACGTTCCACCCGTGCTCGAGCAGCAATCTGATCCTCTCGATCAGACGGGGCCCCATCGGGGCGCCGGTGGTGGCGAAGCAGGGCACGAAATCACGCTGCTTGCCCCCCAAGAGCTGGTAGACGGGAACCCCCAGGGCTTTGCCCACGATATCGTGAAGGGCGATGTCGATCGCCGAGATCGCCGCCGAGAGGACGCGCCCGCCCTCAAAGTACTGGCTCCGATACATCTCTTGCCACAGGGCCCCGATGCGCATGGGATCCCGACCGATGAGCCATTCGCGATAGTGCATGACGGCGCCCTGCATGGCCAGCTCGCGCGATGAGAGCCCGCCCTCGCCAAGTCCATAGAGACCCTCGTCGGTCTCCACCTTGACCACGAACTGATTCCTTCGGCCCACCCACACCGGGAAGGTCTTGATGTCTGTGATCTTCATGTCTTGTCCTTTCGAATGATGATGTGGCGAGATGAGAACACTCTCTGGGCGCGCACGAGGTCCGCTCCTCGCCGTGCGGGCTCAGCGGGAGCACTTCTGCCTGTCCCGGCAAGGCCACTGCCAATGAACCGGTCCCTATCTCATGCCCTCCCACTCCTCTCTCAGCAGCCCGAAGCAGACCAGATCCTCGAAGGCACCCCATTTCTTGACGTGGCGGCGCAGGCAACCCTCGCGGGTCATGCCCAGCTTCTGCATCACCCGCCCAGACGAAGGGTTGCGGGCGAAATGCGAGGAGTGGATGCGGTGCAATCCCAACACCTCAAAGCCATAGCTCAATATCGCCTGGGCGGCCTCGGTGCAATAGCCCTGTCCCCAGTAGGGCACGCCGATCCAGTAGCCCAGCTCGGCGCGCTCGTGATTCTGGTGGAGAGTCAGGCTGATGGCGCCAATGAGGGTGCCATCGGAGGACAAGGTGACGGCAAGGGGGACCGACTCGCCCCGCTCAAAGGGGCCCCGGCGACTACTGATCCAGAGCTCGGCCATCCCATCTTCGTAGGGGTGGGGGATGTTGATGGTGGGGGAGGCGATCTCGATTGCGCCAGCCATGCGCTGCACATCGGCGGCGTCGCTCAGCGCGAAGGGCCTGAGCACCAGGCGCTCGGTTCTCAAGGTGGGGAATTCACGCATGACACTTTGCTCCGCGGCAGTTGTCGGCGAATTGACGTGAGGCGGGGGCGCGTTTCGCCCGTCCCGGCCGGGCCAGGGAAACCCGCCCCTACGGCGCTCTGCCCACCTCCTCACTTTCGTCGCGCCGGATTCTCTGGATCCTCCCGCCAGTGGATTGGATTGTCCGCGATGTATTCGCGGATGGCGCGCAATTCGCCATCATTGCGGATGATGTGTTCGTGGTAGCCCCGTTGCCAGAGCGCCGCACCGCGGCTGTCGCGCAAGGTGTTGACGCGTTTCGTGGAGGCAGACTTGAAGGATCGTATGATGGTTGCCAGCGAGCCAGGCGTCGGTTTCCCGAACGCTTCCATGTTGGGGGCCATGCTCGCGCCGTGTCCCGGAGATGGCGATGTAGTAGGGGCATGGCATGATACCGGACACATGCCGTGCCCCTACCCTCCCTAGCCGCAGACGCCGCGTCGGCACCGTATTCGTCCTCTAGCACGATGACACCGTGTATGTGATTAGGCATGACGACCAGTGCATGCACCGCCGCCCGTTCGAAATGACTCGGGATCTCCTGCCAGGTTTCCGCCACGATCTGCCCAAGGGCATGTAGGCACACCTGCTCGTGCGAGACATAACCGAAAAGACACTCCCGTTCGCGGGTGCAGACAGTCACGAAGTATGCCCCGGCACGTCTGTAGTCGTATCCTTTCAGTCGGATTGAGCGCCGATGATGTCTGTCCGGGTCGTAGCACATCACCTGTTCCTATTGACCAGGGTCAGTTTTGGTAAGGGTGAGTTCCTTGGCTCGACCCGCCAGCCAGAAAGGCATGAAGCGCACCCCCCTCAAGCCGTCAGGGCGCGGAAGAGAACCGTCTCCCCTCATCCAGCATGACCAGATAGCTGTCGAGGGGGATGTAGTTGGCCACGCTGTTGCCGGTGCCCAGGCAGTAGCCGCCGCCGGGGTTGCAGTGCTCGAGAGTATGTCGCACGCGCCGACGGATTTGCTCCTGGTCGGCGCGGCAGAGAAAGTCCACGTCGATCCCGCCCAGAAGGGCTATGCGATCTCCGTACTTGTCCTTGACATCCTCCACTCGTTCGATGGTGTCCTCAAAAGAGTGCCTGGCATCGATGCCCACATCCTCAATCAAGTCCTCCATGATCTCCTCGAGGTTCCCGCAGGCATGAAGCAGGTATGGCCTTCCGGCGGCGTGAGACATCTCGGCCATGATCCTGTGGCCGGGCAGGACGAACTCTCGCAGATCGTCGGGGCTGATCAGCGTGGCACTCCGGAAGCCCATATCGTCGCTGCCCCAGACAACTTTGACCCGCTCGAAGGCCAGGATTCGTGCCAGCATGTGCCGGTAGAAGCCCAAGAGCCGTTTGCTTATGGCGGCGACCAAATCGCGCTGGTCGTAGAGCGAAAAGCAGAGCGTCTCGTAGCCCATCAGCCAGGTGAGCATCTCGGCAAAGTGGGCAAAGCCGCCGCTGCCGATGACGCACATGTCTTCGGGCAGGTGCTCCTCATACCATTCGAGGGAACGAGTGGAGACAGACTCTGGGTCGGGCCACGGGTAGGCCTCGAACTCCTGCCAGCTTGTGATGGGTCCCCGGTGCTCCTCCATAAAGTTCCGCCCGCCGTCCCGCTCCAGATCGGCCGTGTCCTTGATGGTCGTGCGATGCAGCGGCATCTCGAAACCCTCGACCCCACAGCGCACATAGTCGTAGCCCAGGAAGCGCTGGAGAATCACCTGGCGACGGAGGTCGTAGTAGGGGTCGTCCCGGTCCAATCCCTCAAGCAGGGCATAGCGCTCGCATATCGCGGCTTGCACCTCCGGGTCCAGAAAGAGCTCGATGAAATGGACCCGTTGGGGCGTCCCGCCGCGCATGATACAGCACTCAACTAGCTCTTCCCAGTCGGGAGTTACGCCCACCGAGAACGCTTTCTCCATTGTGCCCCCCTTCAGAACCGGGGAATGACGCCCAGATAGCGCGCGGCCATCAGCGCGAGCATGATCCCCAGCACGACACGTACCAGTTTGTCGCCCTTCTCCACCGCCAACTGGCTGGCCAGCCAGCCCCCTGCGCCATTGCCCACTGCCAGCAACAGTCCAAGGGGCCAGTTGACCTTACCCTTGACAGCAAACAGGCCCACGGCAAAGAGAGTGTATATCGCCACGATAAGGACCTTGGTACTATTAGTATGCACCAAGTCCTGCCCGGCGGCCAGCACCAGGGTCGCAATAAGAAGAAACCCTATGCCAGCCTGGATCGCGCCGCCATAAAAGCCCAGCGCCACGAAAGCCAGGTAGGCCAGCGCGCGTCGCCTGGGGGTGAGCTCGACCTGACGATTCTGCAACCACTTCTTTGGGTTGAGGATGAGGATGGCCAACATCACCAGCATGGCCACGGCCAGGATTCTGTGGAATACTTGGTCGTCTATGTCGATCACGGCGTAGGCCCCCGGGATGGCCCCCGCCAGGGCGGGAATGGCGAAGTGGAGGCTCAGTCTGGTGTGGGACATCCCCTTCCTTCGGAAGCCGAGCACCGACAAGATGGCGCCCACCTCGATGGCCACGCGGTTGGTGCCGTTGGCCATGGCGGCCGGGACCCCCGCGAACATCAGGGCCGGTAGGGTGATGAAGGAGCCGCCGCCAGCCATGGTGTTGGCAAAGCCCCCCACCAGCCCGGCGCCCAGGACGATCAAGATCTGCTGCCACGATGTATCCATTCTGCCCCCGGAGTAGAGTTGCGTGGCGCGTATTATAGTGAGGAGCATCGCGGCCTACAAGCTGCGATAGTGAGTCCATCGCATAACGAGTTTGTCACAGGTGAGCCGTAGCGCACCGCAGGCGAGGGACTCTGTCTTGTGCGGTTGAGATTCTTCGCTTGTACCCCTGAAGTTCGGGGCACTTGTAGCCCTAAAGTTCGGGGCACTTGTGCCCCTTCACTACGGGGTACTTGTGCCCCTTCACTACGGGGTACTTGTGCCCCTTCACTACGGGGTACTTGTGCCCCTTCACTACGGGGTACT